>Ga0306924_10003834_pt1 | contig 14548 bp, 14 predicted proteins | sample sta12Can44000111_FD_203756 | JGI IMG/M metagenome (GOLD analysis project Ga0306924, IMG submission 203756) | Lab enrichment of tropical soil microbial communities from Luquillo Experimental Forest, Puerto Rico - statanox.12C.anox.44.000.111 (v2)... | ecosystem: Environmental > Terrestrial >... | reverse complement strand
GAGTTCGGGAAAAGCCGCGTAGGCCGCGCCCTTGCAGTTTTCGCCGGCAGCCTCGAGGTAGCGGTCGAGCTTCCCGCCCGCGTAGATCACCAGATGGTCCTTGACCCCGGCGTAACCGCCGCCGCCCTTCGGATTGAAACGCACGCACACCACGTAGCGGTCACCGGGACCGACCGGCTTGAGCGCCGGCTCGGAAATCGCCGCCTCGCGGATGCCGGTCGGGTCGTTGAGATAAGTGCGCAGATAGGCGATGAGCTCGCCCCGGTAGTCACCCGGGTACACGTTGGCGACGGCCCAGTCCGCCTTGCGCTGGTCCTTGGAGAGCTCATCGAGGGTCTTACCGCAGGCGGCGAGTGCCAGCGCGAGCAGAACAACCGACCTGCGCACCGCGACCTCCCCCATTGCTGCGATAATTTTGCCGCGACCGGAAAGGCGGGACAACCGCGGCCGCGCGGGCGGGCCGGTACCCGCTTGACGCGAGCCACGCCCTAAGCCAACCCATCAAACAACGCCTTTCTCAGAGGAAATGCAATGTCGGTCTCGACCGAACCCGCCGAAGCCTCGCTCGCCGACCGCTGGGCCGCAAGTTGCCATGACGTCATCGCTCTCGTCGGCCGGATCGTCATGAGCTGGATCTTCCTTTCCAGCGGCTTTGGCAAGCTTACCGATGTGGCGGCGTTTTCCGACGGGCTTGCCAAGCGCGGCGTGCCGGCACCTTCGTTCATGGGGTGGCTCGGCGCGATCGTCGAGTTCGGCGGCGGCCTACTGATCCTCTTAGGCGTCAAACTCCGCTACGCCGCCATCCTGATGATCCTGTTCGTGATCGTCGCGACTCTGATCGCGCACCGCTATTGGGAATACCCGGTGGACCAGCTGGTGGCGCAAAGAACGAATTTCTGGAAGAATGTCACTATCGCCGCAGGCATGTTGTTCATGTTCCTCGCCGGCGCCGGCCGTTACAGCGTCGACGGAATCAGGAAACAGTGATCAGTAGTCAGTAATCAGTAATTATAAATCAGCCTTGTGCCGAGGAAGCCCAAAACTTGAATGGCCGGACAAGTGCCCGGCCATTCTGATTACTGATTACTGGTCACTGATTACTGATCTACTGGTGCTTGGTCTGGCGCCACTGCAGGAATTCGCGGAACAACGCATCCCGTTCCGCCTGGGTGCGCGGCACGCTTTTGTCGGTACTGGTCAGGAAGCTGTTGAAGTCGCGCTGCTGGCCCTGATCGGCCATCACCGTGCGATGCTCGGCAAGCCAGTCGGCGGCCGGCTTGAACCGGACCCAGCCGGGAATCTCGGCCGACAGGCTCACCTCTTTCCATTTCGGATGGCGCGCGGGATCGTGGAACTGATCGATCTTGCTGAAGAAGTCGCGCGTGAATTTGACGAGCTTCTTATAGCGGGGCGAATTGTCCGACCAGTTGTAGACGGCGAGCAATGCCCGATTGGCGATCGTCGGCACCGTCGCGCCCTGCGGGATGAGCGCCGGATACATGTCGTGGGTCAACTCGGCCGGCAGGTAGTAATCGAAGATCGGCTTAAGGTCGTGGCTCGGCAGCTGACCCTGGTCGAGCGCGAGGAAATGAACGCCGTCTTCCGCCTTGAGTTTGGCGAGCGCCGCCTGCGGCGCGCCGGTGAGGATGATCATGGCGGCAAGCTCGCCGCTCTTGACCTTCTGAATCGCCTCGTCGTTGTCGTAGTTCGAACGGACGACATCGAGCTTGAGCTTGTTGAAGATGAAGTCGGCGCTGACCTCGGTCTGGCTGTCCTTCAGGTTGAAGTTGACCTTCTGGCTCCGCAGGTCGTCGTAGGTCTTGATGTCGTTGCGCGCCAGCACCTGGAACTCGGAATTGTACAGTTTGGTGATGTATTGAACCCGCTGCTCGATGTTGCCGTAGAGGCGCGGGTCGCGCTGTTTGAGGAAGCGCATGTTGTCCTCGTCGACCACGCCCATGTCGATGTTCTTGAGGAACAACACGTCGTTGAGGTTCTGCAGGCCGCCGACCCCGAGCACCGGCAGGATGCGCAGCCCGTCCGGACGCAGGTCGTTGAGCACGTTGCGCATGTCCTCGGCGAAGCGGGCGCAGGTGCACGAGAGACCCGATACGATGACGTTGACCGCGATGTCGTTCGCCTGGCGCTTCTTCTCCTCCCAGGAGGAGTAGGCGCTTTCGGCGTGAGCGAGGCGGAGCGAGGAGCCGAGGAAAAACAGTGAGCAAAGGGCGGTCAGAAACAACGCAAACGTAGCCTTAAGGCCGGCGCTGGAGATACGCATTACCTTCCTCCCGAGACTGGCGGCTTTAACGATTTGCGCTCCCAATGCGTCTGAAATTGGATCGGACTGAGAAGATTTTGTGGCTGCCGCCGCCGATGACACCGCCGAGCGCCGCGCACGCGTCGCAACGCCGCACGCCGCAAGCTTGAAATGTTTGATTGGTGGACGCAGATTGAGAAAGCACAAAGTTTCGAGTTTGCTTCAAAAGCCGCGGTTCTGCCTCTAATGCGCCATCATACGCGGTACCATGCGCCGTGCAGGCGTCGACAAGCGCATCAACCTTGACTGCCACCTCAAACAATAAGCCCGCCGCGCCGACATCCCGCCCCATTGATGCCGCGGGGCGCGCAAGACATAGTGGTTGTGTGCGCGCCGCGTACCGCCGAGGCAACGCCAAGGGCGCGGCAGGAGGTCATGCAACGCACCAAAAAGACGTGACGCCCGAAGTCTAGGAAAACCGAACGCTCAAGCCGCACCGGCACCCAGGCAAGAGACAACTCGCCGCCGCCGGAGCGCAACCGAGGGGAGATCTAAAGATGATCAATCGACGTACTTTGCTTGGAACGGCGGGTGCCGGCGCCGCGCTCGCGGGCGCCAGCCTCACACTGCCTCGCGTGTTGGGCGGGGAAGCCGAGGCGCAGCCGCTGTCGCTCAGCAAGGCGCTGCCCCAAGGCACGCGCGACAGCGCCACGCTCGAGGCACTGCCCGGCAAGAAGCCGCTCATCAAGCTCGCCTACCGGCCGCCCAATTACGAATCCCCGATCGAATATTTGCGCACCGGAATCACGCCCAACGACGAATTTTTTGTGCGCTATCACCTCTCCGATGTTCCTCAGGTCGACGCCAAGACGTGGAAGCTTTCGGTCGGCGGCGACGGCGCCAACGGCCAAGCGGCCTTCGATCTCGATGAACTCAAGCGCCTGCCCGCGGCCGAAGTGACCGCGGTGTGCCAATGCTCGGGCAACCGCCGCGGGCTGTTTCACCCGCACGTGCCCGGCGTCGAATGGGGCTACGGCGCCATGGGCTGCGCAAAATGGAAGGGCGCGCGGCTCAAGGACGTGCTCGACAAGGCCGGCCTCAAGAAGGAGGCGGTCGAGATCGTGTTCAACGGCGCCGATGGGCCGGCGCTCGATAAGACTCCCGACTTCGTCAAGTCGATCCCCGCGTGGAAGGCGATCGAGGAGTCGACGCTTGTCGCCTACGAGATGAACGGCGCGCCCATCCCGCACTGGAACGGTTTCCCGGCGCGCATCGTGGTGCCCGGCTGGACCGGCACCTATTGGATGAAGCACGTGGTGTCGATCAACGCGGTGACGAAGCCGTTCGACGGCTTCTGGATGAAGTCGGCCTATCGCATCCCGGTCGGGAAGTTCCCGGTGGTGGCGCGCTTTATCACCCAGGAGACCGCGGCCAACACCCCGATCACGGAATGCGTGGTCAACTCGCTGATCACGACCCACCAGGATGGCGCCCCGGTGAAGGCGGGAAGCCGCGTGAGCGTCGGCGGCATCGCCTGGGACGGCGGCTACGGCATCCGCGTGGTCGAAGTCTCGACCGATGGCGGCAAGACCTGGGCGGAAGCGACTTTGGGCCCGGACGCCGGCAAATACGCGTTCCGCACCTGGACCTATCAGTTCATTGCGCAACGCGGACAGATCAAGGTGACGGCCCGCGCCACCAACGCGATCGGTCAGAGCCAGACGGCGGCGTTGATCCTCAATCCCGCCGGCTACCATCACAACGTCATGCACTCCGTGACCCTGGTCGCGGCTTGATGGAGGCGAGCATGCGAGCACTCGCGATCGCGGTATTGGCCGCGCTTTTGGCGGCTCCCGCTGCCGCCGACGAAAAGCCCATCACCCTCAAGAAGGGTCCAGGGCTCGAACAGGTCGAGGCGAATTGCGGCGCCTGCCACAGCCTCGACTACATTCAGATGAACTCGCCCTTCATGGCGTCGGCCACGTGGGACGCCGAGATCAACAAGATGATCCATGCTTTCGGCGCGCCGATCAGTGAAGCCGACGCGCGCGCCATCGGCGATTATCTCAAGGCGAACTACGGCTCCGACCACGTAACGGAGAACAAATAACCGGAGAACGGACGACGGAGGACAGACGAAGCCAGGAGTTCCGGCACCTCGTTTCTACCGTCGTGCGTCCTCTGTCCTCCGTCGTCTGGTTTTGCTACGCTCGCGCATCACGGCCGCGCTGCGAATCTCGCGCGGCCGCTATAGCCGCGAGAGGCCCCCATGTACGCACCCGCCGGCGTGAAGACACACGCCGATTTCCCCATTCCGGCGACCATGAAGGCGTGGGTGCTGGGTGACCCCGATCAGCTCAAGCTCGTTGACAAGCCGGTGCCGGCGCCGCGCCGCGCGGAGGTCCTCGTGCGCATCGACGCGGTCGCCATCTGCGCCACCGATCTTGAGATCATCCACTACGGCTCGCCGGCGCTGATCCAGGGCGGTCTGCCCTTCAACAAGAACTTCACGCCCGGCCACGAATACATGGGCACCGTGGCGGCGCTCGGCCCCGGCGTCGACGAATACTCCATCGGCCAGCGCGTCACCGTGGAAATCCACGCCGGCTGCGGCCAATGCAAGCGCTGCCGCGAAGGCATGTATACCGCCTGCCACAACTACGGCCTCAACTACGGCGAGGTGGACAAGGGCCACCGCGCCAACGGCTTCACCACCGATGGCGGCTTCTGCGAGTACCAGCTCAACAACATCAACACGCTCGTCGCGATCCCGGACGACATGTCCGACGAGGAAGCGACCCTGGTGGTGACCGCGGGCACCGCCATGTACGGGCTCACCGAACTCGGCGGCCTCGTCGCCGGCGAAGGTGTCGCCGTGCTCGGGCCCGGCCCGATCGGCCTTCTTGGCGTCGCCGTCGCCAAGGCACTCGGCGCCTCGCCCGTGATCCTCACCGGCACGCGCGACAACCGCCTGCAGATCGGGCGGGAACTCGGCGCCGATTATGTCGTCAACGTGCGCAAGGAAAACGCCGTCGAAGCGGTGCGCCGCATCACCGACGGCAAGGGCGTCGATTACGTGCTCGAGTGCTCGGGTGCGGCGGACGCGGTCAACGAGGCGGGACGCATGGTCAACCGCGGCGGGAGGATCTGCCTCGCCGCCTTCCCGCACGAACAGGTGCCGGTCGACGTCGCCCATCTGGTGCGCAACAACATCTACCTTTACGGCATCCGCGGCGAAGGCAAGAGCGCGACCCACCGCGCCGAGGCCTTCATGTCGCAGAAGCGCTTCGACGCGCGCCGCATTCACACCCATACTTTCGCGCTGGACGATTTGCCGACCGCACTGCGCTATGCGCGCGAGCGCATCGACGACGCCATCAAAGTGGTGGTGAAAGCGCGCGGTGTGGCGGCGCATAAAGTGGCGGCTGAATAGCGGGGCGACGCGGCACGTAATGCCGCGCGCCTGCGCGGCTAAGCGTGCAAGGCCGGGAACGTGCCAATGCGGAGGACGCGCGCGGGCTTAGCCCATCTCTTGTTCGCGGCCGCTTTCGCCGCCGCCGTATCTGCCGCTTTCGCTCAGAATTTCCCGGCCGGCAAACAGATCGAAATGACCGTGATGTTCGGCGCCGGCAGCGCGGCCGATGTGACCGCGCGCACGCTTGCCGAGGGCATGTCGAAAGTGTTGGCGACACCGGTGGTCGCGGTAAACTATCCTGGCAGCGGCGGCGCCGCCGGCTATCAGCACGTCGCGCAGCAGCGCCCCGACGGTTTTTCCATCGTCTGGAACTCGAACTCGATCTCGACCAACTATCACGCCGGCATCCTGCCGTTCGATTTTCACGCGTTCGATGCGGTGGCGCGCGCCTCGATCGAAATCCCCGTGCTGGCGGTACGCGCCGACACGCCCTGGCACTCGCTCAAGGAACTGCTCGATTACGCCAAAGCCAACCGCGCAAAGCTGCGGGTCGGAAATTCCGGCGTCGGCAGCCACACCCACCTTGCCGCCTCCGCGCTGTTTGCCGCCGCCGAAGCCGACGAGATCGAAGTGCCGTTCGGTCAGGCCCAGGCGGTCGTCAACCTGTTGGCAGGCCGCATCGATGCGACGGTGCAACTCCCCGCCGCCGTCGTCGCTCACGTCAAAGATGGAGACCTGCGCGTGCTCGCCGTGCTCGGCTCGCGCCGCGCCCCGGTATTTCCCGACGTGCCTACCGCCGAGGAACTCGGGTATCCGGTCGCACTCGATATGTGGCGCGGAGTTGCGGCGCCGCGGGGAACGCCGCGGCCGGTGATTGCCTGCCTCGAGGAGGCGGTCAGGCGCACGGTCGAGTCGGCGGAATTCGCGACCGCCGGCGAAGCCGTGGGATTTACTCCCGCGTTCCTTCCCGCCGACAAGTTCGGCAAGCTCATCGCCAGCGACGACGTGCGGCTCGGCAACGTCATGGCGGACCTCGGCCTCAAGAAACGTTGAGTATGTTCACGCAAATAAATGCGATAGCTTCCGGCAGCCTGCGCTAACGCGGGCGCACAAAAATACGCAGGGGGGAAGGAATCCATGGCCACGGTCAACGCGGGCGCGCGCCTCGATCGGCTGCCGATCTCGTCGTTCCATCATCGTATTTTCTGGCTGATCGGCGCCGGCATGTTCTTTGACGGCTACGATCTCTACGTCGGCACCACCGTGCTGGGCGCGGTGGTGCAAAGCGGGTTTTCCACCCTCGGCCTAAATGCCTGGTTCGTGTCGCTCACGTTCCTCGGCATGACGCTCGGCTCGCTGATCACGGGTTTCCTCGGCGACCGTTTCGGGAGGCGCTTCACCTATCAGTTCAACCTGATGATTTTCGGCTTGGCTTCGCTCGCCGCTGCGTTTTCCCCCAACATGGAGACGCTCAACGCGTTGCGCTTCGTCATGGGGCTCGGCCTCGGCGCCGAGATCGTGGTCGGCTACGGGACGCTCACCGAGTTCGTGCCGCCGCAGTCGCGCGGCTGGTGGCTGGCCTTCATGTCGTTCGTGGTGGTCTCCGGCCTGCCGGCGACCGCCGTGCTCGGCACCTTGATCATCCCGGCGTTCGGCTGGCGGCCCTTGTTCGTCATCGCCGGCATCGGCGCGCTCATCGTTTGGTATCTGCGCAAGGCGCTGCCGGAATCGCCGCGCTGGCTCGAAGCCCAGGGCCGCACCGAAGAAGCCGAGGCGCTGATGCAGACGATCGAACGCGAGGCTGCGGCCGCAGGCCCTCTGCCCCCGCCCGCCCCGGCGACGCCGGTGCCGCCGTTCACCCTCGCCTCGCTGGTGAGCCCCGCCCTGTTGCCGCGCATGGTGGTCGGCACCGTCGTTCTCATTTCGATCAACACGCTGATCTTCGGCTTCGTGCAATGGTTACCGACGTTCTTCGTCCAGCAGGGGCTGAGCATCACCCGTTCGTTCGCCTATACGCTGGTGATCATCCTGGGGTCGCCCATCGGCTGCGCCATCGGCGCGTTCGGGGCGGACTACTGGGGGCGCAAGCGCAGCATCGTCGGTGCATCGGTGCTCACCATCGTGTTCGGCGGCATCTATCCGTTCACGTTGGGCGAGCCGGCGCTCCTGCTGACCGTCGGGTTCCTGCTGATCGTCTCGATTTACGTGCAGGTCGCGATCCTGTTCGGCGTCTACACGCCGGAGCTGTTCCCGACCGAGGTGCGGCTGCGCGCCAACGGCATCTGCAACACGCTGGGGCGCGCGGCGACCATCGTCTCGCCGTTCATCGTGGTCGCCCTGTTCAAGGACTACGGCGTGCGCGGCGTGCTCACCCTGATGACCGGGCTGCTCGTGATCCAGATCGTCGTCGTCGCGCTATGGGGAATCGAACCGGCGAAACGGCGACTTGAAGATCTGGAGACGGCGCCGGGCAAGGCGGAGGCGGCGACGCGCGCTGCCCAGGCGTAGAGCATGACGTCGGTCTTGGAGCATGTGTGGATAATTGCGGTCTTACCAGGGAGGTGCCCGTGATGAAGATCAATCGCCGGTCGCTGCTGGCCGGCTCCGCGCTTGCCGCAGCCGCGATACCTGTCGCGGGCTTCGCGAAGGCGCCGCCGGCCGGGAAGCAGGCCGCCGGCGTCTACCGCTACAAGCTTGGCGACTATGAAATGACGGCGCTTTACGACGGCGTCTGGAACCGCCCGATCGACGAAAAGCTTGTGCCAAACGTTGCGTTCGCACAGGTGCAAAAAGTCCTTTCGGACTCGTTCCTGCCGACCGACAAGCTGCCAGTTCCGTTCACCGCGCTGTTGGTGAACACTGGTGCGCGCCTCGTTCTGCTCGACACCGGCACTGCCGGTCAGTTCCCCGGCGGGACATCCGGCTCGATGATCGAAAACCTCGCCGCCGCGGGCATCGTCCCTGCGGCGATCGATACCATCGTGATCTCGCATTTCCACCCAGACCACATCAACGGGATCAAGACCAAGGACGACGCGCTGGTCTTCCCTAACGCCGAAATCCTGGTGCCGACGCCGGAATGGACCTACTGGATGGACGACGCCAAGCTGAGCACCGCCCCGCAGGCTCTGAAGCTCAACTTCCTCAACGTACGGCGCGTATTCAAGAACGTGAAAGTCACGCAATACGAACCGGGCAAGGAGGTCGCGCCGGGCGTCACCTCGATCGCCGCCTATGGCCACACGCCCGGCCACGCCGCCTTCGCGGTCGCCTCCGGCAGCCAGTCGATGCTGGTGCTCAGCGACGTCACCAACCACCCATGGCTGTTCCTGCGCAATCCCGAATGGCAGGCCGCGTTCGACATGGACGGCCCGATGGCGGTCGACACCCGCAGGCGCCTGCTCGACCAGGCGGTCGCCGACAAGATGCTGGTCCAGGGCTATCACTTCCCCTTCCCGGCATCCGGGCACGTTACTAAGAGCGGCGCGAACTACGACTTCGTGCCGGTCATGTGGCAGCCGGCGATTTGAGCCACGCGCTCACATCTTCGCGATCTTGGCGACGTCGACGGCCTTGGCGTAGGCAAGCTTGGCGTCCGGTGCGGCCGAGCCAGTGACCGACACCAGGAATTTGTTGTTGATGACGATGTGCACATCGCCGTCGTTGGTCTGGATCGCGCGCTGATTGCCGATCATGACGACCTTACCCAGCACGCCGGCGATCTGCGGGTTGCTTAGGACGGTCGCGAACTGGGTCAGCAGCGCGGAATCGCCGCTGATCTGCACCTGCACGGTCTTGCCGTCGGCGGCGGTGTAGGTACGGCTCGCCGAGGTGACGCCGAAGGCGACGTTGCCGAGCGAGGTGGTTTCGACCTTGCCGGCGGTCCAACCGGAAAGCGCCGCCGGCAACAGCGCGGCAAACCCCTCAGCGTTCTTTTGCCCGATCAGCTGGGAGGCGAGATCGGCGGATTGCTTGGCGGCGGCGAAGTCGCCGGCCTGGTAGGACTTGCGCGCCGCATCGAGCGCGTCGGTCACATCGTCGGCCAAGGCCGGGTTCACAGCGAGCAGCAGAAGCGGCACAGCCAGGATACGGAGTGCGAGCATGAATTCCCCTTCACTGAACAGCTGGTTCTACAATGCTGCACGCGCCAGTAGTAACGCATGAAACCTCCGAGGCGCGCGATCACGGCCGCGTGAATTCGCACAACGCCGGCGTAAGCTTATGATGGCATCAGAACACCAAACGGAGCCTCCCCATGATCGAACGCCGCGCCCGCCGCCTCGGCGCCCTCGCCGCCACTGTGCTCTTCGGCCTTGCGGTTTCCATCGTTCGGGTGCTCGCCGCCGGCGATCCTGACCCGCGGACATCGCCCGAGCCCAAGGCCGGCGCGGCCAAAGGCGTCAATCAGGGCAAGCAGAATAGCGGCCAGAAGAAAAAGAAGAACCAGGGCACCGAGCTGCAAAAATTCATCGACGGTTACCACGCCGCCCGCGCGCTTGTGCTCGACGGCAAGTACGAGGAAGGCATCGCCGCCTTTACGGCGCTCGGCCACGACGACAGCGCGGAGGTCGCCAACTACATCGGTTACGCCAACCGCAAGATCGGCAACTACGAGCTCGCCCAGGTCTGGTACGACAAGGCGCTGGCAATCGACCCGAACCACGTGCGCACGTGGCAGTACTACGGTATGTGGTACGTCGAGCAGGGCAACATGCTCAAGGCGGCCGACTTCCTGGAAAAGATTCGACTGATCTGCGGCGGCACCGGCTGCAAAGAATACCAGGACCTCAAAGGCGCCATGGAAGGAACCGTGAGTTATTGAAAAATGGCGAACGGTGAGTGGTGAAATGGTGAGTGGTGTTAGTCACTACTCACCATTCATCACTCGCTACTCACCAGTCGCGCCTTCCGTCTCCGCGAAAATCCACCGCAGGTAATCCGGATCGCCGCCCTCGATCGGCAGCACCAGGATCGACGGTGTCGTATAGGAATGCCCCGCCTTCACCGCCACGCGCAGCTTATCGGCAAGCGAGGCGCGGGTCTTGAAAGTCATCACCGTCTCCTCGCCGCGCTCGAGCGCGCCCTGCCACCAATAGTGCGAGGTCATGCCGGGCAGAATGTTCACGCAGGCGGCAAGCCGCCGCTGCACGATCGCGCGCCCCGCGCTCTCCGCCTCGACAACGGACGGATAGGTCGTATAGACGAGGACTGCGCGCTCCATGTCGCTCCTGTTCATCCGGCGGCGCGCCGAGCGCGGCCACAGAGCATGATCCCGAAAAGTGGGTACCGGTTTCCGGAAAAGATCATGCTCCAAGAAGTCCCGCGCGAACGCCGCGAGAGCCGATGACTGCAAATCCCACATACGCGCGGATCGCCTTCGTGGCGAGCCCCGTTCCTGAGGCCGAACAGGCGCGCCAGCGCCTCGTTCAACGCTACGGCGATTCACCGCTCGACACCGCCGACGTCATCGTGGCGCTCGGTGGCGACGGGCTGATGCTGCAGACGCTGCATCGCCTGATGGGCTCGAGCAAGCCGATCTACGGCATGCATCGCGGCACCGTCGGCTTCATGATGAACGAGTTTCGCGAGGACGGGCTCGGCGAACGGCTCGCCGCCGCCGAGACCGCGATCATTCATCCGCTGGTAATGCGCGCGCGCGACGTCGACCGACGCGAGTATGAGCACCGCGCCATCAACGAGGTCTCGCTCTTCCGTCAGATCTACCAGGCGGCGCGCCTTCGCATCCTCATCGACGGCAAGGAGCGCCTGCCGGAGCTGGTGGCCGACGGCGTGCTGGTGGCGACGCCCGCCGGCTCGACCGCGTACAACCTCTCGGCCCAAGGGCCGATCATTCCGATCAAGGCGCCGCTGCTCGCTGTCACGCCGATCAGCCCGTTCCGGCCGCGGCGCTGGCGCGGCGCGCTGCTGCCGGACAGCGCACGTATCACGATCGAAGTGGTCGAGCCCGAGCGTCGGCCGGTTGCCGCCGTCGCCGATCACGACGAAGTGCGATCCGTGCGTTCCGTCGACGTTTTCATGGATCACGCGATCTCGCTGCACATGCTGTTCGATCCGGGCCACAGCCTCGACGAGCGGGTTCTGCGCGAGCAGTTCGGGTATTAGGCCGGCGTCATGGCCGCCCCCGGGCACTTCGTCTCGCGGGTGTCCCGGCCGTCCACGTCTTAGATTTGTTTATGTTTCTTCAAAGCGTGGATGCCCGGCACAAGGCCGGGCATGACGAGGGACGGAATCCCGACATTTCGCCTAACCATCTGCTCCGGATGCCCGGAACATTCCACTCCCGCCCACGTTCTCCAGGCAGCTTTGACAAACGGAGACAACCATGGGCGGCCTCATCTACCTCGTCGGCTTGATCGTCGTGATATTGTTCATCCTGTCGCTGCTAGGCTTGCGCTGAGCGCGTTATAAGCAGGACCAGAGCGATGAGCATGGAGAGCACGGCGAGGCCTCTCGCCGAACAATTTTCCGACATTCGATGGGGAGCGGTTATCGCCGGCGCCGTTGCGGCGGCGGCGCTTGCATTCGTGCTGGAGGGCTTTGCGCTTGGCGTCGGTTTTGCCGTCAGTTCGACCGCGCCAACGTGGCGAGATGCCTCGATCGCGCTTGTGGTGGCATCGGGGATCTACCTCGTGCTCGTTGCGCTCGCCTCCTATGCGTTCGGCGGCTATGTCGCGGCCCGCGCGTACCGGCCCGCGACTGCCGGCACCGTCGAGTCGGGCGAATTCCGCGATGGCCTGCACGGGCTCATCGTGTGGGGCCTGGGCACACTGCTCACCGGCCTGCTCGCACTCGGCGCCGTCCAGGCAACGGCGCGCCTCACGGCACCCTCCGGCTCGTCCGCCGGGCCGGCGACCTCCATGGGCGGCGAAAACCTGATCGCCTTCGACCTCGACCGGCTGTTCCGCGGGGCCGAAAGCCGCGGCACGCCGAACATGACCTACGACCGCGCCGAGGCGGCGCGTATTCTCTTCACCGCGTCGAGCCACCGCGGCCTGCAACAGGACGACCGCGCGTATCTGATGCGACTGGTCTCGACAACGACGGGCGCGGCTGCGCCCGATGCGGAGCGCCGCGTCAATGAGGCGGTCACGAGCGCGCACGACAACATCGCCCGTGCACGGCGCAGCGGCGTCGTGCTGGCCTTCATGCTCGCGGCAGCGGCCCTGCTCGGAGCAGCTGTGGCGTGGTATGCGGCGCTCGAAGGCGGACGTCACCGCGACGGGCGGGTTGCAACACCGACCTGGCTCGATTGGTCACGGCCAGCCACGATCACGCGGCCTTGGTGATTCAAATTTAAAGAACTCTTGGAGGCCCCGACAGATAGAGCGGGGTCTCCCCGCGCCACATCAGCGCGGTTTCGAGCGCCATCTGATAGAACTCGCCGCGCGCGACGAGCGGGGGCTCAAAGCGGGCCATAACCGGCCCTTGCGCGCCGTCAAGCTCGGCGCTCGTCGCGCCGATGATTTCGACGCTCGGGTTCGTGCGCGACGCGCTGAGGCCGCGTAGCGCACACTGGACGGCCAACGTGCCGCGCGCAGATCGTTGTTCAACCGTCAGCTCGATCCCGCGAACCTCCCGCCGGTCAAAGACGCGCTCACCCAACGTCACCGGACGCGCGCCGACGACCAAACCGGACGGTGCACGCAACGCGATCAGATCGCTGTTGTGAATCCGCGCACGCTCTTTGTCGAAGGCAAGCCCGTCGCGCCGGCGTTCGCCGCCGGGTCCGCATTCGCGCCAACCGGACTTTTCGCGCAGGAAATCGAGGACCGCGAGATAGGGTCCGGGCTGGCTCACGTTGTCGAGCAAAATCAGCCCGCCGGGATCGAGCGTGCGCGCTGCCATTGACAAATCGAACAGGGCGAATTCGTAATCGTGGCGGCCGTCGATGAAGGTGAGCTGCGAGCGTACGCCCGCCTGCTCCATGCGCATGAAGAACGCCATGGAGTCGAGATGATAAAAGCGCAGGTGGCGCCGCAGCGCGCGCGGCCATTTCATGAGAATGGCCGGAACCGCCGCCAAGCTGAACGGATCGGCCGTGTGCAGCAGGCCGGTGCCGTTCGCCTGCAGCGCGCGGCAGATCGCTTCGCTCGTTCCGGCGAGGAACGTGCCGATCTCGAACACGTGCGCGGGTTTCAAGTTGCGCGTGAGCGTGAACAGGAGCGCCTGTGCCTCGGGCGAGAGCTGCGAACGGCCGGACGGCTCCTGGGCGAACCACCGCGTGGTGGCGGCGAACGCCGGGTCGGCGATGATCGTCGGGATCGGGTCCGCCGGCCCGTTCGCCGCGACGGCAGCGCAGGGAATTGGCTCAACAGGCCGCACGCGTGCGGCAAGCCCGCTGAGCGCGCGCGACGCCCGGCGTCCCCACCGTCTTAGCCCTTCCCCGGCATTCATAAGCGAGCGGTAGCGAAGCGGCCGCGCGAAGTCGAGACGAGCGCCCTCATCCTAAACGGTTCGTTTAACGCCGAATGCCCTAGCGTTAAGGGACGCGCTGGCCGAATCCCCGGCGCCGCCGCTATCGCCCATGGTGCGCATCGACTTCAACTGCCTGCGTTTTCTCGTCATCGACGACAACGCGCATACGCGCCGCATCCTGCGCACGCTCCTGCACGGCTTCGGCACCCGGGAGGTCTACGAGGCGGAGGACGGCGCGGCCGGGCTCGAGGTCTTCACCCATTATTCGCCCGACATCGTCATCACCGACTGGGCGATGCCGATCTTCGACGGCCTGGAGCTGACGCAAATGATCCGCCAGCTCGGCGCCAATTCGAATCCATACGTGCCGATCATCATGCTGACCGGCCATTCGGAGAAAAAGCGGGTCATTGCGGCGCGCGACACCGGCATTACGG
>Ga0306924_10003831_pt1 | contig 14556 bp, 9 predicted proteins | sample sta12Can44000111_FD_203756 | JGI IMG/M metagenome (GOLD analysis project Ga0306924, IMG submission 203756) | Lab enrichment of tropical soil microbial communities from Luquillo Experimental Forest, Puerto Rico - statanox.12C.anox.44.000.111 (v2)... | ecosystem: Environmental > Terrestrial > Soil... | reverse complement strand
ACAGGCCGACGCGGTAGTCGTGCGCCTCGCGGATCATCGGGCTGCGCGCGGTGCGCTCGATGGCGTATTCGATCTCCGCCTCGATGGAATTCAGCGTGCCCTCGACGATCTGCAGCACGATCGGATCAACGTCGCGCGCTGCCGCCGGCTCCGAAAGCTTCGCCATCGCGGACATCGGGTTCATTGAACGCCTTCCGATTTCGCTTGCGCGGAACGAACGATCAGGATGCCGTGCGGGTCGACCTCGAGGTGCTGCGCGGGAAAGACTACGGTGGTCGAGCCGAATTCCTCCACGACCGCCGGCCCTTCGAGCCGAAAACCCGCCGGCAGCACCGCGCGCTCGTAGACCGGCGTGTCGCGGAATGCTCCGTCGAAGTAGACCGGACGGATGGACTTGCGCGCCGGCGTCGAGGCGCCGCGCGCGGCGAGCTTGGGTATGTCCGGCCGCTCGATCAGCCCGAAGCCGGAGATGCAGAAATTGACCAGCTCGATCTTCTGCTCGCCGGCGTAATTGTAGCCGAACGTGCGCAGGTGCGCGGCGTGGAAGGCGTCGATGAGCGCGGCGAGGTACGCGGCATCGACCGCGCCCGCGGGCGCCGCGACGCGGACCTCCATCGATTGCCCGGCGTAGCGGATGTCGGCCTCGCGCGCGACGCGGATGCGCGCGGGGTCGATGCCGTCGCGTTCGAGGCTGTCGACGGCATCTTTCTCCAAGCCGGCGTAGAGCGCCGCGATGGTCGCGAGATCGATCGCGTCCTCGTGCATCACCTTGGTAACGATGCGATCGGTGCGCCAATCGACCGCGAGCAGCCCGAAGGCGGAGAGATTGCCGGGATCGCGCGGGACGATGCACGCCCTCATGCCGAGCAGGTCCATGACCGCCGGCGATTGCGCCGGCCCGGCGCCGCCGAAAGCCAGCAGCGCGAAACCGCGCGGATCGATGCCGCGCTGGATCGTCATCTGCCGAATGGCGTTGGCCTGGTTCCAGTTGGCGATCTCGATGATGCCGTGGGCGAGTTGTTCCACGCTCATCGCGCCGGGAAGCCGCTTCGCCAAGGCCGCGAGTCCTTCGCGCGACTGCGCGGCGTCGAGCGCGACGCCGCCGCCGATGAGCGCGGGAGGGATGCGCCCGAGAACAAGATTGGCATCGGTGATCGTCGGCTCGTCGCCGCCGTTGGGATAGCACATGGGGCCGGGTTCGGCGCCCGCGCTCCTCGGCCCGACCTTGAGGTGGCCTTCGCGACTGATCCACGCGATCGATCCGCCACCGGTGCCGATGGTCTTGATGTCGATCATCGGGATGCGCACGGGATACGCGCCGACCGCGCCGCCGTTGGTGACGTGCGGCTTGCCACGTTCGATCAGGCAGAGGTCGGTCGAGGTGCCGCCGGCATCGAGCGCCACCACGTCAGGAAAGCCGGCGACCTCGGCAACCACCGCGCTCGCGAGCGCGCCCGCCGCAGGACCCGACAGCGCGGTCGTGATCGGCTTGCGCAGCACCTGATCCGCGCTCGCAACGCCGCCGCTCGACTGCATGACGAGGAACGGCTTGTCCTTCAAGCCGGGGCCGAGCTCCTCGTGCACGCGATTGAGATAGCGTTCCATGTGCGGCTTGACGAAGGCGTCGACCAAGGTCGTGACCGCGCGCTCGTACTCGCGGTATTCGGGCAACACCGCGCAGGAGAGCGACAACGTGCACTCGGGATAGTCCTGCGCGAAGATGTCCGCGACGCGGCGCTCATGGGCGGGATTGGCATAGGAGTGGATGAGGCAGATGCCGATCGCGCGGACACCCTGGCTGCGGAAGAAATGCGCGGCGGCGTGCACGCTCGCCTCGTCCAGCGGGCGAATTTCCTCGCCGCGGAAATTCAAGCGCCCGCCGACTTCGCGCACGAAATGGAGCGGCACGATGCGCTCCGGCTTCACCCAGAAATAGGAATTGCCGTAGCCCACCGGTACCGACTGGCGGGCGACCTCCAACAGATGGCGGAAGCCGGCGGTGACGATCAATCCGAGCCCGCTGATCGAGCCCTGCAGCAGCGCATTGGTGGCCACCGTCGTGCCGTGGGCAAGGCCGGCGACCTCGTTCGGCGAGGCGCCGGCCGCCTCGAGGATCGCGCGCACGCCGCGTACGAGGCCGATCGCGGGATTGGCCGGCGTGCTCGCAACCTTGGTGACGCGCATGGCGCCCGAGCCGCTATCGACCGAAACGATATCGGTAAACGTGCCGCCGGTATCGATGCCGATCCGCAAACGAGGCTGCTGGACCGCTGATGACATGCCGCGTCGGCTCCCGAAGCGCCGCAATCGACCTTGTTGTGGCCGAGATACGCCGACGCTTCAACTGGCCGAGATGGTCTCAGTTTGTTGGGTGCGACCACCCTTCCCCCGTTCGTCCCCGCGAAAGCGGGGACCCAGAGCCACGCATCGCGGCCCCTGGATTCCCGCTTGCGCGGGAATGAACGGAGTTTTGCTGCCGGACCTCATCTAAAGTCCGTCGCTGCCTGGAATGACACCTTTCGGCAGCGAGAAGCAGTACTTTGCGATGTCGCCGGCGCGCGTGTACCAGACCCGGTCCTTGTGCTTGTGCTCGACGCAATGCTTGATGGCTTGCCGCACCGGCCGAAGGCGGAACGGCTGGCCCACGATGAAGCCGTGCAAGGACAGCGCATAGACGAGCGGCTGGCGCTCGGATTGCTCCAGCAGTTCCTCGAACTGGTCGACGATCATCTCGGCGAACTGGCGGCCGGTGTGATCGCGATGCGCCTGCGCGCCAGCATCGTTCAATTCCATGGGATAGGGAACGGAAAGCAGCGGTCCCGCGCGCGTCTGCATCCAGATCGGCTGATCATCGAGCGGCCAATCGAGCAGGTGCGTATAGCCCGCCTCTTTCAAGAGGTCGGGCGTGACGTTGGATTCGAGCGCGCCGGGTCCCATCCAACCGGTGGGCCGCACGCCGACGTGTTTTTCGATGACCTCGGTGCACTCCTTTATGGCGCGCGACTCGTCCTGCTCCCACATCGGCCGCAACAACTCGGCGTTGGTGCGGCCGTGGCCGAGCACGTCGTCGCCGCGCGCTTTGATCTTTTCCACGATCTGCGGGTAGTGATAGCAGACGCTGCTGTTCAAAAGAATCGTCGCGGGTAGTTTCAGCTCGTCCAGGATTTCGAACAGGCGCCAATTGCCGATCCGGTTGCCGTAGTCGCGCCAGGCGAAATTGCGCGAGGTCTGCTGGCCGCTGCGCACCGGATCCATTCCCAGCCCGGCGCCGAAGGCGAAATGCTCGATATTGAGCGCGACATAGAAGGCGAGCCGCTTGCCTCCCGGCCAATTGTAGTCTTTCCGCTCGATGATCGGCGAATAGGCATATCGCGTGTGGCCGGGAAGTTTCAGCATGGGGGATACTCCGGGTTGATCGATTGGGTTGGGGACCGCCCCGAACGAAAGCCCCGAGCCTAACGGAATTTAACGAATGGCGTCTCGGCTCTTCGAAACCTGTTAACCATACGCATCTGTCTATTCCAACGAAAAATACCGCCCGGCCGTGATGAAGGTGCCGTTATGGTGCGGGATGGCTTTCGCACAGCGGGATGTTTCGGGCGGCGGCCAAGCCCTAGCCGCGCCGTCCTTTATCTCGACCAAGATGCAATCGTTGCTTTCGAATACGAGGCAATTTCGATAGGTCCTTCGCCCGTGTTGCATCTTGGGCTGAATTGCCAGCAGCCCCGGAAAAGCGAGTTGATCGCCTTCCAGTCGGACCGTGCGCGGAGATACATTATCACTGTCAGGAGGACTGATCGGATGGTGTTAGTTCGCCCCATCGCACGCAATCGACGGGAGGTGCCATGAAAGGCATTGCCCAGTGGCTCGCATCGATCGGCCTGGAAAGGTACACCCAACGCTTCGTCGAGAACGCGATCGACGACGATGTGCTGGTGGAGTTGACGGAAGGCGATCTCAAAAAGCTCGGGATACCGCTGGGCGACAGGAAGCGCCTCATTAAGGCGATCAGGGCAATGCTAGCCGACTCCCCCAGTGCGCTCACCACGACCGGCGTTGGGGAGGATGCGCAAAGCGGCGAACTGCCCGTGGCCACTGCCGAGCGTCGTCACCTCACCGTGATGATCTGCGATCTGGTGGGCTCGACTGCTCTGTCGACCCGACTCGATCCGGAGGACATGCGCGCTGTGATCGACGCCTATCACGCCGCCTGCGCCCGTATCACGCGAACCTATGACGGCTTCCTCGCCGAGTTCCGGGGCGACGGGATATTGGCTTATTTCGGTTATCCCCTCGCGCACGAAGACGATGCCGAGCGAACCGTACGAGCGGGACTCGATATCATTGCCGCAGTTGCGCAGCTCGAGACGCACGCCGCGGAACCACTCGCGGTCCGCATCGGCATCGCGACCGGCTTGGTGGTGGTCGGCGACCTCAGCCGCGAGGGTGCGTTGAGGGAGCATGCCGTGGTCGGCGAAACGCCGAACCTTGCTGCCCGCCTGCAGGCCTTGGCCGAGCCCGGGACCATCGTCGTCGCCGCCTCCACGCGCCGCTTGCTCGGCGATCTGTTCCATCTGCGCGACCTCGGCCGACACGAGGTCAAGGGTATCGCCGAGCCGGTTGCGGCGTGGGCGGTCGAAGGCGTGTCGGCTTCCGAGAGTCGCTTCGAGGCGGTCCGCGCGTCGGGTCTGACCGATCTCGTCGGCCGCGAGGACGAGCTCGATTTTCTGCTGGAACGCCACCGCCTCGCCTGGAAGGGCGAGGGGCAGATCGTGCTGATCGCGGGCGAGCCGGGGATCGGCAAGTCGCGCCTTGCGGCAGCTCTCGCCGAGCGTATCGCCGGCACGCCGCACACGCGCTTGCGTTTTCAATGCTCGCCCTATCACACCAACAGCGCCCTCCATCCGTTCATCGCCCAATTGGAGCGAGCGGCGGGGTTCAAGGCGGACGATACGTCCGAGCAACGCCTCGACAAGTTGGAAGCGGCCCTTGCTGTGCACGAATCGCGAATTGAAGCCGTAGCGCCGCTTTTTGCTGCCCTGCTGTCGATCCCGTTCGGGGAGCGGTATCCGCCGCTGGTGCCCAGCCCCACGCAACAGCGCCGCCGGACGCTCGCGGCACTGCTCGATCAATTCGAGAGTCTCGCGCGCCGGCAACCGATCCTGCTCTCGTTCGAGGATGCGCACTGGGCGGATGCCACCTCTCTCGAGCTACTCGATCTGATGGTGGAACGGGTGCGCCAACTCCCGGTCCTTGCCCTGGTCACCTTCCGATCGGATTTCGAGCCGCCCTGGGTTGGTCTTCCCAACGTCGGCACCTTGACGCTCGGTCGTCTCGACCGCAACGACGCTGAAAGCATGGTCGCGCGGGTGACGGGCGGGCGCATGCTGCCCGCCGAAGTGATGAAACAGATCGTCACCAAGACCGACGGGAATCCGCTGTTCGTCGAGGAACTCACCAAGGCGGTGCTGGAAGCGGGCATCTTGGTCGAGGACGCCGAGGGCTATCGGCTCGACGGGCCTCTGCCGCCGCTCGCCATCCCGGCGACGCTTCAGGACTCTTTGATGGCGCGGCTCGACCGCCTGGCGCCGGTGAAGGAGATCGGCCAAATCGGCGCGGCGATCGGACGCGAGTTCTCCTTCTCCTTGATGCACGCGGTGGTCGGACGCGAGGAGATTGCATTGAAGCACGCACTCGCCCAACTCGAGCAGGCGGAACTCGTGTTCCGCCGTGGCGAGCCACCGGATGCCGTTTACAGCTTCAAGCACGTGCTGGTGCGGGATGCGGCCTATGAGAGCCTGCTCAAAAGCCGCCGGCATCAATTGCACGGCCAGATTGCGCGCGTACTCGAGGAGAGGTTTGCCGACATCGTGGCGAGCCAGCCGGAAATCGTGGCGCACCACTTCACGGAAGCCGGTCTAGTTGACCCCGCCATCGAATACTGGCTCAAGGCTGGCGCAAAGGCGTACTCGCTTTACGCGAACGAAGATGCTGTGCGCTTTTTCGAGCGCGCCTTAACACTCCTGAAGGAATTGCCGGAGACTCGCGACAATCTCGAGCGGGCCGTGGATATTCGCTTCCAACTTCGTAACGCCCTGCTCCCGCTGGGTGAGACCGATCGGATCCTGCGCTCTCTGGATGAACTTGAGCCCATTCTCGCCAGCCTCGGGGACAAGCTGCGAAGTGCGCAATACGCCGCATACCGATGCAATCACCATTTTCTGATCGGCGAACAGCGTCGTGCCATCGAATTTGCCGAGACCGCCATTCGCCTCGCTCGCGAACACGGCGACCGCGGCGTGCTTGGCGAATCACTCTACCGTCTTGGGCAGAGCCATAATGCGCTCGGGGAATATCGGCAGGCCATCATGCTGCTCGAGCAAAGCCTCGAATTCACCGCTGATGTTCTCAGTCGCGACCGCTTCAACCAGTTCACGATTCCTTCTGTGATCAACCGGACGTGGTTGGTGATTGCTCTGGTCGAATGCGGCCATTTCGACGCTGGAATGAGCCATGCAAAGCGCGCACTCGAAATCGCGGAAGGCGCCGAGCATCCATTGAGTGAGGTGTTAGGCTGGCTTTCAATCGGCCACGTCCGCCTGCGTAAGGGCGAGATCGAGGGCGCGGTCAGCGCCTTGGAACGCGGTCTGGACCTGTGCGATCGCTGGTCGGTTCAAGTCTGGCGCCCCCGCCTCGCGTCTGCCCTTGGTGTTGCCTACGCCCGCTCCGGCCGCGCGAAAGAGGGACTCCAACTCGCCCAACAGGCAGTCAGCGGTGCTGAAATGATGCACCTAAAGGTGGACAAGGCTGGATTGCTAGTGCGTCTCGGACAGGTTTCCCTGATAGCGGGCCGGATTGAAGCAGCTCTGACGCTCGGAAAGCAGGCGGTGGAAATGGCGGTGACGCAGGAGGCGAAAGGAGACGAGGCATGGGCGAGATTCCTAATCGGCCGGGCTTGGTGGGCGTCTGATCCGAAGGATCTCGACCAATCAGAGAAACAGCTTGACGTTGCCCTTCGCCTCGCAGCTGGGTGCGAAGCCCGTCCGCTGGTCGCCTTTTGCCATACCACACTTGGCGGCATCCATGGCCAACGCGGTGACCAGATCAGGGCGCAGAAATTCGATGCCGCCGCCAGTGCAGCCTACCGGGAGCTCGGCATGCGACCGCTCCCGCTGGATCCGACCGGTTGATGCAAGCTCGACCGCCGCGTGGGGTCAAGGATTGGCTTAATCTTCCTGCTTCTTCTTGGTTACCCGCTCAGAAGCGCCTCGCGTTAAATTTACCTTAGCGAAATTCGCTGCGATGCAGATCGCGATTTTCGTTGCGAAGTTCGCGTCTCTTCTGAGGCGAGGCACGCAGTATGAGCTTGCTCTTGCGCGCCTTCCTTACCGGCGCGTAGCCGCCCTTGACGATCTGAAATGGGTATTTCACCGTCTTCATATGATCGAACCGCAACGATTTTCCTTTTTGGAAATCTTCGAAAAAAGCTGGGTAGACGAAGTTACTCATGGCAAGGCGGTTAACCCGGAAGTGATCGGCCTCGACGGCGTCGCACACCTCGTAAGCGAAAAGCGTACCCTTGCTGCGCTCACACCAAAGATTGTTTCCGGGATCGACCAGCGTCTCTGCAAGTTCGTGCGATGCGGCCAGGCTGATTTTGTCGCGGGCGCTGAGCCGCGACCTCCCGGCCAGCACGGTTTTCACGAATACGAGCAGGATGGGCCGGCCTTTGAAAAAGTGGAAGGCGGAAACCTGTTTGGCGTGTCTACCAAACATTTTCTTCAGGTCCTGGCGAAGGTTCCTGACGTCCGCGGCGGTGTCGACAAATAGCATCGTCCACGCGTTGTCTCGCGGCTTGGTTGCCCTCACAAGCTTTGCCGGCGTACCCCAGACCGGAGCCACGTGCTGGTCCACGTATTTCTGCAGAGCCGCGATAAGAGAGGCGAAATCGACACCAAGGTCGACAGTCGCCCGATTGATGCAAGCTATGGTCGGAGTGCTACCTTTGGAACCACCAATATTCACTCGTTGCATCGCAACCCCCATGGACGCTTTCGCGCAGCATCAAATAACATCGAGCATTGTTACGTCACCACGGTCAACAGCGCACCTCGGGCTGCGGCCTCACTCCGCCTTGATGTTGGCTGTCTGGATCACCTTGCCCCACTTGTTAGTTTCATCGGCGAGCAGCTTGCCGAAGTCCGCGGGCGAGCCAGGAAGCACAGTACCTCCCAAGTCAGCGAACCGCGCCTTCATCTCAGGGTCGGCGAGGGCGGCGTTGATTTCCGTATTGAGCCTATCGACGATTTCGGCGGGCGTGTTTTTGGGCGCGCCAATCCCGTACCAGCCACTCGCCTCGTAGCCCGGGACGAAATCGCCCACGGTCGGAATGTCCGGCAACACCTCCAATCGTGTCGCGGTTGTCACGGCCAGAGGCCGAAGCTTGCCGGCCCTGATATGTGCGATGGACGAGGCAATCGGGTCGAACATAGCGTGTACCTGCCCGGCGATGAGATCGGGCAGCGCTGGCCCGGAGCCGCGATAGTGTACCTGGACCACATCGACGCCCGTCATCATCTTAAATAACTCGGTGTAAAGATGTGGTGCGCTCCCGGGCCCAGCTGAGGCCATATTGATCTTGCCCGGATTAGCTTTGGCATATGCGATGAACTCGAGAACCGTGTTGGCTGGAAATGATGGATTAACTTCTAGGACGCCGGGCGAGCGTGTGATGCTTGCGATCGGCACAACGTCCCGTCTTATGTCGAAGCTAAGCTTGTCGTAGAGGGTGGCATTGACCGCGTTAGAGATCGTAACGTAGAGGAGCGTGTAGCCGTCGGGAGGCGCGCTCACAACTGCCTCGGCGGCGATATTGCTGGCCGCACCCACCCGATTTTCCACGACGACCTGTTGGCCGAGCCGCTGCGACAGCCACTGCGCCGTCAAGCGCGCAACGGTGTCAGCTGGACCGCCAGCGGCATAGCCCACCAGCAGGCGCACTGGTCTCGTTGGATAGCTTTCCTGCGCCCTCGCGATTCGCGTGACCGGGAGCGCGGCGGCACTCGCTGCGAATTGCAGAAAGCGTCGGCGCGGAAGGTCCATGACGTTCGCTTCCTCATTCCACCGCCTCGTTGGCACAGGCGGTCTAGAAGATCGATGAATAGCTCGAACTTGGTCGCCTGGACAACTGAGAATGCGGGATAGCGCACATGTCAACCCGGTGCGACATTTAAGTTCGCGCGTCGGTTAGCAAAAAGACGAATGTTCTCGCAGGGGTGTCTATTTGCCTTCGTGCCGACCGTATGGCGACAATCACGTTGCCAACTCATGGCTCTGATCGTGAGCTCACTTTTGCCTGAAACAAGGGGAAAGCCTCTGCTGAATAATCTGCGCTTCTGGTCTCGACTCGAACGACACCTGCGAATTCGGAATTGGTCAGAGGTAGAGGGGCCATCCGATTTTTCTGACGCCGGTCATTGAACGAGAGTCTTCAGCTCGACGAGGCCCTCGCCCGCGTTAGGCCGAACGTCGGAACTCGATCGCGCATCGAAATAGCTCAAAGGACAGCGACGACGATGTATCGCGTAGGCTTCTGGCAGAGCATGGCGGATGTTCGTAATATTACGTGGGTTGTGAGGAGCACCATGCCGAATGAACATTCCGTAGGCCCAAGAGTCCCCGTTCCGTTTTTGTGCCTCCAGCATGTACTGGAACATCAGGCCAAGCGTATCCCCGACGCGCCGGCGATTCTCGCTCCGGGGCGCACTCCGCTGACCTATGGCCGTCTTTCTCAGCACATGGACGATGTCGAGAGCACGTTGCGGGCCACGGGCATAGGCCGTCGGGACCGGGTGGCAGTGGTGCTATCGAACGGTCCAGAGATGGCGGTGGCCGTCCTCACGGTGGCGGCAAGCGCGGTATGCGCTCCGATGAATCCGGCCTATCAAGCCGAAGAGCTGGATAGATATTTCGCCGATCTGCAACCTAGTGCGTTGATCACGCACGCTGGAATCGACTCGCCAGCACGCCGTGCGGCGCTCTCGCGTGGCATCCGAGTGATCGAGCTAGCGACCGCGGTCGACGCAGAGGCCGGTCTTTTCACCCTCACGGGAGACCGGGAGGGTGCGCCGTTTCAAGATTCCGTCAGCCCCAACGACGTGGCGCTGCTGCTGCCTACGTCAGGCACGACGTCGCGACCCAAGATCGTCCCGCAGACGCACGCCAGCATCTGTACGTCAGCTTACGCGCATGGTGTGGCACTGGCGCTGAAAGAAACGGATAGATGCTTGAATGTCCTGCCCTTGTTTCACGGGCATGGTCTGCACGCTACGTTGGCGGCGTCGCTGGCGGCGGGGGCGAGCGTCGTATGTACCCCCGGGTTCGACGTCAACAGTTTCTCTGCGTGGCTAACCGCGTTTCAGCCGACTTGGTACTCCGCCGTGCCCACTATGCATCAGGCGATGCTTGCCCAGGCCCGACACAATGGCGAACGATCGGCAAGCGTTCGGCTCCGCTTCGTCCGCTCCTCGTCAGCCCCTCTACCGCCCCGCACCTTTGCGGAGCTTGAGCAAATTTTCGATGCCCCCGTCATCGAATGGTACGGGATGACGGAAGTCACTTCCTCGCCCATTGCCTGCAATCCGCTACCACCGCGTCAGCGCAAAGCTGGTTCGGTCGGCGTACCCGTGAGCTTGGACGTCGCAATCATGGACGACGAAGGGGGCGCTTTGCTGCCCAGCGGCCGGACAGGCGAGGTCGTAGTCCGGGGAGCGAGCGTCACCGCCGGCTACGATGGCAATCCGAACGCGACCAAGGCCGCCTTTGCAGGCGATTGGTTCAAGACAGGAGATCTCGGTTACTTCGATACAGACGGCTATCTGGTTCTCGCGGGCCGAATACGGGAGATCATCAATCGCGGGGGCGAGAAAGTCGCCCCTCAGGAAGTCGACGAAGTGCTGCTGGACCATCCAGCGGTGGCAGAGGCCGTAACCTTTGCCGTCCCGCATGCCTCTCTAGGGGAAGACATCGCTTCGGCCGTCGTGTTGCGGCCACACTCTCTCGCGACGCCGAAAGACCTACGTCAGTTCGCCAGCGGCCGCATGGCTGAGTTCAAGGTCCCGCGTCAAGTGCTCATCCTATCCGAGCTTCCGAAAGGTCCGACGGGCAAATTAAAGCGCGTCGGCTTGGCGGCGAAGCTGGGGCTCACAAGCGGCGGCGTAATGTCGCGGACAGTCGTCGCGCCCCGAACATCCCTAGAGAAAGAGCTGGCTGGCATTTGGGCAAGCATCCTTCAAATAGAAGAGGTCAGTATCGATGATGACTTCTTCGCACTGGGAGGAGACTCTCTTCTGGCTGTCCACGTTCTCTCCCGCATACGCGACGTCATGCATCTTGAAGTCCAGGTCGCCCGCTTTTTCGAGGCATCCACTATCGCGGAAATGGCTCGCCATCTCGAGACGTTGATGGAAACTGGCAAATCACGACGGGCTTCTTTAGCCATCGCGCGATCGGCCCGAGAATATTGGGCCCCGGCCTCCGTCGCGCAGGAACGTCTGTGGGAGTTTCAACACGCGCTACCGGATTTGCCTTTTTTGAATATCCTCTACGCGCTCCGAGTGACGTCGTCAGTCGACGTGGCGGTTCTGGAACGGAGCATCAACGACATCGTGCGCCGGCACGACATTCTACGCACAACTTTTGCCTCCCGTGACGGCCGACACGTTCAGGTCATTGCGGCGCAGTTAACCGTGCCCCTGACATTCGACGATTTGCAAGCGTTGCCCGCATCCAAGAAAGGGATCGCCGCACAGCGCCTTGTTCAAGATGAAGTGCTTCATTCGTTCAACCTCGCGCAAGGACCATTATTGAGAACTCGCCTGCTGCGTCTGCGCGAGCGGGAACACCTCTTGCTCATCACCATGCACCAGGTCATCTGCGATGGCTGGTCGCTCGGGGTGCTTATTGACGAGCTTACCGCCGTGTACGACGCCTTCTCCGCCGGCCAGCCGACGCCGCTCCCCCCGCTCTCGATCCAATACGCGGACTTTACATCGTGGCAGCGGAAATGGAATTCACATCCGGACATCATTTCGCAGCTGGCATACTGGCGTGAGCAGCTCCACGATCCGCTGCCAGTGATGAAGCTTGGCATCCCTCGTCGGAAACGGCCGATCGACGGCTTCCGCACTGCAAGGCGGGAGGTGGCATTGCCAGCAAGGCTGTCGGAGGCGGCTAAACGCTTCGGCCGCGAACAAGGCAGCACGTTGTTCATGACGCTCGTCGCTGCCTTCAAAACGCTGTTGCATCGCTACGTGGGTGAAGATGACTTGCGTGTGGCTACGCTCGTCGCCAACCGCAACCGCCCGGGCACCGAGCACCTCATCGGCCCGCTGGCCAATACGGTGATTCTCCGCACCAGTATGAGTGGCGATCCCAGTCCTGGTGAGGTCTTGCGTCGGGTTCGTGCGACGACCCTCGCGGCGTTCACCCACCAGGATCTTCCTTTCGAAGAGCTTGTTGCAACGCTCGAGCGCGAGCGCGCTCTCGAACCAGCGGCGCTGGCTCAAGTGATGATTTTGTTGCAGAATGCCGCGTTGCGCCCTATAGCGAACTCCGGACACAAGCTCGCTTTCGAGGAGGCCAATCCGAGTATGCTGTCGCCTCTGGTGACGGTAACGACATTCGATGTTATGTTGATGCTTCGGGAAAGCACTCATGGGCTGGTGGGATGCTGTGTCTACAAACCGCACCTGTTCCGCGCCACGGCGATTGATCGCCTGCTTCGAGATTTCCGCAAGGTGCTCGAATGTATGCTGACTCAGCCGGAGCGACCAATCTCGACAATCCCGATCTCACTGAATGAGAAACTGTCGATGCGTGAGCACGTGCTTGGCCTTTCTTCGTGATGAAATCGTCAACGTAAATCCCAGGAGACACACCCATGGCAATCATAGGCTATCTATTTACCTCCGCGGAATTGAAGGCACTTCCCCGGAAACACCACGCGACCCTCCTGAAGCTGGCTCGACGCCTCGTACGAACTTCTCCAGAGATCCGGAAAGTAGTAAAGCACGATCCAAAGATTCACAGGATACTTAGACGAAAACTCCGCCCCACGTACAGCCGATTGAAGCGTAAATAAGCTCGCTCTTGATGTAGCTTCTAAGGAGCCATCACCATGGCAAAGATAGATCTTGTATTCTCCGACAAGGAATTGAAGGCGCTGGATCGGAAACAGCGCGAGGCTCTCAAGAAGCACGCTATACGCCTCGTACGAACTTCTCCAGAGATCCGGGACATCATTAAGAAGGATCCGAAGGTCCGCAAGAAACTTCGAGCGAAACTGCGCGGCTTGCACAGCCGATTGAAGCGCCAGCGGCGCAAGAAATAACTTCGAGCGGCGACGCCGTACGCCGAGCTGAACGAAACGCAACTACCTGCTTGGTACGACCAGTCTCATTGGTCGGCCGGCGGAGAAACCTTCTTGGCGCATGAGGATGAAATCGAGCCTTGCACTTGTGTGCTTTGCTTCGCTGATATGGGCTGCTCCGGCCAGCGCGCAGAGCACCTACCCGTTGAAGGTCAGTCATCATCGCAGTGTTGAGGTGAGTGCGCGGGCCGTAGACAAAATCTTGGCCGACGCCTCGAGGATGCTAAATAAAGCCCCTGGTCATGTAGATAGTACAGACAACGTCGCGTGCCGCGTGACGTTCAGACGGGAAGGCACACTCAGCGTCTTTGCATCGCGTCACACGCCGGCAGTCATAAATACAGAGGCCGATGTCGACGCGGTACACAGCGAGCCTTCCGACATCAAAGTCGTCGAGGCGATCAATTTCTGCAAGGGCATGACGGGGAGATTCGCCGGATGTTCATGGCCGAACGAGCGTCGGTCGATAATTGCTACTCCCGGGCGGCTTCGCCATCTCGTATGGGCGCACGAGTTTGGACATCTGACGGGCCTGAAGCATCGGAGCGAACCGCTGGCACTCATGACGATATGTCCCCTTACCGCTGATCAGGTGCAGGTCAGTCGGCAGGAATGCGATTGCCTCCTCTCGGGGATGGGAACATGCATGATCACACCTGAGCCTCCAGCACCACACTGCGAGCGCTAGAGACTGCTCTGAGACATCGCGGGACATCTACAAGCCCCTCATCAGGGTCCAACACGCAACTCAGTCGGGGATTCTCAGGTCCGGACCGGCCCCACTGCACTCGGTGAGGCACTTCACACCCGTCTAGTGAGGCACTTCACACCCGTCGTGACCAAGGCAAGTTACAATATTGCCGTGTTCTTTGATGATCGCGCCGAGGCAGGAAACGTGCACCCGTGAAGGCCCGCCAATAATCTTGCGCCCGATTCGCGGGATAATCTTACTTACGGAGGCGATGATGCAAACGGACTCGACGTCTTTGAAACTTCATCATTTGATCGCGAGCGATCGCGTCGAAGGAACGCCGGTGCGCGGCACGGATGGCGCCACGATCGGCACAATCGAGCGGGTGATGATCGACAAGCTCACCGGCAATGTTGCCTACGCAGTTCTGAGCTTC
>Ga0306924_10003829_pt1 | contig 14565 bp, 16 predicted proteins | sample sta12Can44000111_FD_203756 | JGI IMG/M metagenome (GOLD analysis project Ga0306924, IMG submission 203756) | Lab enrichment of tropical soil microbial communities from Luquillo Experimental Forest, Puerto Rico - statanox.12C.anox.44.000.111 (v2)... | ecosystem: Environmental > Terrestrial >... | reverse complement strand
ATGCGCAGCCCTTCCCACTCGAGCCAGTGCGGCGCGAACGGGTAGCCGGGCAGGTCGGCGAAGCGCGCGTCGGGAGTGCGGAAGATCTGGCTCATCGCACCATGGTACGCCGCGGTTTCGAGTACGATGCCCGCAAAGGAGACGCGATGACGATCGAGGGCGGCTGCTACTGCAAGGGCGTGCGCTACCGGGCCGAAGGCGAACCGCTGTTCAAGGGACAGTGCCACTGCCGCGAGTGCCAGTACTTCTCGGGCGGCCACCCCAACGTCATCGTCGCGATGCCGGCCTCGAGCTTCAAGTACACCAGGGGGTCCGCGAAGGGCTTCGCGCGCAAGGACCTGCCCAACGCGGTCACGCGCGAGTTCTGTCCCGACTGCGGCACGCACATCCTGACCCGCACGTCGCGGGTGCCGAACGGCGTGATCCTGAAGGTCGGCACCTTCGACGACCCGAGCCTGTTCGGCAAGCCCCAGATGGCGATCTTCACCGTGGACAAGCAGTCGTTCCACCACCTGCCCGAGGGCATCCCGGCGTTCGAGCGCACGCCGGGCTGAGCCGTCTTCCGCTCCGGCCGCGCGGTCTCTCGCGCTTGCGGTGCCTCGCGAAGTAATGGCACGATATGTGCCATAACTTGAAGGAGGTGCGATGAAGCGCGTGTGGATCGGGCTCGCGCTGGTGCTCGCGGGCGGGGCGGTCGCGCTGGCATTGGCGCTGCGCGTCCCGGCGCTGCAGGACGCGCTGGCCCGGCGCGTGATCGCGCACATGGCCGCGGCGCAGCCCGCCGAGCTCTTCGCCGACGACGCGCTGCGCGCAGTGCTGTGCGGGACCGGGTCGCCGCTCCCGCACGAGACGCGCGCGAAGGCGTGCGTCGCGGTCTTCGCGGCGGGCCGCTTCTGGGTCGTCGACACCGGACCGGGATCGTGGAACCGGCTTGCGCTCCTGCGCATCGACCCAGCGCGGATCGGCGGCGTCTTCTTCACGCACTTCCACTCCGACCACATCGGCGACCTCGGTGAGCTGAACCTGAACACATGGGTCGCCGGCCGCCTGGGGCCGCTGCGCGTGTTCGGGCCGCCCGGCGTGGAGCGCGTGGTCGCGGGCTTCGCCGAGGCGTACGCGCTCGACGGCGGCTACCGCATCCTGCACCACGGCGCCGACTTCCTGCCCGCCGAGCGCGGCCGCATGGAGGCGGTCCCGATCCCTCTGCTGGTGGAGGGCGACGAGCGCATCGTGATCCTGCGCGAGGGCGGACTCGAGGTCAGCGCGTTCGCGGTGCACCACGATCCGGTGAAGCCGGCCTACGGCTACCGCTTCGACTACGCGGGCCGCTCGATCGTCGTCTCCGGCGACACGGCGAAGAGCTCCGCGCTCGTGCGCGCGGCGCAGCGCGCCGACGTGCTGTTCCACGAGGGCCAGGCCAACCACCTGATCGCGATGATCGGCGAGGCCGCGGCCGCCGCCGGGCGTCCGCGCGCGGCGAAGATCATGGCCGACATCCCCTCCTACCACACCACGCCGGTCGAGGCGGCCGAAATCGCGAACGAGGCGGGCGTGCGGCTGCTGGTGCTCTACCACCTGAACCCGCCGCCGCCGGCGCGGCTGGTGGAGGCGATCTTCACGCGCGGCGTCGACGACGCCCGCCACGGCGAGTGGCGGCTCGGCAGCGACGGCCTGCTGGTCGAGCTCCCCGCGAACTCGGAGCGCATCTCGGTGCGCCAGCTCGAGTGAGCGCGGGCTAGCGGAAGAGCGCCTCGAGCCCGGTTCGTGCGAGCAGCGCGTCGGCGGCGCGGCGGTCGTCGGCCGAGAGCGCCGCGCGCTCCTCGCGCAGCCAGTCGAGACACTTCCCCTGGTAGGGGAACGGCTTCGAGACCCAGCTGCGCCCGTCGATCGTGCACTCGACCCGTTCGCGCGCGTGCGCGAGCGCGTCGGCGTTCGCCAGCAGGAAGGGCGCGTACACCCGGCCCGCCTCGACCAGCAGCGCGCGCAGCGTCTCCGGCAGCGCATCGCGCCGGAGCCAGCCGTCTTCGCGCGGCTCGAGCCCCGAGAGATCGTCGACGACGTCGACCCAGGCCACCACGCGCGGGGCGAGCTCGAGCGCGAGCGCCGCGGGCGTGGGGTCGAACTGCGCCAGCTGCGTGAGCTGGCCGTACAGCGCGAAGTCGCTCGCGCCGGGGCGCGCGCCCATCGCGAAGCGCGAGCGCTCGAGGTGCGCGTCCAGGAGCTGCAGCAGCCGGCGATAGCTGTCCTCGATCAGCGGTCGGGTGGTCTCGTTCGAGCCCACCACCCACAGCCGGTCGATCTGGCGCTTGGCGACCATCTCGGCGAAGGCGCGCAGCTCCGCTTCGCGCTGGTCGGTCTTGCGCCAGCGCGGCAGGATCGCGCTCGCCTTGGCGATGTCGGCGGCGTAGACCCAGCGGTAGTGGAACATCGCCTTGGTGAGCCACTCGTCGGCGTAGTCCTCGAGCAAAGAGTCGACGAACGCGACGACCGGATCGGGTGGACGCACGCTGCGGCCAGGGTGCTCGCGCTCCAGAGCCCGGATCAGTGGCGTCGAGTCGATGCGCGCCTCGAGCGCGCCGCCCGGCCCGCTCGGGCCGACGAGCTGGGGCAGGAGGGAGACCCGCGGCTGCGGCAGGTGGCGCGCGTCGTCCGACCCGTGCTGCACCCACAGGTGTGGGATGCGCCGGTAGCGCAGCACCGCGCGCAGCTTGCGGCTGTAGGGCGAGCCCGGGGCCCCGGCGATGGTGAGCGGAGGCGCGCTCACCGCCTTGCTCCCTGGCGTGCGCGCAACGGGGCGGCGAGCGCCTGCGCCGCCGCCTCGACCACGCCGGCGGCGCGCTCGCGCGCGAGCTTCTGGTCGCTGCGCAGCCGGTCCCAGGCGTCGAACGACAACAGCAGCTCGAGCGCCTCGCCCACGTGCGACGGCGCGCGCTCGAGCTCGGGCAGCGCGGTCCACAGCCGCTCGCGCAGCTCGCGCACCTGGCGCAAGTGCTGGCGCCGCAGGAACGGCGAGCGCCGGCGCGCCACGTCGGCCGCGCGCATGTACGGTGCGATGGCCTCGAAGAACGCACTGCGCTGCTCCACCACCCGGCGCAGGCGCGAAGCGACGCTGCCCGAGGTCGGCGCGTCCGCAATCAGCCCTCGCGCGCTGGCCTGGATGCGCGCGCCCAGCTCCGCGTAGACCGAATCCATGTCGGCGAAGTGGCGGAACACGCTGCGCAGGCCCACGCGCGCGCGCTCCGCGACCTGCTGGGCGGTGGGCTGCACCACGCCTTCGCCGATCAGAGCGTGCAGCGCGCGCACGATCGCCTCGCGGCTGCGCTCCGCGCGGCGCGCCCGGCCATCGAGCGCCGCGGGCCGCCGCGCCCCTACCGGCACCGGGAGCGGCAGCCGAGAGATGCGGATCGCCATCTCGGGATTCTAGCAGCTCCGCTTGATTCTGGCACTCGTACTGCCATAATCGCGCCATGACGGTCGCGGTCTGGCTCGGCGCGGCGCTGCTCTACCTGGCGTTCTGGGGCTGGTACGTCGGCTTCCGGGGTCCGCTCGCGCGCGCGGAGATCGACGCGTTCATGGAACGCCTGACGCGGGACCCAGAGATCGACGGCGAGCGGCGCGAGCGCATGCGCGGGTTCCTCGAGTCCGACGACGGGCGCGAGTTCCTGATGGTGAACCTGATCCGGCTGCAGCCCGAGCCGGTGGCCCCGCCGGGCGGCGGCCCGCCGGCACCCGCACAAGCAGTGCTGGCCGGCTACACCCGTCCGTTCATGCGCGCGCTGTTCCGCCGCGGCGGCCATCCCGCGCTGGTGGGCCGCGCTGCGGCCGGCTACCTCGAGGCCTGGGGCGTGGAGAAGAACCCGGGCTGGAGCTTCGTCGGCTGCGTCCGCTACCGCAGCCGCCGCGACCTGGCCGAGATGGCCACGCTGCCCGAGTTCGCGCACATCCACGCCTTCAAGCACGCGGCCATGTCGAACACGCTGGCCTTTCCGATCGCGCCGGCGCGGCTGTTCTTCTCGCCGCGGGTGGTGGTGGCGCTGGCGCTCTCGCTCCTGGCCGCGCTGCTGGGGAGGTGACTCGATGCGGCGGTTCCTGCTCCTGACACTGGTCGGTGTTGCCCTGCTCGCCGCAGGCGTCTGGGCGAGGCGCGAGTACCTGCTGCTGCACGCGCCCGGCTGGATCGCGCGGATCCGCGATCCGATCGGACCCTTCCGGCCGGTGACCTGGCAGCCCGGGCCCTCGAGCGCGCCCTCCGGACCGCGCCCGCCGAACGTGGTGGTGATCCTCGCCGACGACCTGGGCTACAACGACCCGACCTGGAACGGCGGCGGCGTCGCGGACGGCGCGGTGCCCACGCCGAACATCGACTCGATCGCCCGCGACGGCGTGGAGTTCACGCACGGCTATGCGGGCAACGCCACCTGCGCGCCGTCGCGCGCGGCGATCATGACCGGCCGCTACCCCACCCGCTTCGGCTTCGAGTTCACGCCCGCGCCGAAGCCGTTCATGCGGCTGTGGGTGCACTGGAACGAGGACACCGATCCGCCGCCCATCTACTTCTGGGACCGCGAGAAGGACGTGCCCCCGCTGGAGCAGGAGGGCCTGCCGGCGAAGGAGATCACGCTGGCCGAGCTGCTGCACGGCGCCGGCTACCGGACGCTGGGCTTCGGCAAGTGGCACCTCGGCGACGCGAAGCCGATGCAGCCGCAGAACCGCGGCTTCGACGAGTATCTCGGCTTCACCCCGGGCGGCTCGATGTATCTCGACCCCGACGACCCCAACGGCGTGGGCTCGCAGCAGTCGTTCGACCCGATCGACGCCTTCATTTGGGCGAACCTGCGCTTCTGGGTGACCAAGGACGGCGGCCCCCGCTTCAAGCCCGACGTCTACATGACCGACTACCTGGGCCGCGAGGCGGTGCGCGCGATCGACGCGAACCGCAACCGGCCGTTCTTCCTGTACTTCGCGCCGAACGCTCCGCACACGCCGCTGCAGGCAACGAAGGCCGACTACGACGCGCTGCCGCAGATCCAGAACCACACGCTGCGCGTCTACGCCGCGATGATCCGCGCGCTCGACCGCAACGTGGGGCTCCTGCTCGCCGCGCTTCGCGCGAACGGGCTCGAGGACGACACACTCGTGATCTTCACCAGCGACAACGGCGGGGCGAACTACATCGGCCTGCCCGACATCAACCGCCCGTTCCGCGGCTGGAAGATGACCTTCTTCGAAGGCGGCGTGCACACGCCGTTCTTCGCGAAGTGGCCGGCCCGGCTGCCGCACGGCGCACGCTTCGATCCGCCCGCGGCGCACGTCGACATCTTCGCGACGGCCGCGGCTGCCGCCGGCGTGGCGCTGCCCTCCGACCGGGTCTACGACGGTGTCGACCTGGTGAAGCGGGTGCGCGGCGAGCCCGACGCGCGCACGCGCGAGGCCATCTACTGGCGCTCCGGCCACTACCGCTCGATCGTCGCGCATGGCTGGAAGCTGCAGGTCAGCGAGCGCCCGGCGAAGAACTGGCTGTTCGACCTCGCCGCCGACCCCACCGAGAAGACCAACCTCGCCGACTCGCGGCCCGACAAGCTGGCGGAGCTGCGCGCGATCCTCGACGCCCACGACGCGCAGATGGTGAAACCACTCTGGCCCGCGCTGGTCGAGGGAGCGATCCCGATCGACCGCTCGCTCTCGCAGCCGAAGCAGCCGGGCGAGGAGTACGTGTACTGGGCCAACTAGCCGTCCGCCTCGGGATGACTCGCGCGGCGCCGTATCGTACCGTGCGTGCCCGATGGCTCTCGGCACGCCCCTCGAGAAGGGGCTCAAGGTCGGCGCGCTCGGCTTCGTCTCCAGCCTGGTGATCGGCGTCGCGTCGACGGCGCCGGGCTACAGCGTGGCGGCGTCGCTCGGCGTCGTGGCCGCGTCGGTCGCCACCCAGTCGCCCGGCGTGCTCTGGCTCGCGTTCCTGCCGATGCTGGGCACGGCCTCGTCGTACTACGCGATGAACCGCGTCGACCCGGACTGCGGCACGACCTTCACCTGGGTGACGCGCAGCATGGGACCCTGGGTCGGCTGGATCGCGGGCTGGTCGCTGCTCGCGGCCGATCTCCTGATCATGGCGAGCCTGGGCCAGATCGCGGGCAAGTACTCGTTCCGGCTGTTCGGCGCGAACGCGCTGGCCGCGAGCCCGTTCTGGGTGACGGTGGTCTCGGTCGCGTGGGTCGTCGTGATGACCTGGATCTGCTACGTGGGGATCGAGGTCTCGGCGCGGACCCAGTGGGTGCTGCTCGCCGCCGAAGTGGCCGTGCTCGCGCTGTTCTCCAGCGTGGCGCTCGGACGGGTGTACGCGGGTGCGTTCCCCGACTCACTCGTGCCGACGCTGCGCTGGCTGAACCCGTTCGAGCTCGACGCGACCGCGCTGAATGCGGGCGTGCTGACCGCCATCTTCATCTACTGGGGCTGGGACACGGCCGTGGCGGTGAACGAGGAGACCGAGCGCGCCGAGCACACCCCCGGCCACGCCGCCGTGGTGTCGACGGTGCTTCTGCTCGCGATCTACCTGCTGGTGTCGGTGGCGGCGCAGGCCGTGCACGGCCCGGGGTTCCTGGCGGCGCACAAGGAGGACGTGCTCTCCGCGCTCGGCGGCGAGGTCCTGCCGTTCGGGCTCGACAAGCTGCTCGACGTCGCCGTGCTGACCTCAGCCTCGGCGGCGACGCAGACCACGATCCTGCCCGCGACGCGCTCGATGCTGGCGATGGCCGCGCACGGCGCCGCCCCGCGCGCCCTCGGCGCGATCTCGCGCTACGCGACGCCGGGTGCGTCGACGCTGTGGATGGGCGCGATCTCGATCGCCTGGTGCATCGCGCTCTCGCTGGTGAGCGAGAACGTGATCGCGGACTCGGTCACCGCCACCGGACTCGCGATCTCCTTCTACCTCAGCATCACCGGCATCGCCTGCGTGTTCTATTTCCGCCGGGCGCTGTGGAACGACCTGCGCACGTTCGCGCTGGCTGGCCTCGGTCCCCTCGCGGGCGCGCTCGGACTCGGCTACGTGTTCGTGCGCTCCTGCATCGACCTGGCCGATCCGGGCCGCTCCGAGAGCGGCGCCTGGCTCGGGGTCGGGCTGCCGCTCGCGATCGCGTTCTGGTCGTCGGCGATCGGAGTGGTGCTGATGCTGTGGATGTGGCGACTCGATCCGACCTTCTTCCAACGCCGGATGCAGGCGGCCGGCGCGGAGACGCGGCTGTGAAGGCGGCTGCGCTCGCGCTCGCCGCGCTGCTCGATCTCGCGCGCTCGGCGCAGGCCTGGGACGACTTCGCGCACATGGAGACCGCGGCGATCGCGTGGGCGAAGCTCACACCGGACGTGCGAACGCGCGTCGCGACGCTGCTCGAGCGCAACCCGAGCTACCCGAACTGGATCGTCGGGGCCAAGCTGGCGGACCGCCCCCGGGTCGCGTTCATGCGCGCGTCGACCTGGCCCGACGCGATCCGCAGCGACTCGCACTTCGACGACGACTCCCAGGACTCGCCCACCGCCAGCCAGAACGTGGGGTACGCCGACCTGTTCCGGCACAAGTACTGGCACTTCGTCGACCAGCCGTTCTCGCCCGACAATACGCCGACGCAGCCCGCGCCCGCGCCCAACGCCGCGACGCAGATCGCCGCGTTCCGCGCCGCGCTCGCCTCGCACGACCTCTCCGACGACGTGAAGTCGTACGACCTCACCTGGCTGCTGCACCTGGTGGGCGACGTGCACCAGCCGCTGCACTGCGTGTCGCGCTACGACCAGGCGGACCCCAAGGGAGACCGCGGCGGAAACACCGTACGCATCACGGGCAACGAGCCGCCCGTTCCGTGCGACGACCCGCGTTTCTGCCCGTACGGCCCGCCGGGGAACCTGCACGCGCTCTTCGACGACGCGGTCGGCAGCAGCTACTCCACCGCCGCGGCGTCGGCCGCGGCAGCGAAGCTGCCCGAAGCGCCCGAGAGCAAGGCGGCGGTCCTCGACGAGAAGGTGTGGATCCAGGAAGGGCTCGAGCTCGGGCAGAGCGACGTCTATGTGAAGCCGATCGGGATCGGCCGGGGCCCGTTCGCGATCACCAAGGACTACCAGCACAAGGCGATCGAGCTGGCGAAGAAGCGCATCGCACTCGCCGGCGCGCGGCTCGCCAACCTCTTGAACGACGCCTTCGCCAGGGAAGCCGCCGAGCCGGAGCCATGATCAGCGCCGAGGAGCGCGCGACGTTCGAGCGGGATGGAGTGCTCGCCCTGCGCGGCGCGGCGGACGAGGTCTCGGTGCGCGAGCTGCGCGCCGCGCTGCAGGCGCGTCTCGCCGAGAGCTCCGTGCCGCTCACGCCATCTCGGCTCTCCGGCATCGCGCGAGCGCGGGAGTTCGCGGCGACCTGGGGTCCGCGCGTGGTCGGCGCAATCGACGACCTCCTGGGCCCGAGCCGCTGGGAGGTGCCGAAGGCCGGCAGCCAGGTCCTCTTCGCCAATCCCCCGACGCCCGAAGCGCGCTGGGACGTGCCGCACAGCGTCTGGCACCTGGACTATCCCGCGCCCGGGGCGGCGCGCACGCTTCCGGGCGTGCAGCTCTTCCTGTGTCTCGACCGGGTGGCGCCGCGCGGCGGCGGCACGGTGGTGATTACGGGCATTCACCGCGCCGTCGACGCGATCCGCCTGCGCGCCGGTGACGCCTGGCCGGGGCGGTCGCTGGACGTGCGCCGCGCGCTGCGCCGGGAGCTGCCTTGGTTTCGCGAGCTGGGCTCCGTGCGCCCCGGCGAGGACCGGATCGCCCGCTTCATGCGCGCGCCGAGCGAGACGGACGGCGAGTCACTCGCAGTGGTGGAGCTCACTGGAGAGCCGGGCGACGTCTACCTCATGCATCCATGGACCCTTCACGCACCGGCGCCGTCGTGCAGCGACCGCCCGCGCCTCGTCCTCACCGAGCGGATCCGCGCGCGCGAAGGCTGAGACGCGTGAGCTACGGCTTCACGAAGCGGAGCACGAAGCGGTCGCTGGTGCCGCGCTTGTCCGCGGCCTTGCCCGGCGACGTGTTCCAGTCGCGCGTGTCCGCGGGGTTGCGCAGCACGCTCGACGCCGCGGCGAGCTGGAACCCCGCCTTCTCGACCTGCCGGGTGAGCGCCGTTTCGTCGATCCGGTGCAGGTTCAGCGACTCGATCAGGCTCCCGCCCTGCGCGGCGCTGTGGTCCACGATGCCGTAGACCCCGCCCGAGCGGAGCGCCTTCCACACCGCTCCATTCACCTTGTCCATGTCTCCGCCCTGCAGCACCAGGTCGTGGTAGTTCATGTTCATCACCACCACGTCGAGCGTGCCCGGCGGCATGGGCAGGAAGTCCGGATCGCTGAACGCCTTGTGCACGGGCACCACGTTCGCGAGCGCGGGGCGCTTCAGCCGGCTCTCCCAGGCGTCCTCGATCTGCTTGCGCTCCGGCGGGAACACCGGCTCCTGCGACCACACCTTGCCGTTCGGGCCGACGATGCGCGCGAGCAGCTCGGTCGTGTAGCCGCCGCCCGCGAACAGGTCGGCCGCCTTCATCCCCGGCGCGACGCCGAAGAAGGCCAGCACCTGCGCCGGCTTGCGCCCGGCGTCGAGCGCCTTGTCCGCGTCGGGACGGTCGGACGCCGCGACCGCGTCGCGGATCGCCGCGGGGATCTTGTCCTCGGCGAGCGGCCCTTGCTCCGGTACGCTCGTGGACGCTCCCAGCGCAAAACAGAGAAGCAGAGCGGAAGCGGCGGCGATCCTCATCGGAGTGACTCCCTCGCGGTTTCCGCCTTAGACGCGCTCGCGCAGCCCGTGTTTCCGCAGCCGCCACGCCAGGAGGTCGATGCGGTCCTGGCCGAAGAACGGCTCACCCTGGAACACCATCGTGGGCACGCCCCAGTGGCCGGCCTGCTCGAGCGCCGCCTGGTTGCCGGCGATGACCGCGTCGAGCCGGGCGGCCTCCCCGGGAGCAGCGATCGCGCGGTCCATCTCAGCGAGCTCTCCTCCGGCGCGCTTCGCGGCGTCGGCCAGATGGGAGCCCTCGTGCCAGCCGGCCGTTCCCCCGAAGATCACGCGCGAGACCTCGGTGATGAACGGCAGCCCGAAGCCGCGCTCGGCCGCGAGCACCCCCAGACGCGTGAGACGATCGATGTAGGGCTGCTCCGCCGCGACCTTGCGCGAGGGGAACTCCTGCACGATCGGGTCCGGCCGCGGCCAGCCGAACGGCATGCCGAGTGACTCCGCGATGCGCAGGCAGTCGCGGAACAGGTAGGGCGGCCAGAGCGGGTTCACCCGGTCGAAGAAGCCCTCGATCCGCACCGCGATCGGCAGCACGGGACGCACGCGGAAGGCGAGCTCGTAGCGCTGCTCCAGCTCCACCAGGCGCGGCGTCGCGAGATAGGAGTACGGGCTGCGAAAGGACCAGAAGACGTCGACGTCGAGGGGCATGACGTCGAGATCGTCTCAGATCCAGGGCAAGGCTGCAGCGCTAGGGGGCGCGCTTTCAGGTCAGGCGCGAGAGCACCAGGGCCAGCGTCACGCCTGCGAGGAACGCGGCGCCAGGCTCCGGCACCGTCACGTGCACGGGGTCCAGCGAGAGGTCCACCTCGAGGTCGGAGACGTCTATCCCGTCGCAGCGAAGTCCGCGTGTTCGAGCGACCCATCGGGGAACAGCGTGCCCCCAGAGAACACGTCGCCCTGGTACGATCGGGCTGGGAGAACGCCCGTGAGCGAGAACACGGAGCTCCTCGCGTTCCGCGAGCGCCACCGCGCTGCGAGCGAGAAGATGGTGCCGCTCGCCTTCGCGCGCGCGCGCTGGAGCGCGGCCGAGATCACGGCATTGCAGACGGAACGTCTGCGCGCGCTGATCGCGCACGCCGCCGAGCGGTCGCCCTTCTACGCACACAGGCTGCGCGGGCTGGACCTGCAGCGCTTCGAGCTCGCCGACCTGCCGCGCGTCGCGCCGCTCGCCAAGAGTGAAGGGATGGCGCAGCTCGACGCGCTGTTCACCGACCGGCGTCTCTCGTGCGCGCTCGCCGAGGACGCGCTCGCGGCGACGGCGAAAGAGCCGGTGCCGCTGTTCGGCCGCTATCTCGCCCAGGCGACCGGCGGCAGCTCCGGCGAGCGGGGCGTCTTCGTCTGCGAGGCCGAGACCTGGGCCGAGGTCAGCGCGGGAGCGATCCGCGAGCTGGTGGCGGCCGCTCCCGGCGCCAGGACGATCGCGATGGTCGCGGCGCCGAGCCCCGTGCACTCCACCGGCCCTCGCGCCGGCGCTCCTTCCGCGCGAGAGCCCGATCGCGATCCTCTCCGTGCCCGTCACCCTGCCCTTCGCGGAGATCGTGGCGCGGCTGGACGCAGCCCGGCCCCAGCAGCTGGTCGGCTACCCGAGCGTGCTGGCGCGGCTCGCTCACGCGCAGAAGAAGGGCGATCTCGTGATCGAGCCGCGGAGCATCGCCACGCCACGGCCGACTGCGCGCCACCGTCGAGGGACGCGCCGACGAGCCGCTGCGCTGGGGTGCGATCGAGATCCATCCCCTGGTGATCCGCGCAGCGCTGCTGAAGCACCCGGAGGTGCTCGACTACCAGGTGTGCCAGACCGCGGACGGGATCGACCTCATCCTGATCGCGCCCGAGCTGTCCGGCACCGCGCCGCTCTGCGAGGCCGTCACAGCGGCGCTAGCCTCTGCCGGCCTGGCCCGGGCCCGGGTCGAAGCCCGCGCAGTCGAGTCACTCGCGCGCCTGCGCGAGACCGGCAAGCTCCGCCGCTTCGTGCCGCTGTCTCGCTAGAGGATCGCCGCCCGCGGCGCGTCGAAGTCCAGCGCGTGGCCGGCGCCCGGCACGACCTGGATCTCGGTCGGCCCGGCGAGGCCCGACGCGAACTTCTTCGCGTAGCTCGGCGGGACGATCCGGTCTTCCGTGCCCCACACCAGCTTCACCGGGCAGGTGATGCGGTGCAGGCGCTTGGCGAGCCCGAGCTCGCCGATCGGCCAGAGCAGCCGCGCCGCGGCCTCGGTAGCGCGGTTCTGCACGATCGCCCACTCGGTCGCGGCGTCGGGCGAGAGACCCGCGGGCGGAGTGAGTCGCTCCTTGGCGAACTCGGCGGGCTTGGTCGAGAACAGCGCGGGGATCTCGTTGGCGCGCCGGGCCCACGGGTCGGCGACCGGCTCGCTCTCGTCGAACAGGCCGAACGGCGCGACCAGCACGAGCTTCTTCACGCTCGCGCGCGAGAACGCGGCGGCCTCCGCAGCGAGCGTGCCGCCGATCGAGTGCCCGAGCAGCTCCGCGCCGTCCAGGCCCGCGGCCTCGAGCAGGTCGAGCGTGCAGATCACCCAGTCCGCGAGCGTGTCGAGCTGGCGGTGGAGCTGGCCGCCGCCGGGATAGCCGGGCAGCGACGGCACCACCACGCGGCGACGATTCGCGAGCTCGTCGAGGAAGGGGGTCCAGTCACAGAGGCCGCCGAGCCCTGCGAGCACGCCGAGCGTCTCCCCCGCGCCCTTCTCCCAGACGCGGATCTTCTCGCCGCCGAGCTTGACCGTGGTCTCCTTCACGCCCGGCGCGCTCATCGCACCACCACCGGGCGCGGGTTGGAGCGCTCCTCCCGCGGCAGCGGCCTGGGCCACCATAGGTTCTCCCACTTGTCCTCGAACAGGTTCTTGAGCTGCGGCGCGACGCGCTTGGCGAAGAGCTCGGTGTTGTAGAACGCGGTCTCCTTGTTCATGTTGCCGAACTGCAAGAGCAGCATGAGCTGGCCCACGTTCATGTTCACCGCGACCTCGCGCAGCTTGTCGGCGACCTCGTCGGGGCTGCCGATGATCACGTAGCCCTTGTCGACCATCTCCTCGAAGCTGGGCGGGCCGTAGGCCACCGCGTCGGTGGCCTTGTTCGCGGCGGCGACGACCTGCGAGGCGACGCGCGCGCGGATCGTGGCCTCGCTCGAGTAGCCGGCCGGGTTCGCGTAGCGCGCGTCGACGTGCAGACAGCGGTTGTAGAAGTACTCCGCGGGCTCGCGGTAGAGCTCGAGCGCCTCCTGGTGCGTCTCGGCCACGCCCACGAACTGCAGGAACCCGGCGCGGAACGGATTCTTGTCCTTGCCCAGCCGCTCCATCTCGTCCCAGAAGCCCTGCATCGTGGCCTGGCCGAGCTTGTAGCCGAAGTAGCTGAGATAGGCGTAGACGTAGTCCTTCTCCGCGCACCAGTGCCAGGTCTCGACCGAGCCGCCGCCGGGGATCCAGATCGGCGGGTGCGGCTGCTGCAGCGGGCGCGGCCAGGGGTTCACGTAGCGCTGTTTGTTGAAGCGGCCGTTCCACACGAACGTGTCGGGCTCGGTCCAGGCCCGGACGATCAGGTCGTGCGCCTCGAAGTAGCGCTCGCGCAGCTGGCTCGGGTTCTGGCCGTAGGCGAAGCAGGTGTCCATCGGCGTGCCGACGGGGAAGCCCGCGACCAGCCGCCCGCCCGAGATGCAGTCGAGCATGGCGAACTCCTCGGCCACCCGCATCGGCGGGTTGTACAGCGCGAGCGAGTTGCCCATCACCACGATCGCCGCGTCGCGCGTCCGGCGCGCGAGCGAAGCCGCGACGATGTTCGGCGACGGCATCAGCCCGTAGGCGTTCTGGTGGTGCTCGTTCACGCACACGCCGTCGAAGCCGATCTCGGCCGCGAACTCGAGCTCGTCCATGAAGTCGTTGTACATGCCGTGCGCCTTGGCGGGCTCGAACAGGCGCGAGTCGATGTCGACCCACACCGACGGATGCCTTTTGGTGAAGTCGTCGGGCAGGTCGGTGTAGGGCATCAGGTGGAACCAGAGCAGCTTCATGGCGAGACCTTTCCGGGGACCGCCGTCCCCGCCAGCTGATGGAGCGACTCGCGCAGCAGCGCGTGCGCGCGCGCGAAGCCGAGCCGCTCGTCGAAGAACGCCGAGGTGGAGAGCCCCACGATCGTGGCGTACGCCGCCTCCGCTGCGTCGACCGGGGAGCGGCCGGGCGCACGCGGGTACTGCGCGAAGGTGTGGGCGAGCCAGCCCTTCACCATGCGGTCGAACTGCACCTTCGTCTGGTGCAGACCCTTGTCGTGCACCGCGAGGCCGAAGAACTCGAGCGTGATGCCGAGGTCGCTCTTGTGCAAGAGCTTCCCGCCGAAGAAGTACTCCGCGACCTTGTCGAGGAGGTGATCGAGCGGCTCCGCGTCGAGCGCGGCGAGACCGCTGGTGATTTGCGCGGTCACGCCCTGGAAGCAGGCCGCGAGGATGTCCTCCTTGCCCTTGAAGTAGTAGAGCAGGTGACTCGGAGTCATGCGCGCGGCGCGCGCCACGTCGGCGAGCGTGGTGGCGGCAAACCCCTGCGCCAGCATGCGCTCGAGCAAGGCTTCGATGATCAGCTCGCGGCGGGTCTTCACCTTCCCTTCCAATTGGGCTTCCTCTTCTCCGCGAACGCCTTCGGCCCCTCGATGAAGTCGTCGCTGTAGATCATCTCGTGGATCGATTCGTACTGGTCGTTGTCGAGCGCGTGCCGCAGGTCGGGGATGTCGCGGCTCTGCATCACCGTCTCCTTGGACGCGCGAACGGAGAGCGGC
>Ga0306924_10003827_pt1 | contig 14566 bp, 15 predicted proteins | sample sta12Can44000111_FD_203756 | JGI IMG/M metagenome (GOLD analysis project Ga0306924, IMG submission 203756) | Lab enrichment of tropical soil microbial communities from Luquillo Experimental Forest, Puerto Rico - statanox.12C.anox.44.000.111 (v2)... | ecosystem: Environmental > Terrestrial >... | reverse complement strand
AAAACAGCACCGCGCTCGCCGAGCTGGTTCACGCCATCGAGGACGCGTCGTTGGAGATCTGTAGCATCATGACCCTCGCGGGCCGGTCGGGCCAGAAGGACGTCGTGATCCGCCTGCGGTCGATGGACCCGCGCCCGGCCATCGCCAATCTCGAGGCCCGGGGATACGCGGTTCGCGCCCCGCGGAGAGGCTGAGCGTATGCGCGTCCTGTTCGCCACGGACGGCTCGAAGGACGCTCGGGCGGCGGCCGCGTACCTGAAGGAGCTCCCGCTGCCGCCCGCCACGACCGTGCGAATCGTCGTCGCGGTGACGCTGCCGGGGTTCTCGCTGGAAGAACCTGCGATTCGTGAGTTCAAGCGCTCGGTTCTCGAGGAGGCGCGCGACCTGGCCGACGAAGCGCGGGCCGTGCTGGTGCGGCGCGAGCTCAGCGTGGAGACCGACGTCGTCGTGGGCGATCCTCGGGCCGAAATCGTCCGGCTGGCCGACGAGTGGCGGGCCGATCTGATCGTGCTCGGGGCCCGCGGGCTCGGGCGGATCAAGCGGTTGCTGCTGGGCAGCGTGTCGCTCGCGGTCGCACGTCATGCCTCGTGTCCCGTCCTGGTGGTCAAGGGCCGGCCGCGCAAGCTCACTAGCGTGCTAGTGGCGATGGATGGCTCGGAGGACTCTTTTCGGGCCGCACGATTTCTTCAGTCGCTCGTCTTGCCGCGTCGCACGAAGGTTCGCCTGCTCAGCGTCGTCGAGCCGCTGCGGTATCCGACCACGGCGCCCGGCGCGGTCCGCGGTCAGCTCCTGCGGATGATCAAGGAGGTTGAGGCCGAGCGCCGCGGCGAGCTCGACAAGGTGCTCGAGCGCGCCGCCGCGCAACTGGACGACAAGCTCACGCGCGTGACGCGGTCCACGCCCACTGGCGCCCCGGCCGACGAGATCATGGCGGCCGCGAACGACTACGACACCGACCTCGTGGTCGTCGGCGCCCGCGGCCGGGGCGGCATGGCGCGGCTGCTGCTCGGCTCGGTATCGGAGAAGGTGCTGCGTGACGCGCGATGCCCGGTCCTGATCGTCAAGGAACGCCCGAAGGCCTGACCTCGGCCCAGGCGGCCGAGCGCCTGCGGCGCTACGGCCCCAACGAGCTGGCGCTCTCGCGCCGGTTCGAGACGCTGCGTCTGCTCGCGGGATGGCTCGCGAGCCCTCTCATCGTCATCCTGCTGCTCGCCAGCGTGGTGTCGGCCGTTCTGGGCCAGCTGGTAAGCTCCCTCGTCATCGCGCTGATGGTCGTGCTCGGAGCCGGGCTGAACTCCCTGCAGGCGTACCGCTCCCAGGTGGCGGCGCGCCGGCTCCGCGAGCACGTGGGGCAGCGCGCGACGGTCGTGCGCGACGGGGTGGCGCGTGAGCTGCCCGCGCTCGCAGTTGTGCCCGGCGACATCGTGCATCTCGCGGCAGGTGACCTCGTCCCGGCCGACGGGGAGCTCGCGAGCGCCAAGGATCTCTTCCTGAACGAGGCGGCGCTCACCGGAGAGTCGCTGCCGACCGAGAAGCACCCCCGCGCGCGCGTCTTGCGCGGCACCTCGGTCGTCAGTGGCGTCGGCGTTGCTCGTGTCGAGACAACGGGCACGGCGACCGAGCTCGGACGCATCGCGGCGCAGCTGGCCGGTCCTCCTCCCGAGACCGAGTTCGAGCGCGGCACCAGGCAATTCGGGTTCCTGATCCTCCGGATCGTCGTGTTCCTCGTACTGTTCGTGTTCCTGGTCAACGCGGTGCTACGCCACGAGCTGCTGGAATCGTTCCTGTTCTCGGTTGCGCTGGCGGTCGGATTGACGCCCGAGCTCCTGCCGATGATCGTCTCGATCACGCTGGCCAGCGGGGCAGTCCGGATGGCGAAGAAGAAGGTCATCGTCAAGCAGCTCGCGGCGATCGAGAACTTCGGCAGCATGGACATTCTCTGCAGCGACAAGACCGGGACCTTGACGGTGGGCGAGATTGCCGTGGATCAGCACGTCAACCTGCGCGGCGAGAGCGACGAGACGGTGATACGGCTGGCCGCGCTGAACAGCGTCTACCAGACCGGGCTCCGGAGCCCGATGGACGAGGCGATCCTGCGCCACGAGCATCCAGCCGTCGCGTGCTACGCGCGCATCGACGAGATCCCGTTCGACTTCGAGCGGCGCCGCGTCTCGGTAGTCGTCGACGGCAGGGGCGAGCGCTTGCTCATCGTCAAGGGCGCGCCCGAGAGCCTGCTGCCGGTCTGTACCCACGTCGAGATCGACGGGGTCGTCAAGGAGCTGGAGACGGCGACGATCGCCCAGGCTGATCTGCTGTTCCGCCGTCTGAGCGGGGACGGCTATCGGGTCCTGGCCGTCGCGTATCGCCAGGTGGAGCGCCGGCCATCGTATGCAGTGTCGGACGAGCGCGACCTGACCCTGGCCGGCTTTGCCGCCTTCCTGGATCCCGCGCGCGCCGACGTTGCGGCGACGATCGCCGCGTTGCGGGCGGACGGCGTGATCGTGAAGATCCTGACCGGAGACAACGAGCTGGTGACGGCGCGCATCTGCGCCGGGGTGGGACTGGCGACCGGCGCGATCGTGCTGGGCGCCGAGGTCGATCGCATGTCCGACCCGGCGCTGGCGGCGGTTGCCGAGCGAACCACGGTGTTCGCGCGCGTATCTCCGACGCAGAAGAATCGGATCATCCAGGCGCTCCGCTCCCGCGGCCACGTCGTCGGCTGCGTCGGCGACGGCATCAACGATGCGCCGGCGCTGCGCACGGCCGACGTCGGGATCTCGGTCGAGAACGCCGTGGACGTCGCGCGCGAGGCAGCCGACATCGTCCTGCTCGAGAAACGCCTCGACGTCCTGCACGACGGTGTCGTCGAGGGCCGGCGGGCCTTCGGCAACATCATGAAGTACGTGCTGATGGGTACGAGCTCGAACTTCGGCAACATGCTCAGCATGGCCGGGGCGACGCTGATCCTGCCGTTCCTGCCGATGCTGCCGCTCCAGATTCTCCTGAACAACTTTCTGTACGACCTGTCGCAGGTGGCGATTCCATCGGATCGGGTCGACCGCTCGTATCTGGTCAAGCCGCGGCACTGGAACGTCGCATTCATCCGTCGGTACATGCTGGTGCTGGGTCCCATCAGCTCGGCGTACGACTTCCTCACCTTCGCTGTGATGCTGGGAGTATTCCACGCCGGGCCCACACTCTTCCGCACGGGCTGGTTCGTCGAGTCGCTGGCGACCCAGACCCTCGTGATCTTCGTCATCCGCACGGCGGGGCGCCCCTGGGCGTACCGGCCCAGTCGTGCCCTCGCGGCCGGCGTCACCGCGAGCGTGGCGGCGGGTGTCGCGCTTCCGTTCACGCCGCTCGCCGGGTTTCTGGGATTCACCCCATTGCCGCCGATGTTCTTCGGCGTGCTGCTGATGATGATCGCCGCGTACCTCGGGCTCGTCGAGGTCGTCAAGCGCTGGTTCTATCGCCGATATCCCATGTAGGAAGGAGACGACTCGTCATGACCTCAGCCCTGATCTTCCGCGACATCCTGTTCGCGACCGATTTCTCGGAGACCTCTCGGCTCGCCGGCCAGACGGCGGCGGAGCTGGCGCGCCACTTCGGAGCGCGCCTGCACGTGGTACACGTCGTGCCGCCGGTCACCGATCCGACCCCGGCCCCGGCAGCGCTCAAGACCGCGGCGGCCGAGCTGGCCGCCGGGCTGTCCCCGGTGACCGCGGTCCTCTCGGGGCGAGTGGCCACGCAGATCGTCAACTATGCACGACGTCACGGCACCGGGCTGATCGTGCTCGGCACGCACGGACGGACCGGCGTGTCGCGTGCGCTGCTCGGGAGCGTGGCCGAGGCGGTGATGCGCCGCGCTCCCTGCCGCGTGCTGACGGTGCCGCCCGGCGCGACGGGCGCGCCGGCCCCGACCGCGATCGAGGACGTCGAAGAGACCACATCGTGCGTGGTGTGTGGTCAGACGAGCCGGGGTGATCTCATTTGCGAGGGCTGCCGGGCCAGGATCCGCGGCGAAGCCCTCGAGCACAAGCGAGCGGAGGAGCGCGGCGGGCGCCGGTAGCGCCGCCGGTCGCGGCAGGTGTGACGCGAGCCGAATGATCGTAAGGGCGTGGAGCTCGAGCCCGCGACTAACGGCACCGCACTGGAAGGCGGGCCAGCCAGTCATCGACGCAGCCGCCGAGACCGGGGCGGGCGGTCTCCGCGAACTCGTACCGCGCCCGGACGACGGGCTTGTCGATCGCGCACAGGCGGGTGAGGTCGACCGGCGTCGCGGCTACAACCACGTCGACATCGATACGGGCGATGGTCGCGCGCAACGCTTCGAGCTGCGCGATCGACGAAGCGTCGCGGGCGCCATCTCGCCTCGATTACGCTGCCGGAGAAGACAAGCGTGCGGGACCGGTCCACTCCGTCTGATCCAGAGCCTGCCACGCTGCGAGGCCACCGGCGAGACACACGACGTTCATTCGGCCGATCTGCTCCAGGAGACTCGCGGCCGTCGAGGATTGCTCTCCCGTCCGGCACATGATGACGACCGGCCCGGCGGGGATATCGTCCAGCCGCTTGCGCAGCTCCGGAAGCGGAATGTTCACGCTGCCGGGCATCGCCTTCCGCCGCCATTCCCACGCGGCGCGGACGTCGATCATGGTCAACGGTCCCCGCGTGAGCCGCCAGCGCAGAACCGCGCTCGACATACGCCCGGGGTGTTTGACGAGTGCGACGAGGTGCCGGACGGCCTCGATTCCGCCGGCGAGAAAGCCATGCACACGCTCGAGCCCGACGCCGCTCAGTCGCGCCGCGGCTTCGTGCTCCCGCCCGGGCGCCGTGATGAGGACGATCGGGCGGTCGGGCGACAGCAGAGTCTCGGCCAGACGTGCGAAGCCGGCGTCGAGAGCGATGTGCGTGCAGCCGACGAGATGTCCGTCGGCGAACGCCTCGGCCGACCGCGTATCGAGCGCCTCGGCGCCCCGGCGCTGGGCGCGCAGGACATCGCCGAGTGTGAGTGGCCGAAGCTCGCGCGCGAGACTGACGTCGTTCACACCGACCACCGGGGCCGGCGCCGTCGACGCGTCCGGCGCGCCGACGCCCACACCGCTTGCGTGCGCGAGGTCGATGAACATCGTCCATTCCCTGTACTCCGAGCCGAGCAACCCCGATGCCACGGCGACGCGCGATCCAAATGCTGAATTTCGTTCGTCGCGCCCGCTGGTGCGCGGCCCTGCTCGGCGGGGCGATCACGTCCCACAGGGGTACCAGCGCCTCACCCGGAGACGAGCGCCGTTCGCCAAAGGCTTGTTTTCCCTCGCCAATGATCGTGGCAGCCATGTTGCTCTCTGTCGCGATCGAAGGCGTGAGGCGCGCGAAGGAGGAGCGATGACGATGGAAAAGATCCTGGTCCCTCTCGACGGCTCGGACCTGGCCGAGGCGGCGCTCGAAACCGCGATCGACATCCTCAACGAGCGCCCGGCGACAACGCTGCTTCTCGTTCGAGCGGCGGAGGCGCTGCGACCGCCGGCGGATGACCCGATGGCGGAAAAGGAGCGCGCGATTCGCGCGGCCGAGAGCTATTTGAACGGGGTCGCCGCAGGGCTACGCGAGTGCGGGATCACCCGCGTGCGTACGGCGGTCTGGTATGGGCCGGCGGCGCCGACGATCGTCGAGGCGGCGTCGGCCGAAAAGGTCGATCTCATCATCATGACCAGCCACGGCCGCGGCGGGATCGGGCGGCTGATCTTCGGCTCGGTTGCCGAATCCGTGCTGCACGGCACGCGCGCACCGATCTTGCTGGTGCGGGACGTCACGTCGCCGCTGCTGCCCATGCTGGGTTCGGTGGAAGCTGTCTCGACCACCGATTCGGGCGAGCCCGCGAGCCGGCTGTGACGGCTGCCGCTGGCGCGGGCTCGGCCCAGATCGACCACGACCAGCTGGCACGCTATCTGACGCGAGTGCTCGGCGCGCGTGTCGAGGTCCTCCAGCTCAGGCCTTTGAAGGCCGGGATGGGGGCGGCCGACGACCCGAAAGGCTTCGGCTACGGTGTCCCGTTCGAGGTCGAGTGCGTCGTCGGCGGCACCTCGCGGTCGCTCGTGGTCTCGCGCACGCGTCCGGCGAAGGGATTCGGCCACGACTACCCGGCCGACCGCGCGTGGCAGGCGCTCTACGGCCACGCGGCCTACAACAGCTTCCCGCGCCACGCGCGCAGTGTCGACGTCGGGATCGTGCGCGGCTCGGGCGAGCTGTCGTCGGTGGCCGACGCGACGGAGTTCTTCCAGCTGGTCGAGAAAGTCGACGGCACGCTGTACTGGCTCGATCTCGAGCGCCTGCTCGAGGCCCCGCTGCGGGATCTCGACGTGGCCCGTGCCCAGGCGCTCGGGCGCTTCCTGGCCGAGGTGCACGCCGTGAAGCTGGACGAGCCGACCCTGTACCATCGCCGGATCCGCGAGCTGATCGGCCATGGCGAGTGCCTGATGGGAGTCCTCGACAGCTATCCGCATCCGTATCCGCTGCTGCCGCCGGAGATCTGCGAGGACGTCGAGCGGACGGCGGTGTCGTGGCGCTGGCGCCTGCGGGGCCGCACGCATCGGCTCTCGCGCTCGCACGGCGACTTCCATCCGTGGAACCTTCTCTTCCGCGACGGAACGGAGTTCTCCGTCCTCGACCGGAGCCGCGGGGAATGGGGCGAGCCGGCGGACGACGTCGCGGCGCTCGGCGTCAACTATCTGTTCTACGGCCTCCGCAGCCGCACCGCCGAGCCGTTTCGCTTCCTGTTCTGCACCTTCCTCGAGACCTATCTGCGGGAGTCGCACGACCAGGAAGTCCTCGAGGTCCTGCCGCTGTTCCTCGCGTTCCGTGCGCTGGTGATCGCGCATCCGCTCTGGTATCCGGAGCTGGCCGATCCGCTCCGGCGCGCCCTGATTCACTTCGCCCGCCGGATGATGTTCGACGCGCGATTCGACCCGGCCGACGTCCACGCGTTGCTGGAGACGCCTCGGTGAGCTCGGCGATCTGGATCACGGGACCGCCTGGCAGCGGCAAGTCGGTGCTCGCGCGGGCCGCGGCCTCGAGGCTGAGCGCTGCCGGCGAGCCGGTCATGGTGCTGGAGCTCGACGAGATCCGCAAGATCGTGACTCCGTCGCCGACCTACTCGGCCACGGAGCGAGACATCGTCTATGGGGCGCTCGTCTACATGGCCGCCGCGCTCACGAGGGCCGGCTCTCGCGTCATCATCGACGCCACCGCGCATCGCCGCGCCTGGCGCGATCAGGCGCGGCGACTGATCCCGCGATTCGCCGAGGTCCAGCTCGTCTGTCCGCTCGACATCCGCCGCGAGCGCGAGATCGAGCGCGCTGCGGGACACGCGCCGCGCGGGATCTACGCACGCGCCGGCGCTCCCGGCGCCGTCGTCCCGGGCGTCGACGTGCCCTACGAGCCGGCGTTGCGGCCGGAGATGACGGTCGAGACTCATCGAGAGGATCGTGGCGGCGTGGTCGATCGCATCGTCGCCCTGCTCCGGACACTCGGCGAGCCGCCCGAGCGTCGTGCCGGCAACCGCCCCGCCGCCTGGGCCATCTGGGTGACCGGACTTCCGGGCAGCGGCAAGACGACGCTGTCGAGGAAAACGGCCGAGCGCCTTGCGGCGCGATCCACGCCCGTCCGGCTGCTCGAGTTCGCCGAGTTTCGCCGGGCGCTCCTGGGCGACGGACCGGAGTCCGACGCCACGGGCGAGATCCTCCACCGCGCGCTGGCCTACACGGCCAAGCTCCTCACCGAGGCGGGCGTGCCGGTCATCGTCGACGCGACGGCGTCGCGCCGCGCGTGGCGGAAGCTGGCGCGCGGGCTCATCCCGTACTTTGCCGAAGTGCAGCTGGTGTGCCCGTCCGAGATCTGCGGCGAGCGTGAGCGCGCCGTACGCTGGCACCTCGGCCAGGGGCCTTCGCCGTCGCGCTCGGAGCGCGGCGCGACCCAGCCGGACATGGCCCTCGGCTACGAAGCGGCACTCGACCCGGAGCTGGCGCTCCACACGGACATCGGGAATCTCGGCGCGAACGTGGAAGCCGTGCTGCGGGTGGTCCACCGTCTGGAGCGCGCCATCTGCGCCGCGGGTTACGAGCCCAACCGACAGACGGTGTCCTGATCTCGCGTCACCGGCCGGCGCAACGACTGGCCGTCAGGTCAGAAGAACCCAGACCCCGATCGCGATGAAGCCGAGCCCGGCCACCGTCCTGAGCAGCTTCGGCGAGATCCAGTCCCCGGCCTGTGCGCCGACGATCACCGCCAGCGCACTCGAGAGAACCAGAGCCGACGCGGCCGCGAGGAACACGCCGAGCTTGCGGGCCGCCGGATCGGTGGCGTAGAGCAAAGTGGCAAGCTGGGTCTTGTCACCGAGCTCGGCGACGAGCACACTCGCGAAGATAGCCAGGTACGTTTTCATGCGACCACTCTAGCAGGGCCGAACATCGGCCGCCGTGGGCGCGGCCAGCGCGAGGGATGGGCTTATGCCGTACACGCCGCACATGGAGCAGCACTTCACCGCCGGTCTCGTGGTGCGGGACGCCGTCATCGGGCTGTCGGATGGCCTCACCGTCCCGTTCGCGCTGGCCGCCGGGCTCAGCGGCGCCGTCGACTCGACGGCCGTCGTCGTCACCGCCGGTCTCGCCGAGATCGCGGCCGGCTCGATCGCGATGGGGCTGGGCGGCTACCTGGCCGGCAAGAGCGACGTCGAGCACTACGCGAGCGAGCGGGCGCGGGAGGAGCTCGAGATCAAGCAAAAGCCGGAGATCGAGGCCCGCGAGGTGGAGGAGCTGCTGGCACACTATGGCGTCACGCCGGAGCAGAGCGCGCCGGTCGTCGCGGCCCTGCAGCGGCGCCCGGAGGCGTGGCGCGACTTCATGCTGCGCTTCGAGCTCGGACTCGAGCAGCCCGATCCCCGGCGCGCCGTGACCAGCGGCGCGGTCATCGCGGCTGCTTACGTCGCCGGCGGCCTCATCCCACTGGGACCGTACATGCTGGTGGCCAGCGCGCACAACGCGCTGCCGTGGTCGATCGCGGTGACCGGCACGGCCCTGGCCGTGTTCGGGTGGTTCCGGGGTCACCTCACGGGCGTCTGGCCCGTACGGACCGCGCTGCAGACGATCCTGATCGGCGGCCTCGCCGCGGCCGCCGCCTTCGTGATCGCCCGCGCGATCTCCTAGCCGTCCACCCCGCGCGCGTCCGCGCGAGCTTCCATCGCCCGCGGCGCTGCGCGAGTCACACGTCCGCCCGCGAAGCCCGCGCCCAATCAGCTAATTTAATCGTCGCCGGGGCTGCATGCGCTTCTGTCCTCGCACTCGCAGTCAGCCTGTGTCGTTGTGAGCGACGGCCGGCGAGACCGGGCGGGGCGGCGCAGGGCAGGGCCGTCCGGTCCGGCGTAGTGGGACCCCCTCGTCCCGTGCGCGGCTCGAAGAGCCTCGATTCGGGCGCGTGGGTGACGCAGCCGGACCGGACGGCCCTGCCCTGCGCCAGCCCCGCCCGCCTCGTGCGGGCTACCGCGCGCAGACGACGAGAGCTAGACGGCGAGGTCCGAGGATCTGATGCGCTTGACGCCAGCTCCGAGCATGTCCTTCCACGCCTTGGCCAGCGACCCGTCGGCATCGATCCCGCGGCACGCATCCTCGATGACGAGCGCGCCGAAGCCCGCCTTGCGCGCGTCCATCGCGGACCAGGCGACGCAGAAGTCGGTTGCCAGCCCGACCAGGAATACCTGCGTGAGCCCGCGGTCCTTCAGATAGCCTGTGAGACCCGTCGGCGTCTTGCCGTCCGCTTCGTAGAATGCGGAGTACGAGTCCATGTGCTTGCGGTAGCCCTTGCGGATGATCAGCTCGGCGTGCGGGATCCGGAGGTCCTTGTGGAGGTCGGCGCCCGGGGTGCCCTGTACGCAGTGATCCGGCCAGAGCACCTGCGTGCCGTACGTCAGCTGGGTCGTCTCGAACGGCTTCTTGCCCGAATGCGACGACGCGAACGACACGTGACCCGGCGTGTGCCAGTCCTGCGTGAGCACGACGTGCTCGAAGGCGGGGGCGATGCGATTGATGATCGGGATGATCTGGTCGCCGTCCTTCACCGCCAGCGAGCCGCCGGGCGTGAAGCAGTTCTGCACGTCGACCACGAGAAGAACGTCTTGCGCTGTCGGCTTCATCTTCATGCCCCCGGTTTGTGCGGCGGCCATCCGCACGGCGCCGGCGAACCCGGCTACCGCGACGGTCGCGGCCGTGCCCTTGAGGAACCCGCGGCGATCGCTCGTGACCATTGTCGTTCCTCCGTCCAGCAGTGCGCGCTGCAGGCCGGCGCGGGGCTGGGGCCCCGCCGGCCGAGGCGCGCTGATGAATCCGATGTCCTGGATCGACCGCATTCTGCGACGATCGGCGTCCGTCGTCCAGCGAGCGCTGCGCTCACCGGTGGTCGTGCGAACCCGGCAAGAGGCGCTCGACGAGCGCCCGCATCTCGTCGCTGTCCCACTCGCGCGCGCCCATGGCCATCGCCGCGACGTCGCCGCCGGGCTGGACGATGAACGTCGCCGGGAGTGCCGTCACACGCCAGCCGTCGGACGTTTTCGAATCAGGATCCAGCAGGATCGGGAAGGTGAGCTTCAGATTGCGCACGTAGGGCTCGAGCAGCCCTCGGGGCGAGCCGCGGTCCACCGAGACGGCGAGGACCAGCAGCCCGCGCTCCCGGTAGCGCCGCCACAGCGCTTCCAGCGAAGGCATCTCGAGCGCGCAGGGGTGACACCACGTCGCCCAGAAGTTCAGGATGACGAGCTTGTCGCGGTGGTCGGCCAGCGACGTCCGGGCCTGGTCGAGCGTGGCGAGCGAGAGCGCCGGGGCCTGCTGGCCTTCCTGGAGCTCGACGACGCCGGCCTTCTCGAAGTGATCCGGGCCCGAGGCGCCGTGACGCGCCTGCTCGCCCGCGCGCCGGATCGGCAGGAACACGAACAGCGCGCCCAACAGCGCGATCGCCAGCGCGGCGCGGAGGAGCGCCTCGCGCCGGTTCGCCCCGAGGATCGCGTTAGACGCCCAGCTTCTCACGCGTCACCGGGCTCTCGCGGAGCTCCCGCGACGAAGCTTCGAAGACGATCGAGCCCTTCTCCATGATGTAGCCCCGGTCGCACACGGACAGCGCGACCCGCGCGTTCTGCTCGACCAGCAGCACCGTCACGCCCAGGCGCTTGAGCTCCGTGATCATGTCGCGGATGTGCCGGATGAACGCCGGCGCCAGCCCCTGCGTCGGCTCGTCCATCAGGATCAGCCGCGCTCCCGCCATCATCACACGAGCGATCGCGAGCATCTGCTGCTCGCCGCCCGAGAGCGTCTTGCCGAGCTGGTCGATCCGCTCGCGCAGCCTCGGAAAGTGGTGGAACACCTCGTCGAGCCGCCGGCTCCGGACCGCAGCCGACCGGTCGGCGGCCGCCGAGAGGCCGAGCTCGAGGTTCTCGCGCACGCTGAGCCCCGGGAACACGCGCCGGTTCTCGGGGACCAGGCCGACGCCGAGCCGGGCGATCTCGTGCGGAGCTCGACGCGTCAAATCCACGCCATCGAGCTCGATCGTCCCTCGCGTCGGCTTCAGAAACCCCATGGACGTCTTCATCAGGGTGGTCTTGCCCATGCCGTTCCGGCCCAGGAGCGCGACCGCCTCGCCGGTGCGCACCTCGAGCGAGACGCCGAAGAGGATCGGCGTCGCGCCGTACCCGGCATGGACGTCTTCGATCTTAAGCACGGATCCTCAGCACGTCAGGCTTCCGGCGGTCCCAGGTACGCCTCGATCACCTGCGGGTCGTTTCGGATCTGCTCCGGGGCGCCTTCGGCGATCTTCTCCCCGAAGTGGAGCACGGCGACTCGATCCGAGATCCCCATGACCACCGACATATCGTGCTCGATCAGGAGCACCGTGAGGCCACGCGCCGTCGCGATCTGGCGGATCAGCGCCGTCGCCTCTTTCGTCTCGCCCGGCGTCATGCCGGCGGTGGGCTCGTCCAGGAGCAGGAGCGAGGGGCTGGTCGCGAGCGCCAGGCAGATCTCGAGATAGCGCTGCTCGCCGTGCGAAAGGTTCTCGGCCAGCTCGTCGCGCCGGGTGGCCAAGCCGAAGGCGCGCAGGAGCTCGCTCGCGCCGGCCTCGACGTCGGGCAACCGCCAGAGGGACGCCAGGCGCCCCGACTCGCGCGCGCGCGACTGCGCGGCCACGCGCACGTTCTCGAAGACCGAGATCTCCGGGAAGATGTTCGTGATCTGGAACGTCTTGGCGATGCCCAGGCGGTTGATCGCCTCCGGCGCGAGCCCCGCGATCTCCTGCCCCCGGAACCGCACGCGGCCGACCGTCGGCGCGTGAAGCCCGGAGATCACGTTGAAGAGGGTCGACTTGCCGGCTCCGTTCGGTCCGATCACCGAGAAGATCTGCCCCGGCCGGACCGCGAAGCTCACCCTCGACAGCGCCGCGAGCGCGCCGAAGTTCTTCGAGACCGAGTCGACCTCGAGGACTACGCCGTCGTGCGCCATCGCCGGCCGCCGATGAGCTCGCGGATCCCGAGGAGCCCCCTGGGCATGAAGAGGACGATGACGATCAGCACCAGGCCGATCACGATGAAGTACCAGTCGACGTACGACGAGACCTTCTCCTGGAGCAGCACGAAGAACGCGCCGCCGACGATCGGACCCGCCAGCGTCCCGAGCCCGCCGATCATCACCATGATGATGAACTCGCCCGATACCGTCCACAGCATGAGATCGGGCGTGGCAAACGCGGAGCGGCCGGGGTAGAGCGCGCCGCCGAGGCCGGTGAGGAGCGCCGAGATCATGCACACGGCCATCTTGTAGCGCTGCACGTTGTAGCCGAGGAACCGCGCGCGGTCCTCGTTCTCGCGGATCGCGACGAGCACCCGGCCGAAGTGCGAGGTGACGAGCACGCGGCAGGCGAGGTAGGCAAGCCCCAGGTACGCCAGGACCAGGTAGTAATTGCGCAGCGGCGTTTCGATCGCGAAGTCGCCGAGCAGGCGCGGGGACGGCACGCCCTGGATCCCGTCCGAGCCGCCGAAGGTCTGCGTGTAGCGGAAGAACGTGTAGACGACCTCGGCGAAGATCAGGGTGAGGAGCGCGAAGTAGATCCCGCGCCGCGCCGTGGCGAAGAAGCTGACGACGAGCGCATAGAGGCCCACGACCAGCACCGCGAAGGCCAGGCACACCCAGAGCGAGACGATCCCGCGCTCGAGCAGAACCGCGCTCGCGTAGGCGCCGAGGCCGAAGAACGCGGCGTGGCCGAACGAGACGAGCCCGGTGTAGCCCATCAGCAGGTCGAGCGCCATCGCGACCGTGCCGAACAGGAGCGCGTCGAACGCGAGCAGCAGGTAGAACTTCGACATGAAGGGCAGTGCGGGCAGCAGCATCAGGCACAACCACACGATCACCGCTCGCGGCGCCATCACGCCGCGCGAGGAGAACACGCTACTCAAGCACGCCCTCCCGGCCGAAGAAGCCGCGGGGCCGCACGATCAGGATCACGATCATGATGGCGAAGATCGCGATCGCCACGCGCTGCGGGTTCATCCAGAGCGTCAGGAGGCTCTGCGCCAGCCCGATCACGAACGCGGCGATCACCGAGCCGCCCATCGAGCCCATGCCCCCGAGGATCACGACGATGAACGCGAGCAGGATCATCTCCACGCCCATCTGTGGATAGACGGTGAAGACGGGCGCCAGCAGGAGACCGGCCAGCGCCGCGAGAGCGGCCGAGCCCGCGAACGTCAGGGTGAACACGCGGGGGACGTTGACGCCGAGGCCGTCGAGCATCTCGGCATCCTGCACCGCCGCGCGCACCAGGATTCCCGCGCGGGTCCTGGTGAAAAAGAGCCAGATCGCCAGCAGGAGCAGGGAGGACGCCGCCAGCAGGAATAGGCGGTAGTTCGGATAGGTCATGCCGAGGAGCGGCGTCGAGCCCGTGAACGGTGGCGCGATGCGCCGCATGTCGCCGCCCCAGATCTGGCGCACGCCCTCGCGGAACACCAGGGCCAGCCCGAACGTGAGGATGAGCCCGTAGAGCGGCTCACGCCGATAGAGCGGGCGGAGCGTCGTCACCTCGGTCGCGGCGCCGATCGCGCCGACCGCCAGCGGCGCCACCACCAGCGCCGTCCAGAACGAGTGGGTCACGCCGATCACCGCGATCCCGGCGTAGGCCCCGAGCATGTAGAGCTCGCCGTGGGCGAAGTTCATGACGCCGAGCAGGCCGAAGATGACGGTCAGGCCCAGCGCCAGCAGCCCCAGCGCGGCCCCGAAGACGAGGCCGTGCAGGAGCTGCGGCAGCAGGACCGCGACGAGATAGTCCAACTACTTCTTCTTGATCTCCCACGTGAACCCCTCGACGGGGTCCTTGCCCACCATCGCCTCGCCGATCGAATCGGCACCGGCGATCTTCGCGATCGGCAGGTTCTTGCCGCCCTTCACCTGGTAGAGGTGCATGTCCATGATGACCTGGTGATCTTCCTTGCGGATGCACTGGCGGCCGATGTGCGTGTTGCCGATGCACATGCCCTCGTGCGCTT
>Ga0306924_10003826_pt1 | contig 14566 bp, 12 predicted proteins | sample sta12Can44000111_FD_203756 | JGI IMG/M metagenome (GOLD analysis project Ga0306924, IMG submission 203756) | Lab enrichment of tropical soil microbial communities from Luquillo Experimental Forest, Puerto Rico - statanox.12C.anox.44.000.111 (v2)... | ecosystem: Environmental > Terrestrial >... | reverse complement strand
AGGACCTTATTCGGGCGTTCGCTCCTCGCGGTGTTTTCTATGTCGGCGATGGGGAGTTGGCGCGGGTCTGCAAGATCGCCCACAACGTCATGCTTGGGGTGGTCATCGAAAACCTGATCGAAATCACGCTTCTGGCACAAAAGGCAGGGGTGCCGCGGCATGCGTTTCTCGAATTCATGAATAACAGCGTAATGGGCTCGATCTTTACTCAGTACAAAACGCCGGCATTGGTGAACCTTGACTGGGCGACGACTTTCACGCCGGCCTTGCTGTTGAAAGACCTCGACCTCGGGTTGGATGCCAGCCACGACTATGGCGTACCGATGCCGGTGACTGCGGCTGCGCGGGAAGTCGTTCAAATGCATATGGGGCTCGCGGAGCTGCGGGAGGAGCCCGAGAAGTATCTCGCATTGGATTTTAGCGCTCTTCTGGAAACGATGGGGCTCGTTGCGGGAATGACGATGAAGAGCGAAAACGTAGCGGTACCCTCAGGCCTGGAGATTTGACGTCCGAGATCAGCTTCTCCAAGCCCACGCAGAAGAAAATCTGAAATTAGTAGGCAGCATTTGCTGGTCTAACCTTAGGCCGTTGACCCTTGGGACACCAACCCGAAGCGCCGGCTTGCCTCGGCCAAAGAGGAGCGTGGCCGGGGTTTATCGCATCGCCGAGCCGCCCAGCCCTGTGAAACCTCCACGATGCTTCGGCTCGCCAGCACTCTGGCGAGCCGTCGTCCGTCCTCGGTCCAAACCGCGGTTGGAAGGGACCGACTGTGGTGCTCAACAAGGCCGGCTGGCCGCACGGCTTCCGTAACGACGGGGTCGAGCCGGTGTTGATGTCGATCAGCGTCGGCACGGGTATGCCCAAGCCGCCGGTCTATGTCTGCCACCCGCGTGACAGTGATCCGTCCGTTGCCCGGCGCTTTGGTGCGGCTCGGGGCAAAACCCACGCCTTCGATTCCAACAGCGACGACCCGCGACAGCAGGAGTGCGCCCAGCATATCTGCGGTATGTCGCTTCGAGCATTCTCGGGGTGCCGTTCGAGGGGACTGCGCGTTTGCGTGCCTCAATCCTGGGGAGCGTTCCTTCGGTAACCGACGCCGGTCGAAGGCGCCAGCCGATGCGAGGGGCGGTGGCGCTTCTCGGGGCTCGCCGCTATGGTTCCGCCCCATGGCGACTCTTGGCGATGTGGCGCGGCGGGCAGGCGTCTCCGCCGCCTCGGTTTCACGCGTCCTCAATTATCCGGCGAAGGTGAGCCCAGAGATCCGCGAGCGTGTTATGCGCGCGATGGGCGAACTCGGCTATGTCCGGGACGGCGCCGCGCGAGCGCTGGCCTCGCGCCATTCCCTCACCATCGGCAACGTCGTACCGACGCTCGGGATCGGAATCTTCGCGGCTGGCGTCGCGGCACTGCAAAGACGCTTGGAGGAATTCGGCTACCAGCTGCTAGTCGCTGCCAGCGACTATGACGAGGCGAAGGAAGCGCGGCAAGTCCGCGCTCTGATCGAGCGCGGCGTCGACGGCATCGCTCTGGTCGGCCAGCGCCACGCGCCCGAGGTCTACCAGCTGCTGCGGTCGCGCAAGCTTCCTTATGTCAATACGTACCAATTCGACGCGCAGAGTCCGCATCCGTGCATCGGCTTCGACAATCGGATTGGCACCTTTAACCTCACTCGCTACCTGATCGATCTCGGGCATCGCGACTTCGGCATCGTCACCGCCCCGCCCAGCCTCAATGACCGGATCGCGGCGCGATTGACGGGGATCCTCGACTGCCTCGATGATCGCGGCATCGCGGCGTCTGCGCGGCATATCATGGAGGTGACGGCGCAGACCATCGTCGAGGGCCGCGGTGCGACGCGGGCACTGCTCACCGCGCATCCGGATCTGACCGCGATCTATTGCACCACAGACACGCTCGCCATCGGTGCGCTATGCGAGTGCCGCGTGCGCGGCCTTCGCGTGCCGGAGGATGTCTCGGTCGCGGGTTTCTCCGATCTCGAGATCGTCTCGCAGCTCGACCCGCCGCTGAGCACCGTCCACATCCCGACAGATCAGATCGGGACGTGCATCGCCGACTTCCTCATCGACCGCATCAGCGGCCGAGCCGGTCCTGAGAAGTTTGAGCTCGAGGCCAACGTCATCATCCGGCAATCGACCGGCGCCGTGCGCGCCGCGACTCGGTCCGGGCGTCCGCGTCGGGCCGTCTGATCCGGACCAGTTGCGCCAGCTTGACTCGCAATCGCGTGCCGGCTATCGTGAAAGCGCTATCATTGAATTAAATCAATGCCTTATGAACGATAGATCAAAGGGGGGAAAGCCAATGAAGATCGGCTTGGGATTGGTCATGCTCGCGGTGCTCGTCGCCATGCCGGTCACGCTGGTGGCGCCGCCGGCGCGCGCTGAAAGCACCCTCGACAAGATCCTCAAGGAGAAGAAGATCCGGGTGGCCATCGATGTCGGCAATCCGCCCTTCGGCATTCTCGACAAGGAGGGGCAGCCGGACGGCTCGGATGTCGCCGTCGCCCGCCAGATGGCGAAGGACATGGGCGTCGAGCTGGAGTTCGTGCAAGTCCCCTCGACCGGGCGCATCCCGGCGCTGCTGGCGGGTCGCGCCGATGTCACGATCGCCTCGATCTCGGTCACCACCGACCGGGCCAAGACGGTGATGTACTGCAACCCGAATGGGGCATTGCAGATCGTCATCTTCGGGCCCAAGAGCGTGGCGATCAAGACACCCGCCGATCTCGTCGGCAAGCACATCGGTATCACCCGCGCGACACTCGAGGAGGCGACCGTGCCGAAGATGGCGCCGCAGGGGACCAATATCGTCTGGTTCGACGATATCAGCGCGACGATCCAGGCAATGTTGTCGGGGCAGGTCGACGCGGTGGCGATGACCTCCTTCGCCGGGAAGACCGTGGCGGACGGCAATCCGGACAAGCAGATCGAGACAAAGTTGCCGGTGACGACGGCGTTTTACAGCCCCATCGTGCGGCCGGGCGATTTCGAGCTTCGGCAGTGGATCAATACCTGGCTCTTCCTCAACGCCCAAAACGGCACGCTCGCCGCGATCTACAAAAAGTACACCGGTCTCGATCTGCCGCCCTTGCCAGTATTCTGAGCTGCGGCGCTGCCGCATGGACCGAACGCGGCGCATGGCCGCGCCAACCGGCTTCCATCCGCTGCTCGACTGAGCGGAGCGTGCCGGCGTGAATTACGTCTTCCAGTTCAACGTCGTCTGGGACCATCTGCCGGAGCTATTGGAGGGCGCATTGCTCACCATTCAGCTCTCGGCCACGGCGATGGCTCTGGGGCTCGTCGTCGCCGTCGTCTGCGCCTACGGCAAGTCGGCAGGGCCGCGGCCTGTGCGCTGGCTGGTGGCGGTTTACGTCGAGCTGATCCGCAACACTCCCTTCCTGGTGCAGATCTTCATCTTCTATTTCTCGCTGCCGGTAATCGGGCTCCGCCTCACCGCCAACACCGCCGCGCTCGTCGCGATGACGGTCAATCTCGGCGCCTATGCCAGCGAGATCGTCCGTGCCGGCATCGAAGCGATCCCGCACGGTCAGGTCGAAGCGGCACGCGCGCTCGGCCTCAAGCGCCTGCAGATCTTCCGCTTCATTATCATCTTCCCGGCTGTGAAGACGGTCTATCCGGCTCTCACCAGCCAATTCATCCTCTTAATGCTGAGCTCGAGCGTGGTCTCGACGATCTCGGCGGTCGAGCTCACCGCAATCACCAATTCGCTGGCATCGACTACCTTCCGATCCTTCGAGTTCTACTTCGTAGCGACCGGCCTTTACCTTGCCATGGCGCTCGGCTTCAGAGCCGGCCTCAGCGCCATTTATTGGGCCGTGTTTCAGCGCAGCCGGGCGGCGTGAGGTAGCAATGGGGCGCAGCTTCGGAACCGGGGAGTTTCTCTTTCTCCTCAGGGCGATCCCGTCGACGTTACTGCTGTCGCTCGGCGCTCTCACGGGAGGCGCGATCGTCGGCCTCTTCGTCGCGATCCTGCGGATTGTTCCGTCCCGACCCTTGCGATGGCTCGCCACCGGCTACATCGAGCTGCTTCAAGGGACGCCGGTGCTGATGCAGCTCTTCGTCACCTATTACGGCCTCGCCGTCCTGTTCAAAATCCAGGTCGATGCCTGGCCGGCCGTGCTGCTTGCCTTCTCCCTATATTCGGGCGCCTTCCTCGGCGAGATTTGGCGCGGCTCGATCGAAGCCATTCCGCGGGCGCAATGGGAAGCCGCGGCATGCCTCTCGCTCAGCTTTCTCAAGCAGCTCTGGTACGTCATCCTGCCGCAAGCGGGGCGCATCTCGATCCCGCCGACGGTCGGCTTCGCGGTCCAGCTGATCAAGAACACGTCGATCGCGGCGATCATCGGCTTTGTCGAGCTCACCCGCGCCGGGCAGCTGATGACCAACACGACGTTCAAGCCGATGATCGTCTATCCGATCGTGGCGGCGCTCTATTTCATCCTCTGCTGGCCGCTTTCACTGGTGGCCCAGACCCTTGAAAGGCGCATCGATGCCGCTCTTGGCATTAAACAGCATTTCTAAGCGCTTTGGCGCGCATCAGGCGCTCGAGGACGTGTCGCTCGCGATCGAACCCGGCGAGGTCGTAGCGATCATCGGACGGAGCGGTTCAGGAAAGAGCACCCTGCTGCGCTGCATCAACGGGCTGGAGCGGCCGGACAACGGCACCGTCGAGTTCGACGGCAAGGCGTTCGAGCCGACGCCGCGACGGCTGAAGGCGCTACGCCGCGAGATCGGCATCGTCTTCCAGAGCTACAATCTGTTCCCTCATCTCTGCGTTGAGCGGAACATCACGCTGGGACCAACCGCGGCCAAGGGCATCAAGCTTGCCGCGGCGCGTGAGCTCGCCCGCAAGGTCCTGCGAATGGTCGATCTGGAGGACAAGATCGCGGCTTATCCGCAGCAGCTCTCCGGCGGCCAGCAACAGCGCGTCGCGATCGCCCGCGCGCTTGCGATGGAGCCGCGCCTGGTGCTGTTTGATGAGATCACCGCAGCGCTCGATCCCGAGCTGATCGGCGAGGTCGTCCGAGTCCTCGACAGGCTGGCGCGCGACGGCATGACGATGGTGCTGGTCACCCACGAGATGGGTTTCGCACGGCGCAGCGCCGACACCATCGTCTTCATGCATCAGGGGCGCATTTGGGAAAAGGGGCTTCCCGCAAAGCTGTTCGGCGCTCCCGCAACCGCCGAGCTCGCCTCCTTCATCGACGCGATCCTTTCCGTCGATCCGTCAGCGAGGCGACCCGTTCTATAGCCATCTCCAGACCAACCGGGCTTTACGCGCAAAAAGGGCGGCCCTTGCGGACCGCCCCCCGCCCGGGACCACATCCCGGCTCATATCGAAATGCCGATGTCTAGTCCGCGATCGCTCCCAGTTTCAATTGCAGTCGAATGCCCGCCAGGACGCTGCCGGAACTGTCGCTCAACGAGACGGCGTGGTGATCGCCGTCCTCAAGCAGCTGGCGCGCCCTCTGAAGCGCTTCATATTCGGTGCGAAAATATTCCGTCCGTGTCACCCCTTCGTGGTCTCGTGCGCCGGCCATTGCCGCCAAGCCGTCGTCATAAGAGATTCGATACGTCATCTCGTTCCCTACGGTGTTGGACAGGACGTCGATACCCGAAATTGAAGCTCCCGGACCGATGCCCTAAAACTCAGCCTTGGTGAGCTCATCAATTCTGCTTCGCGTTTCGTGAAAGATGCCAGTGTCCGACAGGGAGATAGAGGCGCACGCTTTGCGGCGACACCGTGACGTTTGAGAAACGGTAAGTATCTCATCGAACAGATATGACAGTTTGATGAATTTATTTTCTTTAAACAGGAGAAATATTATTTGTGATTTGCGCCCTAAGCGCGCATCAACGAGAGCACCTTCCCCGGTCTCACGTCTACGTCTACCAGGCCGGCGGTCTACTCGCCGCGCGCAAGGTGGCGACGGCATCCGGCAGCGAAACCACGAGTGTCATCGGGTTCGCGGGTGACACCCGAACCGTAGCCTCCGTAGAAGCGCCATCGCAGCGGGCCTGTGATGTCCCCAGCCGTCACGGGTTTTGTCGGATTACCGGCGAGCTCTTGGAAGCGACATGCTGTTGCTAAATCTCCCGCTGGCCCTTGAGCGATTGATGGCGTTTCCGGCTACCAGCAGCAGACGTAGGCACTATAGGCTGTCGGTCTCCGTCATCTGCGCTCCGTATTAGAAATTGCGGTCCTCCAAATTCGATCCTCGCCGTCAACCTCGCAAGCCGACTGCTCGACGCGGCGGCGTCATGAGTAAAACGATTGTTGCCGCACTGCTCTTCGCAGCCGTGGTGATCTTCTTAGCCTTGGTGATCGGTGGCGTATTTAGATAAGCCCATCGTGCCGGTGATAGAAGCTGCCGAAAAAGCCGGCCGAGACGCTGTTACACTCGGTGCCCATGGCGGTGACGCGTAAGATGTCTCACGGGCCAAGTCCCAGGATGCGCCGGGCCCTGGCTGGTCAGTTCACACTCGAATTGTTTGGCGCAGTTCGTGCCACTCCCTCAATGCCGCTCGCCTCTGTCCGAGCTGCCATAGCGGATGGTGAGAACTTCGACTGCTCGTAAGTCGAGCCCGGTCCCAGTTTCTACGACGCACCATGGTTGCGAGTATCGGACGGGCTTGGAGCCCGCTCGTAACAAAACCTCTCGCATTTTGTGCCGCTTTCCGGCGAGGACGTCCGCTTGCTCGATGCGCTGTGCATTAATGAGGAACGCTTCGAGGCAGATACCGACATCGCGGTCGAGGGTGACCTGCCCCGCTCGCCTTCGTGCTCACGCACCGTATGGCGCGCCGCTATCGGCTCCTGCCCGACGGAAACGACAGATTATGACCATTCTGATCCCCGGCGACCTCTTCGGTCTGCACGACGAGCCGTTCGAGAGGGACCGAGGGTTCGAATCCAGCTCCCTCCAGCGGACAGTCCGTCTCTCGCCCGAAGCCGCTTTCGTAGGTCGAGAACCCCGGCTTTCCGCGCGGTTCTGCGCGGCTGGCTTCGCGACCGGATCGGCAGAGACGCGCAGGGTTGTTTCGATATCGCGCCAACCGGCGGCAATATCTCTGTCGGGCCAGATTCCAGTACCGGAGTGCGCTGATGTGGTCGGCGGGAATGCCACGCGGTCCACTGATGGCGTGCCTTCTCCTGGTTTAATCGTGCAGTAGATCTTTGAATTCGGGTCGGCTCAAGCAAAGCCGAGCACGGTCCGCTGATCGTGCCAGGCAAGCGGCAGACGTGAGTGCGCGAGGAGCTTCGCTGCGGTCAAATCGCCCGGCTGCCGCCCATCGAGGATCGCTTGGGTGATATCCGGCGCGAGATAGCTGAGGCGGACGAGCCGAGTGAAATAGGACCAGCTGACCCCTTCGCGCTGGGCAAGTGCAGCAAAAGGAACACCTTCGCTGTCTGCCAGGTCGCGTTGAACCGGCGCGCCCTGAGGAGCAGCTTGATCATGCCACTCGATACCGCGCCGCCGCGCTCCAGCCGCTTCGGGTCGCCCCTGGTATTGTCGCGGGTCCATTGGGTTCGGCCGGCGTTGTCGAGGTCACCTATCTGACCTGGGTATGTCGTGGTGACAGCAGCGCCGGCTAAAGCACCGGCCGCGACACCGGCGGCCACGCCAACCCCAACCTGGCCCATAATAACCGCCCCCGTAATAGCCGTTGTGATCCGCGGTCCGCTTCAATCGGCTGTTTGAGCGCGATGCACCCGGAGGGCGAAGAATTGTGCGGTTGTTGTCGTATGTAGGCAATAATATGGTAAATATGGTCTCGCCGCGCTTGGCCACATCATCGCCGCCGTAACCGCGCTCGAATGCCGACTCACCGCTTAACCAAGGCAAGGCATGGACCGGTCGGCGTGATAAGGGACGGGGATCAGAGTTATCCGCGTCAAATGATCAAACGGAGGAAGAGGTATGTCGATCATCGGCTGGATTATCCTGGGGCTTATCGCTGGCTTCATTGCCAGCAAGATCGTGAATAAGGAGGGACAGGGCTTTATTCTTGATATAGTGCTCGGGGTCGTTGGCGCGATCGTTGGCGGCTGGCTGTTTGGCGTGATCGGCCATGCTGGGATAACAGGGTTCAACCTCTACAGCATGTTCGTCGCTGTTATCGGATCGGTCGTCGTGCTGGTTGTATACCATGCAATCCGCCGAATTGTGTGAGCGCCGATAAAAACGATAAGCACGATTCCGCCTGCGGCCAGCAGCTCGCCACTGCTGGCCCTCATCGAAAGCGCTGGCGTGTCCGAAAACGGGCCGACGGCATGCCGCGTGGGGCGTAGTCGTGTAGTCGTGAGAGGGCAAGCGGGCCCGGCTCCGCGAGGTTGGCTGATAGGAAACAGCGCAGCGGCGCCGTATCAAGAGGCGGCATCCGGTGATCCGATAACCGGCGCCTCGCACTTAGAGCGTGAAAACCGATATTCGCCCGAATGTGATGATGGCATGGTAGGGAGCGGATCATGCCCGAGATATCGACCATCGAAGGGGCGACTACGGCCGAGGCGCGACGGCTTGACGAAGCCCGCGAGAGAAACGTGCCGTGGCGGCAGTGGGGGCCTTATCTCAGCGAACGCCAGTGGGGTACAGTCCGCGAGGACTACAGCAATGACGGCAACGCATGGAACTATTTCAGCCATGATCAAGCGCGCTCGCGCGCCTATCACTGGGGCGAGGACGGCATCGCGGGGGTCAGTGACGATCGCCAGCGGCTGTGCTTTGCGCTGGCGCTGTGGAACGGCAAGGACCCGATACTCAAGGAGCGGATGTTTGGTCTGACCAACAGCGAAGGCAATCACGGGGAGGACGTCAAGGAATACTATTTCTATCTCGACAGCACGCCGACCCACTCATATATGAAGTACCTCTACAAATATCCGCAGAACGCATATCCTTATTTGGATCTGATTAATACTAACAAACAACGTGGTCGCACTGATCCCGAATACGAGCTTCTAGACACGGGGATCTTTAATGAAGACCGATATTTTGACGTATTCGTGGAATACGCCAAAGCCGCGCCGACCGACCTACTGATCAACATCAGCGTGTGCAACCGAGGGCCGGATGAGAGCCTAATCCATGTCTTGCCGACCGTCTGGTTCCGCAACATCTGGAGCTGGTGGCTGGAGGAGGCAAAACCGTTCCTGAAGAACGCATCCATGGGAAGCGGCGCTGTTGCCATCGCCGCGTCGGATTCGTTGCTCGGGACCTACTTTCTGCATTGCGACGGACTTCCGCACCTGCTGTTCACCGAAAACGAAACCAATAACCAGCGTCTGTTCGGCACTCCCAACCCAACGCTATACGTCAAGGATGGGATTAACGATTATGTGGTGACCGGCCGGCAGAACGCGGTCAACCCCGACCGCACCGGCACCAAAGCTGCCGCGCATTACGAATTACGCGTGGGTGGCGGCGCGACCTCTGTCATCCGGTTGCGGCTGAACAATGTCGCACCCGGCGTCGAGCACCCGTTCGGCGCGCGGTTCGAACAAATCATCGCGGCGCGCCGGCGCGAGACCGGCGAGTTTTATCGGGCGATTACACCTCTCGGTGTCGGCGAAGACGCGGCCAGGGTGATGCGACAGGCGCTGGCGGGGATGCTGTGGAGCAAGCAGTACTTCTTCTACGACGTCGACAAATGGCTCGATGAACATCGTGCCGATCCACTGCTGGCGGAAACCGGCACTGCGCGGAACCGTGAATGGTTCCACATGATCAGCGAGCATGTCATCTCGATGCCCGACAAGTGGGAATACCCGTGGTTTGCCGCTTGGGACCTTGCCTTTCACACGATCGCACTCTCCACCGTCGACATCGATTTCGCCAAGGAACAGCTCAACCTGCTGCTTGTCGGGGCCTACCAGCATCCGACCGGGCAGATACCTGCCTATGAATGGAACTTCAGCGACGTCAATCCGCCGGTGCATGGCTGGGCCACGATCTTTCTCTACCGCATGGAACAAGCATTGCGGGGAACGCGCGATCTCCAGTTCCTGCGGCGCGTCTTTGGCAAGCTGACGTGGAACTTCGGATGGTGGGCGAACCGCAAGGACAACTCCGGCAACAACCTGTACGAGGGCGGGTTTCTCGGGCTTGACAACATTGGTGTCTTTGACCGTAGCGCACCAATGCCCACCGGAGGCTATCTGGAGCAGGCCGATGGCACGGCATGGATGGCTCTTTATTCGCAGAACATGCTCGAGATAGCCGTCGAGCTGGCCTCAAGCGACCCTGCATATGAGGATGTGGCAGCAAATTTTGTGGCTCACTTTGTGCTGATCGCCCACGCCATGAACCAAATCGGACCGGATGGCATGTGGGATGAGGAGGACGGCTTTTATTACGATATCCTTCGCACCCCCGACGGGAAAACAACTCGACTGAAGCTCCACTCGATGGTGGGTCTGTTGCCGCTCTGCGCCGTGACGGTCGTGGAGAAGTGGCAGCGAGAACGGGTTTCCAAACTAACCGAGCATCTGTTTCAGCGCCTGCGACGGATGCCGGAGTTGGCAGAAACGATCCATGCGACAGGCCCCGGCCACTATGGTTTTGCTGAGCGCGGCATCCTGGCTCTGGTGAACGAGGACCGACTGCGGAGGATTCTGTCTCGGATGCTCGACGAGAGCAAGTTTCTGAGCCCCTACGGGATCCGGTCATTGTCCCGTTATCACGCCGATCACCCGTATGTCTTTTCGGTGCACGGCCAGGAATACCGGGTAAATTACCTCCCGGCGGAGTCGGACACCGGGATGTTTGGCGGAAACTCGAACTGGCGTGGGCCGATTTGGATGCCGGTCAATGCGTTGTTGATCCGGGCTCTGATGCAGTACTATTTGTATTACGGCGACAGCTTCAAGATCGAATGCCCTACTGGCTCGGGCAACTCGATGAATCTGTTCGAGGTCGCCCGCGAAATTGCCAACCGGCTGACGAATATTTTCCTGCGCGACCAAGCCGGGCGACGGCCGGTGTTCGGGGGAGCCCAGAAGTTCCAGAACGATCCCTATTGGCGGGATAATCTACTGTTTTACGAGTATTTTCATGGCGACAATGGCGCCGGAATTGGCGCCAGTCATCAAACCGGGTGGACCGGGATAGTGGCGGCGTTAATCGCAATTTTCGGACACCTTGACGCCCGGACCTATCTCGAACACGGGCGGGAGGCCGCCTTTGAGCTCTGATCAGAGGCCGCCTTTCGCCACGATCAACGTCTCGACCATCCAAAACGTCTGCCGCTAGCGCAATGTCAATGCCTGCTTCCCGGCGCTGGAAAGTCCTGGCTGCTGGCCGCAAGGTATCCGTCTGCAAACATCCGCCGCGTGGAGCAGCAGAATGCGGCGAACCTCCTCGATCGTATACGGGTTCGACTGCGTCGAGTGCGTGGAACGGACGATGTATTCAGAATCGACGCCATCGAAATGCGAGCTCGAATACTCGACGACACCGTCGTCGCTGCCCTCGACCGGCCCATTGCCGGCAACCGCGATGATCGAATGCGCATGGACACCTGGTGCAATCGGTGTTGCCGCCATCGTTTGGAGGACCGGGTTGCTGGGCGTCATGCCGAACAGGCTGCCAGAACCGAGATTGTTGGGGTTGACCTTGAAGTCGCCGGCATTGCGCGCAAGCTCCGCGCCAGTGCGGACGATGCGCAATGGGAGAGTGAGAAACCGCCCCAGGAACTCGGTGACCGGATATTCGGTGAGATAGCTGCCGCGGTGCGGCGTAGCGATAAAGACGACCCGGCGCACATAGGGCAGCGGCTTGATGAAACGGCACGGCGCAAAAGATCCCGCCCTTCCGGCGACACGCGGACCTCGTCAATCGGCTTATAAGCGATCGCCTCCCACACCCGGTCACCGGTGTCGACGACTATCGCCTTGGTGAGGAGACCCCCCTGGCTGTGGCCGATGACGACCATCTCCGACAGCGCGGGATCGGTGCCCGCCGGATCGAGTTTGCGCACCGCGTCGGCGAGCGCTTCACGCAGCAGTGACGCCGAGTAGAGGACGGGGTTGCCGGTGTCATAGGTGAAGAACCAGAATTGGTATCGGTCGCGGATCCGCGGGTCATCCAGCAGATCATTGACCATGTCGCCCCAGCGGCCGGCGCTCGAGGCGGTGCCGTGCACAAACACGACCGGTATCCGCCCTGGTCTATAGGCATCGATCGAGGCGAGCTGGGTTGGCGTCGACTCCGAAAATACTCCGGAGAAGAATGCCTTAAGCTCGCGCTCCCAGATCTGCGGTGACGCGAGGACGTAGGCGAGCACCGCCGTCTCGTCGGCCTCGAGCGGCACCGCTTTGCCGGTAATCGTAGTCGTGTCGACGTCGTGCGTATTGTACAAGTCGAGTGTCGCGTGTAGCTGCTGCTGCGCAAGCTGTCGACGTGGCATATCGAGGCGCAGCACCGCAGTCATCGGCAGCTTCATGCGCGGCGCGACCTGCATGCCGCTCTCGGCCACGACCGGCTGAGTTGCGGCAGCGAGCGGCGCGCCGATGCCGGGGTGGCGATAGCGGTTGGCGAGACCACGGACCGCCACCTCCTCCACCGGCGTCAGCGCCACGACACGCCGGTTGTGCCATTCGAACCCCGCTGGGTTGACCGCGACCTGGACCCACCCAAAGGCTGCTTGGTAATTGCCGCTCTTGAACTCGACAGTGGCTTCGTCAGCGGACGCGAAGTCATGGATAATACCAAGGCTATAGAGGTCGGCCGCCAACCGGAGCCGTGGATCATAGGGGCTCGGTGGCTTCAACCCTTTCTCGGGAAAAAGAAATGCGAAGCTGTAGATGGCGGCGGCGAGGTAGTACGGTCGCTGGCGGCTCTTCTCGGCGTAGAGATAGGACATTTCCGCCAATGTGATCACCTCGTCCTCATCGCCGCGGCCATCGGTGGCGATTGTGTGCAGCGCAGCGATCGCGCCCGCAGGATCGTCGTCGTAGCGCTCCAAGAGAACCCAGCGGCGCAGGACGTTGCGCGCCGATGGGCTGAGCTCGTCGGCGGTCAGCGCATTTCCGGTGAGCTGGCGCTGGGCCGTAACGGCATCGACGCGTTCGACACCGACCGGCGTCTGGCACCCGGCGGTGAGCAGGAGCCAGATCATCCAGAGCAAAGCGAGGGAAATGTGTCGCGCTGGCGAGCGCTTCATGGCTTCAGGAAAGTTTGAAGAGCCTATATCGGCGATGATGCCGGAAGATGGCGGCGGTTGACCGGCACCGATACAATAAATTTTGAAGACGGACCAGCCTGCCGAGATCAGGTACGAAACCGGCGATGGCACGGCAATCAACGCGGCGTTGGCACACCATCACGAATTCGTGACGAAAATTCTACCTCGTCCAAGTTCGCATCTACTCGGTTCGTTACATCGGCCCGTTCACGCTGTTCTTCGAGCGGGATGCGGGTATCAACCGCCCCGTGCTCGTATAGGTAGCTGGGCAAATGCCCAGTCAAAATGATGCGCCAATCGAATGGAATCGACGACGTAACGGCTCGCATCATGTCAAAAATCGCTGTGGTGCAGTTTGTCGTCAGCGTGTTGTAGAACCTCGGGTGTGCGGCAAGATCATTTGCCTGGTTGATATATTCGACGAGCAACGCACGGGCGCGCTCCGGCGGGGTCCTGAGCCGATAGAGCTGGATTTGCTCGTTGCGCACCTTGCGCAGGGTCAGCAGGTCGCGCTCGTCGGCTCCGATGTATACCAACTCGTGCGTCTTGAAAAACCCCGCAACTGCGGAGTACTGGTCATTCTGCGTTCGCCTCAGCTCGATCGAGAAGTCGAGATAGCGCCCGTCGTCAAAACCAAAGCTCATGATCGTGTGGGCAATAGCGGGCCCCATCCAATAACCGAGAAACAGATCGAGCGATCGTAATTTCGAAAGATCATATATCCGTTGCTCCCAGCGCTCGGCGTAATCCGCTTCGCTGCGCCAGCTGAAGTTGCGGAGATTACGGACGTAGAGCCTGTCGCCCTCGACAATGCCGGTAATTCCATGCGCAACATCGGCGGCCCAGTTCTTGTCGTTCGAGGCCTTGATCGAACCCGACCAGCCAAGAAATATCGCATAGCCGGCCGCATAGAGTAGCACGATTCGCCACCGCCAGCGCCTGCGCACCACGACCCCCACTAATGCGGCCAGCGTGATCACATTCAACGTCAGACATATGCCGATACGCAGCGCCGAAGATCCGGGCAATTGATACGCGATCGCGAGGTTCGCCCAAACCGCAGAAAGCACAAGCAAAAGGGCTAACAACCCGTTTTTCAAAACAGTCCACATTATTTTATCTTCGTTCTATGACGTCTTAACGGACGGCATTTGGATAAAGCGTTAGTTGACTTGCCCATGATACCCGGTGTATTTAACGCATTATATTACACTAACCTGTGGAACAATGTTTCATAAGTCAATTGCTTTGACTCGGCCCTCCAGAGCCGCCGACAAGGCCCTAGAGTCAGTAGAGCCGCCGCGATGCACGCCGGAGGCCGGCCAACACGTTCATAGTACCGA
>Ga0306924_10003823_pt1 | contig 14570 bp, 15 predicted proteins | sample sta12Can44000111_FD_203756 | JGI IMG/M metagenome (GOLD analysis project Ga0306924, IMG submission 203756) | Lab enrichment of tropical soil microbial communities from Luquillo Experimental Forest, Puerto Rico - statanox.12C.anox.44.000.111 (v2)... | ecosystem: Environmental > Terrestrial >... | reverse complement strand
TCTGGGCGATATCTCCAAGCATCAGATCTGGCGGGTGCTGCGGGCGCACGAGATCTCGCTGGAGCGGCGGCGCAGTTGGTGCATCAGTACCGATCCGGCGTTGGTGCAGGTGAACTGTCCCGCCACCCGTACCGTCTCGGTGCGTCCGTCGGGAGCCTCGAACTGCCACGTGTCGGGCGAGAACATCTCCGCACAGATCAGGCAGGAATGAGAACTGAGATCTGCGGGCGCCCGGCGCGTTCGAGATAGGCCGGCGACGCGCAGACGATGCTGCGTTCGGCGGAGACGAGCTGTCGCGCGATCAGGTTGGAATCACCCAACGGTCCGACGCGAATGGCCAGATCGAAGCCCTCTTCGATCAGGTCACGAAGCGGTCCGCGGCGGCGATGTCGAAATTCACCTCCGGATAACTCACCATGTAGGCGCTGACGGCAGGGGCAACGACCTGCAGCCCGAAGGTCACCGGCACGGCGATGCGCAACAGACCCCGCGGTGCGGTCTGTAGCGCATTCGCCTGCGCCTCCGCCTCCTCTATGTCCGTCAGGATTTGCGTGCAGCGGGCGAGATAGCCTTCCCCGGCCTCGGTCAGATGCAGCCGCCGCGTGCTGCGGTTCGAGAGCCGCACCTCGAGCCGCCTCTCCAGCGCGCGCACGTGGTTCCCGGCCATCTCGGGCGATATGCCGAAATGCCGCGCGGCGGCGGCGAAGCTGCCGAGTTCGACCGTCCGCTTGAAGACGGCCATGCTGGCCAACCGGTCCATGGCGGCACTCCGGGCGAAAGACGGATCGTAGCGTATCAGTGCTGGCCGTGGGGCTCCATTCCGAAGTATTGGTTCGGAATTCCCGAAATGCCCGGCTGATTATCTCAAGGTTGTCCGATCACCATCCTCTCCGACGGCGGCGCCCGGCATAGCGCCTTCGCTCAAAACCACGGTGAGGAAACCGCCGCCGGTCACGCTCGACACGATGCCGTCATGTCCATCGATTTTGAAATAATTGACTGCGGCGCGAAGCTCGACCGATAGCGGACATACCAGCTAAGGTCTATGCCAACTCGGCGAGCAGCGCTTTTGCGGCTTTCAGGTCGGTCGTATCGAAGCCCTCAGTAAAGCGGTCGTAGACCGGCTGGAGGAGCGCCATCCCCTCCGCGGGACGGCCCTGATCGCGCCACAGCCGGGCGAGGCTCGTGGCGGCACGCAGCTCCAAGGAGAGAGCTCCTTGCCGGCGCGCCCAGTCGAGCGCCCGCTGGAACAGATCCTCGGCCGCCGCCTTGGCTCCGGGTGCGCCCTCCAACAGCAGAAGCTCGGCCTTGATGCGCAGCAACTCAGCGATTAGCCAGCCTCCTTCGGTCTCTTCGGAGTGCGCGATCGCCTCCTCGACCGCGGCGAGCCCGTCGGCGATCTGCCCGGCATGGCCCAAGGCTTCTATCATCAGGACGGTGTTGACCTGCAGCAAGGCGGACCTAAAGTCCCTGAGTTCGTGGAAGCCAGCGCGCAGTAGCTTCAATCCGGAGTTGAGATTGCCGCGCGTGATGGCGAGCGCTCCCTGATGGCAGCGGCCGTAGGTGCGCCAACGGCCCAGTGCATGCCTTGTCGGATGGTCGAGCAGCATCGTCCCGTAATGTTCCGCCGCTGCCAGATCACCGGTCAACAGAGCGAGCGGGCACGCCGCGTGGGCCAGAGCCAAACATAATGAGATTGCGTGGTTAGCTGTGCGAGCGTTCTCCACGCTGCTGTGGGCGGCGCGCGTCGCCTGATCCGGAAATCCCTGCAGCCATAGAACCCGCGCAAGGAAGACGCTCATGAACACCCGTTGATCGGTCTGAAAGCGAATAACGTGCGACGTTTCGTTGGGAGTGACGTAACCAACGAGCACGTGTTCCAGATGGAGCTTCGCGCTGGTCAGGTCGCCGAGGTAATGCTGCGAGACGCCGATCATTCCCTCGCCGCTCAGCCGATCGTTCGGGTCGGATCGCTCCGCGGCCAACGTGTGGAACCTTTGCGCTAGTTCGAGAGCAACGCGATGCCGGCCGCTGCTGTTATGATAAACCCACAGGCCCCACAGCGCCCGCAATCGGTACTCGGCATCGTCAAGGCTCTCGGCAATGTCAAGGGCCCTTGTATAGGCCACGCTGATCTCGGGGCTGTTAGAACCCCTACTATTGACTAGCGATGCGCCCACTGCGGCGTGGAGCTTCATCTCGCGTTGCGCGTCAGGGTTCGCTCCGGCCGCGAGGATGGCGAGCGCCTGCTCGGCGTACCCGCGGCACTCGTCGAGCAGCGACAAGTGCGGCACTGCGGCCGACGTCAGCGCGACGCCGATCGATGCATCACCCCCCGGCGAAAAGGCCCAGTCGAATGCCGCACGCAGATTGTCAATGCACCAACCGTAATCGTCGAGCCATTCGGCGGTAGGCCGCGTTTCCCATTGGGCTTCAGCTCTCTCGAAGAGGTTGCGGTAATACTCGGCGTGGTGCCGCGCTTGTTGATCGCGTTCGCCGCTTTCGCCGAGTTTCTCCAGCGCATAGGCGCGCGTCGTGTCGAGCAGCCGGCAGCGCGCGACCGCGCCCCCGCCCTCGGCCACGACGATCGATTTTGCGACCAGGCCCAAAAGCCCGGCGATCGCGTCCGGCGCTGCGAATTCCGGGCTGGCCGCCACAGCGGCGGCTGCCTCCAGGCTGAACGGGCCAGCGAAGATCGCGAGACGACGCAACAGGACGCGTTCGGGCGCTGCCAACAGCTCGTAGCTCCAGTCGAGTGTCGCCCGCAACGCCTGGTGCCGCGGCAGGGCCGTCCGCCTTCCGCCGGTGAGCAGACGGAAGCGGTTGTCGAGGCCGGCGGTGAGCGCCTCGATGCCGAGCACTGGGGCAAGCGCGGCCGCAAGCTCGATCGCCAGTGGGATGCCGTCGAGCCGGCGGCAGATCGCGGCGATGATCGCCATAAGGCGCCGGTCCGGTGCAAAATGCGGCTCTGCCGCCCGCGCCCACTCCAGGAACAGCAGAATCGCGCCGTAGCGCAGAGGATCGTCGTCAGCCGCCACATCCACCGCTGGCACGGCGAGCGGTTGTACCGGATAGACCCATTCGCCCCCTGCTCGGAGCGGCTCGCGGCTGGTGGCGATGATATGCAGCGCCCGGCCTGCCCCCAGCAGAGCCTCGGTCATTGCCGCGGTGGCGGCGATGACATGCTCGCAGGTATCCAGCACCAGCAGCAGGCGCCGGTTTGCCAGCGCCTGCGCCACACGCTGCGCCGAAACTTCACCACCGCCAAGTTCCAGCCCGACAGCGGCAGGCAACGTTGCCGGGACCAACTGGGGATCGGCGAGGGCCGAGAACTCGGCCAGCCACACGCCGTTGGCAAAGTGCGGCCGCAGCTCGCGCGCCAGCGCGAGAGCCAGCGTTGTCTTCCCGATGCCGCCGGCACCGGTCAACGTGACGAGCCGATGCGTCGTAACTAGATTCAGGATCTCGCTGAGCTCCTCCTCCCGGCCAATCAGCGCGGAAACCGGCTGTGGTAGGTTGCTCGGCGCAGGACCGATGAGGGCTGCGCCGTGGCCATCTCCGCTTCGGGTTTCTCCGGGCTCGCCGACGGAATGCGGATCTCGCCGGTGAACTGATAGCCACGCCCGGAGACCGTGCGGATCAGCCCACGCTCCGCTCCGAGCGCCTTGCGCAACGCCACGACATGGGTCTGGAGATTGTTCTCCTCAGCGACGCGGTCGGGCCACACGCGCTTCATCAGCGCGTCTTTGCTTACGACCGCGCCGCGCGCCTCGATCAGCGCTACCAATATATCGAAGGCGCGTGCGCCGAGCTTGATCGGCCGGCCGTCGGTGAACAGCTCGCGGCGCTGCGGCAGCACCCGGAAGCGCCCGAACTCCACGCTCGCTGCTGGTTCGGAGGCGGGATCCATCAAGCGATTATAGGCGAGGCTACAGGAAATTTAGGATTTTTTCAGATCGGTTGGCAGGCGGAACACCCTTCCGTCCGAGCTAAGGAATTCTTCAGATTTATTTACCCGGTGAGCAAAGAATAAAAGAACGTCCCGCCTAGATGTGAGCAACACGACAAAAGAGGATGGGCTCAAATGCAGACGAACGCCTACCCAATGGACGGCTTACGGGGCAGAGATCCTCTGCGGCGCGCCACAAACTGGTCAAGCCGGGCGACAGGCGACGCATCAATAGAATTCGGAAATTTCCGCGTACTGTTGCGCCGGCGGTGGCTGCTCGCCCACGGTGTCCCAGTCGAGTTCGGCACTCGGGCGTTCGACGTCCTTCTGGTCCTGCTGGAGGCTGATGGCGCGCTCGTCACAAAGGAGCAGCTTCTCAACCGGGTGTGGCAAGGCAGTGTTGTGTCGGAAGACAACCTCAAGGTCCAGGTCTCCGCATTGCGTAAAGCGGTTGGCGCTGACCGCGAGCTGATCCGTACGGAATTCGGACGCGGCTACCGGTTCATTGGCATATTTCGCTCGAACGCCACAGCATGGGCCTGCCGACCCCGCAGGCGAGCGAAGCCGCGGGTTCGTCGAGGTTTGGTCCGGCAAAACCGCCGACAATCGCCCAGTTTGGTTTCAATTCGCGCTGGTGGCTGAAACCAGCATCAATGGTGATGTCGTCCCAGCAAACACCGTTCGAAACCACGGCCTGACCGTAGAGCACAGCCGTCCAAAGATTCCTATCGGAGCGAGCTATGACGTTGATCCGCTCAGACGCAATCTATGCGCCACCCAGGCCAATAGCGGGGACTACGATTCCCGTCGATCACCATCCTCTCCGACGGCGCGTCTCAGCAGCGACGTGCCCAACTGCAAACGCGAGAGACTCCCATACGAACATTCGACCCGCCGCGACGCGTGTACGCGTCTTTCAGAGACGATAGGAGAAGAGAATGTCTAGCGCCTACCCCAAATTCACAGCCGCCGCCGTCCAGGCCGCGCCGGTCTACCTCAACCTCGATGCGACCGTCGAAAAGGCCTGCAACCTCATCGCTGAGGCCGCCGCCAATGGCGCGCGGCTCGTTGCCTTCCCGGAGGCCTTTATCCCGGGTTACCCCTGGTTCGCCTTCATCGGACACCCGGAATACACTCGGAAGTTTTACCACCAGCTCTACAAGAACGCCGTCGAAATTCCGAGCCTCGCAGTTCACCGACTGAGCGAAGCTGCTCGGCGGATCAAGACATACGTCTGCGTTTCATGCAGCGAAAAGGACGGCGGCTCGCTTTATCTGGCGCAGCTCTGGTTCAACCCTCACGGTGATCTCGTAGGCAAGCACAGGAAGATGATTCCATCGGTCGCTGAGCGTCTGTGCTGGGGTGCTGGAAGCGGAAGCTTGATGCCCGTGCTTGAGACGGAGATCGGCAACCTCGGTGGTTTGATGTGTTGGGAGCACGATAACCCGCTCGATATTATAGCTATGAACTCCCAGAACGAACAGGTTCATGTAGCGGCTTGGCCTGGATTCTTCGTGGACGAAATTCCAAGCAGACACTACGCCATCTCCACCCAAACCTTTGTCCTCATGACGGCATCCACTTATACAGAGGAAATGAAGGACAAAATTTGCCTCTCGCAGGAACAACGGGATTACTTCAACACCTTCAAGAGTGGGCACACGTGTATCTCTGGACCCGACGGAGAGCCCATTAGCGAGATGATTCCGGCGAGAAAGAAGCGATCGCCTTCGCCGATATCGACATTGAGCGCATAATCGACTTTAAGTACTACATTGATCCCGCCGGCCACTACTCGAACCCGGCTCTGACCATGAACTTTAATCGAAGCCCCAATCCGATCGTGCGGAAGATCGGCGACAGCGGCAATGGGCTCATCCGTTACGAGGACATTGCCGCCACCGGGGACGTGCTCGGCGCGGTTAATGATACCCAGCACCAGGTGACCGCCGCGGCCGCCTAGGGAGTGGCGGCACGCCCTTTGCTTCTGCCTCGAGGCGTCGCAGATTTAGTTGACCTCCCTGGGTATCGCAGCGTCGTCCGGGCATGGAGCGACAGCTGCAGCGGCCGAGGAGATTGCTGAATTTTCGCCGAAAATGATGGTGGCGGGTCATGTCGCCGAAAGAATCAATTTAGCGGCGACCTCGGTATTCGCCGTGGGGCTCCATTCCGAAGCATCCGTTCGGAATTCCCGAAATGCCCGGCTGATTATCCCGATGGTACCCTGGTAATATCTAGTATCCCAAGTGAGATGATGCAATGCCCTTGGCACAGGAGACGGCGATGAACATCAGGCCCCTGATCGGCCTCCTCGGCGTGCTCTTGGCCGCAATGAGTGCAGACCTAAACGAGTACGTCTCTCTGACGACGCTGACCGACGTCCGCGGTGCCCTTGGCGTCAGTTATGATCCCGGCCTCTGGATAGCGAGCCTCTACATCACCGGCGTGTCCGTGGGCATGGCGTTTGCGCCCTGGAACGCCGTTACCTTCACACTCCGGCGCTTCACTCTCTTCGCTATCGGCCTGGCATGCGCTGCAACCGTTCTCATTCCGCTCGCTCAAAACCTTCAAGCGCTCCTGGCCCTTCGGGTGATCCAGGGATTGAGCGGTGGTTTGACGATTCCCCTGCTGATGACCACGGCGCTGCGTGTGCTGGCGCCGCAGATCCGCATCTACGGGCTGGCCGTCTATGCGCTGACAGTAACATTCACGCCTAACATCAGTATCTCGCTCGCCGCTCTCTGGGTCGACGTGATGGGCGACTGGCGTTTCGTGTTCCTGCAGGCGGTTCCTCTCGACCCCATCGCGGCGGTCCTGGTCTGGTACGGCCTGCCTCAGGACCCGCCGCGCTATGAGCGGCTTCGGCAATTCGACTGGCGGGGGGCGCTGCTCATTCTGGTGGGCTGCGGTTCCTGACCACGCTGATGCTGCATGGGGACCAATACGACTGGTTCAATTCTCCGACCATTTGCCTACTCGCGCTCGCGAGTGCGGTCGCCTTTCCGCTGCTGATCGTCAACGAGTGGTTCCACCCCCTGCCGCTGCTGAAGCTGCAAATGCTCGGCCGACGGAACTTTGCCTATGGCGCGATCGCACTGGCGCTCTTCGTGATCGTCAGCCCAACGTCGTCAGCGGTACCGCAAGAGTTTCTCGCCGACATGCAGAGCTATCGCCCGTTGCAGGAGCAGCGGATCGATCTGCTGCTGTCGCTGGCGCAGCTCGGGCTGCTGCCGGCGGCGGCGTTCCTGCTTGACCACAAACGGGTCGACGCCCGCGCCGTCATGCTCTGTGGTCTTGCCCTGGTGGTGGCGGCCTGCCTGGGATCTGCCGGCGTCGATAGTTCCTGGAACCGGGACCAGTTCTACTTCTGGCAGCATCTGCAGATGGTCGGCCAGCCGATGATCGCAGTGTCGCTGCTGATGTTAGCGACCAACACGGTAAAGGGGCCAGAGGAAGGCCCATTCGTTTCGGCTCTAATCAACGGAATACGCGGTCTGGCTGACCCAGCCGGCACATGGCTGGTGGCGCTTATTGCACGGTGGCGCGGTGGCCTTCATACCGACCGCCTGTTCGATCAAGTCGGCCAGAACTGGTTTCGGATTACCCAGCCCCAACGCGTTGAGCCGCACGTGCCGGTGTTGCTGCTGCCAAACGATCACGCCGGCGCCGCGAACCGCCTTCAGCAGTTCGTTCACATGATTGCGCAGCAGGCGAGCGTCATGACCTACGCCGACACCTTCCTGGTCATGGCCGCACTTTGCGTCGCCTTGATCCTGGTGACCTTGGTGCTGCCGGTCCGGACCTATCCCCCACGCATTCTGTTCGCAAGGAGGTAACTCCAATGTCTGAAAACGTGATCGTCTCGTTCGGCTCTCGCTCCCTCGGGAAGCGCGCCGCAGTCGAGCGAACGGACCGCTCTTGTGCCGATCGAAGGGACCGCTCTTGTGCCGCGTGCCTCGCGGTGGGGTAAGTTAGCGGTCAAAGTGCCCTGGCTGGTGGCCGCCACTGTTATCGTGGGCTTCGTCGGCGTTGCGGCTTTGCGCATTTATGCGCCCACCGCAAATGTTTGGACCGATGACGCCTATCTCGAGGCGCACTACGCCACCATTGCCCCTCGCGTCGCCGACCAAGTTGTCGCGGTAAAGGTGGACGACGAGGACAGGGTCAAAGCCGGCCAAATTTTGGTCAAACTCGACGATCGGGATTACCGCACTGCGCTCGCGACGGCGGAGGCGCAGGTCGCCGCCGCACAAGCCAGCATCGAGAGTACCGACGCACAGATCGACGTCCAGCAGGCCCAGGTGGCTCTCAACACGGCCCAGATACAGCAGCAGCAGGCCGGCCTGACCTACGCGGAGGAGCAGTCGGCGCGGTATGAGACGCTCGCCCGAGACGGCTGGGGCACGGTGGAGAATGCCCAGCAGTGGGTCTCGCAGCAGCGCCAAGGCAAGGCCTCGGTGAAATCCGCACAGGAAGCGCTGGTCGCTGCGCAGCGGCGGCTTGCGGTGCTCAAGGCGCAGCGCGACACCGCCGAGGCGAACCTTGCAGGGGCGACTGCCCAGCGCGATCAGGCCAAACTCAACCTGTCCTACACAGAGATTCGCTGCCGGTGGACGGCATGATCGCCGGACGCAGTGTACAGGTGGGAAACTACGTGAGCCCCGGCACCGGTTTGATGGCGATGGTGCCTCTCTCTCAAATTTACGTCGAAGCGAATTACCGGGAGGTCCAGCTCCAGCACGTCAAGGCTGGCCAGCCCGCCACGATCCACGTCGACGCCTACAACATAGACCTGACCGGCACCGTGGTGGACGTTCCGGCTGCAACAGGCACGACGTTCACGCCATTGCCGCCAGAAAATGCCACCGGCAACTTCACCAAGATCGTGCAGCGCCTGCCGGTAAAGATCATTGTGGCGCCGGACCAACCGCTTGCCAAGTTGCTGCGGGTTGGCATGTCCGTCGAAACGACCATCCACACCCGGCTTGCCGATGTTGTGGCTGCCTATCGTGACTCAGGGGAGCGGCTGTGACCTCACGTTCGCACCGAAGCCGCTGCAGCGGGCGGATAATCCTGCCTGTCACATGAAATGGAGAGCCCCCATGAATGTTCAGGACCAACCGCATGTGAAAATGACTGAGCGTCTTCCGCCGGCTTCGGCAAGACGGCCGATGCAGGATGGGCCTGTCCCTGAGCGGCGAGCCGCCGCGCCGGCGCCCTACCAAGGGTTTGACGGACAATACATCAACGGCTCGTGGCCTACGGGAAGGCATGGTGGTGTGCAAATCGACACGAACACCGGCATCGAACTGTTTGGGCGACATCGGGCTGCCCCCTGCCGCGTTATGCGTTCGGCGCCCAGCCCACAAAAGCGACTTTATCCAAAAACGATAACAGTCTTTCTCGATGCCAGTCCGTCAGGAAGGCATCGGGCTGTTTATGCTGCCGCATTGGCGCAGCGGTGGGACGCGCATGTGATCGGTGTGCACGTGGTCTTCGCCGGCGTGAGGTTGGACCCGCCTGCAGAGTCTTGGGCCATCGGCGAAAGGGCATTCCAAGCCGTCATCGCCCATGAAAAAAGGCTCCGTGCAAACGCGGAAGCTGTTGCGGCCGATGTGAGCGAATACTTTCAGGATCTCTGCACCAGATGGAACGTCGCCGGAGAATTACGTCGAATTGACAGCCATCGGCCGGCGCAAGAGGCGATCCTCAACGCGTTTCATTCCGATCTGGCGATCGTCGGGCATCCTGAACCGAATGGGCTTCCAGATGACGTGACGCTGGAGACGATCTTGCTCGCGAGCGGGGTGCCGCTGCTGGTCCTTCCCAACGCGTGGCTAGGTGAAGCGATTGGCAACAATGTCCTGATCGGCTGGAACGCCAGTCGGAAGGCCCGGCGCACGATATCAGACGCGATGCCGTTTCTTGTCGACGCACAGGCGGTCACCACGCTAGTCGTGGATCCGTCCAAAGGCCGCCGACACGGCGAGGAGCCCGGTGCCGACATCGCCTTGCAATTGGCGCGGCATGGTGTGCATCTCAACGTGGAACGCGTGATGTCGAACGGCTCTCCGACCGCGGAGGTGATCCTCGGTCATGCCGTGCAGAGCGGATCGGACCTGCTCGTATTTGGAGCCTATGGTCACTCTCGGTTGCGGGAACTTTTGCTCGGGGGCACAACGCGAACCTTGCTCGCGCAAATGCCTGTCCCCGTATTTGTTTCGATATAACGCATCGAGCGCGGATCGTCGAGTTCTCGAGGCGTCATCCAATTAGCATCGGTGAACCGGGCACATTCGGCCGAGGAGGGGCGCGGCCGCGAAGCTATTGATGTGCCAATGAACGAACGCTTACGGCGCGATCCGGCCGATCCCAGTCTGAGCCGGAATGGCTGAACCGGGTCGGACCGCGCCCCCTGAAAGAGGCCGGTTTCAGGATGAGTCGCTACCCTGCCTCTATCTAAGCTTAACCCGGTCGAACCGCCGTAGTTCGTGACCCATATTTTCGGTGGTATGGGAGGGGCGGCCATGCGAGGCGTCCCAATCCCGATCAAAGACGCTAATACCGAGAGCCGGAGTTACGGTGGCGCTGCCGGTAAGGCGCGCCCGCGTCGACTCCGGCCGCCGCTTCCGAAGACAGCCCCACATTCGGAAACTCCCGTATCCGAAGATCATCAGGCCATTCGCTCCAGTCACCACCGGCGTACTCATTCAACCGGAGCCGTATGGCGCCTTCGTATGGTTTGCTGCCTAATCTCTGGACAAAGATCGGGATGCCGGCGCTCCTGCACTCAGTGACGAGGGCGCGCGTCCACTCCAGGTGAAACGGTCGTGACCCGGCACCCGATTCACCGCTATTGATTACCCATTGCAGCAGCGGGTGCGAATCTGCCCAGGCGAACCGGTGCCAACTGCGGCTCGATACTGACGCCATGCACCACGGCAGGAATGCTCAACAGTTTCGGAACGTCGCGTTCGAGCTCGGCCTGGTTAACCGACGTGACCAGCCAGACATTCGGATATCCGCCACCCCAATCGTTCGCCAGCATCTCTGGTGCATTGCCGATGCGCTTGGTTAGAAGTAGCCAGTCGAGGTTCCGCGTCCGACGGATCAGCCGCCATAGCCGGTCACGCACCGCCGGATCAACCTCATTGTCAAACACGTCGGCCATCGACGCGCAGAAGACGCGGCGACGGCGTCGCTCGGCGCCCGCAAGACAATCCCATTTCAGCGGCTCGCGCCAATACGCATCGCCGAAATAACGGCGCGGAGCGCGTGGTCCCCAATGCGCCCGTTTGAACCATCTCGTGTCAAGCATCATCGCGTAACAGCGATCGCAGAGCGGACAACCCCACCAGGGATTAAACGTGTGGTGGCACCACTCGATCTTGGTGACCGCTCCCATTCCGTACTGCTCTGATCAAGTTAAGCCGTTCCGTCACGACGCTAAACGCCGTCGGCCACCTGCAGCCTAATATACGGCGAGGACCGCTCGATGCCACCAACAAGATTCAGGGGCAGCGCCTAGGACGATAAGCATCATCTAATACGAACACGTTAAGATAGCGACCGTGCACCCCGCGCATATCTGCCAGCAGAAAATTCACAGCGTCGAGGGAGGTCGGATGCGGCCGCGGGTTGCGGACCCTGTCCCGCGTCAAGGCGCTCAGATCCACAGCCAGAGTGTTCCGATCGCCAACGTCAGTAGTGCCAACGGCACGCCGACCCGGCAATAATCCCACAGCCCGATCACGATACCGCTGGCGGCAGCGCGCTGCACGACGATCAGGTTGGCGATCGAGCCGAGCACCGTCAGATTGCCGGCGAGGGTGGAGGCCATCGCTACCGTCAGCCAAGCTCGCTCCTGGTCGCGCAAGCCCTCGATGAAGGGTCTCAGCACCACCACCGCCGGCACGTTGCTGACCAGATTGGATAGGATGGCGGTCAGCGCGCTCAGCACCGGCAGCCGACCGAGGTGCAGCTGGCCCGCTGCGGCGATGACCTCGCCGCTGAGCAGGCTGTGCTCGGCGCCGGCGACGATGATGAACAGACCCGCGAACATCAGCAGCAACGACCAGTCGATCTGCGCATAAACCCGCTCGCTCCTCACGCGGCGGGTCAACAACAGCTCGCCCACAATGATCGCCACCTTCGCCGGCGGCTGTCCGGCAAAGAACAGGGATATGACCAGAGCCGTTCCCGCCAGCGCGCGCCACATCAGTACGCGATGAAGCCGGATCGGCGTCGAAGGGGCCGTCAGTCGTGCGCCGCGGGCGAATTCGCGGCGGTGGAATAGCGCGATCAGGATGATCGTCAGCAGCAGCCCGAACAGCGCCACTGGCGCCAATGCCGCCGCGAAATTCGCGTAAGGAATATGCGAGAAACTGCCGATCATCATGTTTTGAGGATTGCCGGTGATGGTCGCGGTCGAGCCGATGTTCGAGGCCATCGCCACCGCCAGCAGGTAGGGCACCGGGTTGCACCGCAGTGCCAAGCTCAGCTCGATGACGAGCGGCGCCAGCACCAGGCAGACCGCGTCGTTGACGAGAAAGGCTGAGAACACCCCGGCGGTTGCGGCGACCGCGGCCAGCAAGGCGAGCGGCCGGTGTGCCCGCCGCATGACCCAGCCGCCGGTCATCGCGAAAAAGCCCGAGAGCCGCAGATTGGCGACGAGGATCATCATGCCGAGCAGCAAGGTCAGCGTGTCGAGATCAATCGCCTTATAGGCCTCGTCGAGCGGCAGCGCGCCCGACGCGACCATCAGCGAGGCGCCGACCAAAGCAACGCCGGCACGGTCGATCGCCAGCCCAGGGACGCGACCGAACGCCAGTGCCACATAGCTCGCCGCAAAGGTCACCGCGGCGGCGAGGCGGCCGGCATCGCGCTCGAACAAGGTGCCGGGCACGACAAGCGACAGCAGACCCGTCATCACAGCCAACAGCACCACGATCAGGACGGCGACCGGGCCGAGCCGGACGCCGCGCCGCGATTGCGCCGGCGGCACGGCCGCCGGGGCAACCTTGGTTGGCGGGATTACCCGACCGGGACCGAGGGATTCGTGGGTCATGCACCGGTTAACGGTACGGCCGTCGATCAGTTTGAATGATTAGATTCAAATCCGCGGTCGTCCGTCTCTCGCGTTACTTCGCCGGCCGCGTTTTTATCCGCGAGGCGCACCCTCGTCAGCTTTGGCGGCCCGTCAACTGAGCCAGCCGGTCGCCACTCCTGCGAGTAACACCGCGCCGATCAGGGCGCGATAGGCGGCAAACGGCCAAACCGAGAACCGTTCGAGGATGCGCAGCAGCCCCCAGATCGCCACGAAAGCCGAGACGCTGGCGACGAGGAGCCCAATACCGAGCACCGCCCAGCCATGCGCGTCGAGGCCTGCATGCCTCAGTTCGTGAAGCTCCTTGAAGCCGGCGAGCGCGATCGCCGGCAGCCCGAGCAGGAAAGAGAGCCGCGCTGCCTCCTCGCGCTTGAAGCCGAGGAAGAGTGCCGCCGTCAAGGTCGAGCCCGAGCGCGATACACCCGGGATCAACGCGCCGACCTGGGCGATCCCAACGAGCAAGCAGTCGAGGAGGCCGACCCGGTCGAACGACCGTTGATGCCGCGCGGTGACCTCGGCAAGACCAAGCAGCAGCGCCATGACGATGCAGGCCGCACCCACCACCCAGAGGGCGCGGAGCGGCGAGCCGCAGGTGTTGAGCGTCTTGGCCAGCGCAAGTCCGGCAAGTCCGATCGGTATCGTGCCGATCACAATCCCGAACGCAAATCTGAGCGAGTGGTCGGAGAAGTCTCGCCGGGCGAGCGCGGATAACGAGCCGAATAGGATGTCCGTCACGTCTCGCCAAAAATAGGCGATGACAGCGGCGAGTGCCGCGAGTTGCATTGCGGCCGAGAATGCCGACCCCGGATCCTGCCAGCCGAAGAGCGCGGGCACGATGCGCATATGCGCCGTCGACGAAATCGGCATCAGCTCGGTGATGCCTTGGACGACACCCAGAATAGCCACCTTCGCATAGCCGAGCGAGGCGAACCCGGTGTCGATGCCGCTGGTGCAGGCTGTGGCCATTAATTTTCGTCCCGAGAGTGAGGTGGGGCCAGAGAGGCCCGCCATCGATGTTTATCGAGCGCATGGGCGAGGCGACGATCGAGATCGGACCCCTCCCCCACCCCACCCGCCTTCTATCACGTGAGCCCAAGCGGTCAACGTCGCCTTCCGTTGCGCCGACCGGCCGTGGTCAACTAGGGTCGTTAGAGCGGCTCTTCGGAAAGGATCGCATATGACCAAGCTCATCTTTTGGGGGGCAATCGTCGGCCTCATCCTCGGTGTCGCGGGTTGTGTGAGCCCGCAGCAGCAGGCCGCGCAGAAGGAGGACCTGCTCGCCGCCGCAGGATTTCAGGTCAAAATTGCCGATACGCCGCAACGCCTCGCGGGGATGAAACGCCTGCCACCGAACAAATTTGTTACCAAAGTAGTGAATGGGCAGCCGGTTTACCTTTATGCCGATCCGCTCGTCTGCAGGTGCATCTATTTTGGCACGCAGCAGAACTGGGCCGCTTACCGGCAGGAGATTTTTGCCAAGCAACTTGCCGACGAGGCCCAGATGACGGCGATGAT
>Ga0306924_10003820_pt1 | contig 14573 bp, 12 predicted proteins | sample sta12Can44000111_FD_203756 | JGI IMG/M metagenome (GOLD analysis project Ga0306924, IMG submission 203756) | Lab enrichment of tropical soil microbial communities from Luquillo Experimental Forest, Puerto Rico - statanox.12C.anox.44.000.111 (v2)... | ecosystem: Environmental > Terrestrial >... | reverse complement strand
CCTTAGTGAGTGTCTGATTATTGGGCGGTTGCAGCCAGGCGCCGGGTCATGAGGGCGATCATGGCCCAATAGATCATGGCTTCGTGGCTGGCGGGCAGGTGCTCATAGTCGCGGGTGGTGCGCCGGTGCTTGCTGATCCAGGCGAAGGTCCGTTCGACGACCCAGCGGCGGGGCAGTGCCTCGAAGAGGTGCGGGTCACGCTTGGCGACGATCTGCAGGGTCATCTTCAGGCTGGCGGCCCAGGTGGCGAGCGTGCCGGTGTATCCGGCGTCGGCCCAGACCAGGCGGACATGCTGGCAGGCGCGGTGGGTGTTCCACAACAGGGGCCGGGCCGCCACCCGGTCCTGGACCGATGCGGCGGTGATCACCACGTCCAGGACCAGCCCGGCCGCATCGACAGCGATGTGCCGCTTGCGGCCGTTGACCTTCTTGGCGTTATCCCAGCCCCGGGATGCCCTGGGCACCGTGTCGGCGGCGCGCACCGACTGCGAGTCGATGATGGCGGCCGTGGGTTCACGGTGGCGCCCGGCGGCGGCCCGGGCCTGGGCGCGCAGCCCAGCGTGCAGCCGGGCTAAGGTGCCGTCATCCCGCCAGGCGGCGAAGTAGCCGTAGACGGTCTGCCAGGGCGGGAAGTCCGCAGGCAGGTACCGCCAGGCGCACCCGGTCCGGTCCAGGTACAAGATTGCCTCGATGACCCGCCGCAGCGGCCAGATCCGTGGCCTTCCCCGCCGCCCGGGCCGCTCGGCGGGCAGCTGCGCAGCGATCACCTGCCACTGGGCATCGGTCAGATCGCTGGGATAGCCCCTGGCACGGCGCGTACCCTGGGCACGCGCGGGCCTTCGTGTCTTCCTGGTCGTCACACATCGGGATCATGGGGCCCGCGTCTGGCATCTCAGCCGAACGACACACCACCAGCCCTAATAGCCCCAGCACGATTTATCAGACACTCACTTAGACCGAGCAGGCAGACCCGGGGGGGAATTAGCCACCGCATATTCACCCACGGGTGGCCTTGTCCCACTCTGGGATCATCCTGACCAGGCCGCGGTGGGCGGCACGTCCTGGTCGCCCGTTCCTGGCTCGTGCCGCGGCCGGGAACGGCCGTTCGGAAGGTAACGCCCCACGCTTCTGCAGCGCTATCCACAAGCGGGGCTTTTCTCACGACGTAACCGGACATTCATATGAGGGCAAAGACTCGGTCAATTTGTCACAAGATGCGGGGATCTTGATTTAAGAAATCCCCACCTGCGGGAGCAGCGCCGTCCGGCTTGGGCTGCGCCGGGGTGGACAGAGGACTTGAATGCCCCGCGGCCGCGTGCGGTGAACTTGGACCGGCGTGGCTCACCGACCGAGCGGAACCCTGCGGCCGCGCCCGCTAAGCAAGTTTTCAGGGGAGGTAGATGTGAAATCAAGGAATCGAGCAGTCTCGTCAGATCTGGCCGGGCAAGCCGGCCCCACATCGGGGAACTCAGAAGCAGAAACGGAGCAGGCCAGCGGGGGGCATGCGGTCGGGCGGCGTGCGCTGCTGACCCGGGGCGGGGTCGTGGTGGCGGGCTTGGCCGGTGCGGGCCTGGCCGGTGTGGCGGCCGCGGCCCCGGCGGGCGCGGCGACCACCGACCCGGTCCTGCAGGGCGAGAGCAACAGCGTGGGCACCGGTGTGCCGGCCACCGAGATCACCGCCAGCAACACCCCGTCGACGACGGCGGCGACGCCGACGGTGATCGCGACCAACACCGGCGTCAGTACGGCGGGGGAGGCGGGCCCGTCGCTGCGCCTGACCCCGTCCACCACCGGCTCGGTCCCGGCTAATGCCACCGTCGGCGGCGACCTGGTGGCGACCAGCGACGGCAACTTGTGGTTCACCCACCCGATCCCCAGCTTCGGCCCCTTTGCGGCACCGGTGCACACCGATGCCAACTCGAACAGCTTTGTGCCACCCCCGGCGCCCAAGCGGATGCTGGACACCCGCTCGGCCAGCGGGCGGGCTAATGTGCTCGACCCGGCCGGCAATCTGGACAGCAGCGGCAGGCTGCTGTCGGGCAAGACCATCCACCTCGACCTGACCAGCCTGGTCTCCTTCGGCGACGCGGTGACCGCGACCCTCACCGCGATCAGCCCGACCGCAACCGGCTATTTGATCCTGTGGTCCGGCGCGGTCGCCCGCCCGACCGCGGTCTCGGTCAACTTCATCTCCGGCCAGTCGATCTCGAACCTGACCGTTGCCGCACTGGCACAGTTCAGCACCACCGCCACCGACACGATCGCGATCTACACCACCAAGACCACCCACGTCCTGCTGGACGTCGCCGGCTTCACCGTCGCCGACATCGGGCAGGTCAACCCCACCTTCACCGCAGCCACCATGAGCGGCACCAGCCGGGCCCGGCGGGCCAAGCAGGCGCTCGCCCAGCTACGCAGCCAGCACCGGTAGCCACAGGGCGTCTGGCCCCATCCAGTGGCCAGGCCCGAAATGTCCCCTCGCCCACACCGGAGCGTACGTAGTGGACAGATACGCTGCCTGGCATGCGCCGGGGAAGACTGGCGGGCGGCAGGAAGGGGGCCCGCGACCAATACGCCGCGCTGATGCAGGTGCGCGGGCGGGTCCTGGACGCTGAGTTGTGAACGATCGTCATGCCGGTTTTGCCGGCCATTCTGGGGGAGCACCAGGGCCGCGGCGGGTCGCGCGGTGGGCCGCCGCGCTGACCGTGTCGGCGGCGGTAGGCGGTGCGGTGTGGCTGGCCCCGGCCAGCCCGGCCTTCGCAGTGCCGTCGTCGTCCCAGGTCACCCTGCCGTTCACCGGGCTGCTCTATCCGTCGGGGGTGGCGGTGGATTCGCGCGGGGAGGTGTTCGTCGCCGACACCGACAACGCCCGGGTGGTGGAGCTGCCTCGCGGGTCGGCCAGGCAGGTCACCCTGCCGTTCACCGGGCTGAGCAATCCGTGGCAGGTGGCGGTGGATCCGGCCGGGGACGTGTTCGTCACCGACAACGCCAACGACCCGGTGGTGGAGCTGCCCCGCGGGTCGACCCGGCAGGTCACCCTGCCGTTCACGGGGCTGCCTTTCCCGTTCGGGGTGGCGGTGGATCGGCGCGGGGATGTGTTCGCCGGTGACGACATCAACAGCCGGGTGTTGGAGCTGCGCCGCGGGTCGGCCAGCCAGGTCACCCTGCCGGTCACCGGGCTCTCCCCGGGCGCGGTGGCGGTGGATCAGGCCGGGGACGTGTTCTTCGCCGACGCCGTCAACAATAACCTGGTGGCGGAGCTGGCCCGCGGGTCGGCCAGCCCGGTCACCCTGCCGTTCACCGGGCTGCTCTTCCCGTTCGGGGTGGCGGTGGATCGGCGCGGGGATGTGTTCGTCGCCGACACCGGCCACAACCGGGTGTTGGAGCTGCCCCACGGGTCGGTCAGCCCGGTCACCCTGCCGTTCACCGGGCTGGTCCTTCCGCGGCAGGTGGCGGTGGATTCGGCCGGGGACGTGTTCGTCGCCGACACCATCAACAGCCGGGTGGTGGAGCTGCCCCACGGCGCCGTCCGGTGACAGCCTTGCCGCCGCCCGGCTACCGGGCCGCGGGATGCGGCCGGGGTCCGTGGCCAGTACACTGCGCTGCTGGCCATCGTTGAGCGGGTGCAGGGCCCCGAGCACCCGGACACCCTGACCACCCGGGCCAGCCTCGCCCGCTGGACCGGGGAGGCCGGGGATGCGGCTGGGGCCCGTGACCAGTGCGCCGCGCTGCTGCCTGTCCGCGAGCGGGTGCTAGGCCCTGAGCACCCGGACACCCTGGCCACCCGGAACAACCTCGCCCGCTGGACCGAGGAGGCCAATCGCAGCGGGAACTAGCTACCGCATGTTCACTTGGCCAGCCACGCGCTTTCGATGGCAGGAGAAGCGTCCCGACGGTTGTCCGCCAACTGATCGCGACGTCCGAGCGCGGATCGTGGCATGTCAGTGAATGGGTACTTTCCCGCGCCCTAGGCTGGCATGTGTGGTGCAGCCAGCACAGTCGTGGTGGGCAGAGGCTACGGCGTGGGCGATAGCGTTCGACGACCGGGTCCAGGTCTGGCCACCGCCGATCATGGCCGAGCTTGTCGAGGCAGCGAGCCGGACCGGCCTGGTGCGGTTCTTCCCGTTCAAGAGCGTCACCATGCTGCGTTTCGCAACCTCCCCGCTCTGGTACCAGTGCGAAGGACAAGTCGCCCCGGTTCACATCGAGGTCACGTCATTCCCCGACCGCTACCTGGTGTGCTCTGGGTACTTCCCCAGCGCAGAGCTGGTGCTGGAGACCGGTGACCCCGCCGCTGCTGCCGCCCGGGCCGAGGAGCTTCTGGTCTCCTGGGAGCCGGCGCCGGAGGACCAGGACACCCTGGCCTCCCGCGCCAGCCTGGCCCACTTGACTGGGAAGGCCGGGGATGCGGCCGGGGCCCGCGACCGGTTCGCGGCGCTGCTGCCGATGTGTGAGCGGGTGCTGGGCGCCGAGCACCCAGACGCCCTGACCGTCCGCAGCAACCTCGCCCACTGGACCGGGCGGGCGGGGGACGCGGCCGGGGCCCGCGACCAGCTGGCCACGCTGGTGCCCATCTGTGAGCGGGTGCTAGGCCCCGACCACCCAGACACCCTGACCACTCGCGCCAGCCTGGCCCACTGGACCGGGATGGCGGGGGATGCGGCCGGGGCCCGCGACCGGTACGCGACGCTGCTGCCCATCCGCGAGCGGGCGCTGGGCGCCGAGCACCCGGACACCGTGGTTACCCACAGCAACCTGTTGGGCTGGACCGACGCAGCAGAAGGGCGTGGGGTGGATTAGCTACCGCATGTTGAGTTCGGGCCAGCCACTCAACCCCGGGGCTGCGTCCCAAATCGCCGCTGGCGCGGCCGAGCCGAGACTGATACGGACCGACGTCCCATGCTCGGGGTGCCAGCCCGCATAACTACCGGTGGAGATCACGTCAGTCGTCCGGGCCTCCTTTAAACGGTGGGTGTCATCAGTCCATTGTTTCAAACCGGCTACCGAATCCAAATAAGAATGCCACCGAAAAAGCCGGCAATTGGCCCACCCGCAAGGGATGCGGCCAATTGTGCCGCGCGGCGCGGTGCGACCCTGTGCGGGCTGGGGAGTCTAGGGCCGGGAAGCTTTGTCCCGGGGTGGGGCCGTAGTCGCGGCGGTGCGGCTACCCCGCAGTCAGGCTCCCGCCGTCTAGAACTGGCCGCCCTGGGGCTGTAGACGTCGGCCTGGGCGGCGAGTTGGCGGCGGCCGGGAAGACCAGCCTGCGGCCTGACGGGAGACGGGCACGACGGCAGGCAGTGCAGCGTGAACCCCCACCGGCCGCGGAACTTGCCGCAAGATCGACGGGCACAAAGTCACATCGATCCCCCAGGGGCAGGGCCGTCCTCGGCGCTGGTCGCGTATCCGGGCTGGGGAGGCAAGCAGTGCTGGCTGGGAGACCTGCCCGCTGTCCTTGACGTCGGCGTCAGGTCCGTGGCAGGATCACCGCGCAAAAGGGGCGGGTAACGTCAGGCTTCCGCGCAAAGCTCCCCCCGGGGGCCAGTGCTGCTGCCGGTCTATCCTCGGTCTCCCGCGCCAAGTCGCAGCATGCGCCCGGGAGATAGTGGGGGTAGCGATGCGTGGTCTGATTCGTCGTGCCGCGGTGGCCGCCGGTGCAGCGCTGGTGTTGCTAGGACCCGCGGCAGGGGCCGCGGCGTCCGCTAGCGCTCCGGGGCCAGGATGGTCGATCACGCCGAGCCCGAACCCTCGCGCTGGGAACGGCGCGCTCAACGCGGTGTCGTGTCCCACGACTTCAGTGTGTACGGCCGTTGGCCTGCACGTGAGGGCGTCTGGGCTCGGGGTGACGCTCGCCGAGCAGCGAAGCGGCGGCATTTGGGCCGTCCAGTCCACCCCGAACCCTCCCGCGGCGGCGACCAGTGCCCTCAATGGTGTGGCGTGCCTGTCCGGCTCGGCGTGCACCGCAGTCGGGCAGTTCTTCGTCGGGTCGGGCGCCGAGCTGACCCTGGCTGAACGCTGGGACGGGAGCAGGTGGGCCATCCAGCCCACTCCCAACCCGGCCGGGTCCGCGTCGAGCAGACTGTCCGCCGTAGCATGCCCGGCGGCCGACAGCTGCACCGCTGCGGGTACCTCGAACTCGAAGGTCTTGGTGGAACGGTGGGACGGTGCTAGCTGGCGCATCCAATCCGCCCCGGTACCGCCCGGGGCGCAGTTCAGTGAACTGAACGGGGTCACCTGCACGGGGGCGACGTCGTGCATCGCGGTCGGCGACTACGTGAACGGCTCGGGCCTCGACGTGACCTTGGCCGAGCAGTGGAATGGCACTAGCTGGGCAATCCAGCCCACCCCGAACCCCTCCGGCGCCCAGTCCTTCAGTTTCCTTGGTGGTGTTTCTTGCGTCGCCCAGGGCGCCTGTGAGGCCGTCGGCTCGTCGGACGCGGGCGCCTTCGCCGAACGGTGGAACGGCACGGGCTGGAGCGTGCAAACTGTCCCGGCCCCTGCCGGGGCTCAGTCCGCTTTTCTGTTCAACGTCTCCTGCGCGATTTCCTTGTGTGAGGCGGTCGGCGGGTACACCGACAGTTCCGGGGCGTTCGTGCCGCTGGGCGAGGGGTGGAACGGGACGGCCTGGCACGCCCAACCGGCGCCCAACCCGGCCCAGGCCAGCGGCAACAGCCTCAACGGCGTATCCTGCCCCTCCTCCTCGGATTGCACCTCGGTGGGCCAGGGCAACGGTAGCGGGACCCCCATCACGCTGGGCGAGCGGTGGAACGGCACCCGCTGGAGCCTCCAGGCCGTCCCGAGCCCGGTCGGGGCCGCGGAGAACCAGCTGAACGGGATCGCCTGCCCGGCCACCGGCGCGTGCGTCGCGGTCGGCTTCGTCGGCCCGAACGGCGGCGCGGGGTCGACCGAGGCCCTGTGGTGGAACGGCCGGAGCTGGCACTCGCAGCACATCCCCACACTTCCCGCGGCGGTCCTGAACGCGGTGGGCTGCGTTTCGGAAAACGACTGCGTCGCCGTCGGCGCGTCGAACGCGGGCACGCTCGCCGAGCGGTGGAACGGCCAAAACTGGACGATCCAGACCACGCCCAACCCCCCCGGATCGCCGGGCGGCTCCCTCAACGGTGTGGCGTGCACGTCGGCTTCGTTCTGTGTGGCGGTCGGCGGGCGCTTCGATAGCACGGGAAACCAGGTAGCCACTCTGGCCGAGCGGTGGAACGGCACGAGCTGGGCCATCCAGCCCACCCCCAACCCGTCGCCGGGCAGCTTCCTCGTCGGCGTGGCGTGCACGTCGGCCTCGTCCTGCACTGCGGTCGGCGGAGGCCCGGCCGGGACACTGGCCGAGCGGTGGGATGGCACGAGCTGGGCCATCCAGCCCACCCCCAACCCGTCGCCGGGCGGCTTCCTGGGCTCGGTGTCCTGCACGTCCATGGTCGTCTGCACCGCGGCCGGAGCCCTGAACGGAACGTCCAGCTCCGGGCCGGCCACCCTGGCCGAGCGGTGGGACGGGACGACGTGGGCCATCCAGCCCACGCCCAGCACCGGATCGCCGGGCAGCGTCTTCAACAGTGTGGCGTGCACGTCGGCCTCGTCCTGCACGGCGGCCGGCGCCCTGACCGACAGCTTCGGAAACGCGGTCGTCGGCACCCTGGCGGAGCGGTGGGACGGCACGAACTGGCAGATCCAGCCCACACCGGTTCTTCCCGGGCTTGGACTCGTCAACAACTTCTCGGCTGCCTGCCCCGCCCCATCGACCTGCATCGCGGCCGGAGCGTTCGAAAACGACGGCCCTGGCTCGAAGACACTGACCGAGATATGGCGGGGAGGGGCGTCGGCCGCTCAACCCACGCCGGGCGCCTTCTCGCCCCGCGCATATCTTGGCATGGCTGGCTGCATCCGCGCAGCCATGGGTGCAGGTTCCGCGATCGGGACTACCGCAACCCGTATCGAACCGAAGATTGGAACCCCAATGCCGCCACGATCTCAGCCCGGCTCCGGGATTGAACGGATCACTTCCCTCTGCGGCGCGGCCTGATCGAGCAAGAGGCCCTGGCCAATGCCCAGCTCCATGATTGGTTCGCTGGGCAGGGCGCTGATGTGCCCTCCATGTGCCCTGAGGTCGAGGAGGGCTGACATATGGGCTGGTCAGCCACCCTGCTTCCGGTACAGGCCACGCTTGGCGATGTACTGCACCACGCCGTCGGGGATCAGGTACCAGATCGGCTCACCGGCCGCGACCCTGGCCCGGCAGGCAGTCGAGGAGATCGCCAGCGCCGGGATCTCGATCAGGCTGATCTTGTCCTCGGGGAGCCCGTCCCCGGTCAGCCGGTGCCCGGGGCGCGTGCAGCCGACGAAGTGCGCCAGCGCGAACAGTTCGGTTACGTCCTGCCAGGACATCATCCTGGCCAGCGCGTCGGCGCCGGTGATGAAGAAAAGCTCCGCCTTGTCCCCGCGTTCGGCCCGCAGGTCGCGCAACGTGTCAATGGTGTACGTCGGGCCGCCCCGGTCGATGTCGATCCGGCTGACCGAGAACCGGGGGTTGGAGGCGGTCGCGATGACCGTCATCAGGTAGCGGTCCTCCGACGGCGACACCTGCCGGTCTTCCTTCTGCCACGGCTGGCCGGTCGGCACGAACACGACCTCGTCCAGCCCGAAGAAGTGGCCCACCTCGCTGGCCGCCACCAGGTGACCGTGGTGGATCGGGTCGAAGGTGCCGCCCATCACGCCGAGCCGCTGCACACGCCCCATGCGCAGACTTTACCGATCCTCATCCCGGGTCCCGGGGAACTCACCGGGCCGTCCGGGCGCGCCGCAGGCGGGCCTCACTCCAGGCCGGGCACCGGCGGCGACCCCTCCCGCCACCGGGCCAGCCGGACCGCTTTGCCCATCTCGGTGCGCGGCACCGTGCCCGGCGGCAGCACTCTGACCTGGATGCGCACCGCCAGCTCAAGCCGCAGCCGGGATTCCAGGTCCTGCTCGGTGGGCTGGCCCGGCCCGGCCGCCACCCGGCCAGATGAGCCGGCGCCACCCGGCGTTAGGTATTCACAGCAGGCGATGAGGAGGGAGCCGCCCGCCCGCCGCTCGTCCAGCACCAGCAGGTAGTCGGGCCCAATCGCCGGGTGGCCGAGCAGCACCCGCTCCACCTCGCTGGGGTACACGTTCACCCCGCGCAGCACCAGCATGTCGTCGCGGCGGCCGGTGACCTTGCTCATCTTCACCTGCGTTCGGCCGCAGCCGCATGGGCCCCGCCGGAGCGAGGCGATGTCCCCGGTCCGGTAGCGCAGCAGCGGCTGCGCCTGCCGGGTGAGGGTGCTGAACACCAGCTCGCCCGCCGTGCCGTCCGGGACCGGCTGGCCGTCCTTGCCGATGGCCTCCACCAGGAAGTGGTCCTCGTTCACGTGCAGCCCGTCGGCCACCTCGATGCACTCGCAGGACACGCCGGGCCCGATCACCTCAGACAGGCCGTAGATGTCCAGCGCGCGCAGGCCGAGCAGATCCTCCAGCCGGGCGCGCAGCTCATTGGACCACGGCTCGGCGCCGAACAGGCCGGCCGTCAGCGCCAGCCCCTCCCCCGGCCGCAGCCCGGCCTCGGCTAGCGCCTCACCCAGCCGGATCGCGTACGACGGGGTGCAGCACAAGATGTCCGGCCGCAGGTCCCGGATCAGCGTGACCTGGCGTGGGGTCAGCCCGCCGGAGACCGGCACCACCGTCGCGCCCAGCTCGACCGCGCCCTGGTGGAACCCGATGCCGCCGGTGAACAGCCCGTAGCCGTAGGCGTTGTGCACGATGCTGGCCCGGGTGGCGCCCGCGGCCACCAGCGCCCGCGCGCACATCCGCGCCCACACCGCCAGATCCGCCCGGGTGTAGGCGACCAGGCTGGGGCGGCCACCGGTGCCGCTGGAACCGTGCACCGCCACCACGTCCGCCATCGGCACACCCGTCATGCCAAACGGATATGCATCCCACAGATCACGTTTCTCCGTCATGGGCAGCGCGGGCAGGTCGTCCAGGGAGGTGATGTCCGGCCGGCCGCTGATGCCGGCCCGGTCGAGCCGCTCCGCCTGCACGCCGCCGTTCGCGAGCAGCCGGTCCACCAGGGCGCGCAGCCGTTCCAGCTGGAGCCCGGCTCGCTGGCTGTCCGGCATGGCCTCCAGTTCCGGCTCGAACATGCGACTCACCCTCCGCCAGAATGCGCCTAACATGACAAGCATGACGACTCCGCCGGATCGCGCCCGGGTACGCTTGCCCGGAATCAGTTCCCGGGCGTACGAGCACCCCGCCGACCGGTCGGCGCTGGTGGCCATGCGCAAGCTCACCGGGTTCGACGTGCTGCTGCGCCGCCTGGCTAGCCTGTTCAGCGACCGTAGCCTGCGGCTGCTGTTCCTGGCCAGTTCGGTCCGGGCCTCCACCGAGCAGTTCCCGCACCTGCATGAGCTCATCCTGGATGGCTCGGCCGTGCTGGACCTGCCCGCGGTGCCTGAGCTGTTCATCTACCAGGACCCGCAACCGATGGCGATGACGCTCGGCTCGGACAAGCCGTTCATCGTGATCAGCACTGGTCTGGTGGACCTGAACGACAGCGAGGAAATGCGGTGGGTGATCGGGCACGAGCTGGGGCACGTGCTGTCCGGTCACGCCGTCTACCGGACCATGCTGTTCCACCTGACCCGGCTGGCGACCAGGCTGGCCTGGTTCGCGATCGGTTACATCACCCTGCGGGTGATTATCGCCGCGCTGGAGGAGTGGTACCGCAAGTCCGAGCTGTCCTGCGACCGGGCGGGTGTGCTGGCCGGGCAGGACCCGGCGGCGGGCAGGCGGGCGCTGATGAAGCTGGCCGGCGGCAACAAGCTGTCCGAGTTCAGCCACGACGCGTTCCACCAGCAGGCGCGCGAGTACGACGCGGTCCCGGACGTCCGGGAGGGGCTGCTCAAGCTGCTCCAGCTGCAGGGGAACACGCACCCGTTCGCGGTGATCCGCTTCGCCGAGCTGGACCGGTGGGTGGCCGAGGGCGAGTACCTCGACATCCTGGCGGGCCGCTACCCGCGCCGGGAGGACGACCCGGATGCCTCGGTGGGTGAGGAGTTCAAGTCGGCGGCCCGTTCCTACCAGGAGTCGTGGAACCGGTCCGCCGACCCGCTGGTGGGGCTGTTCCGGGGTTTCGCGGAAAGCGCGGCGGGCGCCGGGTCGCAGCTGCTCTCCGGGATGTTCGGCCCCCGCCGCGAGCCTGGCGGCAGCGCCGCGGGCAACGGCGGCGATGACACCGGCGGCGACGAGTCCTGACCCGCTAATCCGGGCGCGCCAGCACCACCAGGTCGTCGCGGTGCACCACTTCCCGCTCGTACTCCGGGCCTAGTTCGGCGGCTAGTGACCGGGTGTCCCGGCCCAGCAGCGCCGGGACCTCGGCCGCGTCGTAGTTGACCAGCCCGCGCGCGATCACCCGGCCGCCGGCGTCGCACAGGTCGACCGGGTCGCCGGCGTCGAACTCGCCCTCGACCGCGGTGATCCCGGCCGGCAGCAGCGAGGCACGGCCGGCCACCACCGCCCGCACCGCACCGGCGTCCAGCAGCAGCCGCCCCTGGGCGGCGGCCGCGTGGGCGAGCCCCAGCTGCCGGGTGGCGGGCCGGCGGCCGTGCGTGGCGAAATACGTGCCGGCCGGCTCCCCGGCCAGCGCGGCGGCCACGTGATCGGCGCTGGCCACCACGGTCGGGATGCCGGCCTCGGTCGCGATCATGGCCGCGTCCACCTTGGTGATCATGCCGCCGGTGCCCGAACGGGCCCGGCCGAGGGTGACCCCGGCCAGGTCGGCCTGGCCGTTCACCCGGTCGATCCGGCGGGCACCCGGCTTGCGCGGGTCCCTGTCGTGCAGCCCGTCCACGTCAGACAGCAGGATCAGCGCGCCGGCCCGGATCACGTGCGCGACCAGCGCGGCCAGCCGGTCGTTGTCACCAAAGCGGATCTCGTCGGTGGCGACGGTGTCGTTCTCGTTCACGACCGGCAGGATGCCCAGTTCCAGCAGCCGGTTCAGGGTGCGCTGAGCGTTGCGGTAGTGGGCGCGGCGCATCACATCGTCGGCGGTGAGCAGGACCTGCCCGGCCTGCACGCCGCGGGCCGCGAAGGCGTCCGAATACCGGGCCATCAGCAGCCCCTGCCCGACGCTGGCCGCCGCCTGCTGGGTGGCCAGGTCGCCCGGGCGGCGGGGCAGCCGGAGCGGCGCCAGCCCGGCCGCGATCGCGCCGGAGGAGACGAGCACCACCTGGCCACCGGCCCGCACCCGGCCGACCAGAACCTCGGTGAGCTGCGCGATCCGGGCATCGTCGATCGCGCCCGCCGCGGTGGTCAGCGACGACGACCCGATCTTGACAACCACCCGGCCGGCCTGAGCTATGTCGTCCCGCTCAGCCACGGCCGGTCATCTCGCCAGACGGCGGTCGGTGCCGCGGGGGCCGAGCCCGTGCGGTTGGCCGGCCGGGATGTCCGGGTCCCAGTCGAACACGACCGCGTCCTCGTCATCCCCGATCATCACCTCGGCACCCGCGGTGGCGCCCGCCTCGGTGAGAGCCTGCTCCACCCCGAGCCGGGCCAGCCGGTCGGCCAGGAACCCGACCGCCTCCTCGTTGCCGAAGTCGGTCTGCAGGACCCACCTGCGTGGCTTGTCACCCCGGACGGCGAAGCTGTTGCCGCCCAGCGCGACCACCTCGAACTCGGGACCACCCGCCGGGGCGGGGCGGATCACCTGCCGGGTCGGCTCGGGCGGCGGTGCCGCCGCCCGAGCCGCCGCCACCACCTCACCGATCAGGAAGGCAAGCTCCCGCACGCCCTCGTGGCTGGCCGCCGACACCTGGCAGACGGTGAGCCCGCGGCCGGTGAGTTCCGCCGCGGCACGCTCGGCCACCTCCCGGGCGGCAGGCACGTCGATCTTGTTCAGCGCGACCAGCCGTGGGCGGCCCGCCAGGCCGGCCCCGGTGACGTCCGCGTAGGCGGCCAGTTCCGCCTCGATCACGTCCAGGTCGGCGACCGGGTCCCGGCCGGGTTCTCCGGCCGGGCCGGCCGCGCAGTCCAGCACGTGCACCAGCACGGCGCACCGCTCTACGTGCCGTAGGAAGTCCAGCCCGAGACCCTTGCCGCGGCTGGCGCCGGGGATGAGCCCGGGCACGTCCGCCACCACGAACTGGGTCTGGCCCGCCTCAACCACGCCCAGGTGCGGGGTGAGGGTGGTGAACGGGTAGTCGCCGACCTTGGGCCGGGCCGCGGACATGGCCGCGATCAGCGAGGATTTCCCGGCATTGGGAAAGCCGACCAGGCCGGCGTCGGCGACCGTCTTCAGTTCCAGCACCAGCGTGTGCTCCGCGCCCGGCTCGCCGCGCAGCGCGAACCCGGGGGCCTTGCGCCGGGGGGAGGCCAGTGCCGCGTTGCCCAGCCCGCCCCGGCCGCCGTGGGCGGCGATGAACCTGGTGCCGGCCCCGATCAGGTCGGCCAGCACTGCACCGTCGGCGGTCTTCACCACGGTCCCGTCCGGGACCCGGACCACCAGGTCGGCGCCGTCGGCGCCGTTGCGGTTCGAGCCCGACCCCTGCTTGCCGCGGCCGCCGTTGCCGCCGTCCGGCCCGCCGAGCGGCTTGAACTTCTCCCGGTGGATGGAGGCGCAGCCGTTACCGCCGTCCCCGGCTTTCACCCGCAGGGTGGCCTTGTCGGCGAACTCAGCCACTGCTGTCTTCCTCCTGGCTGTCCTGGTGCTGGCGCCGGGTGGGCGCCAGACGCGTCAGGGGCGGACCGCGCTGCGGTCCGCCCCTGACATAAGCCTGCGACTGCTCGCGGAACCGCCTAGGCGCCGTCGGACGGCGGCCCGGCGACGACGCTGACCGCCCGCCGGCCCCGCACGCTGCCGAACGTCACGACGCCTTCGACCAGTGCGAACAGTGTGTCATCCCCGCCCCGGCCGACGCCGGGACCGGGGTGAAAGTGAGTGCCGCGCTGCCGGACGAGTATCTCGCCGGCGTTGACCCGCTGGCCGCCGAACCGCTTCACGCCCAGCCGCTGCGCCGCCGAGTCGCGGCCGTTCCGGCTGGACGACGCGCCCTTCTTGTGTGCCATCGTCAGTCCTTCTTCCCAGCCGCGGCCGGCTTGCTCTTCGCCGTGCCGCCCCGCGCCGCGGGTGCCTGCTGGCCCGCGGGCTTGGCGGCAGGCTTGGCCGCGGCGGGCTTGGCGGCGCTCCTGGCCGTGCTCCGCTTGGCCGGGCCGGCCCCGTCGGCCGAGATGCCGGTGATCTTCACCTGCGTGTAGTGCTGGCGGTGACCCAGCCGGCGCCGGTAACCGGTCTTGTTCCGGTAGTGGATCATGTTGATCTTGGGGCCGGCGATGGCGCCCATGATCTCGGCGGTGACCTGGTAGCGGCCCACCTCGGCCGGGTCGCTGATGATTTTGCTGCCGTCAACGACAAGCACGGCGGGCAGGGTCACGCTGGAACCCACCTCGCCCGGCAGCGTGTCGACGGTCAGCACGTCGTTCACCGCCGCCTTCTCCTGCCTGCCACCGCAGCGCACGATCGCGTACACCCGAGAACTCTCTCTCTGCCTTATGGG
>Ga0306924_10003819_pt1 | contig 14574 bp, 18 predicted proteins | sample sta12Can44000111_FD_203756 | JGI IMG/M metagenome (GOLD analysis project Ga0306924, IMG submission 203756) | Lab enrichment of tropical soil microbial communities from Luquillo Experimental Forest, Puerto Rico - statanox.12C.anox.44.000.111 (v2)... | ecosystem: Environmental > Terrestrial >... | reverse complement strand
GACGCCCAGAACCGGGCGGAGTGAAATTCGCTTGAACGACAAAGTAACAACAAGACTCTGCTCTCGCCTTACCACCGACGGTGGTGTAGGCGCCCGGGTAGCTGACGTTGCCGGTGAGAGTGACGCTCGTCGTCGAGCAAGAAGAGGTTTTTGCCATTGATTCCCCAGGTCGTGCAGACGCTGAAGTCGCTGAGCTCGGTTGCCTTGTTGGCAGTGTCCCAGCTCTGCACGATGCGTTCGAAGCTCTCTGGTCGGTCGTTCTGGCGGTAGCGCTTGAACCATTTGCCTTTTCGATTTTGCCCCCTAAAAAAGAGGATTTCCGCGCCGCGGGGCCGGCATATCGACGAGATGCGCCTAGAGCTCTGCGACGTGCTGCGGACACAGCACCACGTCGAGGTCGAGGTGATCGAGCGCCGCCGGCGTCGTCAAATTCGGCTCGGCGGTCGGCATGCTGTGCGAGAGCACCCAGCGCCAGCCGGCTGGCAGATCACCCTTAAAGCTGGCGCTGCAGCCGCGCCAAGCACACCGGCATCGGAGAAACGGGGATTTTCAGGTATTTAGAAGCTTCTAGTGGCCGCGCATTTCCCCCGTGCGGTTCCGGTGGGTGAGATGGCGGGCCCGGCGCGAGGCGCCGGCCCGGGCCGCCGGCGGCCGAGTGGCCGGATCTATCCTCCTACTCAGTAGGAAGATGATCGGTTCAGTGTCGGCGCAACTGAATGCGCCTTCACCGGATCCCGCGCTGCCGGGCATAGGCCCTCAACTGATCCGCCTCCCGTTGCGCGCGCTCAGCGCTCTGGCGAAATTTCTCGATGAGCTCCTCCGGCGTCACCTCTGGGCACGCTTCGAAGATTGGCTCCCACGCCTCGGGGCCCGGCGGTAGCTTCGCGGCGGCCTCGATCATCTCGTCCAGGGTCGGTTTGGGGTCATTGCCATCAGAACGGGATCTCCTGAAAATCCGGGTCCTGCCGAGCCGAATTTGACGACGCCGGCGGCGCTCGATCACCTCGACCTCGACGTGGTGCTGTGTCCGCAGCACGTCGCAGAGCTCCAGGCGCATCTCGTCGATATGCCGGCCCCGCGGCGCGGAAATCCTCTTTTTTAGGGGGCAAAATCGAGAAGGAGCGAGGGGCTTTAGCCGGGACAGGGTCGAGTGGAGGATGATCCGAAATTATCGCGATTCTACACTGGCTTCTATCTTCAGGGGGACCGGTCAACCACTTACGCGGAGCGCGCTGCTGACTGCAAATTGGCGCGGCTGCGAAGGCAAACAGCGCGCATCGCACTTCAGCGCTACTGGGAATGCGAGCCCCGCAGCATCCTGGTGCGGCGAGATCTCTCCGCTCTGGCGATCTTCTTTCTCGTGTATCCCGCATTGAGCAATAGCGTTCGTGGCGAGCAATCCGCTCACGAGGTCTCGGTCTATAGCGAGGAGCAGGCTCTAAGGGGGCGCGGTTTGTATGCTGAACACTGCGCATCTTGCCATGATATCGGCCGGATCGGTCGAAACTTTCGCTCCAAGATCACTTTGCCGGCATCGTCGACCACGCACACCGACGTTGCCTTTACCGACCGCCTGCGCCAGCATGAGACGGCGACGGTCATGCGTTTAGCAGCACTGACGGGAGGATCGTGCTCAGATGCCGAGAAGGAGCACACAGGTCGCACTCGGGGCTCGGATTGCAGGCGACCGGCCACCAACACGACCAGGGATAACGCCATGACGCTTCAACTCAGTCGCAGACAGGGTGCCAAGTTGTTGGCTCGGGGCGCGGTCGCGCTTGCCGCCCCGTTCTCATACTTCTCGATCCTAGGCACCAAGGAAGTTCTAGCTGAAGAATTTGCTGCGGATCGGAAGACGATTGAACAGTGGATGGACCAATGGATGATCGTGACAAAGCAGGTCTCGGGGTCTCTGCATGTACAGCGATTTGCCGATCCCATTTACATATTGACTAAGCCGATCACCTGGAAACCCAATCCGGGCCAAGAACGGCTCGCAGCAGTTACCGTCCCCGTCGGATTCGTAACTGATTTTGCAAGTATTCCAAGACTCTTTTGGTCTAAGACCGGACGGTAATTACACCTTCCCGGCAATTGTGCATGACTATTTGTATTGGACACAATCGACATCGCGAGAGGACGCTGACGATATTTTGAAATTCGGTATGCAGGATATGAATATTGGCACAGCAACAGTGACAGCTATCTATTCGGCTGTTCTTCTCTTCGGAGAGATTGCATGGAACAGCAACGCTAAATAAAAGGTTGCAGGGGAAAAACGAATTCTCCGGCGTTTTCCCGATTTGCCAACCACAACATGGGACGAGTGGAAGCAAGATAAGGAAAACTTCCGATAGCTAAATGGGTGGGCATTGGGGGTATGGGATGAAGCCGAATCTTCTTCGCGCTTTCGTCTTTTTCGTCTTACTCGGTTCCGTGCATGTCGCGATCGCCGAATCGCGTCACGCGCTGCTGATTGGCAATAAGAACTATGCACCGCAAGTAGGTGCCCTAAAGAACCCTCATAAGGATATCGAGCTAATCGGGGCGGCGTTGGCGCGGGATGGTTTCAGCGTGGTTACGAAGAAGGATTTGACGCAAGTAGAGACCAATCGAGCGATCAGTGAATATGTCGATCGTCTCAGTGATGCTGGCCCGGGTGCCGTTGGCTTTTTTATTATTCTGGCCATGGTGTCTCCCGGCCGCGGGACAAAATAAACTATCTCATCCCGATAGATGTCCGCAATTTGCAGGACGACGCTATATGGTGGAAAGCTATCTCACTGGAGACGATCTTGAACGAATTTGAACGAGGTGCCCCCGACGCCCTGCATTTGTTGTATTTGACGCGTGCCGGAATGAATTACGCCTGCCGACGAAATCTCCACTTAAAGGGGTTTGAGCCGGTCGCCGACACGAATCTAATGTTCATTGCCTACGACCAGCCCTTACACCTCCTCGTTGGATATTGGGGACGACAGTGGTCCGTACGCGCAGGCGTTGGCTTCAGAGTTCAATCGCACGGGACAAGACCACTTGACGCTGTTTCAGAACGTGAAGGAGCGCGTCTTCAGCGCCACCAGCGCCACCGGCAACCCACAGCGGCCGTGGGAGAACAATGGTCTTCTCAAGAGATTCTATTTCGCAGGTCCGCCTGCAGCGAGTGATCTTGCCCAGGAACCTCCGCCGGAGCAGGTTGTTGCGAAGGAGATGGTGTTGGTACCGGCCGGACCATTTGAGATGGGAAGCACAGAAGAAGAGGTAGAAGCGGCTTATCAGTTGGCGAAGCAATATTCTCCAGAGGTAAACAAGGTCTGGTATGAGCCTGAGCAGCCTCGACACTGGGTATGGGTGGATGCTTTTTATATGGATAAGCATAAAGTCACTCTGGAGGAGTATCAAATATTCATGCGGGAGCGGGAAAAACCCTATCAGGAGCTCCCTGATTGGACCTCAAAGTACGCGAATATACCTAAACATCCTGTCGTCGGGGTGAGTTGGGAAGATGCAGTTGGCTATTGTCGATGGGCAGGCAAACAATTGCCTACCGAGGCCCAGTGGGAGAAGGCAGCACGCGGCACTGATGGTCGATGGTATCCCTGGGGGAGTGAGCCCGCGGATGGTAAGCGAGCCAATTACTGTGACACGAAGTGTGAGTTTTCCTGGAAAGATAAAAATCAGGACGATGGCTATCGCTATCTTTCTCCGGTCGGTGCTTATGAGTTAGGAAAAAGCTTTTACGGGATTTATGACCTGGCCGGTAATGTGTGGGAATGGGTACAAGACTGGTACGATGTAGAATATTACAGTAAGAGTCCTGAGCGTAATCCGGTCAACGACAAGGAGGCACAATACCGCGTTGTGCGAGGGGGAAGTTGGGACTCTGACCCATCCTTTCTCCGCGCCTCTTATCGTAGCTGGCGGGAACCTAACGATCGTCTCGGCTTCGTGGGGTTTCGTTGCGTCTCACCGGCTGCCCCAGAGCATTGAGTAGTCGCCCGGGAACACGATGACCGAAACTGGGGAGCTAGAAATAACAATAGGCCGGACGGGCGGTTGACCATGGGTGCCTCTGAAGTAGCATCTTAGAGGGAGGTCCGGTATGAGGGCGCGCTATGTCGATGTTATCTTGTGTGTGGTGGTCGCCGTGTTTTCTACTACCCAGGCGTTCGCGACGAAGAACATCCTGTTTATATTCGATGCCTCAGGCTCTATGTCGGCCCAAATGCCGGAGGGAACGAAGATAGACATCGCACGGCGGGTCTTGAGCGAACGGGTGCAGAACCTCCCCGACAGCGGTATCGATGCGGGGCTGGTAGTCTACGGCCATAGACGGAAAGGGGATTGTGGAGATATCGAACAGCTGATGAAGCTCAAGCCTCTCAATAAGAAGGCGTTGATCGAAAGCGTCCAGTCCATCCACCCTAAGGGGAAGACTCCTATAGCCGCCTCTATACGTCTGGCTGTGGACCAGCTAAAAGAGCTGGAGGATGAGACGACGATTATCCTGATCAGTGATGGACAGGAGACCTGCGAAGCGGACCCCTGTGCGGTGGTTCAGCAGCTCAAAGAGGCAGGTATTAAGTTTGTTCTTCATGTGATCGGCTTTGGATGTCAACAAGGAAGAGCGGCGTCAGTTGGAGTGCTTGGCGAAGGCGGGGGGTGGAGAATACGTTCCGGCTCCCACGGCGGGAAAACTAGACGAAGCTTTGAGAGCATTAACAACGCCGATTGTCACAGCGATGGTGAAGGTGCAGGAAAACGTCGAAATCATCCTCGATACCTCAGTGGCTATGCAGAAGCCCTTCGAGGGAGGGACAAAACTTGAAGCGGCTGTCAAGGCGCTTAATAAAGTTCTGAGCTTTCAAGTGGCCGATCGCGACAATTTGGCCTTTCGTCGGTTTGGCGGGCCTTGTAAAGGTGACAATACTGAACTTCTCGTCAATTTTGGGCAAAACAATGTCAAGCAAATCCGCGATCACTTGCCAAGTGTGAGCAAGGGAGACACGACTACGACGGCTAATGCAATCGTAAGAGCTGTGAGTGATTTTGATGACCTTCAGCGCTTTGCAGATGTCAATAGAAGGGTCCTGATCATCACTGGCGGCCGGGATATGTGCGACCCTCAGGCAGCCGATGTCATTCGTCAATCACTGCTGAAGAAGAAGATTCGGCCAACTTTCTGGTTTATAGACATGGATGTACCTCCTGATCAAGAAAGACAGCTCATCGAGATTGGAAGGGCAACTGACGGAAAGCTGTTCCATGTAAAAAATCAGAATGAATTGGAAAGTATACTGGAGAGATTGTTTGAAGTCGAACCTGTCATTGCTGATATTAATACGATGGTAGATATTCTTAATTCGATCACAAAACGTTTCAATTCATCAAATAGATTTCTTGAGCAGAAGAGATACACAGAAGCAGGAAAACGAAATACATGAAGCTCATGCCAAGTTCACAGAAACAGAACTTCCATTTCAAGATCTTGAGAAAAGGCTCTCCAGAGAAGATTTTAGAAGAGCTTATGATCTTGTCAAAACGAATAGAGAATTACAAAGCCAACTTTTAACGATGGCAGAAAACCGAATTCCATTGGCACTAAATAATGATACAAATGCTTACAATGATTCTATTAATTTATCTAATAAAACCGTAGACACATATAATAAAAATGTTAATGATTGACGAAATATTGTGACAATTATAAGCAGGGCAAGGCAACCGAATCAGCCGCCATGCGGCACCCACGTTTTCCCAATTAAAAAGTTTAAAAGTGGTTCAGAAACGAGCGGCCAATCACGGGATCGGAGCTCGTTGGCATCCATATGAGCCAAGCGCCCGGCCCGCTGAATCCTGAATCCTCACTACCGTAGGCTGGTCAAACAACTGGTCTATAGCGCAATCGAGGATTGATTCCGCCGGCGCGACATCGGCAAAAGCCATAATCGTCACGAGTGCTTCTTGGCGAATCGTCTGTGTCCCGCGAACGGCCGGTATCGGTTAGGGTTTCGGATGGCGGCCGGGCGCGAGCGGTCGACCCGGTAAAGGTGGCCGGCGTCCGAAAGCCTCCGAAGAACGAACGCGCGGGAAAGCAGTGAGCGCTTGGCCGTCTATGGAGATTTGGCGGGGCAGCGGCTTTGGCGGGGGATGGTTTTCCGAAGATCGCTGAGAGTTGAAAGCCGCTGATGATTGCGGATTGGGCGTTGCTTCGTTGCTTCCGTACTCGACGGTCTGATTGAGGGCTGGTCCGTGATCTGCTGCCAGCGCTTGCAGGCGCCGGGATGAGACGAACTGGATCCATCCACTTTATGAACTGCCTTTCACCGGTGGCTTTCCCGATAATTTCGGGCAACCTCCCGAGGCCTTTGCAGAGGGGGAAATCGGCAAGCTGCAATCGATCGTCCCCGGCTCTGGACCAAGAGGCGTCCAGAACCAGCCGCAAGCGGTGGGTGACAACCCCGACCTCCCGCGTGATCCCGACAAGTTTGACGCCGACGTTGATGCGCAGCGCGAATTCCGCCAGCGCGGCGTGCCCAGCGGCCTTGCGAACGAGATCTACCTCGATGTCTATGTAAGGCGGGCATCGTTTGAACCGCAGGTCCGCAATCTTCAGCGCCGGCTGTTCGATCCCTATGCCGCTGAAGTTGCACGCGTCGATCAGAATGGCGACGGTATCATCTCGGCCGCGGAAGGCGACATTGACACTCCGTCGGATGGCTTCCCGAACAATGAACGCTTATTCCTGCCGCCGACCGTGTTCAATCGTTTCGCCGTAACCCGGGAGATCAATGACGGGCTATTGGCGCCGCGCTTCGCGCCGAGCCAACGTGCGTGGGTTCTGACGGGCGTTCGCGTGCCGATCAGCCCTACAGTGGATGCCTCGACTGGGCGCGACGCTGACGATCGCTGACGGCTGGAGCGGTAGCGGCGGCCTGTTGGTCCGCCTCTACGCGCTCGTTCGCGGACATCGACCTACCGGCGGTTCGGGCGCTCTCGGCCTCGATAACTTCGCTGACGGAGCGCCGAACGGGGAAATTCGAGCCATGCTGCTTCCACCTCTCCCAAATAGGCATGGCAGATCAGCTCGGTTGCGATGGTGGGAAGCGACTGACAGCTTCCCACCCGACCCCACCGATCTTCGGGCCGAAGACGGACGGCAGGTATGGGGCACTTTAACCCGTTCCCGCCGCTGAGGCTGAACGGCCGGTGTCCGTTCAGTTAGCCGACCTCCGTCGGAGCGAGCGGGAACGGGAAGGATGCGCCGAATAGCCGACATTCACCGGGCCTACCCATACCGCCGCAGTCAAGCGCAGAACAAACGGCTTCGGCGACCGGCGCCGCGACGCCGACGGTGTGATACGTACGGGTAAATTCCGGGCCGCGCGCCCACTGCTCAAGAATAAGCGCTCGCGGCGATCCGCCCCTTGCGCCGCGGGTCGCGGCTGAAGTCGACTAGTGCTGTTCTCGTTGCAATGGCTCGACGTTCTCCGGCTCCGGGTGAAGCGCCGTCTGAACCGCTGCGACCAGCGTTTCCCGTTCGTCGGCGCTGAACCAGCATGTCGAGGACCTCGCCCTCGTGGTCGACGGCACGCCACGATACATCCGCTCGCCGGCGATCCGCACTACTATCTCGTCGAGATGCCAGCGATTGCTTGGCCGCGGACGGCACCGGCGTAGCCGTCGCGCGATCGCCGGTCCGAATTTCAGCACCCAACACCGGATGGTTTCATAGGAGATGTCGAGCCTTCGCTCGGCGAGGAGCTCCTCGACATCGCGATAACTCAGGGTGAAGCGCAGGTAGAGCCAGACGGCATGCTGGATGATCACCGGCGGAAAGCGGTGTTGGCGGTAGGAGATTTCGGCCATCGCGCCAGCCTTCCCTCGGCCTCGCTTCCGGACTATCCGGTTAAACTGACAAAGCCTCGACGTCAAAAATCCGTCCGGATATAGCAATGTTTTGGATCTCGGGTCTCTTTCGGTAGGATCATTTTGGATTATTGGAGGATACCAGCGCTGTGCGGATGGCGGTGGAGTTGGGGACCAAGGGAAACCAGTAAACGCGATGTTGCAGGAACAAGGGAAACCGCGGAGGTCGGAGCCGTTCGCGCGGCTCCACGGCGAGCGGGAGGTATCTAAGCGATCAACTCATTGAACTGGAAGTCGCCAAACGGCGGTGGCCGAGCCCTTGGGGTGCGTCGTGGGCGATCTTACCGGACCGTCCTTGGCCCACGGAGATTTGCCCTTCAGGTCATCGGCGCTGTTGTAGATGGCCACGACACATCAGCGCCGACCACGGGCTCGCACCCGGGCTAACCGAGCGGAATATGATACAGGGGAAATGGGCCGAAAAAACAGAATTTATGCGGGCTTCTCTAAGGTCGGGGTCTCATAATATTGGAGCTAGAGCTGGAGGTCGGAGATGAACCAGTCCGAACTGATCGATAAAGTCGCTCAGGCAACTGCGCTAAGCCAAGCGGCAGCAGGTCAGGCGGTCAAGGCCGTGGTAAACGCCATTCTCGATTCCCTCGTGGCTGGAGAGGCGGTCCGTGTCTCCGGCCTCGGCACTTTCGATGTGGCGGCACGGCCCGCTCGCGAGGGGCGAAATCCACAAAGCGGAGAGACCATCAAAATCGCAGCCAGCAAAGCGGTGCGGTTCCACGCAGGCAAGGCCGTCAAAGATGCGCTCAATCCGCCGAAAGCAGCCCCCCGCAAGAAGTCTGCACCACGAAAGAGACCCGCGGCGCGAAAGTAAACCACCGTCTCGATGTGCGGGAGGAATGTTCGCCGCCGTTCTGCTGAGCAGAACACTCCTGGTGAATCGCGGTTCTGCATTGGGGGCAAGCGCAAGAGATCGCGCTCTTTGGCGAAATGGTCGCGCTCGACGATCGCGGCGCAGGTATCGACGAGGACGTCATTGCCGGAGCGAGCCTGGCTCGGCGCACGGTAAACCTGCCGAGCGGTCGTATTGGCGTCGACATTGGCAAGGAAGTGTTTCACGTCGTCGGGTTCGGCGCCGACGGAAAGATTGCCTTTCGGAAGAAAATCAAGCGATTTTAGGTCTCAAAGACGCGTTCGAGAAGCTCCCACCGTGCGTCGTTGGACTGCCTCGGCGCGTCAGCATCGTTGTAATTGTTCTTCTGCCCCTTCACGAAGGGTTTGGGGTAGATCGCCGGTATGGTGCATGGAAGCCTGCCTGAGCGCGCGTTTTGTCAGCAGGACGTTGCGGGCTCTTGGGCACGAGCCCCGGACAACGCGACAGTAGCAAGAAAACAACTAACTCTCGTCATCGCGTTGCTTCCGTGAGCCAGTAGCTTTTAGAAGAAGTTGCTAAGCCCCGCTGGATCGCGGCTGCGCTTGCGCCAGCGGCCGTTTGCCATTCCGGGTCGCTATGTCTAATGGCTCTGAATGTTTATTGGGAACGCAACTCTGGTTTCCAAACATATTGAAGAGATCACTCGCCGTAGATCCAAAAATATTTGCCTTACTTTTAAGCCCGTATGAGCCGGTGTAAAAATCTAAACGGTTTGCACCTTTAATCGCACTTCCCGTGTCTTCGCAGACCACGTATTTGGGATGTTTCATCTTATTTTTCCTTGATGGAGGCATGGCAATTTCAATTTTATCCAGCATTGCAACTTCAAAGATCGTACCAAAAGGATAGATATTGGTATCACATGCAACAGAGATGAACGGGATCAAGCATTTATGAGAAGTCCCCGAAATCGGACTGGCATCACCAAATACTAGGGGAATTTGAGGAGTGGACTTCGCCCGTGTGCTCGATCATCTTACCTGCTCTTGTAACCCCAGTCCCTTCAACGTTAACGGCCCCGTTGCTCGGAACGGGCCGGCAACAACCTTGAGGTTTGTCGGTATCACGTGGCGCACCGCAGATGAGTGCGGACAACCCATTCACCAATATGTGTTTAGTTGAAAACCCCTTATCCGCACAATGTAAGACATTTTGTACTTTGACCAACTTTCGTGGTTCGTTTCTGATGGAAGATAAAAAGTGGTTCCAGTGATCTGTCCCGTAGGACACAGACCCGCCGAAAACCCAGTGGCTTTGTCGCACCTGGGCTGACCCGATGTTTGGATTGTTTGCCCCGGCTCTAAAGCATTGGTCTGGCCAGCCGGACAATAGTATGTTTCCACTAATACCAACTGAGCTAGTTGTGCCATTTCTAGGAGATAATAATTGTCAATACCTTCATAGAGCACCTCGACATTTATTGCGAGAAAAATAAAGAATGGGTAGGCGTCCACTGTTCAATGTCGCCCGCCCACGCCGAGCAGCATTCCCGCGAAACAGGAAGAGGCAAATAGGTTTCATCGCTTTCGCATGGGGAAGGGGGTTATGATGCCAGCGGGTGGGAAAGCTTCGGGATGTGAGCTCTGTTGGCTATTGAAAGGCTGCGCCGGCGCGCCGATCGACAGATAACGGGCGGCCTAGGCAACATCGCCCGCGCGTTTGCGCATCGCAACTACCTCGTTTACGTCAGCGGCAACAGCATCTCGCTGATCGGCTGGTGGCTTGAGCGGGTCGCGGTTGGTTGGCTGACCTGGACCTTGACCCATTCCGGTGCCTGGCTTGGGTTGATTTCGCTCGCCGATTTTCTGCCGGCCTTGTTTCTCGCACCTTTTGCCGGCGTGCTGGCCGACCGCCGCGATCGGGTCTGGACAATCCGCCTCACTCAGTGGATGGGCTGCGCGCAGGCAAGCCTGTTGGCGATTTTGGTCGTCAATGACGCGATGACGATCGAGATCCTGTTCGCGCTGGTACTGATGCTCGGGATCGCTAGCGGGGTGGCGCAACCCTCGCGCCTGGCTTTGATCCCGACCCTGGTCGACCGCGAGTCGCTGGCCTCAGCGCTGGCTATCAATTCGGTCATCTTCAACCTCGCGCGGTTCATCGGTCCGGCGCTGGCGGGCATAGTGATCACGGAAATCGGGATTGCCGTTGCTTTCGCTGCGAACGCGGTCAGCTATATCGCCTTTCAGATCTCGCTGCTGAACCTGCGCGGGCTGCCGCCTCAGCCAGCAGTCGGCCGCCAGAACGTGTTGCGCGCGTCGGCCGAGGCGTTCTCCTATGCCTGCCGGCATTCCGGAATTGGGCCCATGCTGCTGCTCTTTGCCGTAACGACGATCGGCACACGCGGCTTTATCGAGCTGTTTCCTGGCTTTGCCGACCGGGTCTTCGGCCGCGGGCCGCAGGGCTTGGCGATGCTGACCTCGACGGTCGGGCTCGGCGCGATCTGTGGCGCCAGTTGGATGGTGCTGCGCTCGGCGATCACCGGGCTTGCCAATGTCGTGCTGGTCTGCACTCTGATCATGTCTTTGGCGATCCTCGCCTTCACGGCGACTGACGCGTTTTACCTCGCCCTGCCCTGCGTGTTTGTCGCCGGCGCGATGATGACGATCACGGGCACTGGCGCCCAGACGCTGATCCAAGCGGCGGTCGATGACCGCATGAGTGGCCGGGTCATGGCGCTTTACGGCATGATCTTCCGCGCCGGCCCGGCGGTCGGCGCGGTGCTGATGGGGACCCTGAGCGAATATCTCGGGTTACGCCTCGCGCTAGCGCTCGGCGCGGTCGTATCGGGTGGCTTCTGGCTAGCGACGCGGTTCCGGCACAAAAGCATGGCGGCCGGACTGGAACGCTCGCCCATGGGCGCGACCGAAGCCGTCCTTGCCGGCCCGCCTAAACATTAAGCTCTGAGGCGGACTTTTCCGGCGCTTTAATACGCTATTTCGCGTTGTCTAAGGCATTCAGAGCCGCGATCCTGGCCGCGAAACTGTTGAAGGCTTGCGAGTGCCAGCTGAACCTACGCCGGAGGCCGACGCGATCCCAGTGATCAGCTATCAAGCGTCGGAGCTATAACGTGTTCGACGAGCAGACCAAGGACGCGGAGGGATGACCGCGCCGCGCGGAAGTTGCCTGTGCGATGGGGTGCGCTTCGAGATTGACGGGCCCCTGATGCGATCCTCGCATTGCCATCACCGGCAGTGCCGGAAGGCACATGGCGCGGCATTCCGCACGCGGGCGCGGGTCGCCGCAGCCGATGTTCGATTTCTCGTCGGCGACGAGCTTGTCTCGTTTTACGAGTCGACACAGGGCACGCATCGCGGATTCTGTAAAGGAGCGCGGCGCACCGATGTTGGTGAAATTCGACGAACGCTCGCGCAGCGCTCAGACCGCCCCTGGCGCCATGGCGCTCTATGGCGTCGCGCCTGGCGACGCTTGACGATGATCCCGGCGTCCGCCCCGACGCGCATGCGCTTATCTTCGACAAGGCGCCGTGGTTCGTGGTCACCGACGATCTGCCCCAATACCCGGCGCGTATTCCCGGCCAGAACCTCCCCACAATTAATCTGAGGAGCGATGTCGGTTCCTTTCGACTGGCGGTTCGCGGCCATGTCGAGAAGAGCCTGTCGCTCTTCCTTGTACTCATTGAGTGAGCTCGCTTTCAGCCTGAAAGCGGCCGTCCTCCCGCTCTCGCGGCGAACCGACCGGCCGTGCGGGAGGCGGAGCCCAGTCCGCTCGGTTCGCCTCACGATCATGTTCGGTGTTAGTCCTTCGAAAACGCCACGACCCCGCACCATATACCGGGCGGAGGGAACCATGCGCTCGATCGCGACCCTCGCGGTGGTCTTGGCGTGCACAGCTTGCCAGCCCCAGCCCGATTCGATGCAGGTCGCGGCGGTGCCAGGCGAAGCGCAGTTGGCGCAAAACGAACCGCAGCTCAACTGCCGCGACCTCACCGCGCCGATAACGGTGGGAGGAAGGCCGGAGCAAGCAAATACCCGGGCGTGTCAACAGCCGGACGGTAGCTGGCATGTCGTGCAGAACACGCCCGGCTTGCCGACCCAGGCGTATGTCGTTCCGCCGCCCGCCGAGGCCGCGGCGGACGCGACCAACCTCGCGCAACCGTCGGCCGACCAGCCGCCCTGCACCAGCTACACCGTCCCAGTAACGGTAGGCGGACAGCAGCAGCAGGCCGTCGTCGAGTCCTGCAAGCAGCCCGATGGGAGCTGGCGGATCACCCAGACTACGCCGGGATTGCCGCCGCAGGTCTACGTGTTTCCCCCGCCGGCCGAATATCCCTATGGCTCTCCTTATCCTGACTATTACGCCTATCCTTTCTATTATCCTTATTGGGCCGCCGAGCCTTGGTTTTTCGGGCTCGGGCCCACTATCGTGGTGGCGCGAAGATTTCCGCGTTTCCACCATGGCTTCGCCCACAGCTTTCATGGTGGCTTCGGCCACGGTTTTGACGGCGCCTTCGGCCACGGTTTTCATGGTGGCTTCGGCCACGGTTTTGACGGCGGCTTCGACCACGGTTTTCATGGTGGCTTCGGCCATGGTTTTCATGGTGGCTTCGGCCGCGGTTTTCATGGTGGCTTCGGCCGCGGTTTTCACGGCGGCTTCGGCGGTGGGTTCGCCGGTGGACGCGGGGGCAGCACAGGCGGTGGGCATCGCTAGAAGAGCCTGCGGCGTTGCCTGTTCTCAGGGCCGGGCTCTAATGGTATCTCGCTGCGGACCACATCGTCGCGTTGGCGGAGCGAACACCTGCCAGGGCTCGGGGTGCAGCCGACGCGGCTCCCCGGGGACGATAAACGCCCGCCGGCGCTGGGCGATAATCCCCGGCCCCTTATTTGGGTCGCGGTCGGTGACGCCAGCATCCTAGTGTAGCGGATTTAACGCTTGATTCCCGGCAGCAAGCTGTTTGAGTGCGTTCCGCGCACGGGTGACTTTTGCGAGGATTTCTTCCGCGGATTTGGTCCAGACAAAGGGCTTGGGGTCGGCATTGTGATGGTCGAGGTATTCGTGGATGGCCGCTTCGAGCTCTGGAACGGAGGTGAAGACGCCGCGTCGGATGCGTTCCTGGGTGATCAAGCCGAAGAAGCGCTCGACCTGATTGAGCCACGAGGACGAGGTGGAGATCACGTTTCTTCGGCGTCTGCCGGTCGATGGTCCGCAAGAAACGCAGAAACTCCTGATGGCGGTGGCGCTTCATGCATTGCCCGATCACCGCACCGGTGGCGACATCGAGCGCGGCAAAGAGGGAAGTGGTGCCATGGCGCTTGTAGTCGTGCGTCATGGTGCCCGCTCGGCCCTTTTTCATCGGCAGCCCTGGTTGGGTACGGTCGAGCGCCTGGACCTGGCTCTTCTCGTCGACGCTGAGCACCAAGGCTTTGTCCGGCGGGCAGAGGTAGAGACCGACGACATCCTGCAGCTTCTCGACGAACCGCTTGTCGTTCGACAACTTGAACCCGCGCGTGAGATGGGGCTTCAGTCCGTGCGCATTCCAAATCCGCTTCACACTGGTGTGGCTGAGGCCGACGGCCTGGGCCATCGTCCGAGTGCTCCAATGCGTGGCTGCCGGAGGCTGCTCGCGCAACGTCTTCTCCACTACCCTGGCAATCACTTCCGGCGTCAGCGGAGGCTTGCGTCCAGGACGGGTGGCATCGCGCTTCAGCCCGGCGATCCCTTGCACAAGGTAGCGCTCCTGCCACCGCCAAACCGACGGCTTGCTCTTGCCCACCGCGCGCATGATCGACATCGTCCCG
>Ga0306924_10003816_pt1 | contig 14582 bp, 10 predicted proteins | sample sta12Can44000111_FD_203756 | JGI IMG/M metagenome (GOLD analysis project Ga0306924, IMG submission 203756) | Lab enrichment of tropical soil microbial communities from Luquillo Experimental Forest, Puerto Rico - statanox.12C.anox.44.000.111 (v2)... | ecosystem: Environmental > Terrestrial >... | reverse complement strand
CCCCGTTTCGGCCATGGCGATAGATGAGCGGCCCGTACACATCGACAAACGTCCGCCAGGCCTCGGTGTCGCGGGGATCCCGGATTCGCCTTAGTAAGCTCGGCCGTGTGAGCGCTTCGCTGGGCTTACTCTCCATAGGTATATACTCCGCGAGATCGAAGATCTTTCACAATTTTCCTTGCGATCTCCCGCCCGGCCTACCATAATATCGCATAATAGCTCCCGCTTCACTGTTTTTTTCGACCTGCTGTGAAAGGTTTTCGGCCGGCGTGACTATGCTCTTATAGACAGCCGGCAGCCTGCCCGGGGCGCTCGGGCGAACTGACGATTCACAGAGGTGCACATATGATCCGCCGACGCACCGCCTTTACCTTGATCGAACTGCTCGTGGTCATCGCCATCATCGGCGTCTTGATCGCCTTGCTCTTGCCGGCGGTGCAAAAAGTGCGCGATGCCGCCAATCGCATGGCCTGTTCCAACAACCTGAAGCAAATCGGCCTGGCGGCTTTCAGTTACGAATCGGCCCATAAAAAGCTGCCCCCCGGTATCCTCGGACCGATTCCGAACGAGACCCGTGGGCCTTATGGCGCCAACATCCAGTTTGTGAGCAGCCTGGTGTACCTGTTGCCGTATTTGGAACAGGAAAACATTTTCAAGCAATTGCAGGTAAACCTCAACGTGAAAGAACTCGGGGCGAATTGGTGGAGCAATCCTGTCAACTGGAGGCTGGCACAAGCGCGCATCAAGGTGTTTCTCTGTCCCTCCGATGATCCGTACCAGCCCAGCCAGAATGGTACCGTGATCGGCGTACACGGCTTCCATGATTCGGCTGGAACCTACGCTACAGGCATCTATTCTCAAGACCCGACCCTCGGTCGGACCAGCTACATGGGGGTGGCCGGATCGGCCGCCAGCGGTACCCATCCGTTTTGGTCCCGCTACGAAGGCATCTTTACCAACCGGTCCCAAACTCGGCTCAGCGACATAATCGATGGAACCAGCAACACCCTGCTGTTCGGCGAAATCACCAGCTTGATCGATGGAGTCCGTGTCAACAATGCGACCTGGATGGGTTTCGGAGCTCAGCGGACGCTTTTTGGCATGCGGCCGCCGCCTCTCGGCACCCACGGGTTCAATAGCCGGCATCCCGGCGTCGTCCAGTTCTGCTTCGCCGATGGCTCGGTCCGTCCCCTCAGGTTCGGGGGCACGTACTGGGACGGCGCGGAGTTGGCGCCCGCATCGTCCGATTGGTGGGTGCTCCAGCAGCTGGCCGGCATGCGCGACGGCGCCGTGCCCGATACCTCGGCGCTCGAGCCTTGAGGAAGCAAAAAATATCGACGCCCACAGGTTGTAAGCTCGGTATCAGCAGACTCGATTCAGTCGAAGAACAAGAGCCGCCGGTGTTGGCTTCCAGGTGGACCAGCCGGCGGCAGTCCATCACCCCGCGCTCGGTCTGCGCGCCAGTGGGTTGAACCGTGGATATGTTACAGGCCACTTTTCATAAAGGAGATTAACGTCATGTGGTTCACCTCATTTCGTGACTACGGAAAGACCGGCTCCCGAGACCGCTCTGCTGAAAGCCGGCGGATTTCGGCATCGCGATCTCGCTTGCGTCTGGAAATCCTTGAAGAGCGCACTCTTTTGTCCGTTTGCACGGTGGACCGCCTTACCGACACGGGCGATGGCTCAAGTCGAATGGGCGATTTGCGCTACTGCATCACGAATGCCACCGACGGCGACACCGTCATCTTCACCGATGGCCTCGTCGGAACAATCAACTTGACCAGAGCCTTGCCCGACCTTACCCACAGCGTCAGCATCAATGGACCCGGGGCTGACCTCATAACCGTGCGGCGGAACACGGGCGGTGACTATCGTATCTTCACTGTCGGCGCCGGCACGATGGTTAGCATGGACAGCCTGACGCTTGCTAATGGCATAGCTTATGGTTACGACGGCGGCGGGATCTTCAACCGCGGAACGCTGACCGTGAGCAACAGCACTTTATCCGGTAATTTCGCCGGGCAATTCTGCGACGACTTCGGCTGTCACGGAGGCGGCTCCGCCGGCGGCATCTTCAACATGGGCACTTTGACTGTCAGTGGAAGCACCTTCTCCAATAACGGCGCCGACGTATACAACGGCGGTGCCGGTGGCGGCATCTTCAACGCCGGCACGCTGACCGTCAGCAACAGCACGTTCTCCCGCAACTCCGCCTACGCTGGTGGCGCCATCGTCAGTTCCAGCGGAATGGCGGTCATCAGCGGCAGCACCTTCTCCGAGAACTCCGCCTACGCCACTGGCGCTATTGGCAACGGGGTCGCGGCCACAATGAACGTAAGCGGCAGCACCTTCTCCGGTAATTCCGGTTCCGGAGGCAACGGAGGCGTTGGCAATGGTGGGACGCTGATCGTGATCGACAGCACATTCTCCGGCAACTCCGCCGGCCCCGGGGACGGCGGCGGCATTTCCAACTCAAACTCGGGCATGCTAACGGTCAGCGACAGCACCTTCGCCGGCAACCGCGCCGGCTTCTTCGGCGCCGGCATTTCCAACGCGGGCACGCTGACCGTCAGCAACAGCACATTCACTGGCAACCTCGACGGCGGCGGGGGCGGCGGCGCCATCTTCAACGCGGGCACGCTGAGCGTCAGCAACAGCACATTCTCCGGTAACTCCAGCGACACCGGCGGTGGGGCCATCTACAGCAGGAGTACGCTAATCGTCAGCGACGGTACCTTTTCCGGCAACTTAGCCCGCTTCGGCGGCGGCGGCATCGCCACCGATGGTGCCACGCTGCATGCCCGCAACACTATCATCGCCGGCAATACGGGCGGCCCCGGCTACGCCCCCGATCTCGGGGGCAGCCTCGGCTCCTTGGGCCACAATCTGATTGGCAACACCGACGGCGCCGGCGGCTTCGACCCCACCGACCTGCTCAATGTCGATGCGCTCCTCGGCCCCCTCCAGGACAACGGCGGCCCGACCCTGACGATGGCCCTGCAATGCGGCAGTCCCGCCATCGACGCCGGCGACAACACCGACGCCCCCGAGTGGGACCAAAGAGGCGAGGGCTTCCCCCGCATCGTCAACGGCATTATCGATATCGGCGCATACGAGGTCCAGCAGGGTGAGTGCGATGGCTCAGCTCGTCATACGCAACGCGAAAACTCGAACCCCGTAGGAACCGCCCTTCTGCTGCATGAAACGCCCAGGCCCGGATTTACCAACGTCCAACTTTCCGCTGACGTGCAACGGAACACTTACCCGCTCGTATCGCAATATGTCGGCCGAACTCGAACCCAATCGGAAAACGTTTTGGTTTCCCACCCACGGCCAAAGGGGCCAGTTCAAGATTCAGTGTTCACGGACATGAATTGGGATAACCACTCGTTACTTTTTTGGGAGGAAGCTCAATGAGCACCCGAACACGCAAACATGTGTTAGCAAAGAAATAGCACTCATCCAAACTGGAACTCTTTTTTTCCACTTTTTCCCGAGGAGCTCTTTATGCACTGTCTCCCTCTCTTCTCCGGTTCGTTCAAACGCTTCTTCCTCTCTCGGTGGGAGCAAGCTGCGCTTGCTGCACTCACGGTACTTATTACCGCAGTGATGGCAGCAGCGGATACTTGGCTGAGAGTAGGCGACACGGTAGGAGCCCGCCACGACCACACCGCCACGCTCCTTGACGACGGAAGGGTCTTAATGGCCGGTGGCTACTTCCAGAGCGCGCTGGTTTATGATCCCGTCACCGGTACATGGACGCAAGCTGGGCTTACGGGTTTTTCGCACTGGATCAATACGAGCACGCTGCTCCCGGATGGAAAGGTACTGGTTGCAGGGGGTTACACGGCACTTGCGGAACTGTACGATTCGGCCACGAATGCCTGGAGCTATACCGGCAGGATGGTCGACGAACACATCGGGCATACGGCGGTTCTTTTTGCCAACGGTACGGTATTGGTTGCTGGCCACGGGTACTACTCACGCGCAAATAGTGAGATTTACGATCCATCCACGGAAGCCTGGCGCATCGCCGGCGCGATGCGATACCCGCGCGTGGGACACGCGGCGGCGCTGCTTCCGGATGGTCGCGTACTTGTTAGTGGCGGGTCGGTGGCGTCCTCCGTGTCCGCTACGGCCGAGATCTTCGACCCTTCCACCGAGACTTGGTCTCGCACGAGCGACATGCTGGTTCCACGGACCAGGCACTCGTTGTTTCTGCTCGACGACAGAACCGTACTGGCAGTTGGGTACAATAGTGTGCTCGAGATATTTGATCCCGCAACGGAGACATGGCGCAACGTGGGTACCCTGCAAAAGCCTCACATCGGAGGTGCTGCCACGTTGCTCTTGGACGGCACGGTCTTGATCGCAGGGGGAAGTGGGGATCCCTCTCAGTATCCGTATCAGGATACAAGCGTCGAAATCTATGATCCGATATTGGGAACCGTGCGGGCTGGCCCCGATATGTCCGTTGGGCGCGCCTGGTTCACGCTGACAACGCTGTTGGATGGCACCGCGCTTGCCGTAAATGGCTTCGTCTACGATGACGGCGAGTTCTACTACGACACGAGCGAAACGGACCTTTACATTCCATGATGCGGTTCACAGGCAATCGGTCTCTCCGCACTACTTCGACTGTAATTTGCACGAACAGGAGCAAACAGAGACAACGCACAACTGACAGTCTCTGTTTTCTCCGTTAGCTCCTGTTCAACTAAGACGGAGACAGCAACCGAAAAAGAAATTCATGCGGATCCCCAGGCGTCCGGTCTGCGCGCCAAGCCGGGATCCTTCAACTACCGCAGACCAATTCTTCGAAAGGAGACCGATCATGTGGTTTACCTCATTGCCCGCCCACCCAACATCCGCTCGCAAGCGCCCCGGCCGACGAGTGCGGCCAAACTCGCACCCAACTTCGCGTTTCGTGCCACTCCTCGAGCGACTCGAAGGTCGAGCCTTGCCGAGCACCATTACCGTCCTCAACAACCACGACACCGGCCAAGGCTCGTTGCGCGAAGCGATCGGCCTTGCGCAGAGCGGCGATACCATCGACTTCGATCCCGGCCTGGCCGGCCAGACCATCACCCTGACCAGCGGCGAGCTGGGAATCGACCACAGCCTCGATATCGAGGGCCTCGGCGCCCGGCGCCTGACCGTCAGCGGCAACGATTCCAGTCGGGTGTTCGACGTTACCGCGGCCGCGACTGTCACCATTTCTGGCCTGACCATCGCCCACGGATTGGCCGTCGATGGCGGCGCCATCGCCAATTTCGGTGCCGACTTGACGCTGGCCGATACGATGCTCGCCCATAACCACACCCAGGGCGACCCGGCCGGCGATGCGCGTGGTGGCGGAATCTTCAACGACAGCGCCGCTACGCTCCACGTTCGCGACAGCTTGTTCACCGACAATGAAGCGCGCGGTGGCGACGGCGGTATGGGCGGCGTTGGCTGGGGAGGTGGCCTCTACAACGAAGGCGACGCCGACGTCACCGACAGTACGTTCCGCGATAACGTGGCTCTGGGCGGCCAGGGCAGCATCGGCGGCGATGGTATCGGCGGCGGCATCGTGAATCGCAATAATGGCGTCCTGTCCCTGAGCGATTCCATGTTCTCCCAAAACCGCGCCGTGGGGGCTGTTCGCAACGGCGGTGGCGTTTCTGGAGGGCTTCAAAATGATAGTGCCGTGGCTACCGTGAGCCACTGCGTCTTTACACACAACGTGGCCCGTGGCGGCACCGGCGTTGTCGGTGTCGCTGGCGGCGCCGCGACAGCCGGCGCCATCTCGACCGGGAGCGTCCTCTTTGGTGCCGCCCTTACGGTCACCCACTCCACGATGGTCGACAACCAGGCCCTGGGCGCACACGGCGGACAGGGCGCTGATGGCGGTCTCGCTGCCGGCGGTGCCGTTGCCAACACGGCCCTCTCGGATTTTCCCACGCTATTCACACTCGACCATGACACCATTGCGGACAACCAGGCGCTCGGTGGCGACGGCACAGATGGCGGCAACGGCGGTGTTGCTCGCGGTGGTGGCATCCGCAACTCGGGCGCGTCGGCAGCCCTTGTCGTGATGCATTGTACCATCAACGACAACGAAGCCCGCGGCGGCATGGGCGGCATTGGCGGTGACGGCCAGGGAGGCGGCTTCTTTATTATCAGCGGTCAAGCCTCTCTCGATCATTCTGTCATCACCCATAATCAAGCCGTCGGCGGAGCCGGTACGGACGCCGGCAGCGACGGCCAAGGCGTGGGCGGCGGCGTTTATATCGGCGCTGCTGCCGATGTGTCCATCAGCCACAGCCGCATCCGGCACAACCGCGCCTCCACCAGCGACGACGACCTATTTCAAGGCTAACCCCGTTTAACTCAGCCTCGTTCCCATGCTCGCCGTGGGAACGAGACCAAAGAACCGAAAGGAGCCCACCGGCTCAGCGTCACCCACGTGCGCTCCCGGCGCACGCGTGATCACACCGGTAGTGCACCCGGCATCCCGTGACAGCGATGGCTCAAGCTGCGACAGTCCTGACGAAAGGGTCTTGCGTCGATACGTTCACACGTCAAAAATATGTCGCACGAAGAGTAACTCTTCTTGCAACAGTTAAGTGCCGACGAGCCATGGAGATCCGGAATATGTCGCACGAACGCCGATATGTCGCAGGTTTTGCGATACGTCGCAAGGGTGCCGGGGGGGGTTGGGCGCAACGTATTTTTTGCTTTCATTGGTCATTCGTCCGTGGTCAGTGGTTGACGAGGCGTGGAAATTGTGCACGGTTTCATGGCGGCACGGTATCGTATCTCACGCGCGCGTGAGATACGGCGGCAAAACGCGCGTTAAGGTGCTGAGCACTAAGAGGTTGAGTGGAGTCCCGCGGGCGTGCATCCTTGTGAGATACGAGTTGTTACGACGCCGAACCATGTTCTGATTTATTTTTCGGTCCACTTCAGCACGCCGCCAGGCATCCAGGGTGCGCCGGCTACATCTAGTCCGGGGCGTCAGTTGCGCAGAGACGCCGGTGGGAATCGAACCCACTTCGACCGGGTTGCAGCCGGTTGCCTCGCCATCCAGCTTCGGCGTCCACTTAAAGGATTGCAGACTTACCGCGACGGGCATGTTCACTGGCTTCAAAGCCTCTGCGATCAAGGCAACGCCGGTATCCGTGGCATCTTCCGGTGTATAGAAGCGCACCTTGAATGCCGTCTCGCCAAGGAAATCTCGCTCGATCTCAACAATGGCCGACTTGATTCCCCCAATAGCGGTCCTGGCCCGGTCCTCGGGCCTTCGCGCTTGTGATGCCTGCGGCGCCTGGGGCAGGTCCGACGGCAGCGCATCGTTCGGCTTGTCTTGAGCGGCCAGGGATCTTGCATCGGGACCTAGAGCCAGCGCAAAAGCAATAAGCAGCGCTGTAGACACACGGTGCGTTTTCGAAATAGCTGTCATAAGTATTCTTGATATGCCGGTCCGAATCCTGGGGCAATCTCTAACAATCCTGCTTGCCCAGTTCAGTCAGATGGGAGCACAGCCAGGCATTCTAACGTAACAGGATTGTAACAACCCTCCCGACAAACATTGTGCTCCCGCGCTGCAGTAGTATCTTGGTGTACGACGGTTCCCGCGTCCTCCGCCAGGTGAGAAAGGGGTCAACCATGGTTAGGTTGTTGCTGACGATTTTCATTATCCTGACGCATTCTGAGCTAACCAAGGACGAACAGGCGAACGCGCAGATCGCTAAGTTGATCGACACCATAACCTCCCTGAAGACCACTTGGGAGGAACGGCACCAGGCGGAAAAGGAGCTCAACGAACTGCCCGCCGTCCAGGTCTTGCCCCTTTTATTCCCTCATTACGTCAAGAGAAGTAATGACTCCAAGGCGGCAACTACGCCGGGAGTGCCACTTGAATTGGAAAAAACGCTCTCGCCCAAGGCTCAGATGCGATACATTCTGCACCGGATTTGGCAGCATCACGTAAGCGGAAAACCCTCTCCTGAAATCGTCAATGTCCTCCTGGATCTTCTCGCCAAGAATCCTGGAACCGCCGAACAGGTCGATTTACTGCATTCATTGTGCCACCATTGGTTGGACAGTGCCGAGAAACCGGTCGCCAAGATATTCCGTGATGCCAAGGCCGACCCGGGGATACGCTATGCCGCGGCCGCCTGCCTGCTGGAAAATCGCGGAAAGGCGTATCACAACGAGATCCGGGATTATGCGTCCACGGCCCCGGTTGAATTGCGCCCGTCGTACTTTGACCGACTCGCAACACCATCTCATGCGAGGCTGACGGGAATCGATCCCATCGTTGTCAAAATGGGCTTTACACTCCTGGAGGACGATCTGCAAAAGCATCCTGCTCATGTCCACAGAGCCTATTTTCTGGCCACGCGCTTGGAAGCTTACCTGGGCAAAACTTTCACACCCGATCAACGAGAAAAGAAATACCAAGGCAAAAATGGTTTGAATGAATTTTTCTTTGCAGACACCGTCGCCAACGCCCGGGCCTGGTGGGCCAAGAATAAAAAGGAATACGAGTAGTAGACGATGAAGCGGCTGGTAACCGCGTTGACGCTGAACAGCGACAGGGCGCATGCTTTCGCGGCCCAATGCTCAACAACCGGGCGACAAGAAGTTCAGCCGTTCTGTCCTTTGCGGAGACTATAAATAGAGGCAAGAGGAACTCCCCATACACTAGGTTGATGCACTCCCAAACAGCAGTTGCACAGAGACGCCGGTGGGAATCGAACCCACTTCGACCGGGTTGCAGCCGGTTGCCTCGCCATCCAGCTCCAGCGTCCAATGCCATCCGCTACACCATCGGGACAGTCACCTTGTCAGCCAATAGCCGCTGCTTTCGCTCGTGCGTCGTGCAACGCCAGCGCCAGTCCCGCCCAATGACTAAGGCCACGAGGCGTGAACCCGAGCGTTCGGCCCGCCGTATCTCCGAACATGCATTCGATGACCGTGCGCTTGTCACTCGCGCCGAGATACGGGACCAACACCTCGCGCGTGTAGGCAATGTCGTCGGCATCGAGGATCGGTCCGGTACAGCCCGCCATCACCATGACTTCTCCTTCCTGCACTAGCATGTCACGGAGGTTGCGTGCTAGACCGTGCCGATAAACGTATCCGGTCCGATCGACGGCCGCGAGCATTGCCTCGCGTACCGCTCGCTCCGTGGCCGGCTCGCTGCTCCAAAGCAAGCCCCAAACCCAAAAGTGTTTCAACCACTTCGGAAGGCGGTTCGGCGGACCACCGACCTGGAACCGGATTTGATGCTCATAATCGTAGCGGTTCGTCCAACCGCCCATCAAATCGTCGGCAACCACGAGCGTGACCTTGACGTCGCCTGGCACGTCACCCAGCCGCTCGGAAGCTTCCTCCAGGGCGCGAGCGGCCAATCCGTCCGCATCGAGTGCCAACAGCGCGTCCAAGAGCGCGGTCACGTGGTCCTTGGCCATCGGGTTGGCCGCGAGAAGCGGGACGAGCATGCCCTGCTCCCCATACGCATTTGTCATCGTGCGTATGTACCGCTCAAAGCGGGCATAGTTGCGCGGCAGCCCCTGAAGCTCCCGCTGAATCGGCAGCAGTGGGACATAGTCGAGCTTCATCCCGAAGGCCCCTCCAGCCACTAGCGATTGCTTATGCGAGTGACGATGGGCGTGTCGTCACTCGCAGTGTCATCAACGGCAACCGGCGCGGAATCCCTCTAGTCGAGGAACGCGACATTGCGCATGGCCGCAGCGCGCGTCTCAGTGTTCATGAACACGCGGTGCCAGACGTGCAGTCCGACGGTTTTGTGATCCGAATGACGAATCTGTCCTCGAACATAGACCTGCGCGTTGCGAACCATCAGCCTCCAACGCCAGCGCTTGGCGACTGGCATATCCAATATGAGCCTCTCGTAGTCCTGGACCCTTAGGCCGTTCGGATAACGAGGGCACACATAGACCGGCTCGCCGCCGATGCGGTAGCAATACTCGGCCCAATGGGGCTTGCCGCCGTTGCCGCGGGTGATCGGCTCATTCCGCAGGATCAGCTTGCGATCCACTTTCAAATCGGGCGCCGGCACGAAGAACCACTCACCTTGGCGAATGTAGGCAGCGTTCTTGCGCCGGCGGAGATCACGACCCTTCAACCTTTTCGAAGCCTGGGCCGCGTGCACTTCGTCGGGCTTCAGGGATTCCATGGCGGCGCGGACATTTCCGACCCCGCGCGCATCCTCCGGGATGGCGGCAACGAACCAGTGACGCTCGTCGTGGCCGCAAAGGAACTTGTGCTTCTTGCCGGCATCTTCCGCCAGCAGCAGCAAATGCTGATCCTTTGGACGAATATCGACCACGCCAAGCCGTGCCGGGGGCCGCGACAGCAACGTGACCTCGAAGAATTCACCCTCGTCGTCTTGCCGGACATCGAGAACAACCGGCAGGCTGGAATCGATTCGGCGACGATTGGTGAAATCATTCTTCACCTTCAGCCTCGCTCCCATCTCGACAAACTTGTCCTCGAGCAACATGCTACAACTCCTTTGTCAGTGGACCCACCGGGAATCGAACCCGGATCTCCCGCCTCACCTTTTCCTACCCCTTTAGTGGGACTCCAGGGACTCGAACCCTGACCTCGCTCCTTAAGAGGGAGGTATGCTGCCGCTAACACCTGAATCCCACGTGGGTGCGGCTTCCCAGCCGGACCTACACCTCAACGATAGGCCCGGAGGGAGTTGAACCCTCGTCTGGCCCTTATAAGAAGCCGGCTCTAACCGTTGAGCTACGGGCCAGGCTCGCATTAGGGCCGGAGGGAGTCGAACCCACACCTTGCCGCTTAAAAGGCGGATACGCTGCCATTACGCCACGGCCCCGAAGGTCGAACCGGACGTATGGGTTTCAATGGGTATCGCCGCACCATCTCAATCTCTCCTTACTACTCACCACTCACCAAATAGTCCGGGGCGGACTTGCACCAGCCACCGGCGATGTATCAGATCGCCATGCTCCTGTTACACCACCGGACCACGAGTAGCCCGTAGCGGAGTTGAACCGCTCTCACCGGCTTGAAAGACCGGTATCCTGACCAATAGACGAACGGGCCATCCAAACAAAAAAAGGCCGGACATCTCCCGACGCCCGGCCTTGAAAGCCACCTTCGTGAGGAAACAGGCGTCACAAACGCAATCGATACGCGGGTAGCGCGGCCGTTCGGCCGGCATTACGCCGCCCGGATATCGGTTCGAAGCATGAAATCGCTGCGGAACAAATCACGCTCAATTCTCCGGCTGAAAGCCCCACTTCAACGGCGCGGCCATCGCCCTACAGGATGTAGACGCAGATACGATGCAAAAAGTTCGCACTTATTCCCCGAATTCTCTCAATTAGAGCTTGCTAGGATGAATGAATAACCAATAGCTAACGACCAACGACTAATCCTTTTTTGTTCCAGCACACTTCTTCAGCGCATGGGCCGCTGTGCCGCGAATCACACCGTTGCGGTCCTTGAGTGCCTGACGGAGGGCCGCCACGGCTTCCTTCGACTCCGAAGCGATGTCGCCCAGTAAGTACACCGCGCGCAAGCAAACATCAAATTTGTCGTTCCGGACTTCCCTTGCCAAAATGGCGACAGCCATCGGATGGTTTCCAACCCGCCATAGGGCCTCGGCAGCATGCACCCGAACCGCCCCATCTTCGTCCCGTGTTGCTTGCATCAGCGCGGGTATGGCACCTTTGGCGTCCGGGCCAAGATTACCAAGGAATTCGGCAGCCGCCGCGCGCATGCTGGCATTGTCATGGTCTAGGTCCCCAATCAGCGCTGACATGGCCGCTTGATGTTTTTCGATCAACCACAACGCCTTCGCAGCGTTCGCCCGGAGCTGGTCGTCGCGCTCCTCGACGAGCCGCAAAAGTGCGGGTACGGCCGCGCCGGCTCCGGGGCCAATCTGACCTAAAGCCCGCACCGCAGCCTCGTGAACCGATGGCCTGTCAGGCGGCGTTGAACCAAGCGTTTCATCTTTAATAACTTTGAGCAAAGCAGCAACGGCTTCCTTCGCTTCCGCGCCGATCTCTCCCAAAGCGTGCGCAGCTGCTTCGCGAACGTTCGATTCCTTGTCCTTCAGGCTCTGGACCAAAGCTGGTACGGTGTTCTTGGCCTTGCGACCGATCGCACCCAAGCTATACGCCGCCGCACTTCGGACAGAAGCTTCCTTGTCGCCAGTGGCCTCGATCAAGGCCGATATCGCGGCCGCGGCCTCCGGCCCGATTCCTCTCAGTGCGTAAGCGGCCATTGGTCGCGATTCCGCATTTTTGTCTTTGAGGAGATCGGTCAGCGCAGGGACGGCCGCCCTCGCTCCCGGACCGATATTTCCTAAAGCGTATGCGGCGGCTTCGCGAACATCATTAGCGGGGTCTTTCAGTTTATGGATCAGGGCTGGCACAGCGGCGGGACCGATATGCCCAAGACTGAGCATCGCGTTTGTTCGAACAAGGTCTTTTTTATTTTCGTTGAATGCTTCAACCAGGATAGGAACGGCTGCTCGGGCCTCTGGACCAATTTCTCCCAAGGCCCAAGCGGCGTTGGCGCGAACGTTGTTTTGCTGGTCCTTGAGTGCGTCGATCAGTGCGGGCACCGCTCGGGCCGCAGGCGGGCCTACTTGTGCGAGAGCCGTCGCCGAACCTCCGCGAACCAGGGCATCCTTGTCTTGGAGCGCCCCCATGAGGGTGGCGATCGCCTCTTTGGACTTCCGCGCAATCTGCCCCAATGCGTATGCGGCGTCCTTTTGCACCCCCTCATCCTTATCCTTGAGCGCCTCGAGCAATGTTCGCACAACCTTGTCATTTTCAGGAGCAATACAACCAAGCGCGAAAGCAGCACTCGCGCGTTGCGATGCATCCGGATCTTGCATCGCGTCGATCAGCGCGGCAATTACTGATTTCGTATCTTGACCTATCCGGCCAACAGCAAAGGCCGCGGCACTCCGTACCTTCGGATCCTTGTCCTTCAGGCTGCTAACCAGGGCCGGCACCGCCGCCTCACCGCCCGGACCAATCCAACCTAAAGCCCAGGCCGCATTGCCTCGAACTTCTGGGTCCTCATCCGCGAGGCACTGAACGACCCTGGGTACTGCTTTTTTTGCTTCCCATGCCAGATATCCCAGTGCCCATAGACACGCCCGTCGAACCTCGGCTTCGCTGTCGGTGAGTCCGTCGCTCAGCGCGGACACTGCATCCTTAGCCTCCAGTCCCATCACCCCCAGGGTAGATGCGGCGGATGCGCGCACGATCGGCTCGGCATCCTTCAAAGCCTCGATCAACGCCGGCATCGCCAATTTCGGCTCCGGCAGAATTTTGTACAGTGTAAGTGCGGCGGCCTTTCGAACCGATGGCGCCTTATCTTTCAGCGCTTCGATCAAGGCGGGCACTGCCTTTCTTCCCCTTGGACCAATTTCCCCCAGCGCAAGGGCGGCGTTGGCCCGCTCCACGAAGTTCCCGTTCTTGAGCTGCTCGATCCAAAAACCAACTGGTTTCCCCTCGCGCGCCGGCTCTTGCGGGAACAAGCCCGGTTCCGTTGCCGATGTCCCTACAAATCCGACACCGGCGCAAACAACACTGGCCACGGAGATCAAGATGCGAGTCATTGACGGCCACCTCCACCGGACTTTTACGCAGATCTTAATAATAATGTAGAAGCGGAGCGGAACTTTTGTCTATATCGCCAAGCGCGGTTAGTGAGATGGGAGAAGGTCGTCGGTCGCTTGCTTTGCGGAGTTTGTCCCTACTTCGTCGCTCGTGTGTACTGCCCCGACGGACTGCCATTCTGATTTGCGTACTCGATCGCGAGGCTCGTGTCATCCAATTTGATGAGCTTCACCTCCATAGTCTTGCCGATCTCGTCCGGGATTTCCGAGCCCTTGCAGGTCAGAACCAGCGTGGCCGGCAACGAGTCCCACCGTATCTTCCAGGTTCCCATGCTATTGTCCGACGCAGGCCCGTACTCCGTTAACTCGTACGTTCCATCCGCCCCGAAAACAAGTCGCCCGTCGCACGTGGTCTGCCCCTTCCAGGTGCCGACCATTTTCTGCTCCAGGGCTGCAAGCTCTTTCGCTCGCTCTTTTCCGGACCGCTCGGCCAAAACCACCTGGGTCAGGCCGACGAACACAACGGCCGCTGCAGGAACAAAAACCATATTCATGGGAACCTCCTTCAAGCTCACGGGACTAGCCACAAAAAATAAGACGAACACCACGCCGATCCCGATTGCCATTAGTTAAAAGAATTAACCTCCCTCTCCCAATCGTTCCCCGTGTTCGCTAATATAATAGAGAATCGGGCGATCCCATCGGCAAAGGCGCAGCAGCCCACTAAACGGAATGATTTCTTCCTGCCAATGACAAGGAGGGCAATCCATGGCATCCCGAAAAAAAAAGAATCAAGCCCGGCGACCCGCTACGGACCGCACCCAGTTAGCTGGGCATCGGCGATGCGGCCTGTGCGGCAAAACAAGCAAATTAACCCGGACCGAGTGCTGCGGCAACTGGATCTGCGACGACGAGGCGAACTACCGGCTGTTTTCCTACGCCTGCAATAGTTGCT
>Ga0306924_10003815_pt1 | contig 14583 bp, 18 predicted proteins | sample sta12Can44000111_FD_203756 | JGI IMG/M metagenome (GOLD analysis project Ga0306924, IMG submission 203756) | Lab enrichment of tropical soil microbial communities from Luquillo Experimental Forest, Puerto Rico - statanox.12C.anox.44.000.111 (v2)... | ecosystem: Environmental > Terrestrial >... | reverse complement strand
AGCGGTACTACGAACCTCTCCGCCACCCCAGTGCGCCCGGCCTGTCCCTCGCGGGCGTCCGGTTGATCATCCCTGATCACGCCTTGGGGCTTCCCGTGTTGCGCGCGCTTTCCTTGTGAAGGTGCATTAGCGAGGGAAACCGCCATTTTATGAAAATATATAGGCCGTGGGCATCATTATGGGAACGAATATCAGGCGACAGGCCTCATATAATGGTTCGACCGATATAAAGTCATACCCCATTAAATATGGGTTCCTAAAAGTTCAAGCAGGTGCAGAGCGAACGGTTGTTTCCCGGACGCTTGCGGGACTGCAAAAATTGCTCCGCCGATACTCGAAGCCAGCCCGTCTGGTCGTATCATATTTTCGCGGTCGCGGTCGGTATCTCGATACCAAAAGTGAAATATGAGCAGAGAAAGGAGCATGCTTCTCGCGTGGAGCCGGAAGCTAACGCGAGTATCATATGACCAAGACAGGGCGGGACGGAGCAGAACATATGACCGCGTCGCTGGAAGACGAGAACGCTGAACTTCGCCGTGCCAACGCGGAGTTGCGTCAGCAGCGCGACGAGGCGCTCGCCCGTGAGGCTGCAACCGCTGAGGTATTACAGGTCATCAATTCCTCGCCCGGCGACTTGACGCCGGTGTTCGAGGCGATACTGGAGAAGGCGCATAGCCTCTGCGGTGCCGAATACGGCGTCCTCCTGACTTACGATGGCGAGCTTTTTTGGCCAGTGGCGTTTCATGGGTTGTCTACACAGCTTACCGACGCGCGATTGGAAGGCATTGACCCCAACGTCGCTCCCTCCTTCGGACGGATAGTGCGAGGGGAACGCCTCGATCACATTCACGATATGGTGGAATTTGCTGCGCAGCTCTCGGACGATGCGACCCGGCGGCGGCTCAGCGCCCTCGTCGAAACTGAGGGCATCCGAACTCAGCTGATCGTCGCGCTGCGAAAAGATGATTTGCTGCTTGGCGCGATCATAGCCAATCGACGGGTGATGCAGCCGTTTTCCGAAAAGCAGATCGCGCTGTTGCAGAACTTCGCGGCGCAGGCGGTGATCGCGATGGAGAATGCACGGCTCCTGACTGAGACGCGCGAGGCCTTGGAGCAGCAGACCGCGACCGCCGAAGTGCTGCAGGTCATCAATTCCTCGCCCGGCGACCTCACGCCGGTGTTCGATGCGATCCTGGAGAAGGCGCACACACTGTGCGGCGCTGCGTTTGGCGCGCTAGCGATTTTCGACCGTGGGCAGTTTCGCGCTGTGGCCTACCATGGCGCTACGAACTTCACTGAATACGTGGTTCAACCACGGACAATGGAAATACTCCACTGGAGAAGGTGGTCGGCGGCGAGCAGCTCGTTCATGTTGCCGATGTCCGCACGCTGGATGCCTATCGCGATTACTCGGCATTCAAATCCGACATGGATCGCAAAAATATTCGTACCTTCCTTGTAGTGCCGCTGCGGAAAGACGGCGTTCTGCTGGGCGCTATCAGTGCCTACCGCCAGGAGGTGAGACCGTTCGCTAACAATGAGATCGCGCTGTTGCAGAACTTCGCGTCGCAGGCGGTCATCGCAATGGAGAACGCGCGGCTGCTCGGCGAATTGCAGGCCCGCACCAGCGACCTCGAAGAATCGCTCGAATACCAGACCGCGACCAGCGACGTGCTCCAAGTCATTAGCCGATCAACCTTCGACTTGCAGCCAGTACTCCAGACTGTCGCAGAAGCCGCTGTGCGACTATGCGAGGCGGATACGACGCTCATAATGCGTCGCGATGGTGAGCTGTACCGGGCCGCGGCGCAAATTAGCATTACGCCAGAATTTATTGCATACATGCAGAGCCATCCGATTACCCCAAATCGGAGTTCGATCGTTGGACGTGTAGTATTGGGGGGCCAGACGGTTCAGATTGCTGATTTGACCGCCGATCCGGAATACACGGTTACTGAAACGCTAACGATAGGTGAGATCCGAACCCTCCTCGGGGTGCCGCTGCTGCGCGAAGGCGTGCCGATTGGCGTCATCACGCTCGGTCGCCGCACCGTGAGGCCGTTTACGGAAAAGCACATCGCGCTGGTCACAACGTTTGCCGACCAAGCGGTCATTGCGATCGAGAACGCACGGCTACTTGGTGAGTTGCACCAGCGCACCGACGAGGTGGCAGAGTTGAACCGTGGTCTCGAAACGCGGGTCGCGGAGCAGGTCGAGGAACTTGGGCGCGTCGGGCGGCTGAAGCGGTTTCTGGCACCTCAGCTTGCCGAACTGATCGTCTCGCAGGGCGACGAAAAGATCCTCGAAAGCCATCGCCGCGAGATCGTCGTCGTGTTCTGCGATCTGCGCGGCTACACCGCCTTTACTGAGACCGCCGAGCCCGAAGAGGTGCTCGCCTTCCTTCGCGAATACCACGGCGCGTTGGGGCCGCTCGTCAGCCAGTTCGAGGGCACGCTCGACCAGTTCTCCGGTGACGGGATCATGGTGTTCTTCAACGATCCGGTGCCGTGCCCCGACCCGGCGGAGCGCGCGGTCAAGATGGCAATGGCGATGCGCGAGGCGGCGGGCAGGCTGATTGGCGACTGGCGTCGTCACAGCTACGAACTTGGTTTTGGCGCTGGCATCGCGCAGGGTTTCGCGACCCTGGGCCAGATCGGCTTTTCCGAACGCTCCGGCTACACTGCGATCGGCACGGTATGCAACCTCGCCGCAAGGCTGTGTGCTGAAGCGAAGGACGGGCAGATCCTAGTCAGCAGCCGCGTCGCTGAAGCGGTCGCGGCGGTCGAGACGCTGGAGGATCTCGGAAATCTGGAGCTAAAGGGTTTTAGGAGGCCGGTTGCGGCGTCCAATGTGCCGATCTGATTAGCGGCGCACCGGCACCGTCGGATCAGGTTCAGCGGCACGACCAACGAAGCCGTTAACTCCAGCCGAAAGCACCTTCAGGCGTCATTTTGTGACGGCATGAGCCGCAAAGGGCAGGTCCGTGCGTATAAGTCTCATGTGGACCTTGCGAGACACGGTGAGCCGCCGATGCGATACCTGACCTATAAAGACCTGCGGGCGCGCGGCATCACGTTCTCCCGCCAGCACCTCAGCCGCTTGTGGATGGCGGGCCGGTTCCCCCGACCGGTCAAGCTAGGCGTCGGCGAAAAAGCCCGAAATTTTTGGGTCGAAGCCGAGATCACTGCCTTCATCGAGCAGCGCCTGCGAGCGCGATCAGCCCCGGCTGCGCGTCGTCGAGCGGGCCGACGAGGCCAATGTTGTTCCTTTGCGCCGTGAGCCAGCGGAGCCGGTGCGACAGGAGCGAATCATCCTGCGGCGACCGACGCGGTAATCGGCCTCGGACCTCTGAACAATTGTTCGGAGGTGCCCTAAGCTATTGGCGTGCCGCGCGCGGACCGCGGCCTGCCGCGCTCCCGCTTCAGATGTTTGTGACCTCTGATATAACCTCGCCAATAGCTCTGCTTCAGCGCCCCCTCGATCAGCGCCGTGGCCCTTGGGTCCGCGCCACAGCCGATATCGGCGACGAGGTCGAGGGCGTGGCCGTGCAGCACCACGGGATTGGGGTCGGCTGGTAGGTCGTCGGTCATAACTCGATCCTCCCGTTTGTGGGCATCAAAGAGCCGGTCTGCCTTATTTGGCTGCAGGCAATCGGGACCGGCGCGGGCGGCGCGCAACCGCCCGCGCCGGGCTTGGTGCCGGCCTGTGGGAAAGGAGAACTCACCGGCCGGCGGATCGTGGTTGTTGTTGTCGCGGCACTCACGATTGACCGCGCCCCGTGGGTTCAGCGTCACGGGGAATGACGCGCAGGCCGGTCCGAGGAGACAGACCGCCTGCGCGCCTTCGATATGCCCCGCCCGGCCCCGAGGGGTCCCCCGGGATTGGTCGCGGGCGAGCGGGACACCCTCCGGCCGGCGCGTTGCGCGCGGCCTGCCGAAGCTCGTAAATAATAGCCCTTGCGGTTGCCCGGTGCGGCAAGGCGGCGCGCGCGTCCGTGCAGGCCTGGCCCGTGGCACTTCTCAGGTATCAGCAACACGAGCGCGACGACATCCCGCCCTCGGCCGCGCTGGCCTCGGCGTGATCAGCCCAGCCGCGCCGGTAAGCCATCTCAAGCGCGGCGGCGATGGTCTGAATATCGTGCTCGAAGATCGTGCGGTCGAGCAGCCGCACGGCCAGATCGCGGGCCTGGGTGAAGCCGTCGTCGGGCTCCGGCATCGTCATGATCAGCTAGGCCGCTGCAATATGACGGCGGGCGCGGCGGGTGTGACGGCGCGGTCGGTTGGCGTATTATAGGGCGTCTGTAACGCCGCGCTGCTGGCGTCGATCAGCCCGACATCGGCATGAGCGGGACCGGTATTATTGAACCTGAACGAGCCGCTGTCGAGCGTCGCCGGGACGTTGGTGCCCTCGATCCGCGTCGCGTTCACGGTGCGGATCGCCGTCCAGCGCATGACGGGCAGCCGCTGTTCGAGGTGTTCGAGCAGCAATGAGGCGGGCGTCGCCGTGCGGTACGACAGCAAATAATGCCCGCCGGGTAGGTCGAAAGGGTCGGTCGTGCCGACGAACTGGTAAAATTCGATGTCCATAATTTGTGCTCCTCTAACCGACAATTATTGCGGTCGCCGGGGTCAGCATCGGGTCGGCGGCGAGCGCTCGAAGATAGCCGCGCTGCCGGCTGTCGAGGGCCTGATCGGGCGGCTCGACCGCGACCGCGACCACTACCGCGACCGCGACCGCGACCGCGACCGGGGCCGGGGCCGCTGGCGCTATCGGCCAGGCCGCGGGCGCGTGGCGCGGGTGGCTGCGCCACGGGCGTGGCGGCGTCCACACCACCCATGGCCGCGGCAGCGATTTCGGGGGGTCGGGCACCAGCCACGGGCGGCGTTCCGGGTAGCGGCTGCGGCGCTGGTGCTGGGTGCGCGTCATTTATTAGACGCCGTCGGGCAGGACCGCGTCGGCATTATTTTCGAGTTCGCGCAATGCCTCGGCCCATAATTCTGCCGGTTTTTCGTCGCGCGGATAATTTATGGCCTCGTGATTTAACGGCGGTACCTCCTGCCATTTGATCTCATGCGCGTGTGGGAGATAGCCGCCGCAGGTCTTTTGGATTGTCGCGAAGGTTTTGCGGAGGCCGCGCGCTCGCGCGTAGCAGTTATCAAGCTCTTGCAGTAAATATTGGAACTCCGGGCTATTGCAAATCACGTCGGACAGTGACTGAAGATAAGGTCCGCGCAGGCTCCGCAGACGGCTCTGCGACTGGGTGATTTCACTGGCCAGCGCCGCGGCGATCTCTTCCAGGCGACTGCATTCGCTGCGATGGCGCTCGACCACTGCCGCGGCCTCTGCGCGGCTCTGGCTGCGCTCCAGTTGCAATAACCCGTGTTCGACCAGATCCCACGCTAAATTTTGGGGTTCGCGACGGCGCAATGCGGATGCCGTCGTCTCGCTTTCCGCCAGTGCCGACTCGGCCGCGCGCAATTCGTCGGCGACGCGCGCCGCGGCCAGCTCCAATGCGGTCAGCCGCGCCTGCTCCTCGTGGAGCTTGGCGGTCGCCGCCTTGAGCGCGGCGCGCTCCGCGCCGGCTGGGTTGGCTTGCGGGGCTTGCGGGCGGGTCAGCATGATTTACCGGGTCAGCCCATCACCCAGATCTTGGCCATTTCCGGGAACCGTCGGGCGAAGCTTTGCCTATTCAGTTCCAAAACATTGCTGTCGAGCGCCGGTCGGCGATCGTTGGCTCTGCGGGCAACGCCTCGGGCTCTGTCGTTGCCGGTGCGGCGGCCTGAGCGCGGTGCGCGCCAGGTGCCGTCAAAGCCGCCTCTGCCGTTGAAGCCCGACGGCGAGCCTGCGTTTGGCATGCCCGACAGGCTCTGATCCTCGCCGTTGCCGTTGTCGTGGTGCTGCGCCAGGAGGTTCGCGAGCAGCATCATTAGCTCGTTGTGCCCGGTCGTCTCGTTCTGATCATCGTTCGCGGCGTGGCCGTTCAGCATCATCTCGACAAAGGCGCAGCAGGTTTGCGGATCGGGAAGCTCGCCCTCCTCGCCCTGATCCAGGTTGATGCGGCTGTTGCCGCCTCGCGGATCGAGACCGTTGCGCTGGTCGCGGGCCGGGCGGTAGTTGTCGTAAGGCATCGACGTTCCTCCTTCGGTTGCAGGTGGTCGGCGCAGGTATCGCATCAGCGGGTGCTCAGGGCTTTCGGCCAGGGCGCGGTCATACGCGAGCGCCGAGACGAAAAACGGGCTCGGATGAAGAATTTCGTTGGTGATTTCAAACTCGTAGCGCAGGCGGTCGAGTTCCTCTGCGGTCGGCGTCACAGTCTGCCCCTGCCCGGCTGCGACTTGGCCGCGCGCTCATAGGCCCGCAGCGCCTCGGCCCACTTGCCGCCGGTGCTGGCGCCGGCGCTCGAACTCGCGGGCGGATCGCCGACGCCAAAGCGCAGCCATGGACGCTTGACGCGGGGCGGCGCGGCGAACTCAGCGAGCACGGCGTCGCGCTCGTCCTCGATGCGTTGCGCTTCCGCCGCTGCCTCGGCCTCCGCCCGTGCCTTGGCGGCGCGCTCCGCCTCCGCCGCGGCGGCGGTCGCCGCCTCCGCGGCTTGCGCGGTGCGCCTGGCGCCGTCCGCTCGTGCGTTGCGAAGCACCGCGGTCGGCTCAGCCGACAGGACCGCCTCCGCCCTTGAGTGCGCCGGCCGTAGCTCTAAGCCCAGCGCCAGCCGCCGTTTGGCCAGTCGCAACTCGCGATGCTTGCGTGCCCTTACCTTGCTCATACCTAAGGTTGAGCCGTGGCCGCGGCCTTTTGCTCTCTTTTCGAGCGCTGGCGCTCTGAGAACGCCGAAATGCGGCGAGCGTGGTCGGCCAGGGGTGCGCTTGCGCTCGACGACGACGGCAGGGCTCTGGTCCTTCGCGGCTTGGGCGCTGCGAAAGGCGGCTGAGCGGTGATCGCCGCCGCGGCGGTCGCGCGGCGCGGTCGGATCGTTCATCGGCGGGTCCCCCAACGATGACGGCGGAGATTACCCTGCTTAGCGGGTTGGTGGAAGCGGCCTACCACATATGCCCCAAAAATCGACGGGGAGGCTGCCGTCTCAGAAGACTTGGCAAGAACCGCTTCTCATCCTCATCGCGCGATGAGGATGAGATAAGCCGTTGCTCAGGAGCATAGCCTCATCGAGGGCCGGGCATTCCCCGGTCCCCGCTAGATCGCCTACAGGCCGCCCGCCGCGCCCGCCTGATGGCCATCTCGGTCAGGGGCGACCATCGGGCCGCCGCGCGGCGCGATGCGCTCTGGCGGGGCCGCGCAGCGGTTTTCGCCGCGGGTGGTCCGCCGGTTGGTGGCGTGGTGGGTCACCAATGTACGACAACACGGCGGTGACCGGCGATCAAGTGTCAGAAATCCGACACTTGGTCGTCTTTCGGTGGAAGACCAAAGAAGGCGGATAATTCGCAGCAGCTACGAATTTCACAGCCTGGCCTCAGCACCGACCGATTGCAGCCCGCGTGGTTGCCCAGTATCACTAGCTCGGTCGAGATCAGCGCATTGCCCCGCAGTGGCACTGATAGCGAGGCAGTGCTGCGGTCGCTACAGCTTCTATTTGCTGCCCATGGGCAGCAAAATTCTTAAATTAATGACGAGCTGCAATCGCCCAGCGGCTTGTTCACTGGCCAAGGTCGAGCCGCGCTACGAGCGCTACGCCGGAACTCTGCCGGTCGAAGTGTATATCATCTCGCAGAATGTCCACCGCCGCCTTAATTGTCGAGACGGACCGCCCCGGTCAGCACGCTTTCCTTGCCGGTCGCCTCGTTGATCGCCCCTAATGCCGCTTCGAGCGAGATGCGGTCGACGAGCACCTCCTCCGGGTAGCGGTGGAAAGGCGAATCCTCCGGTAATGAGCGGGCGACGCGCAATACGGTGCGAGCCTGGCGGCCGGCGCCGCTCGTTCTGGGTGGTTTCCCTCACAGTTTCGCTTCGGTTTCGGCCAATATGCGCGCAGGCGGCGGGACAGCGATGAGCTTATTTAGAGCGATTCTAAATAATCGAGGCTTTTTGCCAATTATTGCGGCGGTTCAGTCCAAACCATTATATTGCCGCACCAGCCGCACCGATGCCAACGTCACGCCGCACGCCTCCATATAATGCCCCGCGCCTTTCTTCGGGTCGGGCAGTCCGGGCAGCGCCGTGAACAACGCCTGAGCTATAGCCGGGGGCGGTAGGCTGTAGCGGTAATCCCGTCGCTCCAATTCGCGGATGCGCTTGAGTTCCGCGTCGCTGATGTCACCGATCTCGACGGCGGAATAGTATTTACGCACTAGGGCGATCTCCGTATCGTTCATCGGCGCATCCTGCTGATGCACGCCCGCGGCGTCGATCTTGAAGCGGTACGGGATGATATTGGCGACGGTACCGTCATGGATGACACAGTACATGAAATAATATTCGCCGGGTCCAAGCCACCGCGGCGCGGTCGGCGCGATCTCCAGACGTTCATAACGATCGAAAATCTCCTCTCTGCTGATGTCATCCGCCATCGGCTCGCGGCTGACTTCCGGCGAGATCCCCTTCAGGCGCAGCCAGTCGTCCGGGTCCACCGGCTGCCAGGCCTCGACCGCGGCATTCCACCAATATGCCCTGCTGTCGTCCATTCCGAGGATGGCGCTGCGCGTCATGTCGGCCTCCGCAACACCACCCGAGCAGCCGCCGCCTCCCGCGCGGCGCGCTCGCTGCCGGTCTCGGTCGGACGGCATAATATAATTTTCGGACGAGCAGCCGCCGCCTTCTCCGCCTTCTTCCGCAAATATCGATTATGCGCCTTGATCCGGTCCTGCACCTCCTTCAGCTCGATCAGCGGGTAACGGGCGCGGTCGAGCACCTGCCTCAGTTCATACGGTCCCGTCATATATTGGCTGTCGCGGCGCTGCTCGTGCAATGCGAAGCAGGCCTCGATCAATAATTCGTCGTCGACGATCTCGCTGGCCAGTTCGAGCAGTTGGCGGAAGATCAGCTCCGGCTGCACCGGCACCGCCGGGTTGTAGTATTGCCGGCCGCTGGCGACGAACCGCTGGAACAGGGTAAACGCCAGACAGGTGCCGACGCTGTGCCTGCCCTCTGTCAGATGGACCGACAACTGCCGCGCCCATTCCACCGCCTGCCCGCGGCGCTCGTCGCTGTCGCGCAGCGCCGGCGGGCGGCGCTCTGCTGGCTCGTGCATATTGCATCCTGTTAGCTGGGTTTTGATCTAATTATACGCGCGAAACCGGCAGTCCGCCAGGATTGGTTCTGAGATACAGCGAAATTCTGTAGAATGCGGCGCGGTTGGCCGCGCCACAGAAAACCCGCGCCGCCTCCCGGTCAGCGCCGAACAGCGCCCGGCGGATGGCGGCCTCGCCCTGCCCGTGCCGCGGGCAGCGTGCCGCTGTAGGCTGTAGGCTGTAGCGTGCTCCTGCCGCGTGCCGCTGTAGCTGCTCCTGCCGCGTGCTCCTGCCGCGTGCTCCTGCCGCGCGTCGCTGCCGCGGACAGCGCGCCGCCGCCGGCCAGGGCAGGCCGGCCGATGGGTGAGACCAGCGCCGCACCTTAGGACAGGGCGAGGTCCGCCAGCTCGGCCAGGGCACTGCCATAATGGGACCCGTCAATAATGCGGCTGCCTACCCAATTATAAATAATTTTCATATTTCTGTTTTTTGGCGGCGACGAACCCCCCCAAAAAAAGGAAGAGCAGGAATAGCGCGCGACGCGAGCGGACGACCCGCCTATCGGGAGGGAGCGGTCCGCGGAACGCGGCGCGTCGCGCGCGTCTCTCTCCGCTCTCTTACACTCTCTCCGCTTTAAGGGTATAAATTTGCCTTTAGAATCAACGATGAACAAAACGTGAATTGCACCCTTTCGTACAATTATTTGCACCCTTCCATACAATAATTTGCACCCTTCCATACAATAATTTGCACCCTTATTTTCTGGCTAGTCCGGCTTCGCCTGCTCAACCGTGAGCCGCTGCTCCCACTTGGCGGCGCAGCGCTGCAGTTCCATCGACCGCCAGACGCCGGCCTCATCGTCATAACAGGCGAGGAGTTCGTCCAGCGCGTCGTCGCGCCACGCCCTCGGCAATCTTTTCAATAATGGCATGTGGTTGCGGACCGGAGCGGCGGCGGAGCTGTGCAACTGCAGAAAATTATGGAGCGGCCTGGGCAGGCCGGGGAGCTTATAATAATCCTCGACATCGTAGTACGGCACCTGCACCAACCCCTCATAATACTCCTGCAATCGGGCCAGCGAGACGCGCGGCGGCTCCGCCGTCGGCGCCGGCTTGTCCGGCTCCGCTGGTTTGGCTGGCTGCGCCGGCTTGGCTGGCTTGACCGCCGCCATGAGGTTGGCCTCATGGATGTCGTCGATCTCCTTGAGATTGACCGGGTTGGCCTCGACGGCTTTGCGCGGGAACCGCGAGTGGGCGTAGGCCGTCGTATAGCCGCGCCCGCGATCGGGCTTGGTCTCGACAAAGAACCCGGCCTCCGGCAGACGCCACTTGCTGTAGACGATGGTTCGCAGGCTCTTGCGCAAGAGCGCGGCGAACTCGTCGTCGGCGATCCTGACGACCCCGTCCTTGCTGCCGCTCAGCCGCCGCAGGACGACCCGGACCATGGCCGCGAGCGGGCCGATCTGCTTGAGCCGCCGCGCCTCGAACAGATCCTTATTTTTCTTCGGGTCCTTGTGCAGGCGCAACCGGTGCAGAACACCCTTCTCGTTCCGCCGGTACCAAGTCCCGATATCCTCGCGCAGCACTTCGAGGACGCTGCGCGTCTCGACCTTGCAGCGCGTCTGCAAGGTGTCGCGGTAGGCCGACATGCGGCCGTCGCGGCTGTAGAACGACAGCGAGTCCATCTCGCACCTGATCCGGTCCTTCGGCGGGAACAGCGGCTGCGCCCACATCGCGTTCTCAAAGGCGATGCGGTCCTGCCGCAGGCTCGACCGTTCGTCGTTCTTGTGCTGCTTGTTCAGCCAGTTGGGTGGGGTTCTGCGGGCCTTCTTTTTCCGCTTGCGGGTCTCCGGTTGATCATATAAATCTTCGTCTGCTGACATGGTGGGTTCTCCATTATCGGGTGGTGCCGTGATCGAGGGCCGCTGGTGTTCAGTAAGCATTCGGGAGGATGCGATCGCGGGTCCGGGGGATCAGGTCCCCCGGACCCTCTTTGCTTTGTGGGGCGGGTTTTCCGCTTGCCGAGCGCGGTGCGCTCTCGTATCTTACCTATCGACATCGCGGCTCCCATAAAGCCGGTGGTGTTTGACACGGGCGTTCTCCTTGCAACAGAGTCCTCGTGTTAATGCCGCATCGCCCCAGATGCGAAGCTTGGGCCGAGGATCTTGCCGATCTTCGGCCCTTCCCTTTTTGCCGCTAGCTCGACGCGGCATCAACGGCGGCCACTCTAAAGCCACGGCGCGACGGCTGGCAAACAAAATATTCCCGTCGCCGACGGCCCGACCACTAAATATATGCGGAGCTGGTGCAGGCCGCTGATTTCAGGCCTGATCAAGAAGGCTGGATCGTATAAATGCGCCGACCGCCTGGACAAGAGATCAGCAAGCCGATCGTTGACCGTGATTTACTGGACGCGCTGCATAAGCTCGCCCGCGACGGCGACGCTGCGGGGATCGCGCGTCTGACCTTGGCGGCGATCTCTGGCAGCGGTTGGTCGGCCGCCCATAGATTTGTTGCGCTCTTTGGGTTGCAACTGATCTCGCGGCTGCAGCCGCAGGAGCAGCCGCAGGAGCAGCCGCAAACGCAGCCGAGGGTCGTCCTGAAGCGACCGACCGCATAACCGATGCGACCCCGACCGACCAGCGCACCGCTCCTCGACAAAGAGCTGGCGGAGCATGTCTGTTGCAGATTTCGCCAGATGGCGCGCGAGCGCGCCGCTCCCTGCGAGATTGCGGCGCTCGCATTGGTTTTTGTCGAGGGCGGCGACTGGACACGCTTGCACCGCTCGCTGGCGTTGGCGGCATTGCGCGTGATCGGAGGCGTGCCCGAGAGCCCATGCAGACCGGATAAGCCGCGGCGGGTCGTACTGCGGAGGCCGGTCGCGTGAGCCCGCGCCCAGCGTACGAGGACATCAATCCTCTGGAACTGTCCGATGCCGCGACCGATCGCGGCATTGCCGCCTTGGTCCAACTGCGCGCCGACATCGTCGAGGATCGACGACCGCGTCTACCTCAAGCGGTTCGCGCCCGGTGCGGAGCACGCAGCGCCGGCGGTCGAGCCCGTGCCGCCGATCCTCGCCGCGCTTCAGAAGGAGGGCGACAAGGGTCTGAGCACCTTCGAATTGATGAAGGCCGCAGGCCTCGATCCGCTGGGTCTGGTGACGGCGCTCGCACCGCTGCGCGCGTCCGGGGCAGGCCGCTACGCCAGACCGGTGCAGTTCGAGATGGCCACGCAGCGGCGCGCCGCGCGGGCCGCTGCGGGCCTCAATCCCAGCGCGGCGACCGCCACGACGGCGGCGGCTGCGGCTCAGCGAGCCGCAATACGTCGTCAAACGACAGCCGCCCGCGCTCCAGCAGCCGCATCGCCCCGGCGCGGATCAGCCCCGAGTACAGATCGATGATCGACCGCGCCTCTTCGGCGATCGTCCGTAGGCTGGGCCGCGCCGCCGACGGCAAACGGCCCAGCGCGTCCATCGCAGTTGCCCAATCCTCCCTTGGGTCGATCGGCGGCGGCGGGCGGTGTAGCGGTCGGCCCAGCAGTCGGGCGTCGGCCATCGGTCCGGCCATGCTGATCAGCGCGGCGGCGATCGGATCGGCAAAGGGGCCGCTGACCATGCCGCCTTCAAAACCGCGCACGTTGCCGATGCCGATCCAGTCGAATTTGTAGCTCGGGTCGCCGTGCAGCCGTCGCATATGGAGCACCGCACAGGCGTGCCCGAGTTCATGATGGGCGATGAGGTAGCGGTAATCGGCCTCGTTCATGGAGTTGCTCAGAAACCCGTGCGCACAGTAAGATACGGAACCGCCGAGGCTCATTAGCAGTGAGCCCCGGCGTCCTAACCTTCGTGATCGGTGCAAAACACGATGGCTGTTTTGAGCATACCCGAAAGCCCGCGGGGCGACCAAGGAACTTGGCGTCACCGCAGGTTGCATCCGGCATATCCGGCGCGGCGAAACCTGGAAACATGTGTTATCGAGGCCATGGCGCTGAAGCGCTACGCCGCGGCAGCGGTCTTGTCCTCCTTGGCCTCGACGATCGACAATAATCTTTGCTCCCACTGGGTGAGCAGGTCGAGCTTGGCGGAGTAGTAATTGTGAACGTCGTAGACCCGCTGGATGCCGCTGCGTTTGTGATCCAGTACCGCCTCGCGATGCACGTCCTCGAACCCGGCCAATGCGCTGAAGCCGGAGCGCGCTCCGCGCCTTAAATCGTGCAGGCGGTAATCGGTGACGCCGCTGATCTGATCGAGCCGCCGCTTGACCCTGTCAAAGCCGCCGACCGGGCGGATGCCGCCGTTCAGCGAGAAGCAATATTTGCCGGACCACCGCTGCAGCCCCTGCAATAACTCCAACGCCAGCGGGGCTATTGGTAGCTCGTGATCGCACCGGCCCTTCATCCGCTCGCCGGGGATCGTGATCAGCCGCGCGTCGAGATCGATCTCGGGCCAACTGAGGTCGGCAATTTCTCTGAGGCGCTGCCCGGTCAACGCCAGCAGCCGGATAATGTCACCCCACGGGTAGCCCATATCGACTGCGGTCCACCACACCCGACGCAACTCGTCGGGATTCAATATGCGACGGCGCGGCTCCTTCTTTGCACCGGTCCACGCCGCTGGCTTGATGTCCTTCAGCGGCGAGACGAATGCGCCGAAATCGCCGCTGTCTTCGGCCCAAGCGAGAAGGCGGCGCAGATGACCAAGGGCGCTATGGGCTTGAAATTGAGCCCGCTCCGCGATCTCGCGGATCGCCAGCCGGTATTCCTCGCGGCTGATCGAGGCGAGCGGACGGCCCTGCCAGCGGCTGACGAACTCGTTTCGCACCAGCCGCTCGATCTCTAGCTCGGTCCGCAATCCCGAGAGCGTGCGCACCCACTGGGCCGCAACCTTGTCGAAGGCGGCGGCGGTCTGCAACCGGGCCGCGGCCTTGGTCGAGGCGGCGGCGGTCCGTTTCTCGGCGCCGGGATCTCTGCCGCGGCTGAGCAGTCCAAGCCAATATTTGGCTTTGCCCCTAGCCTCGCTGAGGCTGAGCGCCGCGCTGTCGCGGTCGTACAGCGTAGGGTCGGGCTCAGCGAGCACCGCCGGATCGCCGTCATAAAACGCACCTAGAGCGCGACGGGTCGGATGCGTGTAGCCGGGGAAACGGGCGAGCAGGCTAAAGCTCTTATTCCCGTTCGAGCTAACCCGCAACAGGAGTTGTGGCGGGTCAACGTCGGAGTACTCGTGACGCTTCCCGTCGGGTGGGAGCGGGACATCGCGAATGAATTTATCGGTGAATTTCCGGCGTGGCAAAATAACGTGCTCCTCGATACGGCCCACCTGTGGGCATCGGTTGGGGACCATCAGCAAGGCGGTCTCGCTGACGCCCTATATTGGTCTCATAATTGGAAAAAGGCAAGGGTTTCCACCA
>Ga0306924_10003812_pt1 | contig 14586 bp, 12 predicted proteins | sample sta12Can44000111_FD_203756 | JGI IMG/M metagenome (GOLD analysis project Ga0306924, IMG submission 203756) | Lab enrichment of tropical soil microbial communities from Luquillo Experimental Forest, Puerto Rico - statanox.12C.anox.44.000.111 (v2)... | ecosystem: Environmental > Terrestrial >... | reverse complement strand
ATGGTGTCGTAGCCCCGGACCAGTGCTGCCTCGAAGCCCGCGACATACGCGGCCCCAAGGCCTGCCTTGGCGGGACGGTGGAGCACATGGATGTGCTTGTCGGCGGCAGCGAGCTCGTCGGCGATCTTCCCGGTCCCGTCGGGGCTGTTGTCATCGACGATGAGCAAGTCCGCGCCGACGACCGCGGACCGCACACGGGCCGTGATGAGACGTATATTATCCCTCTCGTTATAGGTGGGAATTACCACGGCCACGCGACCGGCGAATTCGATTGCTTCGGTCATGCTTCCTGCCATTTCCTAGAAAAACGTGCGCAAATCGGCACACTGAAGTCTTACCCGAGTGGCGGCATGCGGCCATCCCCGCAATTGACCATCTTGCGCTTGTACGGAGCACTATGCAGACCGCGTGTTCTAATTAGGCAAGTCGCGTTATGCAAAAGGACCCGTTGCGGTTGCCGCCCGCGGCCTGCACCGGCCGCTCGGGCAGGCCCAGAAGGCCTGCACTCGTAACCGGTTTGCATAACGCTCAGTGAGCCGAGGTCATCCGCGGAAACCCCATTCCGTGGCCTTGGCGACCGCGTCGAGCCGACTCCGCGCCCCGAGCTTCGCCAGGATTGACCTGACGTGGGTTCGCACGGTGGCGTAGCTGATGTGCAGGCGCTGGGCCACGGTCCTGTTGTCGGCGCCCTGGGTCATCAGCGTTAGTATTTGCTGTTCCCGGGGGGTCAGGCTTTCCAGCAGCTGCGCGTGCCTCTCACGCAGATGGGAGCCTTCGCGGTGCCGGGCCAGGGCCCTCATGATGAGGTCAGCCGGTATGACGGTCTCGCCCTCGGCCACGGCGCGGATCGACTGGACGATCTCCTCGCCTGTCGCGGACTTGATCAAGTATCCTCTGGCGCCCACCTCGATCGCGGCCAGCAGCGGCTCGTTGCCAGCGTCGGCGCTGATAACAACGATCGCGGTGGACGGCGACCGGGAGCGTATGCGCTCGACCGCGTCGTAGGCGGTGCCGTCGGGGAGATAATAGTCAATCACGGCCACGTCTGCCGTGGCCTTCTCGACCGCACGGATGACCTCCGACACGGAAAACGCGACCCCGGTGATCGTAATCTCCGGGTAGTCCTCGAGCAGGGACGCCAGTCCCTCGGCGACGACGGGGTGATCTTCGACGATCAGCACCCGGATGGTACAGACTGGTTCATCCGGCGCGCTCATGGCCTGCATCCGGCTCGGTGGAGGACACGCCCAGAGGAACCCAGAACTCAACTGTGGTACCGGTGCCGGGGCTGCTTTCGATGCGGCACCATCCGCCGGCGAGCTCGGCGCGTTCTCTGATGAGTACGAGGCCGAGGTGGCCAGGGCGGTCTTCGATGTCGGCCGGGTCGTAGCCCACGCCGTCGTCGATTATCCGGATCAGGTAGCCGTCCTCGATATCAAGGAGCTCAACCGCGACGGTGCTGGCTCGAGCGTGCTTGCGTACGTTCGCCAGTACCTCCAGTACGTTTCGGTATATCAGCAGGGCGGTGCCGTCAGGAGCCCGGGCGCTCAGCCTGTCGTCCAGCCGGTAGGTGATCCCGGTGTCGGAGTGCATTTGGTCCAGGTAGACCCGCAGGGCCGGGCCCAGGCTGCCACCTACCAGGCCCGATGGCCTGAGGTCGAAAATAAGCTGGCGCAAGTGGCTGGATGACAGGGTAAGGGCCTCCTGGAGTTTGTCCAGGATCCCCCGGACCGCCTCATCGCGGAGCCGGAGCCGGAGCTGCTGCAGCCGAAAGTTGGCCGCGCTTATCAGCTGGATGGCGTCATCATGAATGTCGGCGGCGATACGAAGACGCTCTTCTTCCCTGGCCCGGATGAGATGACGAAGCAAGGCCCGGCGATCCCGGCTTTCCGACATCAGTATTTCCACGCCTCTCCTCAGGACGAACTGAGCTCGCTGTGCGTCCGTGAGGTCCCTGATACTGATTACCGCTGCCGTAACCCGCTTGATCTTTACCGGCATGACGGCGACCACCGCCGGGAACCGGCTGGAGTCGCTACGGCTGCCCACGAGTTCCAGGTGCTGACCGGCCTCGTCCGGTAGCCCGGACCGCGCGCTGGGCAGGGCCAGCAGCTGATCGGGGAACAAGGCCTGGATAAGCAGGCCGGTCATCGCGCGCTCGTCGAAGCCGAACAAAGACGCGGCCCGGGCGTTGGCCTGGATTATCCGGCCATGTGAATCCACGATCACCAAGGCGTCCGGGAACGCCTCGGGCAGATCCGTAAGCCAGCTTTTCATGTCGTGCTCGCAGCGGTAACTGTTCGGATCACGCTCACGGCTAGGCGCCCTCGCTGGAAACGGCCGGCGTACGCGGGTCGTCTCCGGTGAAACCAGCCGCGCTGACAGGTGCCACGCCTGAGCATGCCGCGAGCGGAGGCATGACCGCCGCGAGCGGGGCGGTCAGCGTGTCGTAGTGGCGGCCGATCCGGGTACCGGCGGCCACGGCGGCGGCGGCGTCGCTCACCGCCGCCCAGAACGCCCAGTCCACCCGGCGCAGCCGATGGGCGGTCACCAGGGCCTCGCGGCGCGCCAGGGACGCCGCCGCCAGGATCTGGTACCGTTCCTGCTCCGTCGTGGTCCGAACCAAGCGAGCCCAGGCCTTGGCGCGGTCCGAGGGACATACGTGCTTCCACGCGTCCGTCACCTTGTCCACCTCTTCTGCCGTAAGGTCGGCAATGCCGGTGATGAGGGTCAGCACACGCTGGCCATCCTGGCCGAACATCGGGGTCATGAGGAGTCCTCCAGATTGGGGAGTCCGGCGGGGATCGGGATTATCTCCTGCACTCCAGGCGGCTACGGGCTATGAACCCGTACCGGACTGGCCGGCGGACGGATGAGCCGCCGAGGGCTGGGGCGACGGCGTGCCGCCCAGGGTGGGGGGAAGGGTGTAGGGGGACTGCGGCGGAATGGTGACTGGCTGGGCGGGCGCGGTTACCGAGACCTTCGCGGTGGCCGTGCCGCCGCTTTCCTGGCCGACCATGGTGAAATAGAGCGCGGGCCCGGTGCCGTTGGGGATGACGTACCTCCCGGCTGCTGCGGCGCTGCCGTGGCCATCGACCCGGAAGGCGCTGACCAGCTGCCCGCTGTTGCCCTCGCCGCGGCCGAGGTAGACCTCGACCACCTCGTTAGCAGCGAAGCCGCTGGCGTAGAACGACACGGTGGTGCCGGGCATGGCGCCGTAGGTGCTCACCTGGGCGACGGGACTGTAGGGCAGGACGTCGAAGCCCGAGGTCACCGCGGCGCGGCTCTCCTCGCCGATCGCGGTCAGGGTCTGGTTGCCCTTGAGCCCGAACGGTACCACGAAGCTGACCGACAGGCCGCCGGCGGAACTGGCGGTGGCCGTCAGCGCCGGCGTGCCGCTGGCAGCGTTGAGGTAAATGAGCACCTGCTCGCCGGGGGCGAACCCGCTGCCGGTCAGCGTGGCAGAGTGGCCGGGCTGCACGGCGTAGGGGTGCGGGGCCAGCACCGGGTACAGGCCCAGCATCTGGTAGGGCGCGGTGGCGGTGGTCTTGGTCTTCTCTCCGACCAGCACCAAGGTGGTGGGGCCGGTAGGGGCGACGCCGACCGGGACGCTGGCCATGCCGACAGAGCCCGAGCCGTCGGCGGTCAGGGTGGCCGCCGGGGTGCCGGCGACGCGGCCCCAGAAGACATCGATCTTCTCGCCGGCGCCGAACCCGCTCGCGGAGACGGTGACCGTGTCGCCGGGCTTGCCCGCCGACTTGCCGTCGATGACGGCGCGGCCGACCCCGACCGGGGCCACGATCTGGGCGATGGCCGTCTTAGTCCCGCCGGCTTGCTGGGCTACCACGTTCTCCGTGGCGCCGGTCATCGAGGCCGGCATGGTGAACCCGGTGTTGAGCGTGCCGTACTTCGACGTCACGCCGTGGGCAACCAGGGTGCCGGTGCTCGAGTGCAGCGGCCGCAGCCAGACGGCCACCGACACACCCGGATCAAAGCCGCTGCCCTGAACGTTGACCACGCCACCGGGTGCGACCAGGCCGGGGTTGACCAGGATGACCGGCCCCCCGTTGGCCGCCACCGCGCGGCCGCCGAGCGTGACCGTCGGCCTGGGGGTCGATCGGGTCGGCGGCACGAACGTCGGGGTCGCTGAGCTCTGGCTGGAAACGCGCGTGGCCTTGCCGCCGCTCTGGGAGACCGCCTTGCCGACCTGCCAGACGATGACGACCGCGACCGCGACCGCGACCAGCTGCTTCCAGCCGATCTTCCGCTTCTTGTCAGGCGAGCCGCCGGCGACAGGCTTTTCTTCAGTCCGGCTTTCCATCATATTACCTTTCTCACTTATTTCTGGACTTTATAGATTGCGAGACTCACCTTGCCGCGGCTCGCCTGCCATACTTTGGTCGAGTGATTGTTCAGGGTGTTGAGTATGTAATTTTCCTGGCCGCCCGTGTTGTTCAGGATCATGGCCTGCTTCATGCCGTTGGACAGCACGATGTAGTCGATGTTCTGCCAGTTCCCGCCGAATACCTTGTCCCGCACGGCGGGGTCGGAGGCGGCTTCGAAGTGCGACTCGTCGTACGGGTAGGTGGGGTGGCCTTCGTGCAGCGCCACCCAGATATCGTCATCGGAAACGATCCGGGCAGTGGGCGGAATATGCGCCTGGATCCAGGCGATCTGCTCCTGCTGCAGGTAGGTCAGCGGCAGGTAGTACACGTCGTTTGGCTTCAGCTTGCCGGTCTGGGGGTCATGGGTGAGCAGGTAGCCGCCGGAGGGCAGCAGCAGCAGCGCCGCGGCCAGCGCCGGGACCACCGTCACCGCGACGCGGGCCGCCGGGCCGGGGAGCGACTTCAGCGCCCGGTCGGCGACCAGGGCAATGCACAGCGCGAACATCGGGATCAGCGGGATCACGTAGAAGTCCAGGATCACGCTGCCCCGGGCGAGGTAGAAGGCGATCTCCAGGGCCAGGGTCCCCGCGACGAGGAAGCCCAGGTTCCGCTCCTTGTCGCGCCAGCCCAGGTACAGGCAGACCAGCATGGCCGCGAGCCCGGCCGCCAGCAGGTACCTGTCCTTGGGCAGCCACATCGTGTACAGGTAGCTGCCGTGGTTGAACAGGGTTCCCTGGTTGCGGTGGAGCTGGTACCACAGCTCATACAGCAGCGACACGTGTCCCTGCGGCTGGTGCGCCAGGTTGAAATCCATCTGCGGCGGGAAAAGCTCGCCCTTCAGCGTGGCGTACAGGAAGTAGGCCAGCATCGACATGCCGGCGGCGAACAGCCACAGCGTCATCGCGAAGCGGTGGCTGGGATCCCCTTTAGTCCGGCGGCTGAGCAGGTAGATAATGGTCGGCGCGAAGAAAATCGCGTTCTCTTTGGTAATCACGGATATGCCGAAGGCCAGGCCCGACCAGGACCCGGCGAAGAGCCGGGCTCGGCTGAGCAGCAGCAGGTAGAGGCTCAGCAGCACCCCGACGACCATGAGGTTGTCCAGCAGCACCATCCGCTGGTAGTAGACCCCCAGCGGGGAGAAGTTGAACAGGAACGTCGCGATCACCGGGGCCAGCAGGCCGCCGGACAGCTTCCGCGCGATCTCAAACAGGAAGAACACGCTGGCCAGATGCGCCAGCAGCATGAGGACCCGGCCGCTGTTCACCGGGTTACCGAACAAGTCGAAATGCTTCGGCAGCAGGAACTCCCAGGCGGCCAGCATCAGCCACCCGCCCGGGGCGTGGTCGTAGAAATACGTCACCGGGCTCAGCCGGTCCTCGCGGATCACCGCCCAGGCCCGCTCGACGTAGATGCCCTCGTCGGTGCTATAGAGCGGGTAGCTGAACAGATGGTAACCGTGCGTCAGCAGCCCGGTCACGAGCGCGAAGGCCAGGGCCAGAATGCCCCAGCGGCCCAGGGACCGCTGGGCGGCCGACGCCGCGCCGAGCAGCCTGCTCGCCGCGGGCGTTGCCCGCCCGAGCGGGGTAACGGTGCCTGCTGCGGCGCCGCGCCGCGCGATGGCCGGGTCACGCGGCGTCATCGACCATCTCCTTAACGTTTTCGGTCGGCTCGCTGGAGGGCCCGCGGTGCGCGCCCACGTGCGCCGTCTTCTCCCAGTTATTGATGCCGCGCATCTGGCGCACCACCGCCCGCCCGGCCGCGTAGGCCAGCATCAGCTGGTAAGGAAGCCACGCGACGGCCAGGCGAACCACGTCGGCCCGTGTCATCTTCAGGCCGTGCGCCGCAGTGAACTCACGCAGGCCGACGACGGATACCAGGAAGTGCGCGATGAGCATGACGACAGGCAAGTAACTGATGAGCGCAACCTGCACCGGGGTCTTGAGAGAAAGCATCGTCAGCAGCGAGAACAGGAAGTAGATGCCCAGCAGGGCCTGGAAGATCGGGAAGGCCAGGGTGTAGAAGGCGAGCAAGCGCTGCTTGCGGGTCGGCAGGCCTTTCCACGTCCCCTTGTGCATGGTCTGGATGAATCCCTGGCACCAGCGGGTGCGCTGTTTGATGAACTGCGTCACCGTCGGGGGAGTCTCCTCGCGGGTCACGTACCGGTCGTCGTAGACGACGCGGATCTTCTCCCGGGTGCCCGACAGGCGCAGCCCGATGTCGGCGTCCTCGGTCAGGTTGGTCTCGTCCCAGCCGCCGATGCGCACGAGCAGTGCGCGGTCGAAGAAGACGGTGTTACCGCCCAGCGTTATCGCGCCTTGCCGGGCAAAGTAGTGCAGGCGGCTCTTGAACCAGAAGAAGTACTCAAGGACGTTCAGCGCGGAGAACCAGGTGGAATCGAAGTTCATGAGCTGGACGCCGCCCTGGACCACCTTGACGTGCTCCGTTTCCATCACCGTGTTCACGACGTTGAAGATGTCGGGATGGATGTCGTCTTCGGCGTCGAAGATCGTGACCACGTCATTCGTCGCCTGCGGCAGGGCGGCGTTCAGCCCGTGCGGCTTGTTGATGGGATTGTCGTGGAACACCACCACCGAGACGTTGCCGTACCCTTCCCGCCGAAGTTCAGTGATCTTCTCCTCGGCCTTGGCGATGGTGCCGTCGTCGTCGACGGAGCAGACCACCAGGACCTGGATCAGGTTCGCCGGGTAATTCGCTCGCACGACACGCTCGATCGTCGTCGCGATGACGGCTTCCTCGTGCCGGGCGGGGAGCATGACGGTGAAAGACAGCCGCGGCGGCAGGAACCGCTCCGGCGCCCTCGCCTCGGTCGGCGGCCGGTCCCAGGTATAGAGCGTCAGGAACAGTGTGTGCGCCGACTGAACCGTGACCAGCAGCGAGAAACCCACCAGCCCGGCGTAGAACAGATCGTGCATCATGCCTCCCGGACCCACACCCAGCGCACGCTGAATGCATAATTCGCGGCGAACCCGGCGGCGATGCCGATGAGGTCGGCCACCAGGAAGTTGAGTCCCAGCCGGGTGAGCAGCCAGACGCTCAGGACATTGAGTGCCAGGCCCGCGAGCGAGGCGGTGTTGAACTTCGCGAACCGCCCGAGAGACGGTGACCGTACTGCGAACGTCCAGGTATCGTTCAACAGGTAGTTACTAATCGCCGCGAGCTCCACGGCCAGGGCCGAGGCCGCCACAAGCGGCAGGCCGACCCACCGGGAAAGCACGTACAGCACCGAAGTGTTAATGATGACCCCGGTACCGCCGACAGCGGCGAATTTAAGAATGCGTCCTGTGCTGAGGCGGGCAAAACTTATGATCGATAGTTTGCCCATCGGTAGGCTAGGCTCGCCAGTCTGCTCGGCTTCCGAGCATTGCTGTACGGAGCGGCCATCGCCGGTTGTCTCGGCCGACTCAGAATTCATGGCTTGCTCCCGCCAGAACCGGCGCACGGTTTAGGTCACCTCCCATCAGAGGCTCGTTAGATCGGTAGATCCTTCATCGAAATGTCTACGTGAGCCTGGTGTGGACTGACATCCCTGGTATCGACCATCTTGGGTCGGCGCTGTGACTATGCAGACCAGCGAGGTGTATAAAACGGCCGCCATAGTCGCGCCGGATAGCGGGCTGACCGCCCGGATACCTGCTGAGCGGCCCTTTACCTCCAGTCGGGCCGGATGGCGGCTCGTGTAACGGTTATCCTGCCGTCTGCATAGTCCGGTCAAGCCCGCAAATGGCTGGTTACCGGGATGGCACGAAGCGCGGTTGCAGGTAGAAATTCCTTGGAAACACCAGTCCGCTCATGGCCAGTGGGCGCGGAACATATCCCGAGGAGAACTTCACGCATGTCCAGTGCCGGTCAGCCAGAAAGCAATGATGTAACCCGTCGCCAAGGCTCTGAGGTGCAGGTGCGGCATCCTGCCGGAGGAGCGCGGCTCTGGCAGCGACTACGGACAGCACGCAGAGTCCGGCTTCGTCTGTCCGGTTGCCAGCGACACGTTCTCGCCGCGATACAGAACGAACTGCAGGCAGACGCGGAGCTTGCCGCTGCGTTCTCGGCCTTTACCAGCGCGACCGTCGGCGCGGCCATGCCTAAGGCCGAGCGGCTGCCGGCTCGGACCACGCTGGCTGGGTGGCGAGCATTCCTGAAACGGCGGATCATGCTTGTCGTAGCCGCAGTCGCCGCCCTTGCCGCGGTGCTGGCCTTGGCGCTGGCGGCATCCTCGGCGGGGCGGCAGACTCCCTGCGATCCTGCCTACGCATTCGCTCCCGCATGCCATGGACCGTCCTGGGCGCCGGCCGACGTGGGAGGGCAGCTTCGGGCGTCCTACCCGCCACCCGCTTATGGCCACCCGTGATGACCATGCGGAGCCAGGTAATGAGTTCGCTGGGGAAGGTGCTGCGGAGGCTGTTCGGCCCGCTGACGACGCGGGGCCGGTCGTTCCTGGCGGCAGGCGGCGCGGCGGTGGTGTGCGGCGTGGCGATTCCCGAGCCGGGCCTGGTCCGGGTCGGCGCGCTCGTCTTCATCCTGCCGGTCGTCTCGGCGCTGATCGTGCCCCGGACGCGGTACCGGCTGGCCTGCAGCCGCCGACTGGATCCGCCGCGGGTCGCGGTCGGACAGCGAACCACGGTGACCGCGCGGATGGAGAGCGTGTCGCGGCTGCGCGCCGGCGTGCTGGTGGCCGAGGACGTCACCCCGGACCCGCTGAGGGTACTGGGGTCCAGCCCGCGGCTCGTGCTGGATGAGATCGAGCCGGGCGGGCACCAGGAGCTGTCCTACCAGATCTGGCCCGAAGCCCGCGGTAGGTTCGGCGTGGGCCCGCTGCGGATCCAGGTCGCGGACACGTTCGGGCTGGTGAAGACGGCCAAGTCGGTCCACGCCATGAGCACGCTGGTGGTCACGCCCAAGATCGTCGCGCTGCCGCGGGCCGCCGCGCCGAGCAACTGGCTGGGCGAGGGCGCCGGCGGGACGCGGACGATTTCGGCGGTCGGCGAGGACGACGCGGCCCCACGGACCTACCGGGACGGCGACAGCCTGCACCAGGTGCACTGGAAGTCCACGGCACGGTACGGCGAGCTGATGGTCCGCCGGGAGGAACACCAGTGGCGCAACAGCGCGTCGGTGTTCCTGGACACCCGCCAGTGCGCGCACGCCGGCCGCGGGTCGACATCGAGTTTCGAGTCCGCGGTCAGCGCGACCGCCTCGATCGGCGCGCACCTGGCTGAGGAGGGCTTCCGGGCCCGGCTGATCACTGAGGCCGGCGAGATCGCCCCCCGCGGTACCTTCTCCGACACCTTGCTGGACGTGCTCGCGGTCATCACCCCGTCGCGGGAGGCCAGCCTAGAGTCCGGTATCTCCGCGCTGGCCAGCGCGAGCGGCCAGCTGATCGCGGTGGCCGGGCGGCTGTCGGCGGATGACGCCGCCCAGCTGGCTGCGGCCCGGCGCGGGAAAGCGCCCGCGATGGCGCTGCTATTCGCCGTCTCGGCCTGGACGTCCGGCGGGACCAGCCAGGACCCGGCACGGTCCGCGGAGATCCTGTCCGCCGCGGGCTGGCGGGTCGTCGTCGTGACGGCCGGCATGCCGCTGGCGGCGGCCTGGCAGCAGCTGCACCAGCCCACCGGACGCCTCCGGCTCGTGGATTCGGCCGACCGGCTGCTGGGGGCAAGGTAGCATGCGGCCAGACCGCAAGATGACGATCACCGCCGCGGTGGCCTGCGTGCTGGTCTCGACGGCAATGACTCCGCTGTTCTTCAGCCCGCTGTGGTTCGCCGCCGCGGCCGGCGCGGTGATCACGGTGGCCGGCGCCGGGACGCTGACCCGGCTGCGGGCCCCTCGCATGCCGCCCGTGCTGGTCTGCATGGCCGCCGGGGTGGCGGCCCTGTCGCTGTACCTGAACCTGGTCTTCGAGGCCCGCCACTCGCTGCTGTACGTGATCCCGACGCCGGGTTCCCTGGCCCGGCTGTGGGACCTCGCCGGCGCCGGGCTGGACGAGGCGCATATATACAACCAGCCTGCGCCGGGCCTGCCCGGGCTGATTCTGCTGGCGGCCGCCGGTGCGGGCATCACCGCGGTAATGACTGACCTGATCGCGGTGCGGCTGCGGGCGGCCGCGCTGGCCGGATTGCCGCTGCTGGTCCTGTTCGGCGTGCCGGTCATGATGAACGCTTCGCATAACCGGCTGGTCGATGGCCTTATGTTCGGCCTCGGCGCCGCGGGTTACCTGGCCATGCTCGCTCTCGGCAGCCGGACCAGCGGGAACGCCACGGCTCTGGCCGCGGCGGGCGGCCTTACCTCAATCGCGGCGGCGCTGTGCGCGCCGTTGCTACTGTCCGGCGTGCACCTGAGCGCGCTGTTCTCCCCGGGCGCCGATGCCGGGGGCCTGCCACAGACCATGGCCCAGCTGCATGAGAGCCGCCCGAGCGTGGTGTTCACCTACACCACCACCGCCTCGCCGAGTCTGCAGCAGAACGACCCGCAGTACTTCCGGCAGTACGTGTTCGACACCCTGGACGAGACGGGCTGGCAGCTGACCAGCTACCCGCCAGGCGCGGCGCAGGCCAGCTCACTCCCCCAGGCACCGGGGCTGACTGACCTGTCCGCTGCTCAGCTGGTGACCACGACGGTAACCACGACCACCGGCTCCTCGGGTGCGCACCCGGCTTTCCTGCCGTTGCCCTACCCGGAAATCCGGGTCAGCGCACCGGGACGGTGGCTGGCCGACCCTGACCTCATGATCTACTCCCCGGACAGCTCACTGGCCGGCATAACCTACTCGGCGGTGAGCTACGCTATCGACCCCAGCCGGGCGGAGCTGGAAGCCGTGCCAGCGCTGAACGCGCTGCCCGGCCTGGCGCCGGACCTGCAGCTGCCCCCGTCGTACCGGACCGCGGCGCTGAAGCAGCTAGCGCAAGCCCGGACATCCGGTCAGGCTACCGAGCTCGGCAAGGTGGCCGCGCTGGTGACCTGGCTGTCGACGCCCCCCTTCCGTTACAGCCTGGCCGCGGCGCCGTTCGACAGCGCGGCCGGCCTGCTGTCGTTTCTGACCACGACGAAGACCGGCTACTGCGTCCAGTACGCGTATGCGATGACCGTGCTCACCCGCCTGCTCGGCATCCCGGCCCGGTTCGTGACCGGCTACACCGCCGGCATGCCAGGCAAGGGCGCCAGCTACCAGGTCAAGACCACCGACGCGCACGCCTGGACCGAAGTGTACTTCCCCACCTTCGGCTGGATTCGTTTCGAGCCCACCCCGGGCGAGCAGGGCGGCACCGCCAGCACGCCGGACTATATGAGCGCCTCGACCGGGACGGGGAACGCGACGACGGTCCCCACCGATCCGGTCATCGAGGCCGCCACCGGGTCCGGCAGTCTCTTGCCCGGCCCGCACGCCAACCGCCCCATTCCGAAGCCTCCGCAGCAGGCGGACCAGCCCGGCACCGGCTCGCACGGCCGCCCAGCGGGAACTTCGCTGGCGGCTACCACACTGGCCGTGGTGACTGCGATCGCGCTAGTCGTCATCGCCATAGCTACCCTCCGCATCACCCGGCGCCAATGGCGGTGGATGCGCGCCACCGACGACGCCGCCCGGGCCCATGTCGCCTGGCGCGAGTTTCGCGACGACCTAGCGGATTTCGGGTTTGGCGGCCGGCCCAGCGAACCACCCCGCACCCTGGCCGACCGGGTCAGCGTCACGCTGCCAGAGCCTGCCAGCGCCGCGGTTCGCAGGCTGGCCCTGGCAGAAGAACGCGCCAGCTATGCGGCCTGCCCGTCGGCACCACAGGATCTGCGCCGCGACGGCACCACCGTCCGGCGCGGCCTGGCCGCTACCGCCCGCCGCAGCGTTCGCTGGCGCGCCCGCGTGCTCCCCGCCTCGCTGGTCAGCACCACCGCTGCCATTGGTCACATCCTGCACAGGAAACTAACCCGCGACGGGTAAGACGACGAACGGTGCTGTCCCCAGAGCAGATCGACGCCCGGCTGGGCGACCGGCTGGGCCTGCTGACCTGGGGCAGCCGCACCAAGCCGGCGCGACAGCAGAGGCTGCGGGCCTCGATCGACTGGAGTTATAAGTAGCCCTGTGTCAAGCCGCCGCCGGTTTTCTTCGGCGAGGATGCGCTGGAGAGCTTTGTGCCAGGCGGGGGTCGTAGGCTGTGCGGTTCTGCCAGTAGTGCCAGATGACGTACAGCCAGGCGCGGGCGAGGATGCGAGTGGCGTGGGGGTGGTCGTTGCCGCGTGCGATGGCATCGTTGTGCAGCTGGGCTGCCCGCAGGCTGGCGTGGCGGGAGTCGCCGGCGAGGTCGCACGGCGTCGCGGAGCTGCTTGCCGGGGGCCCGGCGGAAGTCGGCGTAGGTGGTCTTGCCGGACTTGCGGGTGGAGGGGGCGACTCCGGCCAGGCAGATCAGCGATTCGGGGGTGGGGAACCGGGCCCGGCAGTCACCGGTCCCGGCGGGCAGCCGTGCGGCCCGGATGGTGCGCCTTCCAGCTAACCGGAAAGCCTGAGTGCCGCCTGAACGCAGCTACCTGCGTTGGAGGAAGCGGCGCGGCAGCGCGGGTGAGCCGCTTCACATGCACCCGGTGATGCGCACCGCTGACCTGGTGACACGCACCCGGCCCGTTCGGGATAATCTCTTTGAGCCGAACGGACCGCGGGCTCAGCTGGCCTGAGCCTGGCCCGCCCCACCTGACGGGTTGCCCGCCCGGAGCTCCACGACCTGAGGCAGGGCAGTGCTCAAGGACCTACGGCAGCGCTCAATCTCCGCCTCGGCGGACGCGCGGCCGGACCACCGGGCGGCCTCCACCATCTTGCCGGGCTCGAGGTCCTTGTAAACCTTGAAGAAGTGCTGGATCTCCGACCGCTCGAACTCGGGTACGTGACGAATGTCCTGCAGGTGTTCCATCAGGGGATCTGCCGCGGGGACGCAGAGGATCTTGTTATCAGGCCCCTTTTCGTCCCTCATCTGGAACATCCCGATGGCTCGTGCCGTGATCAGGCAGCCAGGGAAGGTTGGTTCGTCGAGCAGAACCAGGGCGTCGAGCGGGTCACCGTCCTCGGCCAAGGTGTCCTCGATGAACCCGTAGTCGGCGGGGTACCGGGTCGCCGTGAAGAGCATGCGGTCAAGCCGGATCCGGCCCGTGCGGTGGTCCATCTCGTACTTGTTGCGCTGCCCCTTGGGAATCTCGACGATTACCTCTATGTCCATTTTCCACTCCAGTGTTATCCGTGCTGTTTATGGCTCCTGCCCGAGAGCTCGTCAGCAACGCGGCCGTACTCCTATCAGGCCGCGAACGAATTGACGTGTAAAGGCGAAATGCGGCTCGGCTGCTCCCGTCATCAACAGGGTCGAATCAGTGGCGGATCCGGGAAGGCCGCGGCGGCGCGCTCCTCGAATCGGCGTATGATCCGGTTCATGACCAGCGCTACCACGACGGTCAACAGGCCGGCGACCGCCACTCCGCCGATCGTGAGGTCGGTTCCCACCCGTATCACCGTGCGACCCAGGGCGTACGCGCTGAAGGAGCAGGCGGCCGCCCACATTATGCCGGCCGCGGCATTGACGACAAGAAAGCGGGTGCGGCGCATCGCGTTCAGCCCGGCGAAGAATGCGGCGTAGGTCCGCAGTGCGGTGATGAACCGTCCCACGAACACGATCTTGCCTCCATGGCAGGCGAACAGGTAGCGCCCGACCTTGAGTTTCCTGGTGTCCAGCCGCACCCAGTGGCCATAGCGCCGCACCAGCCTCGAGCCGCCATGCTGGCCCAGCCAGTAGCCGCCGTTGTCACCGGCGATGGCCGCGACGGCCGCGACGAGCGCGATCAGGCCGATGTTCAGCCGGTGAGTCGATCCAGCATAAAGCGCTGCAGCGATCACCGCGGTTTCGCCGGGCAGCGGAGAGCCTACGCTTTCCAGCGCGACGAATAGGAAGACGGCGAGGTACCCGTAGGAATGGAGAAAATGATTGATCAGATGCATGCTCATGGGTCCATGTATGTAGTTCGGGAAATCTCGCATTGGGAGGGTGGTACCGTCCCTATCGCCCAGCCTCTCCGGCGGCCCAATTTCGCAACGAAGAAGGTGACGAACGCGAAGACGATCAGCGCCGGAAGCACGTTGTGCCCGAAGGCGTGACCTAGGAGGGCCGCCGTGTTCGCCGGCCGATCCCAGCCATTCTTCCAGCCCGTCATCCGCGCGGAC
>Ga0306924_10003809_pt1 | contig 14592 bp, 9 predicted proteins | sample sta12Can44000111_FD_203756 | JGI IMG/M metagenome (GOLD analysis project Ga0306924, IMG submission 203756) | Lab enrichment of tropical soil microbial communities from Luquillo Experimental Forest, Puerto Rico - statanox.12C.anox.44.000.111 (v2)... | ecosystem: Environmental > Terrestrial > Soil... | reverse complement strand
AATCCCTCGAGATCGCCACCTTCGTGGGCGCTCGTCTTGTAATCGATCACCCAGCGGGTACCGGACTCGTCGACGAAGCTGCGATCGATCTTCACGTTACGCAGCCGTCCGCCGCTCACGCCGCTCAGCTCCCACTCGCTGTAGGCCTCGCGATGGCTGCCGCTCAGGATCCAGCGACCGCGCTCATCGGCGAGCGTCTGCCGCAGCGCCGCGAGGATCACCTCGGCCGCGCGCGGTCGCTCGTCTCGCGGCACACCGAGCCGCTCGAGTTGGGTGAGCACCCGTGTACTCTCCTCCTCCAGGGCCGCAGCAGGTGGCAGCTGCTCCGCTCCTGCCAGACGTGCGAGAGACGCGTGCACCACCGTGCCGATGTCCCGCTGCGTCTCGCGCACCCAGCTGAACTCCAGCGGCTCGGCTGCGAGGTAGGCGGGAGGAAGGTGAGTGACGCGTACGCCCGCCGGCGGCGCCGGCGGCTGCCAGTCTGCAAGCAGGCGAGTGAGCGGAGCTGCCACCGCGGGCTTCGTCTCCAACCTCGCGGTCTCCATGGTCTCGAAGCGGCCCCCGAGCGCCGGCCAGAGAATCGCCAGCATGCTGCGGCGGTCCGTCTTGATCGTTCCGTCGGGAGCGGTCGTCGGCGCCGCAGACAGCCACAGTGTGCGCCGCGCGCGCGTCACGGCGACATACATGAGGCGGCAGCGCTCGTGCGCGTCACGCTGACGGATCAGGTCCTTGAGGAAAACATTGAGGTCGCTCTCCTCCGCCGCGCCGATCGGCGGCGATGGCGAGATGAGCAGGTCGCTCTCGCTCGACTCACTCGGCAGGTCGATCCAGCGCAGCAGGCGGTGCTCGGCGCCGCGCGTCGCGCGCTGCAGTGCCGGCACGATCACGTGCTCGAACTCGAGGCCCTTCGCCCGGTGAATGGTCATCACCTGCACCGGGTTATCAGCGCTTCGCGGCGCGCTGTAGAGATGCGCGAGGAGCGAGCCGAAATCCTCGGGGCCCTGCCACTCGAGCGCCGCCGCGCGCAACGCCAGGGCGGCGAAAAAGCCGCGCGCATCCGCGAGCTCCTCGGCTCCATACGCGTCGCTCGCCCCAAGCCGCAGCCAGGTCCTCTCCAGCCAATCCGCGACCGGCGCCTCACCGCGTTCCGCGAGTGATTGCGTCAGGACAGCCCGCACCCCGGCGAGACGCGCGCGATCCCCGGCATCGCAACGCGCGAGGCGCTCGGGGTCCGCGAGTGCCTCGAGGACGAGCTCGCGATCGTTCAGCGCCGAGAGCGCCGTCAGCGTCCGCAGGCGCGCCCCGCACCAGGGGGCGCGCAGCAGCGCGAGCCACGCCGACCGGTCGGCCAGGTCGAACAGCGCGCGCGTGAGCTGCACGAGGTCCCGCACCACGAGCCGCTCGCGCAGCGGCACCAAATCGACCGCACACGTTGCGACACCGCGTGCGCCGAGCGCCTCGACGATCGGTATGGCGTGTGCGTGAGCGACGACGAGCACCGCCACGCTCGCCGCGGGGTCCCGGTGGCGCAGCTCCGCGACGTGCGCGGCGATCGCCCGCGCTTCGGAGGCGGGACTCTGAGGAAAGAGCCTGAGTGTTGCGGTTGCGAGGTCACCGTTCGCCCGAGCCGCGCGGGCGGCGGTGTCCGCCGCGATGCTCTCGCGGTAGCTCACGGCGCCGGTGCGCAGCTCATCTGCTGCCGGGAAGACCTGCGCGAACACCTCGTTGGTGAAGCGCACCAGGTCGGCTACCGCGCGGAAGTTACGCAGCAGCCGCAGAGGCTCGAGTCTCACCGGCCCGATGCCGGCGGCACGCGCCCTGAGAAAGAGACCAACCTCCGCGTCCCGGAAGCGGTAGATCGACTGCATCGGATCACCCACGACGAAGAGCGTCCGGCCATCGCCTTCCTGCCAGCCGACCGTGAGACTCTCGAGCAGCTTCACCTGCGCGAGCGAGGTGTCCTGGAACTCATCGACGAGGATGTGCCGCAGCGCGAGACCCGCGCGCAACGCGAGATCGGTCGGTTCGCCGCCGACGGTCAGGGCCTCGCGGGCGGCGCCGCTGACGTAGGTGTAATCGACGCGGCCAACCTGCGCAAACTCGGTATGCAGCTCCGCGGCCGCGCGCGAGAGCATGCGGGAGAGCGCCTCGATGGCTGCCGCATCGTCCTCGGTGAGCTGCGCGGCGGGCGCCCGCTTCAGTGCGAGCAGCGCCTCACGCGCGCCGGCGAGATTGCGCAGCTCCCCGATCAGGTCCCGCAGCTGCTGGCAGGCGCGCGGATCGGCAAAGCCCGCACCGAGCCGATGCGCTCCGAGCTGCTTGCGCCAGTCATCGCGCGTGAGCGCGAGGTGCGCGAAGTGCTTCCAGTGGGATAGGTCCGCCGTCTCGCGGCTGAGCGGGCCGCAGCCGGCCAGTGCTTCGGCGCGGCGGCGCAGCCCGGCGGGGAGCAGCGTACACAGCGCTTCGAGTCGCGTGCGTGCGAGGCGCGCCAGGCTCTGATTCACCCGCTCACACAGCGCACCGGGCTCCTCGCCCGCAACGAAGGGAAGCCAGTGGCCGCGCTCCTCGAGCATCTGCGCGATGAGCCGCTCGAGGTACATCCAGTTGTTGTCGGTGCGGTCAAACAGCAGCCGCGCATCCAGCGCGCGCTCCGGGTCGCTCTCGGCGCTCTGCAGCGTACGGCGCGCAGCGCGCTGGTAGAGCTCGCCGGCGCTCTCGGTGACATTCAGCGCGCCACCGGCACGCGAGGCGACCGGTAACTGACTCGCAAGCCAGTAGTTGAAGGAGTCGATGGTCTGGATCCGCAGGCTCTGCGGGTGGCGGTCGATGCTCCAGCCCCGAGCCGCGCCGTGGGCGAGCGCGGCTTTGGCGAGCATCGTGAGCTCTCGCGTCTCGGGATTGTTCGCGGCGAGCTCACCGCGCAGCGCGCGGATCACGCGTGCCCGCATCTCCGCCGCCGCCTTGCGCGTGAAAGTGATGGCGAGGATCTGCGCCGGATCCTCGACGGTGGTGAGAAGTCTCAGGAATCGACGCGTGAGCACTGCTGTCTTGCCCGAGCCCGCGGGGGCTTCGAGCAGGACCGAGCGCGAGGGGTCGCTCGCCGCGGCTCGTGCGGCCTCATCGAGGCGCAACGCGGACTCACTCATCGGTGTCATCCGCGTGCGCCGCCGCTTCCGGAGCGAGGTGTGCGCCGATGCGGCAGAGATCCGTGAGGTGGCAGTAGTCGCAGGCTCCCTCTGCCGGGTCCACGCGCGCATCGCCCGCCAGAAAGGCGCCGATCAATCGGCCGATGAGCTCTTGCCAGCTGCGCTGCTGCGCCCGCCAGTCGGCGGCGGCGGCGCCGCTCGCCGCAAGCGCGCTCACCCGCGGGAGAAGATCGGCGGTCGCCGCGACGCCCGTGAAACGCACCTCGCGCGCCGTCAGATTCACCGTGGCGAGCGCCATGACGTCGCTCCCCATCGCGGTGAGATAGGCGAGCAGCTGTGGGTGCGTGGGCCGCGCGCCGTACCAGTCGGGGCTGCCAGGCCGGCCGCTTTTGTAGTCGAGTACTGCGAGTCCGTTCGCGACCCGATCGACGCGGTCGAGTCGCAGGCGTACCCGGCCGCCCCCGAGTGCGAGCTCGGTCATGTGCTCGGTCGCCTCGACCGTGAAGGGCGGGCGCGTCCGCTCGAGCGCACACAGGCGGCGGATCAGGCGCTCGGCGCGCACGCACTCGCGCTCGAGCGCCGGCGACAGCACGGTGAAGAGATCGAACTGCGCATCGGGCGCTCGCCGCGCCCGGCGGCGGCGGCTCCCCACCTCCGCCTGCAGCGCCCGAGCCGCCTGCGCCACGCACTGCGTGATGAGCACTTCGAGTGCGCCCTCATCGAGCCCTTCGAGGGCGTGCGAGTTACGGAGCTCCTCCCAGAGCATCTGCAGCGCGGAATGCAGCAGCAGCCCGCGCTGGTCCATCGGGACCCCGGGCTCGGGCTCCTCGGGCGCTGTGGCCCCGAGTCGCAGCTCCGCGTAGGCACGGAACGCACACGCGTTCTGCAGCGTCAGGGCACGCGTCCCGCCGGGGAGCGGAGTCAGCGGATTGAAGGTCACACCGCTGACATCCGTCAGCTGCTCGCTGCATCCGTCCCGGTGCAGACGAAGCGGCAGCCACAGGGTCGATGGCCTCCGCTCTTCGAGGGCGAGGCCTGCAAGGCACGGACTCGGCAGAAGCTCCCGATCCTCATCGAGCACGGGGACCGAGAGCACGAGCTCCCGCGCGCCGTGCCGCCAGGAGCGGAGCAGCGTCTCCGCCTGGCTGCGCCGGCCCGTAACGGTCGCCTCGGGAATAGCGGCTGCGAGCTGTGCCGGCAGCGGCAGGAACGGATCGGGCGCCGGCGGTTGCGGGAACCGGTCAGCGTCGAGGGAGCCGACCCAGATCCCGTCGTAGATCACGACCGGGTCGGTGAGCGCCCCCGCGACGGTCACCGGCACTCCTTCGTCCGAGGGTCGGTATGAGGTCCGCCGCGCCAGCGCCTGCAGCAGCTCGAGTGCGGCATTCAGGCCGAGACTCGGCGCACTGGCGGCCAGCTCGCCGAACTCCTCGAGGACCTCGCGCCAGCGCAGGCGCGTCTGATGCGCGGCGCCATCGGGTACGAGCGGGCCCGGCCAGCCCACCGTGGAGAGAGCAGCCTCGAAGCGTTCGGACCAGCGCCGTGGGGAGGCGGTGCCGGTCGCCAGTCTCCGTTCGGCGCCGTGCAAGCGATCGTCGAGCTCACGTGCCGCAGGCTTCAGCTCCCGCGGTGCAAGCTGCAACGCGCCGAGGAATTCCCGGAGCGTCAGGCTCGTCGGACCGCGCTGGCGCAACAGCCACGCCAGGTGCGCGCGCGCTGGCGCCTCCGGGCTCAGCCAGTACGGGGAGGTCAGCCAGCGGCTGATCAAGTCCAGCTCGATGTCAGCGCCCGCGAGAAGGCTCAGCGTCAGGAGGGCCTGCGAGGGTAGCGCCAGCGTGCCGAAAGGCTCCCCGCCTTCGAGGCCGACGAGTGCGCGACACGAGTGCTCGCCGGCGAGCGTCGCCCCGGGATCCAGGGCGTCGCGGATCAGGCTTGCGAGTCGCTCCCGCGCTCCCGCAGGTCCTGGAAGCATCACGAGAAGCCGCGCGTCGGGCTGCGTGCGAAGCCGCTCGCCACACCAGGCGGCGATCGCCTCCATCTGCGAGAGTGCATCGGGCGTCCGTACGCCGCGTACGGAGGGCTCGGCAGCGCGCGCGCTCGGCGCTCCGGGGCCAGCCGCCAGAGCGCTGAGCCAGGGAGGGACTGCGTCGAAACCGCGCAGCAGCAGCGGAGGCGGCGCGCCCGACTCGCCGAGGCGGCCGGTGAGGGAACTCACACTCGCCGCGTTCAACGCACGACAGCGTGCCTCGAAGCCGCGCCGGGCCTCGAGAAGGAGCGTCGCCTCGCTGTCCGGCGCACCCGCTACCACGGCGATCCCATACTCGGCCGCTCGCTCGCTCGCACGTTGGAGGGATTCGGCGAGGAGGTCAGTCTCGAGGAAGGGATATTCGCGTGAGGCTTCCTGCGCCGCCTCGCGCCAGAGCAGCCACTCCTCGGTTGAGCTGAGAACGCGCGGCCATTCGGCAGGTGCCTCCTCGCCGCGCCGCTCGCACTCGCGCCGCGCCCAGCTCGAGGGCGTGAGCACATCCACACTCGTCCACACCTGCCGCCCGGCGGCGAGCTCGGCGGCGGCATGCGCCAGCTGTACCGCGCGCAGCCGCTGCCCTGTCGGCACGAGCAGCGTGCCGCCGCGCTGCAGATGAGAGGCTACATCGCTTGGAAGACTAAACAAAACAGACTATTAACGAGCTTTTATCGAACTCACTTGAACCGCGAGGCGCGTCGTACCACGTTACGTGTCACCGTCTCCCTGACACCGAGTTGCCGCGGGGCCGCCGCGCAGGCGGTGAGCTGCTCCTCGATGCGTGCGAAAACCTCGCCGAGCATCGCCGCATCCGGAAGATAGGTGATGCGGAAGTGATTGCTGTACGGCACGTTGAAGCTCGCTCCCGGGGCGATCAGCACGTGCTTCTGCTCGAGCAGGTCGAGCGCAAACTGCTGATCGTCGAAGTCCGGCAACACCAGGGGATTCACACCGACAAAGGCGTACATGGATCCGCGCGGCGGCGCGAGCGTGAGGAAGCGGCTGCGCTGCACGGCGGCGAGGATCGCCGCGCGCGATTCGTACAGCCGCCCGCCCGGGGAGACGAGCTCGCGCACGCTCTGATGGCCGCCGAGCGCGGTCTGCACTGCCCACTGAGCGGTCACGTTGCTGCAGAGGCGAAGCGAGGCGAGCAGCTCGAGCGCCTGGAGGTATTGGGCTGCGGCGTGCGTGCGACCGGAAAAGACCGCCCAGCCGACGCGGTAGCCGCAGGCACGATAGACCTTCGACAAACCCGAGAGTGTCGCGCAGACCGTGTCGTGCACCAGCGTCGCCATGGGGACGAACTGCGCATCCCCGTAGGTCATCTGGTCGTAGATCTCGTCGCTGAACACCACGAGCCGCCGCTCCTCGGCCAGCCGCGCCAGCGCTTCCAGCACCGCGCGCGGATAGACGGCGCCCGTCGGGTTGTTGGGATTGATGACGACGATCGCGCGCGTGCGCTCGGTGACGAGGCTGGCGATCTCCTCCGGGTCCGGCACGAAGCTGTTCTCGGGATGGCAGGGATAGTGCACGGCGCGGCCGCGATTGAGCGTCACCGCGGCGGTCCACAGCGGGTAGTCGGGGCTCGGGACGAGCACCTCGTCGTCCTCGTTGAGGAGCGCCCGCAGCGTGAGGTCGATGAGCTCGCTCACGCCGTTGCCGATGAAGACCTCCTCCGCCGTAACACCCGCGACGCCGCGCTCCTGCTGCTGCATCACCACCGCCTCGCGTGCCGGGAAGATGCCCTGCTGGTGGCAGTAGCCCTCGGCCTCCGCGAGGTTCTCGATCATCGCGAGCCGCATGGTCTCGGGGGTGCGGAACCCGAAGGCGCGCGGATTACCGATGTTGAGGGAGAGGATCTCGTAGCCCTGGCGCTCGAGCTCGTGCGCGCGCCGCGCCAGGCGGCCACGGATCTCGTAGCGCACCTGCCTCAGGCCCTGGCTCGGGCGGATGCTGAAGTCGCTCTTCATGCGCGGAAGAATAACCCAACGGCCGCGCGCTTCCGCCGCTCCCGTGCGAACTGTGACCCGATCGCAGTCAGGAAATCTCGCGCCAGCGATGGCAGGCGATGCCCTGCCCTGCTGCAGGCTCTTCCCACTGCGGAACGCGCTCGCCACACACCGCTATCGCCTGCGGGCAGCGCGTGCGATAGACGCAGCCGCTCGGCGGCGAGAGCGGCGATGGCGGCTCGCCGCTACGCACGCGGGCGAGACGGGCGGGCTGGATGTCGGGGTCGGCGACCGGAATCGCCGCCAGGAGCTCGCGGCTGTAGGGGTGGCGGGGCGTGGCGAACAGCGCTGGCGCCGGAGCCAGCTCCATCATGCGCCCGAGATAGAGCACCAGCACCCGCTCGCACAAGCGCCGCACGAGCGCCAGATTGTGGCTGATGAAAAGCAGCGACAGCCCGCTCGCGGCGCGCAGCTCGGCGAGCAGCGCGATCACCTGCTGCTGCGTCGGGGCATCGAGGGCACTCACCGGCTCATCGCACACGAGCAGGCGTGGCTTGAGGACCATGGCGCGGGCAATTCCGACGCGCTGGCACTGCCCGCCCGAGAGCTCGTGCGGGTAGCGCTCCGCGATCGAGGCGGAGAGTCCGACACGGGCCAGCACTGCGGCGACCGCGGCGCCGCGGGCGATGGCACCCAGCGAAGGCTCGTGCACGCGCAGCGGCTCGGCGACGGTCTCCGCCACCGTCATACGTGGGTCGAGGCTGCCGAGCGGGTCCTGGAAAATGATCTGCAGATCACGCCGCAGCGCCCGCAACTCGGGCGCCGGCAGTGTCGCGAGCTCGCGTCCCATCCACACCACGCGCCCGCTGGAAGCCTCGAGCAGCCTCAATGCGGCGCGGGCGAGTGTCGATTTGCCGCTGCCGGATTCACCGACGATACCGAGCGTCTCCCCGGCGCGCAGGGTGAGGCTCACAGCGGTGAGGGCATCGAGGCGTGCGGGCGCGCCGCGCCCGCTGCGGCGCAGGCCGTACCGCACGCCGAGATCCGTCACGGTGAGTACCGGCGGGCGCCCCGCCGCGGCCGGCGCTTGCACATCCGCATCCGCAGCCGCATCCGCGGCCGCCATCAAACCATCGCCAGCCTGTGCATCCTTCACCAGCGCGCGGGTGTAGGGGTCGCGCGCTGACTTCAGCACCGATGCAACCGGACCGCTCTCGATGAGCCGGCCCTGACGCAGCACCGCGACGCGGTCGGCTACACCGGCGAGCGCCGCCAGGTCGTGCGTGATCAGCACCAGGCCCAGCGCGCGCGTGCGCTTGAGCTCCGCGAACAGCGCCAGGATCTGTGCCTGGATGGTGACATCGAGCGAGGTCGTCGGCTCATCGGCGATCAGCAGCTGCGGCTCGCCGGCGAGTGCGATGGCGATCATCACGCGCTGGCGCATGCCGCCGGAGAGCTGGTGCGGGTATTGCGCGAGGCGCCGTCCGGCATCGTTCACGTGCACGCTCTCGAGGAGCGCCTGCGCGCGGCTGCGCGCGGCCGCGGCGGTGACTCCCGCGTGGCGGCGCAGCACTTCGCTCAGCTGCGCGCCGACCGTGAGGTGCGGCGTGAGCGATGTCATCGGGTCCTGGAACACCATGGCAATCTTCGCGCCGCGCACCCGATCGAGCGCCGCCGGGGAAAGCCCGATGAGCTCCTGTGGGCCGAGCCGCGCGCTGCCCTGCGCCCTGCCATTCGCGGCGAGCAGCCCCATGACGGCGAGGAACAGCTGGCTCTTGCCGGCGCCGGATTCGCCCACCACGCCGAGGCATTCCCCGCGCGCCACCGCGAGGGTCACCTCCTGCACGGCGCGCAGCTCGCCCTGCGGCGTGTCGAAAGTGACGCCGAGCCCGTGCAGGCTCAGCACCGGGTCTGCGCCGGCCGCCTCAATGCTCGCGGGGATCGAAGGCATCACGCAGGCCGTCGCCGAGCAGATTCAGCGCCAGCAACAGCAGCACGAGCGCCGTCGCCGGTACCAGCAGCATCCAGGGCGCAGACTCCATCTCCTGTGCGCCGGCGAAAATCAGATTGCCGAGGCTCGCCTGCGGCTCCTGGACTCCGAGGCCGAGAAAAGAGAGGAAGCTCTCGAACAGGATCATCTGCGGCACGATGAGGGTTGCGTAGACGGCCACGGGACCCAGCACGTTCGGCACGATGTGCCGCAGCAGGATCGCGTGCGGCGGCACCCCGAGCGCGCGCGCCGCCTCGATGAACTCACGGCGCCTCAGTGCGAGCGTCTGGGCGCGCACCATGCGCGCCGTGGTCAGCCAGCCGACCGCGGCGAGTGAGACTGCCAGCACGATGAGGCTGCCGCGCGTGAAGAGCGTCGTGAGAATGATCACCACGAACAGGTACGGCAACGAATACAACACGTCGACGAAGCGCATCATCGCCCCATCGATGCGCCCGCCGGCAAGTCCCGCCACCGCTCCCCACAGCACGCCGATCACGAGGCTCACCGCGCTCGCCAGCACGGCGAGCAGCAGCGACAGCCGCACGCCGTGCAGGGTGCGCACGAGGAGATCGCGCCCGAGCCGGTCGGTGCCGAGCCAGTGTGCCGCCGCACTCCCGGGAGGCTGCGCGAGGTGCTGCCAGTCGAGGCTGTCGTAGCTCCAGGGACTCAGGGCCGGCGCGATGAGTGCCACGAGTGCGATCGCGGCCAGCACGATGAGCGCGGCACTTGCGGCACGGTTGCCGCGCAGCCGCCGGCGCGCATCACTCCACAGTCCGCGGCGCGCGACGGCGGCGACGGTGGGGCCGTCATTCACGCCGTGTGCCCGGATCGAGCCAGCCGCAGGCGAGATCGGCGCAGAGATTGAGCAGCAGCGTCAAAGCGCCGTAGACGATGATCATGCCCATGACGAGCGGATAGTCACGATCGATGGCGCCTTGCACGAGGTAACGCCCGGTCCCTGGGAGACCAAACACCGCTTCCACCACCAGCGAGCCGGTGACGAGAAAGGCGATGGCGGGGCCGAGATAGCTCGCGACCGGCAACAGCGCCGGACGCTGCGCACGAAGGGGGCGCGCAACACCTCGAGGAGGCTCGCGCGTGTCAGCCGCGCGAGCGCTGCGGCGAGCGGCAGGGCGAGTGTCAACACCGGCAGCACCAGGTAGCGCGGTGCGCCCGGCTGCCACCCCGCTACCGGCAACCAGCGCAGGTGTATGCCGAAGACGAGCGCGAGCAGCGGCCCGATCACGAAACTCGGCAGCGCCACCCCGAGCGCACCGATTGCGGCGACGGCGAGATCGGCCCCTGGCCCGCGCCACGACGCCGCCGCAATGCCCGCGGGGATACCGGCCATGAGCGCCACGGCGATGGCGCACAACCCGAGGGTGGCGGAAAGCGGCAGGCCTCGCCCGATGAGCTCGCTCACCGTGAAATCGCGCTGGCGGAGGGAAGGACCGAAATCACCGTGAGCCAGCGCGCGCAGATAACGCAGGTACTGCACGGGCAGCGGCTGGTCGAGGCCGTACAGCCGATCGAGATTGGCCCGCACGGCGGGGCTCACGCCCTGCTCCTCATCGAAGGGGCCGCCGGGGGCGAGACGGATGATGGCGAAGGAGACGGTGACGATGATGAGAAGTGTGGGAATGAGTGCCGCGACGCGACGCAACGCGAGCTTCAGCATGCGGCGACTCTAGCATTTCACGCAATTTCATGGGGTGGCTTGGCGGTGCGCAATTCGTCAACGCCGCGGCACGTCCCGTCAACACCGGGTGCGGCCTGCCGCTATACTGCGCGCTCCGCCCGTGTGCCGGGCACATCGAGAGCCAAGAGGCGAAGAAGAATGAAGCGCATCCTGGTCGGCATCAAGCGTGTCGTGGACGCCAATGTGCGCATCCGCGTCAAGCCCGATGGCAGCGGTGTCATCACCGATGGCGTGAAGATGGCCATCAACCCCTTCGATGAGATCGCGCTGGAGGAGGCGTTGCGCATCAAGGAGCGCGGCGCCGCCGAGGAAGTCATCGTCGCGACCGTCGGTCCGGCCGACACCCAGCAGCAGCTGCGCACCGCGCTTGCCATGGGCGCCGACCGCGCGCTGCACGTGCAGGCCGAGGGCGTGATCGAGCCGCTCACGGTCGCGCGCGCGCTGCTGAAGCTCATCGAGCGTGAGCAGCCATTCCTCGTCATCCTCGGCAAGCAGGCGATCGATGATGACAACGGTCAGACTGGCCAGGTGCTCGCGGCGTTGTGGAACCGGCCGCAAGCGACCTACGCCTCGAAGCTCGAGCTCGCGGGCGAGACGGCACGTGTCACCCGCGAGGTCGACGCCGGACTCGAGACGATCGAGGTCGACCTGCCGGCGGTGATCACCACCGACCTGCGCCTGAATGAGCCGCGCTACGTGAAGCTCCCCGACATCATGAAAGCGAAGAAGAAGCCCCTCGATACACTCACCTTCGCGGCGCTCGGCGTCGAGCCGCGCCAGCAGCTGAAGCTCGCGCGCCTCGAGCCCCCGCCACAGCGGCAGAAGGGTATCCGCGTCAAGGACGCCGCCGAGCTGGTCGACGCGCTGCGAAAGAAGGGACTGCTGTGAGCGCGAAGATACTCGTCGTCGCCGAGCACGACGGTCAGAAGCTGAATGCCAGCACGGCCAAGTGCATCAGCTGCGCGCGCGCCCTGGCGGACGCCGAGATCACGGTGATCGTGCTCGCCGCCGATGCCGCGGCAGTCGCCGCCCAGGCGGCGCAGCTCGCCGGCGTGACTCGTGTTCTCACGGTCGAGAACGCCGCCAACCTGCATCCGCTCGCCGCGGTGCTCGCCCCGCAGGTCGTCGCCGTCGCCGCACCCTTCACTCACCTGCTCGGACCTTCGACGACCTACGGCAAGGACCTGATGGCGCGCGTCGCCGGGCTGCTGGAAGCGCCGCAGGTGAGCGACATCATGGCGATCGAGAGCGCGACGCGTTTCCGCCGACCGATCTACGCGGGCAACGCCATCCTCACCGTGGAGGCCAGCGGTGACAGTAAGGTCGTGGGTACGGTGCGCATGGCGTCGTTCGAGGCGACCGCTGCGGGTGCAGCGGCAGCACCGATCGAGAAGGCCACCGTCAGCGTCGCGCTGCCGACGCACACCCGCTTCATCTCCGTGTCGGCCGCCAAGAGCGATCGTCCGGACCTGCAGACTGCGGCGCGCGTGATCTCCGGCGGCCGGGCGCTCGGGAGCGCCGAAGGGTTCAAGATTCTCTACAGCCTCGCTGACCGCATGGGCGCGGCGGTGGGCGCTTCCCGCGCGGCGGTGGATGCCGGCTACGCGCCGAATGAGATGCAGGTCGGCCAGACCGGCAAGATCATCGCGCCGGAGCTCTACGTCGCGGTCGGCATCTCCGGTGCAATCCAGCATCTCACCGGCATCAAGGACGCACGCACCATCGTCGCCATCAACAAGGACGGCGAGGCGCCGATATTCGAGGTGGCTGATTTCGGCCTGGTGGGCGACCTGTTCCAGATCATCCCGGAGATCGAGCGGCTGCTACAGGGTTGAGAGAACCGCTTCCGCCGCCGACACCTTGAACTGACCCGGCTGCTCGATTTCAACGCGTGTGGCCACTCCGTCGCGCACCACGATCGCGAAGCGCTGGCCGCGCGTGCCCATGCCGAAGCCGCTCGCATCGAGCTCCAGCCCGAGCGCCTTGGCGTAGTCGCCGTTACCGTCGGCGAGCATCAGAACCTTATCGCCCACGCCCTGTGCCTTGCCCCAGGCATTCATGACGAATACGTCGTTCACCGCCATGCAGGCGATCGTGTCAACGCCCTTGGCCCGAATCTGATCCGCGAGCTGCACGAACCCGGGCAGGTGTTTGGCGTCGCAGGTTGGCGTGAACGCTCCGGGTACGGAGAACAGCACCACGGTCTTGCCCTTGAAGAGCTCGTCGGTGGTGATGTCCTTCGGTCCCTCCTTGGTCATGCGCTTGAGCTTCCCCGCGGGCATGCGCTCGCCTGCCTTGATCGCCATACCGGGCCTCCTTACCTAAAGCTCAGGCACCGCGATTGCGCGCCGCCTTCTGGGATTGACTGACTTTCGTCGACTTGGTGGGCTTCTGGGTCTGAGCGGTGGCCGCCCCACTCCCCTGCTTGGCGTGCAGGCTCCACAGGTTCGCGAGCCGCTCGAGCGCCGGATCGCCCTTCACCGCCTTGAACGTTTTTACCGCGTCGTCCTTGTGACCGGCCTTCAGCTGCGCGATGCCGAGCGTGAGGCGCGCATCGGCCTCGTTCTTCACGCCGCTCTTGCCGAGGCCCTTCGAGAGCTGATCGACCGCCTTGTCGTACTGGCCATAGCCAAGGTAGGCGCGGCCGACCGCGATGTTCTTGTCGCCGCTCGACGCTGCGTCCGCCTCTTTCTCGAGCTTCGGCAGCCCCGCCTGGTCCGCCTGGGCGCGTTTCTTCGCGCTGTCGAGCAGCCGTTGGGCGCGGTCCTTGCTCCGCTGGTCGGTGAATACGTTCTTCTCCTGTGCCTTCTGCAGCACGTTCTGCGCATCACCGGGCGAGCCTGCATCGAGTGCGAGCTCCGCCATCTCGGTGTAATCGCTCGGCTCCTTCAGCACATCCGTATCGAGCATGAGCCGGTAAGTCTGGAAGAGGTCGGCTTCGTTGCCCGAGGTGTCCTTGCGCATCGAGTAGAGCAGCTGCGCCCAGGTATCGGGCTTGGGGTAATACGTGACCATCTTTTCCACGGCGCGCGTCTGGCAGGCCTCATCCTGCAGCTTCGTGCAGGCGCTGTAGATCAGCGACAGCGATTCGTTGGTCGGTGTCTGGCCGGCCTTGATCTGGGCGTTGACGATGTCGTCCTCGAACTTCAGGGTGTTCTTCCAGTCACCCTTGAGGTAATAGGACTGGCCGACGATGGTCTTTATCTGATCATCGGCGTAGCCGCCCTTGATGGCGCGGTTACCGAAATCGATGGCCTTGTCATAGTTCTTGATTTGATAGTTGATCGTTGCGAGCTGCTTGACGAGGGTCGGCTGCTCGGCTTGCGGCGTGAGGCCGCTGTCGAGCTTGGCCTCCATCACCTTGGCGGCTTCCGGATAGTTCTGTGTCTTGATGTAGGCGAAGGACAGCATCTCGTCGATGATGTACTGGTCTGCCGGAGTCTTGCCCGACACGCCTTCGGCCGCCTTCAGCTTGGCAATCGCGTCGGGATAATTTTTCGCCTTGAGGGCGGCGTTGGCGTCGCTGAGCGGCTTGGCGAGCGCCGTACTGTTCTTCGGCTGCTTCTCCTGGGCCAGGGACGTTGCGGGAGCCAGGGCCGTGACTACCGCGACCGCGGCGCCGAGGATGAGAGCCGGAAAGATTCTCGTAGGGACCTTCATAGTGGGGTTTCGCATTGCGTTGAAAAGTTATTCACTGAATTGGGCCACATTGACGAAGCCGATCTTCTTCATGTGGTTGTGCTGCGCGGCCGCCAGTACCTTCGCGACGATCCCGTAATGGG
>Ga0306924_10003804_pt1 | contig 14598 bp, 18 predicted proteins | sample sta12Can44000111_FD_203756 | JGI IMG/M metagenome (GOLD analysis project Ga0306924, IMG submission 203756) | Lab enrichment of tropical soil microbial communities from Luquillo Experimental Forest, Puerto Rico - statanox.12C.anox.44.000.111 (v2)... | ecosystem: Environmental > Terrestrial >... | reverse complement strand
GGAACGGATATCCGCGCCTGGCTTTTCACCATTATGCACCATCAGTACGTCAACACGGTGCGACGGGAGGCGCGCGAAGCGACAACGGTGGTCGACATCGAGCACATATCCTCCAACCTGGTGGCTACGACGGATCCTACGGCGCGGCGGCAGCTGGTCGAGCTCGATCGCGCACTTGCCCAGCTTTCTGCAGAGCAGCGTGAGGTGCTCTTGCTCGCAGGTCTTGAAGGCATGGACTACGACAGTGTCGCGCAGATCCTCGGTGTGCCAATCGGCACGGTGCGCTCGCGTTTGTCGCGGGGTCGCGAACGGCTCCGCGAGCTGATGGGGAGAGATAGAGAACCGCAGACCGGCCACTCCCCGGATATAGAGGCCCCGACTACGCGACCGAATACGGCCGTATCTCTACCCAAGGCGGCCTAGCGATTGGCAACGGAAGGGCTGATCGCCGCCTCGGCGCCGTACCCGCCGCCGACAACTCGGTTGGGGTCGGACTAAAGGAGCACAGCCGAGCCGCTACCTCTCGCACGTGCCTCTGAGAGCAAACCACCGAGAGCGTCGGAGATCGCGCCGGCGAGTGCACTTCCCGACACGTCGGACTTCTACATGATGCGCGCCGCCCGCCGAGGCCGCTCCCGATCGCCTTGTGTCAGGATGGCCGATGTCAGCACAATCGCCGGCACCGTATCCAGGCTTACGCGCCTCTAATCCGGTCGAGCAATTCGAAACCGGTCATTTCCGGCATCTTGAGATCCAGGAGCACGACATCGGGCGGCTCGCTCAGCAGCTGCGCCTAGCCTCGGCTCCGGTCTTGGCCTCCCGCACAGATGCCACGCGGCGCCAGCTGACGAACCAGGCAGCGCGTCACCTCCTCGTCATCGACCAAAAGCATCCGGGTTTTACGGCGCGGTACTGAAGGTTCGAATCCATCTCCCTCCAGCAGAGAGTCCAGCGCGTCGAGCTGTTCCTCGTTAAACGGCTGGGCCGGGGCCGGTTGGGCGACGCCGACCGGGGTCGTCGCGACCCACGCGTCTAGCGGAAACGTTGCGTTGAGTATCAGCCCGCTCGCCAGAAGGCGTATAAGCCGGCTTGCCATGCTTCCCTCTCAGATTCCTGCTTGCAAATAGCTGCGGCTGATCAGCTTTTGCACCCTTGACCACTGTCAACAAGCTTCAAAACCTGAGCTTCCCTTCATCGACCGTTATTTCTGCCAGCTGTCAAGCGGCGATCTGGATAGAGCCAGCGACAATCAAGATAAGAGTCCAGTATCGCGGCAGTCGGCATGATCGTCGGGGCGCAATTGTCGGGCAAGGAGGCTGTTCTGCGACCGGCTCCCTTATGGCAAATTTAGGCCAAATCTCTGAAAGCTACCTGATCAGACCCCAAGGACTCGGTTTGGATTGTCGCAAAAGGTGAGACATAGTCAAGCATTCTCGCCTGACAGGATTGCAGAGAGGTTGCGAGTTATTCGCTGGCACTTGACTTACTCCTCGCTTGACTCAAAAGATCGTTTATGACCTGGCCGAGCGCACATCCACTTTGCGCGGACCTTTGGGAGGGCCCCATTCCAGAAACTTTTGCTGATGATCAGAGTGGCCGATGGGCTCTGTTGCCGTTCTCGGGATCGTCGATAGCGGGGATCGCTGCGGCCGGTGCCGAAGCGGCTTCGAACACTACTATTCGCCATCCCGTTGCTATCCAACATCGCCTAATCAGAGACTGGCTTGGTAACAGTTGAGCTCTTCGAGTTCGCGCGGAGGGTCCCGCCTTAGATGCATTGTATGGGCGAAACGAGAACCTGACGGTCGCGAGCGCTTATTTTGTCACCAGCTCGCGCTAATGGAGCGGCGCGCGCTGGGGAATAGACGGAATTGAGATGGAGCCATTTCGCAACGAGCTGATGATCCGTCACATCGCTGCGACTAGCGCGACGACTGACACGCGTGGAATCTATCGGCGCGATCCGCAGCTCGACAACACCGAATTGAGAGGAGACGATGATGGCAAACGCGCTTTCTGATCAAGAACGGACATTGATAGATGCGTACTGGCGGGCCGCCGACTACCTGTCAGTCGGCCAGATCTATCTCTACGACAACCCGCTGCTCAAGCAAACCCTGACAAGGAACACATTAAGCCGCGGTTGCTCGGCCATTGGGAAACGACACCGGGTTTGAACTTCATCTATGTCCACCTCAATCGGCTGATCAAGAAGCACGACCTCAACATGATCTATATTACCGGCCCCGGGCATGGCGGGCCGGGCCTGGTCGCCAACGCCTATCTCGAGGGAACCTATAGCGAGGTGTACCCGAACATCTCGTCCGACGAAGAGGGGTGAAGCGGCTCTTCACGCAGTTCTCATTCCCTGGCGGTATCCCAAGCCATGTCGCCCCAGAAACGCCGGGCTCGATACACGAAGGCGGCGAACTCGGCTACGCGGTCTCGCATGCCTACGGAGCCGCTTTCGACATCCTCACTGCGAGCGGCGCTGCGACGGCCATTCGGCATCTGCCTCGGTGGTCGGCAGGTGCACGTCGATCATCCGCACGGCGGCGAATTTCTCGAGCACGCTGCGCGGGGTCAGCCCCGGGGCCAGAGCATGCAAACGCCGGCCAAGGGTAACGTGCAGGCAATAAGGCAAGAAGGCGATGAAGACGTGGGCCTCGATCCGCGCTTCGAGTTGGCGAAAGATCGGCCGGATCGCGAGATCGCTCCCTGCTTTCCCAGGGGCAGGCTTTTGAGGGTCTTGAAGGCCTCCTCGATCATCACCGACAGTACAAGAGGCTCCACAGCTTGGCCGGGTCTTCTTCGGCCGTGTTGGTGCGCAGAAGATAGCGTCCTTCGCGCGAGCGCACGTGTCGCGGCTTGCTGCGGTCGAGCCGGTAGCTGAACGCACCACGATCTGCCGCCACCTCGACCACGACCCAGTGTCAGCCTCTGCGGGACTGATTGCGCGCCGCGCCGAGCTTCATCAGCAGCTCCTCGCGAAAACAGTGACAAGGTTCGCGGCGGGGTCTCGCCATCCTCCAAGACCTCGATTGACCGCCGCCACGCCAGTTCCTGTGAATCATTGATCTCGCCCAAGTATAGCACGTGGCGCTGTACGAGCCGCCCGCCGGCCAGCCGGGCGTTTTCAACAAAGTCCAGTAGCGGTGCTGCTTGCCATCCTTCCGGCGAACTTTCGAGCGCAAGAACATGATTGCCGCCAATTATCGGCACATCATCGGCCCTGAGAATAGGGTGGGCCGCCTCGGTAACGACCGCCGCTCACAGTACGGTCCACGCCACGCCGCATACGATCTGAAAAAGCTTCACGGCAAGCACATCATTTGCCGCATCTGCCAGACGCGCCGCTATGAATCGCTTGGCAGTGGTCTCCGGGCGATGATCGCGCTCATCGTTCTCCGCAACAAACGATCAAACCTCTCCTTGCCGCCGCCACCCCCTCGCCAGACTCGCGGCGCACACAACCCCAAACCCATTGATTCCCACTACGATGCCCTGCAACTCGCTATGCGACGCGTCTTCCACGAGCTCGGCATCGCTTGAGCATCGACAAAACTTTTGTCAGGCTTCGCCCTGAAGCGCCTTAGACTGGTTAGTGATCACCAACGCGGCCTCGTCGAGGACTGCTTCATACGTCCAGTCGTTGCTCTTAGTGCCAGAAATGAAGGCGACGGTGCCTTCGGGAAAAATCAGCGCACGCAAACGAGCGAGGTCATCAAGCGGGGGAACGAGGCCGCTTTCGGAATGGCCTGCGAGCGATTGCCATCGATCGCGCAAATCTTCCGCGGGCACTGGTGGCAGTAGAATCACCAGTTTTGAAGCCATGCCCATTTTCGCGATCCTATTCACCTCCCAGGCAAGGCCTGGAGTTTTGGCGGCAATGACGACGATCATCGCGGCTTCACGCATCCGCTCTGTCGCCTTTTGCTGCCAACTTTCGTGGTCGACGTAGTCTCGAGCGGCGCCGAGTGGCGCAGGCCCATTCTTCTTATTCGGGTCGCCGATTGCCACAACTGGACCGTAACCCCACAAATGGTCTGTCACGACCTCCTCGAACGGGATCTTGACCAGCCGCTCCAGGAGAATGCGGCCATTGGCGTTGCGCGCCCTCAGCTTGATCTCGCCGTCGTCCTGAAACGAACGCAGATACAATACGCTGGGGCGATTATCCCGCTCCATAAGCTTGCTTCCCGGCAGCATCGCCGCTCGCCGGCCACGCCGGTAGATCCGAACGCCCCAAACGAACGTCGCGAGGGTGATGGCCACCCCAAACGTCCACTCCCCAAGGGCCATGGCTGTAGGGATATCCGAGCCCTTCTGGGCCTGGGTGCCCCTCGCGGTCCACACCAACAGGTACGGCAGCAGCGACAGACTAAGCAGCCAGTAGGCTTTCAGCCTCCGTTTGTTAATGAACTTCGGATGCTTCTTGATGCTCAGCCTTTCTTCGTATGGGCTGGCTGCTAGAGGATCCGTCAGGCTGCGACCATGTCGTTGATGCGTTCGATACGCCACAAAAGCGAACAGGCCGCGCGCGACGAAGCAGGCCGGGATCACGTAGATCGCCACCCCGAGAAGAAATTTAAACTCGTCCAGCCCTGAGAACGTTGTCCAATTTTCGAGAATATCAGAGACCACAGACGGAGCCAACATTGCTGACGAGATCCCTGCCAGCATGACTGCCCAAGTGCTCCCGCGCCGCAATCCTTTCGTCACGACTACGACGAATGCGAAGATTAGGGTGATCAGCGGCAGCGCGATAGACCCTGCCAAGATCTGGGTGAGCGAAACGAATCCAATGAACTTCATGGCGGTTGCCGCGCCGCCAAGCTGTTGGCGCAATGATGCAACCGCGGTCACGTCATAATGCCGGAGGGGCGGCGTGGCATCTGCTTTTCCGTTCGCTATATTAGTTTTCTTTGCATCTTTCTTCCAGTTTCCAGGAGCGGAGGCCCCTTCAACCGTCGCCGTCGCTGCCATGTCAGCCATTGCTGCATAACTCCTTTCTGCTGCAGGAGATAAAGATGTTGAGCTTGTTGCTTTGCTGTATTGCGCCGGCTACCGACCACCCCCACAAGGAGCCGAGCTAAACGATTTATATCGCTGGCTGGGCCACGCAGGCTCTACAGCGTCGAGGGATCGATGAGGACCGGCTGACGGCCGGTCAGTTTGCGCACCAGCTCGACCATCTGCTCGGTGCCGCCCGGCCCGTCGCCCGGCTTGCCATCCCACAGGGTAATAAACGAAACCTTAGCCAAGCCGTTGGACAGGCCGGAATACAGCATCCATCGGTTGCAGCGGTCATAAAAATTGATGCCCTCCGGCGCCGGACCCAGGTCATCGGGCATGACGCGGAACTTCGCATCGGGATGGCTTTTTACCGCGTCATAGTCATCCTGCCAGTGCGGTGCGCCGTAAGAGACCGACTACGCAGAAAGCCAGCCTCGCTCTGCGGCAGGTAGATCTCCAGCCGCATGCCGCGCGCGAGGCATTCCCGGATGAACAGCAAATCCCCACCGCAGGCGGCCTGCGTAACGCCAAGGTCGGCGGGTCCGACGCCGAGCTTGTCGAGTTCCTCACCAATGCGCCGCTCGGCGGCGCCGGCCTTGGCTTACGGGAAGCGCGGGTGCGCCCGATCGGGCCGGTCGATCATATGGCCGCTAAACAGCACAACGCGGGCCGGCTCGGCCGGCTGGTCCGGCTTCGCCCGGTGCGGGGCCTGCAACTGCCCCTCGGCGCCGTCGATGATTTCCGCCGCCGCCCCGACCAGCTCGGGACGGAACCCGAGATCCCGCAGGAAGTCCAGGGTCTGGCTGGAGGAATCCAGGTAGAAAAGTTTGCCATCATTGACCGCCAGCGCCGCCGCCTCGTCATAATGGTCGCGCATGGCGTCCTCGTCGCCCTCCAGCAACGCGATTTCAGCACGCGTGACCAGGGCCCAATAATCCTTCTTATTGGCGAGCTTGCAGCTCACCGCCCAGAGCACGCCCTTGGCGACAATGTCCAGATCGAGCTTGCTCTGGCGGCCGGTGACATCCTCCCACAACCGGCCGAGCGTCAAGGCATTGATGCCCGGATAATAGTCGGCGGGGTCGGCCTGGAAGGCCTTGACATGGGCCTCCGCCGCCTGGGTCAGAGTCGGGGCGGTCAGCTTGGCGGCGCCGCGAGCATCGCTCTGGCGCAACGGATGGGTGTCCCACAGACGCCGCCACTGGTCTTTCCAGGTGCGAGCCAAGAGGCCGAGCGTCTCGCCGTCGCTGTGCTTCTCGGCCAGGGTCTGCAGCGCCACCTTTGCTTCCTCGAACCGTCCGGCCCGGCCGAGCGCAATCCCCTGCATCTGCCGGCATTTGACGTCGTCCGGATCGATTCCCAGGGCCGTCTTCAGCGTATCGAGCGCGTAGCGCGATCGGTTCAGGTCGATCAGCGCCTTGGCCGCGGTACGCAAGGCCTCCAGCTCCAGGCTCCGGTTCGGCGTCTCCTCGGCCAGCAGCAGGATGTCGCCAGGGCGCTGGCCATGTTGGGCAACCTCAATGCGCTTCTGCCATTTTTCCAGCGCCTGCCAGAATTCGTTGACGTCGCCGACCTTCAGGGATTTCCAGTCCGGCTCGCGCAGACTGGGCAACTGGGCATAGACCGGGCTTGCCTTGCGCTCTTTCCAGGCTGCCAGCGTGGCGGTGATCGCCTCGGTCAGCGCCGCGCATTCGGCCGCCAGTTTTGCCGGGTCCGGCACGCCGTCGGTCAAGGTGTAATACAGCATCCGCTGGCCATTAAGGTCGAACGGCAGCTTGCTGCGCAGCGCGAAAGTCAGAATCGCGCCGCTGGCGCGCAGCGCGTGCCGGACGCCGATTTCGTACCAGACATTCGGGTTGTCGACGGTCAGGTCCGCAACGACCATCTCAGCCATCAGCAGATCCTGAAACATGTCGGCATGGATGGAGCCCGCGCGCCGCTCCGCATCGGCGCGATGCGGCCGCAGCCCCGCCGCCTCGACCGCCGGCTTCAGATAGTCAAGATAGACCCGATCGAAGTCGATGTCGTTGCCGTCCGGCCCGGGCTTACGCCCGAACGGCATGACGAGAAACGCGGTTCCCTGTGACATAAAGCGCCCTTTCCTGCTGTGGGTTCAAATCAAGGATCTCAGAACACATGAAGGACCCAGGTGCGGCCAACGCTCAAGCGCCTACAGATAGCGGCGACTGTCGGCTCAGCTATCGAATCGGCATCGCATGAGTCCCCACTTTCGAACATCGTGAATGGATGTCACGGCTAGTCTATGCGCGCGCCCGGCGGTCATGTGTGAGCCAGCTCACAAGCTGTTGTCTTTTTTGTCCAGTCGGAAAACGATTGCCCCAGTCGGGCTAAAGGCCTGTCCGGAAATTATTGAATCAACTTTTGATAGAATTATATAGTTTACAACCTGATTCGAACCCCATAGCTTGTCCCGGTATTAATCCGAGGGGAGCTCGCCATTGGGGCGCAGCTTCGCGCCACCAAACTTGTATACGGCAGGTCCGTTTGGATCCTGACCATGATGCAGTCATGCGGGAGTGACGGCTGCGCCGAGCATTCCCTGAATGGCGACCACTGTGGAGTGATCGAGCAGCCGGGCCTCGAGCTTTCGCTCCGGGCGCGATGGGCTCAGCGCTGAGGAACCGAAGGTTTGTGGACTCTCCGCTGGAGGGGACTGGATTCGAACTTCTAGTACGCGGGCGCGGTGAAGCTGGTTGTCGTGCCTTTTGACGCGCCCGGTTGCTTGGGACGGGTCGGCAGCCGGCGGAGATGGCAGGCGCTGTTAGGTCTGCCAAGATCGTATCTAACCGGTCGGAAGGCTATTCATCGTTTAATTTCCTTTCGATCGACGGGCGGTGTAGCAGGTCCGGGGTCAATTCTCCGTCCCCGACGGCGATAAGCGAATAGCGGCCAGATCACCCGAGCCCGCTCAAAGGTTCGTTCCGTTACCCGTTCCTGCCGGGGTTAGGACTCAAGGTTATCAGCTTGGCGGCGGCCTAGCGATTAGCGGGCAAATGCCAAGCGACGACCCAAAATCAGGATTCCTTGTTACGCCGCAAAAAAATACCCTGTTCCGATGCCGATTAACCGCTAACCAGCTCCCGCTTCGGTGGGCTGAGCGGTACTCCCCGTTTCTCTAATATCCGCGATCATGGCTTCGCTCCTGCTCGGCACCTTCGCGCGCGTGCTTGTTCGCCTCATGACGGCCGATCAGGCAGCCCGCGCCAGCTCCGAATAGTCCGTGTTGTCCGTGATGATGTCCAGCATAGTGCCCCGCCACCCGCCGACGACAGCACCCTTGAGATAGCCGGCAGCCGGCATTCACCGAGCACTTGATGTTCCATTGGAGCGAGTTGCCACGTGGAACGAATTATCTCAATCTGTAAACGAAGAAAGCGAATTTGTTTTCAATGTAACCAAATCAGACAAACTCAGGCTCTATATGATACTTACAATCCGATTACATCTTTTTACTAAATGCCGCCAACCCATTCATACTAGGATTACAGAGAGGGCATACGTTCTTGTCCATCAGCCCCGGATCGCGGGGCCGCAAAGGATAGGGCGAATGTCGGAGCTTAGTTGTCTTGTTGAACGCGAGATCCCCCGACTCCGTCGCTATGCGCGGGCGCTCACACGAGCCGCCGACCGGGCGGACGATCTCGTGCAGGACACTCTGGTACGCGCACTAGCGAAGGGTCACCTATGGCAGCCGGGCACCGACATCCGCGCTTGGCTCTTCACCATAATGCACAATCAATATGTCAATACGGTGTGGCGGCAGACGCGTGAAACGGCGACAGTCGACGTCGAGCAGGTATCTTCCACACTCGTGGCCACTACGGATCCCACGTCCTCTTGGCAGCTGCGTGAGCTTGATCGCGCGCTCGCGCGCCTGCCGGACGAGCAGCGTGAGGTCGTCCTGCTGGTCGGCTTGGAAGGCATGGCTTATGACAGCGCGGCTCAGATCCTCGGCGTGCCGATCGGCACGGTGCGCTCGCGCTTGTCGCGCGGCCGAGAAACGCTGCGCGGCTTGATGGAGAGACAGGAGGAGCCGACGCCCCCGAGCGCCGCGGCTAGCAAAAGCACCGTCCCGACGCAAGCGCGGGGCGCTTCTCGAAGGGAGGCTGCCTAGGTAGTGACGACCACCGGGTCGCCCAGCGCGGCCCGGACGTGACTTGCCCACTGCTCGCGACGATAGGGCCGGCGTGATGATGTTCGCCTCGCCTGAGCGGGGGCGGTAAGCCATTGATGGCCACTGTTGCGCGCCGGGATCGACGTCGCCGGCCCTCTCGATCAGACTCTTGCCATCCCCCTCCGTGCGGCCTGGCGGAATGTTTCGCGGTTTGCATGAGGCGCATTGGGCTGGCGGACCGTTCCCTTAATCCACATTCATTGCGTACTTGCGGCAATGCTCTAGGTACGCAGCTTCATGGCTCGATACTAGTTCGACGATACTCGACCATAACCAGGATGGGGCGTCAAAGTCTCTTTGGCGATTGCGATTGAGTTCACCGTGCCATATTTGACGCGTGGGTGTGTCCATTTGTCGGCCATGTGCGCGCCCAACCACTGTGGCCAAGAATTTTGCAACCTTCATCGCTTCCTCGCGGGAGAGCCGATCGATCTCAACCTTGAGATCTTGCGGCCGAAGCTCGCGAACGAAGACGGCACCGCCCAGAAATTGACCCGGTAGCACCCTATCGCCCAGAGACGGCGACATGTGGCGAGCCCCCTGGACGACACGCTCCGCATCGTTATGCGGCATCTCTACATTTGGCGCTCGCGGGGCACCCGCCTGAACAGCTTCCTTGACATCCATCAGACACAAATCGGCTTCGCCCGCAGACCCTCCGCCGACGCCGAGAAGTATGGCGAACCTCAATCGGCCTAACGAGCTGCATCCTTTCACCCAATAGGCGGCATCGAGGAGCTCGACCTCTGCGTCGTCGTCTCCGGGAATGCAGGTAAGTGACAAGTCGGCGGACGAGGTCGTTTGCGAAAAGCTGTCGAATTTCCTGCGCTTCTTCCCCGGAAGGCGGCCAAAACCTGTTTCCAAGAGGAATCGTCGGGGTGGTGTCCTCGAGACGTTCCCTGGCGAGCTGCTTCCATGTCCGTCCTACAGCTCGCTTCATGACGATCCGGACGTGACGACGGCGAAGATGATCGAGGCAATGATGGAAGGGTACGGACAGATCCGTCTGCCGCCGGCCCTCGCGCGCGCACGCGCGCGATGGGGCGATGATGCGGGGGAGGGAGTCACATAAGAAATTTGGGATCAACCCCGTGCACCACCAAAAAATGGCGAGCGCATCAAAGGGCGGTCGAGAACTTTGACGTCGTGCAATTTTCCGTCCGAGACGTGAATGAAGCTCGGGATCGCACCGCGCAGATCGAGCAGCGTATGCATCTTCACGGCAGCCTTGGTGGCGCGAAAAGGCGCCCACGGGAAAACCGACAGGCACAGATCGATTGTGGTCGAGTCGAGCGCGTAACCGGTCGGACGGTTCCACCCCGAAGCTCTCCGCAGCATAGAGTTTTCTGACCTGACGGATCAGCACCTGGGCGAAGTCGGCGTAAATGCGCCAACCGCGGGCTTCGTTCGCGTCGGACAGCGTCGAGCGCCGAATCGGTTCGCGAAACCCCATGTGATAGAGCTTTGAGGCTTGCGCCGACAGGCACGCCTCGATGTCTCTGAGACTCTCTCGATAGGTCAGTTGAGCAAACGCCATTACTCGGAAATGTTCCGCGCAGGCAATGACTTGGCATAACGGTCGCCGCCGAGTAAAGGCGACGGGCATCGAGGTTCGACTTGGCCGGATCACGAAGAAGGCGACAGCTTGATGCAGGACGTAGAGCCGCTCGAAGTCCAGATACCCGCGGTCCATCAGGTAAATGGCGCCGGCTTCGGGGATCCGCCGTAGGTGCGCTTGAAGCAGGAGATCGTCGCCTCGATGCCGGCGCGGAAGTTGCGCAGACGACGGTAGACCCAGGGGCTCTTGACCATCTCCCAAAGGTCCCTCCGCAGCCGCGCCAAAATTGCGGTCACCATCGCGGTCCGCAGTTGGTGGTTATCCGGTCTGTAATAGCCGCGCCCGTATGGCAAGGCGATCAAAAACAGGCAAATCAGGCCATCCTGAATTGCTCGTAACGCGATTCCTCAGCCTGCTTCTGCTACTAAAACGAAAGGTCAGCCGCATCGCAATCCGTCCGGTCCGGCCCTGCCTATACCGCTGAAAAGCCGCCCTTTATGGATGCGCACTAGCTAGACGAAAGTCAGACTAACGAAGACTAACGAAAGTTATATTACGCGCGTTAGCAAGCGCTGGACTGGGGCAGTTCGCTCGCCTCTATTCTAGACTCTCCTCTATCCTAAAAAGACGTCGCTTTAATGACCTTCTGTTAGGCGCGCGCTGCACTTTACCCCTCTCTCTCCCGCAGGCCGAGGAGAGGGCAGAGGGAGGGGCCGACGCGGTCTGCGGCCCCGCCCCATCTCACCCCTTTCGGGCGTCGGCGATCCTCTTCCGCAGGGCCTCGGAGTCAAGGGCCCCAGTCACGATTTTGTCGCCGATGATGAAGCCGGGAGTGCCAGTGATGTTGAGCGCCTCGGCGAGGGCGAGGTTTTTCCTGATCGCTTCCTCGATATCGGGCGCGGTCATGTCGTGCTTCAGCTGGTCGATGTCGAGCTCCACCGAGGCGGCGACTTTGAATACTGTGTCCTCAGTGATCTGGCCCTTTGCCGCCATCATGGCCGTGTGAAAGGCCTCGTACTTACCCTGTCGCTGCGCCGCGAGCGCGGCATGCGCTGCGGCCACCGAGGCGGCTCCGAGGACCGGCATTTCCTTGTAGACGAAACGCAGCCTGTGATCCTCTTTGAGCAAGGTCTTGAGCGAAGGCTGCACCTGCTTGCAATAGGGACAGCGGTAATCGAAGAACTCCACAATCGTGACGTCGCCCTCTGCGTTTCCCCCCACTGGCGTCGCCGGGTCATCGAAAATCTCGCTGTGGCGATCGTTGAGGGCTTTTTCCGCTTTGGCCTCGGCGTCGCGGTGGAGCTTTTCCCGAGCATTGTGCAGCGCCTCGAGCAAAACCTCGGGATTTTTCATTAGATAGTCGTGGATGATCTCCTCGATCGCCTGTCGCTGCGCGCCCGGAATCTCCGTTGAATGGGCCTGCAGGCCGGCGATAGAACTGCAGGCCAGCGCCAAGATCAGAAAACGCGTGCAGTGCCGCATCATGACGAATACTCCCGCGAAGAAGGGGTCAAGGTTCTGAGCTAGTACCTAGTTCCAAAAGTTAACGTATATGTTATCCTGCCGAAATGAGAGCGGCGAAAGTGGCAGTGACAAGCGAGCAGCGAGTGAGTGAGGCCGGACGAGTTCATTGCAGGTTGACGAATAGGCCGCCGTCGGCGAGGAACGCCGCGCCGGTGACGTAGCGAGCCATGTCCGAGGCGAGAAAGACGACCGGGCCGATTATGTCCTCAGGCTCGCCGAGCCGGCCGAGGGGGATCCGCTTGTTAAAGTAGGCGACCTTTTCGGGGTCCGAGAGGTCCTCCTTGTTGATGTCAGCCCATCCATGGCAGGTTAGCCGCGCCAATTTGCAGTCAGCATCGCGCTTCGCTTAGGTGGTTGATCGGTCGCGCTGAAGACAGAACTTATTGTTAAATCGTGATAATCTGGCGATTGTCGGCACTTGACCTGGTCGCGCGGAACATCTGGACACCGCGCCGCAATCTTGCGGTCTGAAACACGATATGAGCGGTACTCGCGGCAAATGCCGCTGCAGACGAAATTGCGCTACGTTTGAAGGCCGGCGAGAGCCTCGCCGCCGAGTTCGTCGAATGCCTAAACCGAGCAGCAGAGATCGGCGCGGCCGTGGATCCCGTCTCGTAAAACTTTTTACACCGCAAAATTGCGGTGCGGTTACCCACGCCTTGGCCGGGACAGGTAGAGTAGAGGATGATCCGAAATTAATCGCGATTCCACAATGGTTTCTATCTTCAGGGGGACCGATCAACCACCTACGCGGAGCGCGCTGCTGACTGCAAATTGGCGCGGCTGAGGGCGGCCGGCGAGAGGCGGCCGCCGAGCGCCTCGCCGTGAACCGAACACTGGCGATCGGAACACCCATGGCTCCCGCGTCCATGAATTTCGGACGCAAAATTGCGGCGCGGTTCCCGGACGTTTGCCCACGACCAGGTGCGGCGACGATGGTCGAAGATTATTACGATTTTCCAATGGGTTCTGATTTTTGAGCAGTCGGTCAATCACCGGCGCGGACCGCGATGGTGGCCGCAAATTGGCGCGGCTGCGACGTGGGCGCCCATGGTTTAGACATTCAACGAACTCGGCGGCGAGGCTCTCGCCGGCCTTCAAACGTTAGCGCAAATCGTCTGCAGCGGCATTTGCCGCGAGTACCGCTCATATCGTGTTTCAGACCGCAAAATTGCGGCGCGGTGTCCAGATGTTCCGCGCGACCAAGGTCAAGTGCCGACAATCGCTGGATTATCACGATTTTACAATAAGTTCTGTCTTCAGCGCGACCGATCAACCACGTAAGCGAAGCGCGATGCTGACTGCAAATTGGCGCGGCTAACCTGCCATGGATTCCGGTCGGCACCTGATCCCAGAGTCCTGACCGCTGTGCACAATTCGAGCCCGGCGCGGACCGCCTGCTCGGCGTCGTATTCGTGTGCAGCGGGATAGCCGAAAAAGACGAGCGCGGCATGCCCGAGACGGCTGACGACGAACCCGTCGTGACGTTCGACCGTCTCCGAGACGCAGTGTTGAAAGGCGCCGACCTCCTCGCGCAAGTCTTCGAGACCGGCGCCGTCACCTCGCCCCGAGATGCCAATTAGCTCGCAATATAAAGCGGTGATTTGACGGCGTTCGGCATCAGCACGCGGCGTTGGTGCGGGCTCCGGCGCGGGCGGCGCCGCTATGGCGCCTTTCTCCATTTCCGTGGCGATCGGCCCGATGAATCGATAGCCGCGGCCCGGCATGGTTTCGATCCAACGATCGCCACCCGGGGCCTCGCCGAGCACCCGGCGCAACGCCGCGATCTGAGCCGGAAGGTTGCTTTCCTCGACAAGCCGGCCGGACCACGCAGCTTCGATCAACCCATCCTTCGAGACCAAGGCGCCGGGCTGTTCAACCAACGTGCGCAACAACGCGATCGCTCGCCGGCCAAGCGGTACGGGTGCACCTTCGCGGAGCAGCAGGTTGTGCTGGGTGTCCAGTCGAAATGGTCCCAACGTGTGGATCGGCATGGCAGGCCGATTGTAATCGCTGAAAACAAATTTCAGAATTATTTCAGATCGGCTTCAAGACCTGCGACGGATCCAAGGACAGGCTGTCGCTCCTCGCCGACCAACCACGGCGGATCATGCAGGAGACGACAAAATGCCATTGTCAATCGGAGAGACCGCACCCGACTTTCGTGCCGAGACGACCCACGGTTCGATCAGCTTTCATGAGTGGATGGGCAATTCGTGGTGCGTGCTGTTCTCGCACCCGAAGGATTTTACCCCGGTCTGCACCACCGAACTCGCCTACATGGCGCGGATCAAGCCCGAATTCG
>Ga0306924_10003800_pt1 | contig 14604 bp, 11 predicted proteins | sample sta12Can44000111_FD_203756 | JGI IMG/M metagenome (GOLD analysis project Ga0306924, IMG submission 203756) | Lab enrichment of tropical soil microbial communities from Luquillo Experimental Forest, Puerto Rico - statanox.12C.anox.44.000.111 (v2)... | ecosystem: Environmental > Terrestrial >... | reverse complement strand
TTATGAGCGCCGCGATCGAGCAGCTGCGTCTGGACTCGGGTTCCGCCCGACAGCGCCACCGGATCGCGCAGCTGGTCGCGGCCTCGTCGATCGAGGTCTCGCCGCGCGACGATTTCGCCGGAGAGCGGCTGTGCGAGCTGCTCGACCCCGGCAGGACGGTGTTTGTTAACCATCCGGGGAGCGTCACGCATCACGACATCGTGGCCGCCTGTGCCAGGCTCCGGCGCGCAGGCTTCAACCCGGTGCCGCATGTCGCGGTGCGGCGGCTGGCGAGCTTCACACAGGCGAACGACTTTCTGCAGCGCGCAGCGGCCGACGCCGATGTCAAGGGCGCCTTGATCATCGGCGGCGACCCCGATCATCCGGTGGGTCCGTTCCCCGACAGCTACGATTTGCTCGTGTCCGGTCTGGTTGAGCGCCACGGCTTGCGCGAGATCGCTTTTGCCGGCTATCCCGAGGGCCACCCGCGGATCGCCGCGCGCGCTCTCGAGAAAGCGTTGCGGGCCAAAGTGGAATTGGCGCGCCACCAGGGCCTCGAAGTATCTCTCGTGACCCAATTCGGCTTTGACGCCACGCCGATCCTGCGCTGGATCGCAGCCCTGCGAGACCGGGACATTCTCTGCCCGGTCCGGGTCGGCATCGCCGGGCCGGCCAGTGTCGCGACGTTGGCCAAGTTCGCGGTGCGCTGCGGCATCGGCGCGTCGTTGCGCGCGCTCGCCCGCGGCCACACCGCCTTTGCGCGGATCCTCGCCGAAGCCGGGCCCGACGCCTTGATCGGTGCGCTGGTGGCGGAAGAGGATCCTCGCTGCCCGATCGATCACCTGCATGTCTTCACTTTTGGCGGGATCCGCCGCACGGCCGAATGGATCACCGGCTATTGATGCCGCTCCCTTGCGCCGAGGGAGCCTCTGCCTATATTAAGATAAATGCGATAATCTCAATCATTAATCGAGCATTTCAGGCGACAAAATACGATGCGAACTCGCTCGCAAATTCGGCTGCCGGTCGGCTGCCAACCGCGATTTGAAGTACCAAATTTCGGCTGTCGGCGGCCTCGTCAAAATCGTAACCAACAGGCTGATTTTACTGGACTTTCCGACGATTTTCGGGACCGTTTTGGAGAGCGAAATGCATTTTTCCGCTATCGGCAGCGGAACTGTGACGGGTCGCCATCGGGTCATCTGTCGAGCCAGACGTCCTCCATGCGCCAGCCGTTGTAGATGCTGTTGACCATGATCGTGAAGCCCTTGACATAGGGTTGCCAGCAGGTCGCAGCGTCGTAATAGAAAATGATCGGGCGAGCACCGTCCTGCTGCAGCCGCCGGTCGATCTCCCATACCAGATGCTTGCGCTTTTCGCGGTCGGCCTCCATCGATTGTCGGTCGATCAGCCGGTCGATCTCGGGGTTGCAGTAGCGGGTGATGTTGAGATCCGCTCCGCACCTGTAGCTGGTGTAGAAGGTCGGGTCGGGGTCGTCGATGGCGCTGGCGCCGAGTGCCAAGCCGACGGCATAGTCCTTGCGCAGCAGCTTGGGGAGCCAGACGGCGGTATCGACCGGGTCGAGCTCGCCATCGATGCCGATTGTCTTCAACTGGTCGATCAGGATGATCGCCGGGTCGCGCGAGATCGGGATGTTGCGGGCCGACACCTTGACCGCGAGCGGGTGGTCGGGCCCAAAGCCGGCCTTCGTCAAAATTCCGCGCGCTTCGGCCCGCCGTTTCTCGATGTCGGGGTCATAACCGGGCAGGTCCTTCAGCATTTCCGGCGGCAAGCCCCACACTCCGGCGGGCGGCGGCAGCAAGGCGCCGCCGATGCCGCCCTGGCCCTCGGCCATGATGTCGAGAAAGGCCTGGCGGTCGAGGCTCAACGCCATCGCCAGGCGGATCTCCGGGTTGTCAAAGGGCGGCACCTCGCGGTTGACGATCAGGCTGCGGCTGGCGTTGAGCGGCGCCACCTCGCAGACCGCTTGCGGCGCCTGTGCCTTGAGCTCTTTCAAGAGCGGGATCGCGACATCGTAGGGCCAGGTCATGTCGAACTTGCCGGCGGCAAAGCCGAGGACCGCCGTCGAGCGGTTGGGCACGATCGTGTAGTCGATGCCGTCGAGATAGGGCCGGCCCGGCTTCCAGTAATCGGGATTGCGCGTGACCCTGATGCCTTCGTTTGGTTTGAACGCGACAAATTTGAACGGGCCGGTGCCGATCGGATGGGACCGCATCTCGCGCGGCGCGGTGTGGCAGGGATAGACCGGCGCGAGCCCCGAGGCGAGCAGCGCCAGCAAGGCCGGCTGCGGCCTCCTCAGCCGGAACGTGACCACATAATCGCCCTCGGTGGTGACTTCTTCGAGGTTCTCGTACCAGGCCTTGCGGGGGTTGATGCGGAGCTTCTCGCTCGATTTGCCGGTCAGCATGTCCCAGGTGCACTTGACGTCATTCGCGGTAAACGGTCGGCCGTCGTGCCATTTGACGTCTTGGCGCAGCGTAAAGCTCAGCTCCTTGCCGTCCTCGCTCCACGACCAGCTGGTGGCGAGCTCCGGGACGATCGCTTTGAGGCTGCTCTGCGCTACGTGCTGGTCGTAAAGCAGAAGGTTGTTGAACACCCCCATCATCGGCATCGAGGTCGACAACGTCGCTTCCTCGAGGATCGACATGCTCGCCGGGCTGTCGCGGTGGTATACCTTCAGCGTCCCGCCCGGCTTTTGCGCCAAGGCGGGATTGCCGGCGCTAAGGACCAAGAGCAGGAGACCCGCGGCCCGGATCGCGCGAATGTCCATGTGCACCCTCCGCCGTCCGAAGCGCCGGGCTAGCGTCGCCTGCAAGGTTAGCACGACGGAAAGAGAAATGATGGCGGAGCTCGAGGCAAAACGCGTGCGGCTGGCCGCCGTCGAGCGCGAGCTCGCCGAGCTCGATGTCCGGCACGAGCTCGTGATGTCGGCCTTCAAATTCGACGAGGCGCGGGAGGTCCAGCAGCGCATCGCGGCACTCGAACGCGAACGGGGCGAGCTCATCGACGCATTGCCCCCGCTCGCCGAGCCGCCGCCCGCGCCGGCGATGGTCCGGCAAGACAAGCTGCTGCAACGGCGGCTCCGCGCGCGGCGCCGCCGTTAGTGCATCATCCGATCGGACTGCATCAGTATTCGTCACCCCCGCGCAAGCGGGGGTCTAGGGGGCAGCCGCTCGTCGGTTGCCCCCTGTTCCTTGCCAGGGGCAAGCCTGGGTTCCCGCGTACGCGGGAACGACGGGTCTACTTGATGGGGATCCGCTCTAAATCAGCGCCAGAGCTGGCGGCTGGCGAGTGCGGCACCCTGCGCCAGCGCTTCGAGCTTGGCCCAGGCGATGTCGGGGTGGACGCGGCCGCCGAGCCCGCAATCGGTCGAGGCGATGACCCGCTCGCGGCCGACCAGGTTGGCAAAGCGCAGGATGCGCTCGGCGACCAATTCCGGGTGCTCGACGACATTTGTCGCATGGCTGACCACGCCGGGCAGGATCAGCTTGCCGTCGGGCAATTTGACGTCCTGCCAGACTTTCCATTCGTGCTCGTGGCGGACATTGCCGGCCTCGAACGAATAGGCCTGGGCATTGATCGCCAGCATCACCTCGACGATGTCCCGCATCGGGATGTCGGTCGTGTGCGGGCCGTGCCAGCTGCCCCAGCACAAATGAAAGCGGATGCGGTCCGGCGGCAAGCCACGGATAGCATGGTTGAGCGCCTCGACCCGGACCATTGTGAATTTCTTGTAGTACTCGACCGAAGGCTCGGGGTTGACTAGGTCCCAGTTCTCGGCAATTGCCGGATCGTCGAATTGCAGCACCAGCCCGGCATCGAGGATCGCCTGGTATTCCTCGCGCATCGCCTCGGCGCAGGCGTAAACGAACTCTTCGTCGGTCTTGTAGTAGGCGTTGCCGATGCGCGAGCAGCTGGCGGGGCCGACAGAGGTCATAAAGCCCTCCTCGATCCCGGCGGCGGCAAGTGCCACCTTGAAATTCGCGATGTCGGCCTTGATCGCGTCCTGCCCGATATAGGTCAGCGGGCCGACGCAGGTCGGCGCCGCAGCCCGCAGCCCCATCGACGTCCCGGAATCGGGGTCGGCATAGGCCGCCGCAAAGCGCGCGCGGTCGCGGCGGTCGGCGAAATTGGTCAGCACGACCGCCCCGGGACGGGAGCGGCGCGGCGTCAAGTCATAAGAGCCGGGCCCGGCGAAATCGAGCCCTCCCAGCCGCTGGAACGAATAGCTGCGCCAGGCACCGTAATTGACGCGCTGGCCCATCGACTTGCCGAATTCGCCGTCACCGGGGATGTCGACGCCGAGATCCCTCTGATGGCGCACGACATCGCCGACCGCCACGCGCAGCTTCTGCTGAAATGCGTGCTCGTCGCCCGCCCCGCCGGCTTCGCGGACCCGGTTCGCCTCGATCAGCGCGTCAGGACGCGGTAGGCTGCCGACGTGGCTGGTCAGGATCCGGCCCGCGCTGGTCCTCATGCTCGTCCGCCCCAGAGCTGCCGGCTGGCGAGTGCAGCTCCCTGCGCCAGCGCTTCGAGCTTGGCCCAGGCGATGTCGGGGTGGACGCGGCCACCGAGCCCGCAATCGGTCGAGGCGATGACCCGCTCGCGGCCGACCAGATTCGCGAAGCGCAGGATACGGTCGGCGACCAGTTCCGGGTGCTCGACGACATTGGTGGCGTGGCTGACCACCCCGGGCAGGATCAGCTTGCCGTCGGGCAATTTGACGTCCTGCCATACCCTCCATTCGTGCTCGTGGCGGACATTGCCCGCCTCGAACGAATAGGCACCGGCATCGACCGCCAGCATGACCTCGACGATGTCGCGCATCGCGATGTCGGTCGTGTGCGGCCCGTGCCAGCTGCCCCAGCACAGGTGAAAGCGGATCCTGTCTTGCGGCAGACCGCGCAGCGCGTGGTTCAGCGCCTCGACCCGGACCATGATGAATTTCTTGTAGTCCTCGACCGAGGGCTCGGGATCGATCATGTCCCAGCTCGTCGCGGTCGCCGGATCGTCGAGCTGGAGGACGAGCCCGGCATCGAGAATCGCCTTGTATTCCTCGCGCATTGCCTCGGCGCAGGCGTAGAGGAAGTCCTCGTCGCGCTCGTAATGGGCGTTCGGGATGCGGTAGGCGCTGCCGGGTGCGACCGCGGTCATAAACCCCTCCTCGATCCCGGCGTCGGCGAGTGCTGCCTTGAAATTGGCGATGTCCGCCTTGATCGCGTCCTGCCCGGTATAGGTCAGCGGACCCACGCAGATCGGCCCCATCGCCGGCCGCGGCCCCATAAAGACACCCGAGACCGGGTCCGCATAGGCGGCCGCGAACCGCACGCGGTCGCGCCGGCGGCCGGCGTTGGTCAGCACGATCTCGCCTGGGCGCGCGAGACGGGGGGTCATGTGGTCGAGATTTGGTCCGGCGAGATCGAGCCCACCCAGCCGCTGGAACGCATAGTTCCACCACGCACCGTAATTGACCCGGTTGCCGACCGACTTGCCAAACTCGCCGTCACCCGGGATGTCGATGCCGAGCTCTTTTTGGTGGCGGACCGTGTCGCCCACCGCCGCCCGTAAAGTCTGCCGAAAGGCATGCTCGTCGCTCGGTTCGCCGGCCTCGCGGGCGCGGTTCGTCTCGATCAAATCGTCGGGGCGCGGCAGGCTCCCGGCGTGGCTGGTCAGAATGTGGTCGGTGCTCGCTCTCATGCTCTCCTCCCCCAAAGCTGGCGGCTTGCCAGTGCCGCACCTTGCGCCAGTGTATCGAGCTTGGCCCAGGCGATGTCGGGGTGGATGCGGCCGCCGAGCCCGCAATCGGTCGAGGCGATGACCCGCTCCCGCCCGACCAGGTTGGCGAAACGCAGAATGCGCTCGGCGACCAATTCCGGGTGCTCGACGACATTCGTCGCATGGCTGACGACACCGGGCAGGATCAGCTTGCCGTCCGGCAGTTTGACGTCCTCCCAGAGCCGCCATTCGTGCTCGTGGCGGACATTGCCGGCCTCGAACGAATAGGCGCCGGCATTGACCGCGAGCATAACCTCGACGATGTCGCGCATCGCGATGTCGGTCGTGTGCGGGCCGTGCCAGCTGCCCCAGCACAGGTGAAAGCGGATCCGCTCCTGCGGCAGGCCGCGCAGCGCGTGGTTCAGCGCGTCGACCCGGACCATCGTGAATTTCTTGTATGCATCGACACTCGGCTCGGGATTCACCATGTCCCAATTGTCGGCGACCGCCGGGTCGTCGAGCTGGAGTACCAGCCCGGCATCGAGGATCGCCTTGTACTCCTCGCGCAACGCCTCGGCCCAGGCGTAGAGAAACTCCTCGTCGGTCTTGTAGTAGGTGTTGGGTATCCGGTAGGCGCTGCCGGGTGCGACCGCGGTCATGAACCCTTCCGTCACCCCGGCGGCGGCGAGGGCGGCCTTGAAATTGGCGATGTCGACGGCGATCGCCTGCTGCCCGGTATAGACGAGCGGGCCGGTGCAGACCGGGGAAGGCGGTCGCGGCCCGGTCGTGATCCCCGAAGCAGGGTCGGCATAGGCCGCGGCAAAACGGGTGCGGTCGCGCCGGTCGGCAAAGCTCGTCAGCACCACTTCGTCGGGGCCGGAGCGCCGCGGCGGCAGCTCGTAGAGCGTCAGACCGCCGGGTGACAGCCCGCTCATGCGCAGAAACGAGTAACGCCACCAGGGGCCGTAGTTGATGCGCTGTGTCGTCGCCTTGCCGAGCTCTCCATCGCCTGGCACGTCGATGCCGAGCTCGCGCTGACGGCGGACGATCTCGGCGACCGACTGCCGCAGAACCTCGTCATAGCCGCGCTCGCCAGCCGTCGCGCCGGCTTCGCGGGCGCGGTTTGCCTCGATCAGCGCGTCGGGGCGCGGCAGGCTGCCGGCATGGCTGGTCAGGATGTGGTCGCTGCTGGTGCGCATTGCTCACCGCCAGAGCTGGCGTGAAGCGAGTACGGCACCCTGCGCCAGAGCTTCGAGCTTGGCCCAGGCGATGTCCGGATGGACGCGTCCGCCGAGCCCGCAATCGGTCGAGGCGATGACCCGCTCGCGGCCCACCAGATTTGTGAAACGCAGAATGCGTTCGGCGACGAGCTCCGGGTGTTCGACGACATTCGTCGCATGGCTGACGACCCCGGGCAGGATGATTTTGCCGTCGGGAAGTTTGACGTCCTGCCAGACCTTCCATTCGTGCTCGTGCCGAGCATTGCCGGCCTCGAAGGAATAGGCCTGGGCGTTGATCGCCAGCATCACCTCGACGATGTCGCGCATCGCAATGTCGGTGGTGTGCGGGCCGTGCCAGCTTCCCCAACAGAGATGAAAGCGGATCCTGTCCTGCGGCAGCCCGCGGATCGCGTGGTTGAGCGCCTCGACCCGCACCATCGTGAACTTCTGGTACTCCTCGACGCTCGGCGCGGGATTGATCTGGTCCCAGTTCTCGGCGATCCCCGGATCGTCGAGCTGCAGGACGAGGCCGGCATCGAGGATCGCCCGGTATTCCTCGCGCATCGCCTCGGCGCAGGCGTAGAGGAGCTCCTCCTCGGTCTTGTAATAGGTATTGCCGATGCGCGAGGCACTCGCCGGGGCGATCGCGGTCATAAACCCTTCCTCGACCCCGGCGGCGGCGAGTGCCGCCTTGAACCTTGCGATGTCGGCGGCGATCGCCGCGTGCCCGGTATAGGTCAAGGGGCCGACGCAAACCGGGTGGTTGGCGGGGCGCGGCCCGGTCGTGATGCCGGATTGAGGGTCGGCATAGGCGGCGGCAAAGCGTGTGCGGTCGCGCCGGTCGGCAAAGCTCGTCAATACCACCTCGCCGGGTCGCGAGCGCCGCGCCGGAAGCTCATAGAGGCCGAGCCCGCCCATATCGAGCCCGCCCAGCCGCAGAAACGAATAGCGCCACCAGGCACCGTAATTGACGCTGTGCGGCATCGACTTGCCGTATTCGCCGTCACCGGGGACGTCGATGCCGAGTTCCTTCTGGCGGCGCACCACCTCGGTCACCGCCGCATTCAGCTGTTGCGTCAGCGCGCGCTCGTCATTTTTCCCCCAGGCTTCGATCAGCGCGTCGGGCCGCGGCAGGCTGCCGGCATGGCTGGTCAGAATGTGGCCGGTGCTGGCTCTCATGATCCTCCCCGTCGGCTGCTTGTGTTCAGGATTTGCCGGAGCAACGGCCGCGTCAAGCTGCGCGGCCGACGCAGCGAGGATCTCGTAGAATGCGCCTATGGCAGCGCGCGCCGGTTCGACCCGCTCATGCTTCCTGATGAGGGGGCTCGACGCCGAATTGAGCGGCGGCGTTCTGTCCCATCATGCGGGCGATCAGCGGCTCCGGCACATCGGCGGCGCGCAACCGGGCCAGCGCATCCCAGGCGCTTGTCGCATCATGATGCGGATAGCGCGAGCCCCAGACGACTTTTTCGGCAAAATCCTGCGGCAGTTTCTGGATCAGCCGCTCCTCGGCGTCAAACCCGAGCATGACGTTGCCATGCTCCCACATCTCCTCCGGCTCGGTGCTGACCGGATAGTGATGCAGCAGCGGGATCACCCGGGTCGAGGCCTCCATCTTTTCGAGGACTTCCTGCATCCACGAGGCCTTGCCGTGCGCGACCACGACCTTCATCGCCGGATAGCGTTCCATGACTGTAAAACCGATCAGGGTCGAGGCGACAAACATGTGATTGTCGAGCCAGGGGGCAAGGATCGGCGCCAGCGGATGGCCGAGGGGTGTGGCGCGGTTGAAGGTGGTATTGCTCGCGGCCGCACCCCCGGCAAACGGCCCGCCACCCCCGCCGGGAACCGCCGGCTGCGCCAGCCGATCCTTGACCTTCTCGAAGAACGGGCCATGCGAGGTCCATTCCGGGTTCCACAAACCCGGTGTGGCGTGCACCGCCGTCGTGATCCCGAGCCGCTCGAGCTCGGCCCATAGCGGCTCGTAATAGGTGTGGTTCAAATAACGGTTTTCGACAAACATCGGCCGGATGAAGACGGCGCGAAACGACGGGATGCGCGCGACCCGCTGCAATTCGTCCACCGCGAAATCCATGTTTTGAAGGGGCAGTACCGCGGCGGCGAACAGCCGTTGTGGAGCCGGCTTGCAGAAGTCGGCGACCCAGTCGTTGTAAGCCCGTGAGAGGGCATAGGCCACATCGGGGTCGCGCACCAGAAAGAACCCTTCGGCGAACCAGGTCGGGTATAGCAGCGTCTGGTCAACGCCCATCGCGTCCATATCGGCGAGGCGGGCCTGCGGGTCGCCAGCGCCCTCGGTCATCGAATGCCTGGTGTGCGGATCGAGCTCGCCGATCGCATCCCAAGTCATGCCGGGCCGCCACAGCGCATGGCGCGGCAGATTGGGGTTCCCGGTGTCGCGAAAGATCTCGCCGTTGACCTTCAGATAGGCACCGGTGCGGCCTTCCTGGCGCCACAGCGCGTGCTTGCCGAGCGCGCGGTACTCCGGTTCGAGATATTTCTCCCATAGGGCCGGCGGCTCGACCACGTGGCTGTCGCTGTCGAACACCACGCAGCCTTTTGTCGTCATCCGCTACGCCCTCCGGTTCAGCTGCGCAAATATTTGTTGAACCAGTCCAAGGTGTGCTGCCAGGCCTCCTTGGCCGCGGCCTCGTCGTAACGCGGGGTGGTGTCGTTGTGAAAGCCGTGATTGGCACCTTGGTAGATGTGACCCTCGTGCGTCACATGCGCTTCGGTCAAGGCGGCATCAAAGGCAGGCCATCCGCTCGTGATGCGCGTGTCGAGCTCGCCGTATTGCGCATTTATCGGCGCCTTGATCTTGGCTGCATCGGCGGCGCTCGGCTGAGTTCCATAGAACGGGACGGCGGCGGCAAGATCGGGGCCCATCCGCACCGCCAGCTGATTGACGATGCCGCCGCCAAAGCAAAAGCCGACGGCGCCGAGCTTGCCGGTGCAGTCCGGGCGTGACTTCAGCCATTCTGCGGCGGCGAGAAAGTCTTCCAGCATCTTGCCGCGATCGACCTTGGCGAAAAGCGCCGAGCCCTTCTCATCGTCGCCGGGATAGCCGCCGACCGATGTTAGCCCATCGGGCGCGAATGCGATGAAATCAGCAACCGCCAGCCGCCGCGCCACGTCCTCGATATACGGGTTCAGGCCACGGTTTTCGTGGATGACCAAGATTGCAGGCAGCTTGGCGGTATTTGCCGGCCGCACCAGGTAGCCCTTGATGCTGCCGTTGCTCTGCGGTGACGGCACGGTGTCGGATTCCGCCTTGATCCGCTTGTCGTCGGGCGGCACCTGTATGGCCCAAGCATAGTTCGGCTTGAGCATCTCGAAGAGTGCTGCTGCGGTCACACCGCCGACGGCAAATTTCTGCGCGCGATCCAAAAATTGGCGCCGGCTGATCCCGCCATGCACGTATCCATCGAGCAGGTACAGCAGCTCCTGCGGAAAATCCGAAGCTTTCTTTCGATCCATATTTGCGGCTCCCCAATGCTCTGATGCAAACGACCCTTCGTCTTAGCCTGGGTTCGCCGTCGCCTCCCCTCCGCGGAGTTGATCCGTGAGCAGACACTGGCCTCCGGCAGACGCCTTGCCAGCTGCGGTGAATGCCCGGCGATCTGTGTCCTCAGGCCGCACAGACTGCGGACCCGTGGGCCGGGTAGGGCCACTAAGGTTCCTTCGGGTGTATCACCTGTTTGGGTTGGAGCACCAGCGCGGGAACCTTATCGAACGCCAATTGCCTACCCGGCGAAAGTCTCACGAGCTGATAAATTCTACTCCCTTGTGGGAACCCCGACTCCGGAATGCCCGATCGGCGCACCCAACAGAGTACGGAAAAAGTTGCGATTTGGCAGAACCGGACATGCAACAGGCTCTATGCTGGAAATCGGATCACGATAAATCAACGGATTAGGGACATGCCGCTTCCATTGAATTGCAGCGCCGCCACCGTCAACCGACTTTTCCGTAGTCTGCTAAAGGAGGTCCGGCGAGGGAGTCGGTAGGAATCTCGTCGGGACCGGGACCGGTTCGCTGTTATTGGATAGCGTGTCGATGGTTTCGCGTGTCGGGAACGTGGCGGCAGTGCCTTCCCGACTCTCAACGAGCCCCAGGAGCGAGATGGGCCCGGTTTTGTCTGGTATTCCGAACAGGCCAACTTTCTGGGCCGTGTCAGAGACAAACATCCCCTTCCTGCCCATTACCGCGGTTGTTAAGTTTTGATCGATGTCAGTAAGCGCAATCTGCCCCCAGCAGATGAACTCCGTGGAAGTTGACAACGCGTTCCCCTTGCCGATCACGCTGGGCTTGCCACCGAAGAAGTTGAGGTCGACAAAGACCGGGTTGTTCGGACGGTTGGACTTTACATCAAGCGTCAGCAAGGTGAGAAACCCCCTGGTGATCGTCGTCAGACCGGCTGTCGAAGGCGGGGTGGTATACCTGACGTCTCCAAGAACCCGTCCGGTGACCGCCTGGTAATGGCCCGCGCCACCGTCGAAGAGAAGAGCTCCATTGCTATTGGTCGTAATGATGGCGCCAGTCGCCAAGGCGGGATCCGCCTGGATCGGGATTGCACGGTAGCCTGCGAGCGTAGCGCCGCTTTGCCGGAGAGAGGCATCGCCAACCAGCCCGTCAAACTTAATCGCCAGATCATTGTTCGGGCTGACCACCCAGCCGATTAGGTACCCTCTCGGACAATCAGCCGCGGGTACGGTCTTAGTGGACACGCCAGAGAAGCTGCCGTCGGGGACAAGCACAATTTTCTCGAACACCGTAGCGGTAACGTCGAAATCGGTTTCGTCGCAGACAAAACTACCGGCTAGGTTCGTTTCGCTCGTGCCGCAAACCCAGTGAAACCTGATCTTTACCTGTTGGTGCTCAGAGCAGGTGACGTCCTTTGGACAGACAACGGCGATTTCCAGCTCGCTTCTGGGGGCAAGCCCGCCCTCAGCCAGTGTCACGACGCCCTTAATGAATTTAGGGAAAACGATCACGCTCCCCGGCGCCCGAAAGTCCGACAACGTCGGGTCCCGAACCTGTGCGAAGGCCGGTCTCGCCAGTGCGAGCACCGACATTATCAGCAACATAGCTCGCAGCCTCTTGCTACCTTTAGCGTTCACGATCCTCTCTCTTTCTCAGGGTGATGCGGCTCGGCCGCTGGTATCGAGACGGGAAATTTTTGCCCAGTAAATGCTGTGCCATTCCTTAACAATTCCTTGTTTAGCAATCGTTTGCTGGATTTGGCATCCGGCATGCGTCCGATCCGTAAAAATTTTTGACACACCCCCGACCTGTCTGGGGTGCGCTGCCGAGCAAGACCCTGACAGGAAACCGACGGGCCCCGGAAGAAAGTAGTTCATATCAAAGCCTTGAACAGGTCTTATGTATTTCTCTCGATGGTTGAAAGACGATTGTGGTACGGTTACAGCTTGTGTCATCGCTGATAGTGCAAAAAATTTTTCACGCGGACAAGCTGATGACGTAAGGGCCATGTAAGGAATCGGACTTCTGAGCCGGCGTGATTTGTTTACGAGAGCGCCAGGAATCCCGACTGCTGCCAGTCAACACCGGCGGTGGGCACGCGGTGCGCTTCAACCTAAGCGAACGGGCGGGAGCGCAAAAGCGTCAGCACCTCAAAGCCCCGGCCGCGTGTGCGTAGAACAGTGGAGGATCGCCTCGCAAAATTGCGGCGAGCCCGTCGGCGCCAAGGCTGGTCCAACTGAGCGCGGCGGAAGGCTTCCGAATAGTGCTCCAATTCGCCGTTCTGCATGATGGGCATTTCGGTCGCGATCCGGGTGAACAAGATTTCGGGTTGCGTAGGGCGAAGCTCCTGGAGTGTGGTCTCCGCTGTCGCGGCCTGTCCGGCGATACCCGCCGCGGTGGTGATGGCCCGGTGGGCGCAGACGTAATCTTCGAGCTGGCGGATGGCCTCGCGCGCCAGCCGCATCGGCCTCCTCGTAGTTGCGTCTGACAAAACTGAGCGTAGGCGGCAGTGCCCGTGTAGATCACCGAGAATGGATCGCGCGGGCTCACCCCCGATGCGCGAAGGATGGCCTGATCGACCTTCTCGCAGCGGCCGCGATAATCAGCGCGAGGCGGTAATAGGCCTGGGTCAGGTAGAGGCGGGGACGACCGCGGTAACGGCAGGGGCCGCTCGGTTTCCCGCCCCCGCCCATCAAACCGGACGTGCGGATTTCCCGCATCCGGCTTTCCGACTGGCTGCACTGCGAGGCACAGGGCGGCGGTCCCAAATGGACGCGCCGGCGGTGGAACACTCCGAGCGTGCCAAACACCGCCTCTCGTGGGAAGCGGCTGGGTGCCGTGCGAGGAGCGGATGACCGTGCTGCCAGATCGCTGGCTCCCCAAGCCCCGCATCGGCACCTTATGACGTCACGCGGAACCAGGAAGTGCCGGTTCTGACGTCGAACCAGGAGGTGCCGGACGCGGTCGCAGACATGGTTGTCCACCGCCCGGCACGCCGGCAGTCGAGTGCCATAGCTGAAGTACGTGCTCCAGCCTCGCGGGAAGCATTGAGCAGCTCCCGTACCTCCGACCAGGCGCCGGTATTGCCGCTGACCAGTATGTCGCTGACCTTGCCTTTGAGGCGCAGCACGCTCGTCTTCGACGGACTGGCTCGCAAATACCAATGGCCGTCCTTCCGGTAATGGTGCGGGCCGAAGCTGTAGCCAAGGAAGTCAAAGCGTTCGCGCCGGGCATCCCGGATCGCGGTCTTCGTCTCGTTGAGGACGAGCCGGAGCTTGGCCATCATCCTACCCGTCCACGCCAGTGCATCGGCCGCATGCCCGCGGCTGAGAATGACAAGGTGAGTGGCGCGGGGGGATCGCATCGCCGCGCTCTCGCAGAACCGTACGTGACACTCTCGCGTCACACGGCTCCCATTGTTCGGCCGCATCCGAAGAGCAAGGTCCAATGAGCGAACAGACCAGTCTGGCGACGCGCGATGCATTGCCTCTTGGAAGGAAGCGGGATTGAGTCGCAGCAACCTGAGCGAAGCGGAGTGACATTTGCTCGAACCCCTTCTGTCGCCGGAGCCCCGGAGCGAGGACGCAAGAGCCGGCCAGTGTTCGACATCGGCAGATCGTCAATGGCATCTCGCGGCGCATGCGCATCCGCACTGGGTGCCGTCGCGCAATTTGCCAAAAGTACGGTAAGTGTATGACGGTCTATCAGCGCTTCCGACAATGGAGCAGGCCGCCATCTGGAGGCGATCGCCACTGCCGTTGCACAGGCGATGGCCGACAACTCTCCGCAATGGCCTGAAGTCCATGACGAAAGGCTTGTTCGCGAGTCCCCTTTTGCGCTGACAGCCGCGCGTTTTGTTCGCATCGACTGTCAGGACCTGATACTCGACAGCGCCCCAGTCTCCGCGAAGACTGAGGCGGTGATCTGCGACAGGCTTGAAATCATTCCTCGTCAGCCACTCCTCGATCAGGGGCGATTGCGTGAGCGCGCGCAAGATCTTTTCCGGCGGATGAGGTATCTCACGTTCGACGACGACGGAGAGCGGTGGACCCGAGACCCAGGACCGCGGGAGTGCGTTCATAAGGTGAAGGCCGCTCCTTTTCCTGGTCAGATTCAAACCACCTTCCGCTGTTGTTGGCCCTGTGGAGTTGTGGGCGACGCGCCAGCG
>Ga0306924_10003798_pt1 | contig 14608 bp, 14 predicted proteins | sample sta12Can44000111_FD_203756 | JGI IMG/M metagenome (GOLD analysis project Ga0306924, IMG submission 203756) | Lab enrichment of tropical soil microbial communities from Luquillo Experimental Forest, Puerto Rico - statanox.12C.anox.44.000.111 (v2)... | ecosystem: Environmental > Terrestrial >... | reverse complement strand
TGAGGAGCAACGAGCGCACCCAACTGAAGATGGTCGTGTTCGCACCGATACCGATGGCAATAGTGAGAATGGCTACTGCGGCGAAGCCTGGACTGTTGCGAAGGGTTCGTAGAGCGTAGCGCAAATCCTGGAGCACGCCGCTCATCACGTTGCATCCTCCTCACTCGCAGGCCAGCGTCAGCACCCAACCGCAGCGCTGACCCTAGGCTATTGCGCGTCCGCCAAACCGCTTAACCAAGATCCGGTCATCGCGCGACATCCGCCAACCGGGGAGAAGCACACCTCAAGCCCGTCACTTTAAGTCTAGACACTAGCAATTTTCCCACCGTCCGCGGCTGGCCATAAATTCTGAGTACAAGGTACTGCCCGCCGAATCGAGAGGGCTGGAGCCCTACAGAAATGTCCGCAAGTTGAACCGGGGTGTCCGAAAGCGGACACCGTTCCCGAGAACTTTGAAGGAACTAGCCTGGGCTGTGCTGGTCGTAGAAACCCTGGCTAACAATAACTGGGCGCTGGGTAATGCGCTTAGTAATGGCGGGATTTGACGATTCCCAACCCTAATTCAACAGCGAGCAGAACTGATCGCGGTCCACAAATGAAACCCCCGTCTCCGTCAGCCTGGTAAGAAGCGAAGACTTTCGATTCGGCATGTCCATCTTCGCCACGATCAGCTTTGCCCCATCAAGTCGGCATAGCAATACCGCCCTCGCCAATGCAGGCCTGGCACAACTCCTCCCGCCTTCGATTTCGGTCACTTCATCCAGCAAAGTCCAGTATCCACCGTTCAATGAGTCGGGCACAGTTCCTGAACTCTGTACCAGAGTTGCTGCGCGACCACCGCAAAAGGGTGGCTCTCCGCCTGAAACGGCCTTCCTCCTTATCGATGTTCTCCGCAGTTGACTTTACGTCCGGACGCCCCAATCCGAGCACGACTGGGCGTGATGAAGAAGGGAATATCCCAGCGTTCCAGCAGCATCAGAGATGTTGGGACTTTTCCACCAGGCTTAGCACCTGGCCCCAAGGCATGGGTCCCTGGTGCATGGCGAAGACGGTGTCTACCTTTAGATTTGCTCGTTTGACGGCTTGCGCGACCTCACGCATCAATTCGGGATCGTATAACGACCCGTCATCGTTTAATGCCAGAGTGTCACTCGCGTAGAGCAAACGCGATTGAGGAAAGTAAACCATATACTGCCGCTCGGTCGACGCTCCACGCAACGGATAAAGCTCAAGGCGGTTTTCGCCGCTCCCAACTTCTTCTTTTTCAGAGATGATCTTCCAATGCGGCTCCTTTGGATTCTTCGAGCTTTCGAGTGCATCGGGATTTAATGTGTGAGGCGCCTTCACCATTTTGTCGAGCAAGGGACGGTTCAGATCGAGAATGTATACTGGGAAACCCTGCGCAACCGCAAACCGCACACCCCCCGTGTGCGGCCAGGAATCCGACGTGGAAAGCACGGCCTTGACCGGCGCTCCCGGATAACGTCTTTGTGCCTCCTCGATTACCCCCTGCGTATACAACCCTGAAATCGGTGCTTCCAGAATCACGATTCCATCGGGTTGCCTGACCACTGTAGAGTTCCAGGATCCCTGGAATAGATCGACTCCCGTTGCCAGCGGCGTATCTTTCTCACCGCGAAATGCTCGATTCCAGCCGGGTGACGCTGCACTCTTTCGGGCTATGTTGGCGTTTATGGTAAAGGCCTTGTCGTCAATAGGAACATTGAACTCAACATTAACAGCCTGTGTTGATCGCCAGATAATTCCGTTGCGCTCTTCCACCAAGTTCGTGGGATAGACGACTCCATGGAACAATTCCCAGTTGTCAAAGTAAATCCTCTCTTGCACGTCACCCCAGAAGTACCAGAAGTCGTGGAACTCCTGGGTGGTCTCAACAGCATCGGGAAGATGGTTGAATGCATTGAGTAGTACACGGACAGGAACCTTCTGCCATGAAAACGCCACAACCGCGTGCTGAGTCGAGCGCAAAATTTCTGGGGCTTCGAAGTGCAGGTCAGCCGCATGCGAGGCAGCCAAGAGAACGCTCTCTGGCCCGAGAGCCAACATTTGGCGGGCGGCATAGAGGTCACCTAATGGACAAGGCGTGTCGCCGCCCTTTGTGCGATGGACACAGCCATCGGGGCCTGCTACCCAAACGGAGTCGAGTTCTGCCTGGTTCGGGTCAGCCTCAGGCCATGTGACCTTTGCTTCCGTGAGAACTCGCTGGTTGGCTAGGTCCAAGGTGGTCTGCCCGCGTTCGTACGATGTGATGAACGGATCCTGGCGGTACGATTGCTCTGCTAACGCCGTGTGCTCGATGGTATGCAGGCGGACGCTTTTGATTTGCTGTAAACGATCACGGCCGCCCATAGCCTCCATGGCAAAATCCACGCATTGCAGCGGGCTCTTGTCCTTACAGCCGGGTACGTCTGCGCGATCCTCCCTTGAATAAGCCGCCGTGCTGGTCAACAACGAGGCAGCCGCCAAAAGACATAGCCAAGCTCTTCGCATGTCAAGTTCCTCCGCACATCGGCACTTCGATTTTGCGTGTGCCAGCATCCCCATAGGAAACTCCCCCGTTAGACGTAACCATCCAGGAAAAAGATAAGTGCTTTACGGATATTTCGTCGGCAGGAGGAACTTTGCCAGAAACGGGATTGGGCAGATCAGCGGGGATGCCGCTAAGAGCCCGGCAACTGGTATTCATACCGATTGCTGGGTGCTTCATCCCTGCTACCGCAAGACAAACACACGACGTGGACCGAACTTCGCTCTATAACTTCATCGACCAAGCGCCCATCAGTGGCATTACGCCGATCACTGTAGAGAGTTCATCGGCTTCACTCCGTAACCGTTGTGCCAATGTATCGACGTCTACTTCTTCTGCTGTGCTTATGCCGAGGTCCTGTATGTGCGGCAGCAGGCTGCGCACCGTATCTACACAAAAGTCATAAATCTCGGATTCGGCAGAGCAATCCACGAGCATTTCAAAGCTCAGCTGCGGCCTTGCCAACCCGGCGGATTCATATAAGGATGGCAGTCGAACTCCGATGTCACCTTCCAGTCCTCTTTCCTTCACGGTATCGTGAAGCCAACCAAGCACTCTCTGAAAGAGGGGTGCCTCAGGATATGAGAACGCCCGCGAAAACCAAGGCTCCTGGAAGGCAACAATGCCGCCGGCCCTGAGGTGCCGAAGCAATTTTGTGAGGGCGTCAAGCGGCTTGTTCTGATGAAGGAGTACGCAGCGACCGATAATCGCGTCAAATGCGGTCGTTGTGGCATAGCGATAGAGATCGCAGCGATGAAACAACACATTATTCAGGCCTTCCCGGATTGCACGGTCTTTAGCAACCGATAGAGCTTGCGTGTCAGTGTCAAGACACACGACTTGACCGGAGGCTCCCACAGCCCGGGCGGCAAAGAGGCTGAGATCACCGACGCCGGAGCCGACATCGAGCACCCGCATACCGGGAGACAGCCCGATCTCATCGAGGAAATGCCGGGTGAGCTTGAAAATCAACCGGCCCTGGCGATTCAAGCGCTCATGTTCGGCGAGGGTGCTCCCTAAGATATACTCGGCCGGCGGTCTGGTTATGGCTGCGTTTATCGATCTTTCTCGAGCAACTTTGGACATGTCAGGTGTGCAAGATGCTGCAGCTTTTTTGGAGTTCCAAGATGTCAACCTGCGTGTCCGGTGATCGGGCATGACCCCGGATTAGTTTTCTCCGGGACATCAACCTGCACCGGCTGCCGATCGAAGTAATTTGCGCAAAGCCTTAGACGCCGAGCATCCCAAACCATGTAAGTGCCCAGGACAAGTTGAACGAGGCTACGCCAGACATCCTCCCACCGGTCCCTGATTCGTAGGAAAAGGAGAGACGTGCGGCACAAAGACGTCCTCATGGTGACGGTTCTGGACACCATGAGGCACGGGCCACGGTTCGGTGCCGAGCGGGTGTGCGAAGCTGAGGAGTAAAGGTAGAATCGCCTGAGCACCTCGCGCACCGCGGCCCGCATCGTCACCGGAGCTAAGCCGGCGGCCGGACACGGCCGGTTAGCCGCCACTCCAAAAGGAATGTAGTGTTCTTCATGAGGAGAAAGTTTCTCCCATCGGTCTGGGTCAAATCGCTCGGGATCATTGAAGCCGGTGCGATGGTACTCGGGATGATTGAAGCAAAGCACTGATCCTTCAGGAATGGTAGTTTGTTCGTCGACAAATATGTCCGCGGATACAACTCGGTGGGAAACGCCAAAGAGTGGATACACCCGAAGCGTTTCTGTAATCACCCGGTCCAGATAGCGGTCGTCCTGCAAGTTGGCCATAAGCCTGTTTTGCACATCTTCGTGCTGAGCAATCGCCATGCAGAGATGGACCATCGCTTCCGACATTTGCACAACCGCGGTATTGAAGAACGCACCTTGCAGATAAAACGCCTGTTCCTCCGTAGAGAGTTGCTCCGGCAGTGCGAACCGAACCTTGCCGGCCCCGATCTTGTCAACCAAGAATCGAGTTAGGCAATAACGCCTATCCATGTGTCGGAGGCTGCAACACTTTAAAGCCGTGACAACGTCATCGGCATTGTCGACGATGAGGTCACGCGCCGCCGGTGCGCATCGCTCGCCGAAGACAAGTTCGTAATAGAACTCTGCCCAGACTGGCATCATCAAGTCCCGTATCCGGACGAGCCTTGCGTTGCCGAGCTGGGCTCGATTAAGCATGCGAACCGTGCTGTCTGCAGCCGTCTCTTCGGCTGTCTTACGCGAGATCCCAAGGATTCGCCGCGTGGTGTGGGCGACCTCTTCGTAGCGCGGGCCAGGTTCAAGGTGTTCCTGATGCACTTCCGGGCCGGGCGCGAGCCAGTACCAGAACAAATCGGAGAGTCCTGCACCACGGCTTCTGCCAGTGGCAGCGGGATGGGCGTAGACCTGTTTCAGACGCGAAGCGTCGACTACCTTACCGGGGATAGCGATTCCTTCCTCGCCATTTATCGCGGTAAAAATGCCGGATCGCAGGCGAACAACCATGGCCGGAAGCCAACACGGAAGAGTGGCCAACGTGAGCAATCCAGCGCCAATCAAGAAGAGAGCACGCATCGTTCCTCCACTACCCGGGGCCGTAGCAGATCGCGGCTTATGTCGCTCGCCGAGCTGCATCCGCAGAGGGTAAGTGCCCGATCGACCTCCGATCGCAACATCTCGAGCACCTGCCTGACACCCGCTTCCCCTCCTACAGCCAGGCCCCACAACACCGGTCGACCCAATCCGACAGCGCTTGCCCCAAGAGCAAGAGCTTTCACAACGTCAGTACCACGTCTGATGCCGCCGTCCATCAGGACAGGAATACGTCCACCAATGGCGTCCACAATGGCCGGCAACAGATCGATTGTTGCCGGCACAGTGTCGAGTTGGCGGCCGCCGTGGTTCGAAACGATCACCGCATCGGCCCCATGGCTTACTGCCAGTTCGGCATCTGCTGGATGGAGGATGCCCTTCAATACGATCTTGAGAGAAGTCACTCTGCGCAACCAGTCGATATGCCTCCAGGAGAACTCTGGAGAGAAGGCAATGGCTCTCACGCCGCCAGCCTGTCGAAGATTTTCGCAACAGAGTCCCGGCGGCAGATCTTCGAAACCGTTTCGAAGGTCTCGTTCACGCCGGCCAAACACGGGCGAGTCAACGGTCACGACGAGAGCCGAGCACCCGGCAGCTTCAAAGCGGCGGACAATAGCTTCCGTAAACTGCAGATCTGGCTGAAGGTAGAGCTGGCACCAGAGATTCAGGTTGAGAGCCTCTGTGCCGCTTCGCATTTCTGAAGCGACTTCTTCGACCGGTACGGTGGAAGCCATGCTCAAGATCAGGATGGTCGCTTCGGCTGCCGCCGCTCGCGCGGTTGCGCGCTCGCCATCAGGGTGCGCAATCCGATGGAACGCAGTAGGAGCGATCAGAACCGGCATTGAGATGTGCGACCCGAGTAATGTCAGGCTGAGCCGCGGCCGCCCGACACCACTCAGTACCCTTGGCAAGAGGCCAATATTCCGGAAAGCTGCTTCGTTCGCTCGCAAGGTCACCTCATCGTCTGCGCCTCCGGCAAGGTAGTCGAAGATCGCGTGATCCAGGCACTTGCGTGCTTCATTCTCAAGCTCGCGTAATGAAAGCGTCGGCATCATTGGCTCCAGAATCCATGTGCGTCAGGAAAGAGGCTTCTTTCTCAAGAGCCTGTGCGAAGAAGGCTTCGAGCGGCTCACGGTGAGCCGGACCATTCCATTGATTCTCCAGGTTTTCTGCGATGTGGTGTTCTCCAACGAGCTTCCGCTTCGAGTAATGGCGTACAACAGGGTGCAAGTAACGGGCATCGAACGAATGCTCGACATCGTCCTGCGCCGCGCGTTTAACGGTGATGTCAAAAGGATCGAACTTATCGTGGTCGGGGCCGTACTCTAGCGTGATTGTGAAGTATTTTGCCGATGCACCAAAGCTGCTTTCGTGAACGTAGTCCACCGGTGCTTCCTCGTAATAACGAGCCACGCCAGTCGAGTCCACGACAATCAGGTCGCACAGAAAACTGAACTGCTGCCACAAAGCTGACGTGCGATTGACGCGTGCGATTACTGCCTCTTCCAGAATGGAAGGATCCGACACCATGACCTCATGGGGCCACTGTATTCCGTAGTACTTTCGCTCTAGCATGCGATGCAGAGCACGCACGCCATAGCGAAACCCGTGAATAAATCCACCTGTGGACTTCTTGAAATCGCGCACCTGCATAAGCGTGCCGGCAAAGTAAAGATCTGGAACATTGGTCGACTCCCACTCTGCTGTTTGGTCCGGGAAGCGATCGCAGTGAATCAGCTTCGGCCGGCAATCATCTGCGAAAATCGAGTTATCGAAGCGGAAGCCGGTACAAACGATTACACGGTCGTACCGGATCTCTTTCTTCACCTCATTGGCGCGGGAGAAGCTCACGGTGACGAAGTACGATCCATCGCGCCGCTGGATTTCCTCAATATTGCCGTCCAGCAATGCGTTTTGTGACTTGAGTTGGTATGTATCCAGAAGGTTGTTATTGACGGCGCGAAGATGTCCCACGTAGTGGGTCTTCCACGCCAAACGGATCGAATGGGGACCAGCCACATGGATCATCGCCGCAGTTTCAATTAGGTTGTCGGCCGTTTCAAACCCGGAGTTGCCCTTCCCGATGATCAGCACGCGTTGGTCAACGAAGTCGCGGGGATTCACCGAGACGTTGGTATAGAGTTCCGCTGTCTCGATACCAGGAATCGAAGGTACGTACGGCTCGGCGACCCCGGTTGCGGTGATCAGCCGATTCGCTTCGTGTGTCCGCCCGTGTTCGTCCGTCACGCAGAAATGACCGTTTCGCGTAACGCGAGTAACCCGGGTGTTGTATTGAATCCGAAGCTGCGAACGTGCGGCAAAGTCGGTGAGATAACGTACCATCTCGTCGGCAGGCGGGAAGTACCGTTCGCTGTAACGCGTGAATCGCAGCTGCGGGTCATCGGACAGGAGAGAATTCCAGTCCATTCTCAAGTTGAATTCCGGATCATTGCATCCGGTGTGCGGCTTGTTGCTTGAGATCAGTTGCCGATGTCTGGGAAAAGTACGGAAGAAGGTGCCTGGGGTTGGCCCGGCTTCCAGCATCAGGTAGTCACGCCCGGCCTGTTCCAGGAAGTATGCGAGTTGAAGGCCCGCCGGCCCGGCACCAATTACTAAGTAATCCACCTTGTTACGCCGCCTTTCTGCGAAGACCGGTCAGTCCAGCATCCCCTGCAAACTCCGACGAGAGGTACTCCTTCTCCACCTCGCTAGAGCGGATTAGCCGGCGCAACGCCGGAGCCGTAATGTAGGTCGAAGCCACTGCCATGAGCACCAGCATGAAGAAGACGCTTTTGGGTATTACGCCCAACTCAAAACCGATATTGATTACGATCAACTCCATCAATGCGCGTGTATTCATCATGATTCCGATGATGGAGGCCTCGCGCCACGGCAGGCCGTTTAACCGGGCTGCCAGCCAGCAGCCGCCGAACTTTCCGACGAACGCCACCAGTAGCACCAGCCCGCACATCAGCCATAAGGCGCCGCCTTTCATCGTGCCGATGTCAGTGCGTAGCCCCGTATACGTAAAGAAGATTGGCAGGAAGAACACAGTCACGAAGTCCCGAAGACGCTCCTGCACGGCTGCCCTGAACTCAGGCTGGTCATAAAGAATTGCGCCGAATAGAAACGCGCCAAAAATTGAGAAGATACCGATGACGTTAGTCACTGCTGCAGCTACGAACATCATCACCAGCACGATGGCGAGGGCGGTTAGGGTGAGGCGGCCTTGGTGTTTCTGCATCTGTTGCGATGTCCACTTCTTCATCAACGGGCGCACAACCCATGCCATGACGCCTGCAAACCCGCCCGTCTCGAGGATCATGATGCCCAGCTTTGCCGAGTCTAGGGCGGAGCGTGAAATGGCTGTAACCACTGCAAGAATGATCCAACCCGAGGCGTCATCTGCTGCGGCTGCGGAGATGGTCAACGACCCGATTCGGGTGCGGTTGATGTTGAGCTCCACCATGATGCGGCCCAGAATGGGGATGGCGGTAATCGACATCGCTGCTGCCATGAAGAGCGCGAATGTCAGCCAGGCTCCGCCCAGGCCGAGTGCTCTGTGCATCCATCGTCCCAGCAGTAAGCCAAGACTAAAGGGCAACAGGATGCCAACAACTGAGATGGAGAGCGCGGTACCGCGGTTTTCGCTCAGGTGACCGAAATCGAACTCGAGCCCGATCAGGAACATCAGGAGAATGAGGCCGATCTGGCTCATGACCGCGAAGATCTGTCCGACCGACGGATTGAAGACTTTGTGAAACAGGGTGGGAAATATTCCGCCGAAGAACGATGGGCCCAAAATGAGGCCGGCTGCGATTTCACCGCAGACCAGTGGCTGGCCGATTCGTCGGAAAAGACTACCAAACAAGCGAGACGCCGAGACGATCACGATGAGTTGGACATTCTCGATGTGGCCGCCCGTTGGTGACATGTTTGCCTCTCCTCCTTTGACGGGTTGTTTACGGGTTGCAACATCAGCCTGGCGATGGTCAGCAAGGACCTAAGCAAGGCAGTGGTGATGAATGGCGAACCTTGTCAGCTGTAGATAAGGTTCCGACATACGAACTATGAAGGAAGGGCTGTGCTTAATTGTCAGTCTGGTGTGACAGCTGTGCAATTTTTCCGAGACAAAACAAGGTCCATCACGACTTGTCCTGGGTCCGTGGCGGGAAGTCGCTCCCGGTGAGAATGGCAACCCGATGCTAAACAAGCGATCCCGCGGCGCCAGAATGGTAATGGCCTTACCTGCAGCGTAAGGCGCACCGGATTGAAGATCGACAAATCGCTGGTGAATTGCCACGCACAAAGGTGCGGGGAACCCCCCTTTCCGCATACTTTGCGATGGCATCAGCCTGGTTTCTGAGCGAATATATCTTTTTTCGAGCGGTTGACATCCTCAAACAAGCAGCTCGAACCAGCTTCGATGGCATGGTGTTCACCTGAGGAAATGGTCAGGAAGAACGGGATGTCGCCCTCTCGAAGAAACCGGGAATACAACGAACGCGCGAGCCCGCTTCGCGACGGAACAAGGTGTGCTCCTTCAGCCCCTGCGGAAGCAGGCCTGGGCGACACGAAAGTGATACTCAATCCGTCATGATGGGCGCGGCAACTCGTGCCAGTATCGAAAAGCTTACCCGGGCATCCGAGCTTTGCAGGACACAGTTATGAGCGATCGTGAAACTGAATATTTCATCGAACTCCAGGGCAATTTGATGGGGAAGTTCGCGGAACTCGGTATCATCACACAGCCGTGGACCACGGAATTCTTGCATCACCTTGCAGATGTAGCGGCCAAGGGTCGTACTCTTGAGCGTGAGATACTGCCCCTGCTCCTGACAGTGAATACAAGTCGCCGTGAGGTGATCAGAGAAATATTCTTGGGGATAAGGACTCACCTCGATTCGATCCAAGATTCAATAAGAGACCTTCAACCGTCACTTCGCGATCTTCTTGACTACTACGAGTAAAGTTGGTTGCTTCGTTAGAACGTCGTCGCGGGGCGCCCACGGTTCGGCCAACGCGCAAGCCAATCGGAGAGATCTTCAGAAGTGGGGGTCAAGAGAGGGTCAATCTAAACTATCCTCAAGCTCACCAACGCGATACGAGTCGAAATTCGACAGCAGCTGTAAATATAAGCGACATCGGAGCCTAAGGGTTTATGCTTTTGTTGGACTTATTAAGTGTTCTTTGCATCCGGTGGCAAGTCCGGGAAGAACCGCTTAAGATGACTGGTCACCATTCCAGAGACAAAGCCAGGCCGATTTCAGTTCACTAACGAGACTCGGCCTCGCACCCTGGTGCAATCGCTTCGAACGAGGTTCGCCATGACGACGAATATAAGCCCAGCACGAAATCAAGCCAACCAAATGTCGGCGGCAAATGGGCTGGCAATAGTTCGTATCACGATCGGTGCCATGTTTGTGTGGGTCTTCTTCGAAAACCTGGGAAAGGGTCTCTATACTCCAGCCGGCTACGCGGGCCTGATCAACTACTACATCAGAGCGGGTCATTCGCCCGGCGCGTGGAAGGCGGTCATGACCTTGATGGCGAGCCATGCAGCGATGGCGGCCCCCATTCAGGCGTTGACCGAGATCTCTCTCGGGGTCCTGCTCGTCATCGGTCTGCTCATTCGTCCGGTCGCCTGCGTGGCGTTCCTGTACCTCGCCAGCCTTTGGGTATCAGAATGGGGTACGGCGTGGATCTGGGAACTGCTGGTTCCCGTGCTCGCGTCGTTGTCGCTCGCGGTGGGACGGGCGGGCCGAACCTGGGGCGTCGATGCTTGGCTAGCGCGGCGCTGGCCCTCCTCCCCGTGGTGGTGATCTGAGTCAAGATCAGTGCGAGTGTCCGTCATCATTCCTACGCGCAACGAAGCGCAGGCGATCGGCCGGGTTCTGGCCGATCTCCCGCTTGATCTCGTTACTGAGGTCCTGGTCGTCGATAGCAATTCGACTGACGGGACGCCCGAGATTGCCCAAAGGATGGGAGCCCGTGTCGTCCATGAACCTCGACGCGGCTACGGGCGGGCTTGCTTGACAGGACTGGCCAATGCAAGTGCCCCCGATGTAATAGTGTTCCTCGACGGCGATTACAGCGATCGACCGGATGAGATGCCGCTTCTCCTCGCTCCAATCATTGACGGCAGGGCCGATATCACGCTGGGTTCGCGCCTTGGGAACCAGAGCATCCCTGGAGCGCTGCCCTGGCACGCGGCGTTTGGTAATCGCCTCGCGGCTGTCCTGATCAGGCTGTTGTACGGTCTCAGGATCAGCGACCTCGGTCCGTTTCGCGCCGGGCGTGCAGATGTCCTCCGCCAGCTTGAGCTCGAAGAGACTACATACGGGTGGGCGGTTGAAATGATCTTGAAAGGCACTTTAGGAGGGAGGCGCATCGTAGAGGTGCCAGTCACCTATTATCCGCGTATTGGGAAGTCGAAAATTAGCGGTACTCTGAGAGGCACTATTGGAGCGGCTTGGTTCATCCTCAGCCTGATAGTACGCTATTATCTCCGGCATCGAAGGCATGGATGGCCACGCCCAGCATGAGTCCTAGCACTGCAATCTGCCATGGAATCCTTTAGCGAAACTACGGTGCATTCGCTCAACACGCTAGTTGTCATGGCAAAGGCCCCCAGGCCGGGCAGGGTCAAGACCCGTTTGGCTCAATGCCTGCCAGTTGAGGCTGTCACTGAGCTCTATCGCTGCCTTCTGGACGACACCATGGCACTGGCGCACTCGTTGGACACCGTAGAGGTTGCGATTATGTGTCCTGAGTCGGACGTCTACGAACTGTCGTGCTGGGCTGGTGATGGCGTACGTGTAGTGGGCCAGAAGGGTAAGGGCCTTGCCGCAGCCCTCACCTCCGTATTTGCGCAATTCGCGGGAGCAGACCAACATTCCATCATCGCGTTCAACAGCGACAGCCCACACTTGCCAGCGTCTGTTTTGGAAGGAGCGTTCAAGACGCTCGCCGTGCACGACGTGGTCGTAGGCCCTACGCACGACGGAGGTTACTATCTCGTTGGCGCCAAGGCCGCACATCCGGCACTTTTCGACGGCGGCGGTATGGGCACTACCAGCGCGCTTGAGGGCTTGCTGGCGCGGGCGCGCGGGTTGCAGCTTTCCGTTGGCTTCACGGATGCCTTCTACGACATCGACGTTGAGGGCGACTTAACTCGGCTTGCTGCGGAACTACGCCTCGATCCCGCTCGGGCACCAAGAACGGCGCTCTGGCTGAAACGGTGGGGACGGGCGGTAACAAAGTTGCGGACAGGCACGGGAGACCTGTGAAACTCACGCCATCTCATAGGCTGTACGTGTGCGGCGCCATGTTGCTCGTGGCACTAATGATCTGCTCACGCAAGCTCGGCAACAGGGGTGAACCGTCCTTCATCATCCTGCTGGCCGTTGCGGGTATCGCGTACCTCATCGCCATCCGTGACTTCTTCTTCACGCCCAGATTCCCAAAGCGCGTCATCGTCATCGGGCTTGTATTGGCTGGTCTGTGGCATGTTTCGTTCCTACTGATGCCGCCGGGTTCAGACGATGACGTTCATCGATATGTTTGGGATGGCCGCGTGCAGCGGTTCGGCTATAACCCTTATATTGTCGCTCCCGGTGATCCTGCGCTCGCCGCATTACATACGCCGGAGACCCGCACGCTGAACAACCCGGATGTACCGAGCCCATACCCGGCGGGCGCCCTGCTCTTCTTCCGCGCCGTAACGGCGATTCACGAGTCTACCTTTGCACTGAGAGTAGCATTTGTGGTTTGCGATTCGGCCATTGTTCTCGTGTTGCTCGATGTCTTGCGCTGCAGTCGGCAAGGCGCGCACTGGGTTCTGGCTTACGCCTGGAACCCACTACTGGCGACGGAGGTGGCAGGCAGCGGTCACATCGATATTGTCGGGGCGCTACTGCTGTTGGTTTCTGCCGCCGCTCTCGGGCGGCGCTGGCGTACAGTTGCAGCGGTGGCTTTCGGGCTGGCTGTTGCAGTGAAATTGCTTCCGATTGTACTGCTGCCACTTTACTGGAAGCGTGTTCGTATGCGTGACGGCGCGCTGGCGGCACTTGTGGTCGGAGTCCTATACTTACCATTTTGCAACCACGGGAGAATTCCAATCGGCTCGCTCGGCACATATGTGCAGAGTTTCCGCTTTAATGATCCTGTGTTTGCAACGCTCGAGCGGGTGGCGGCTCCGCAGCTTGTAGTTGCGCTGGCAGTGCTTGTCGGCTTTTTAACCGCAACCTGGCTGAGCAGCAGGTCCCTCGCTTGGTCTTCGGCCCCATTTGCTTGGCCGATGGCAGCGTCACTTTTATGCGCACCGGTTGTATATCCATGGTACCTTCTCTGGGTGCTGCCGTTCCTGCGGTCGGCCTCGACGCTGCCGATCATCATCTGGACGGTGAGCATTATCCCTACTTACTACGTTTGGCATTTGCGTACACATGGACGTCCCTGGTTGGTTCCCGGCTGGATTATGCTGCTAGAGTACGGATCCGTCGCGATGACCGCTGCAATCATCCTGTGGCGAATCACTCGACCGGCAGCGCCACAATGCTCAACCGACTAGCTGCGTTGGGGCTGGATGGGCAACCTTATTAATCAAAGGCCAGGGGCCTCAAGACGCGGAGGCGTATGTTAGCAACACCGTTTTCCAATGCCGACGCATTTACATCCACGGGCCGCACAAAAATAGGCGTGATCTGGGACTTAAGCGTCAAGAAAATCGACGACAAATCGTGTGAGTTCACAAATACAGTTCACGGCCCTGCCACGCCAAAACGAATCGACTTCCTCGGCAAACAAGGAATTCCGTGGAGGTCTTCCAGGCCAGCTCGTAAACCTGTTTCAAAGGCTCATAACCGGCTACGGACGCCTCTCTTGGCAAAAAGTATCGAACGTCAGGCCTTAAATGGACAAGTGATTCTGCTGGTTGACGCTCGCATTCAACAAATCTGACCTTCGATTTAGGTGAACGCATAAGAGGTAAAACATGGCAAATCCCATTCTGGTCACCGGCGCGGCGGGCCGCGTCGGTGGGGTAGGGCGCACGGTCACGGAACTATTGTTGAAGCAAGGCAAAGTGGTGCGTGCGATGGTGCGGAATGAAGACGAACGCGCACAAGGGTTGCGCGACATGGGTGCGGAGGTCGTGGTCGGCAATCTGCTTGATCTCGATTCGATGCATAGGGTGATTGCCGGCTGCGAAACGATGTACTTCGGCATGTCGGTTTCCGATGCCTATCTGGCCGCGACGGTCAATGCGGCGGCGGTGGCGAAGTATCACGGCGTGCAGGCGTTCATCAATATGTCGCAGATGACACTCTCACAGATGAGCATTACCGAAACCACCGCTAGCCCGCAGCACAAGCTGCACTGGCTCGCCGAGCAGGTGCTGAACTGGTCCGGTCTGCCGGTCGTGCACGTGCGGCCGACTGTGCTTCTCGAAGGCTTTTTCCTGATTTTTACGTCGGATTCGGTCAGGGAATCGAAT
>Ga0306924_10003797_pt1 | contig 14608 bp, 14 predicted proteins | sample sta12Can44000111_FD_203756 | JGI IMG/M metagenome (GOLD analysis project Ga0306924, IMG submission 203756) | Lab enrichment of tropical soil microbial communities from Luquillo Experimental Forest, Puerto Rico - statanox.12C.anox.44.000.111 (v2)... | ecosystem: Environmental > Terrestrial >... | reverse complement strand
GCCGTCAAAGTGCCTTTCTGAATCCAGCCTTCCCAGAGCCATTCGAACCTGGACCCGGCCGCTTCGAGGTCGGCTATGGTGGCCACGCTTTCGGCGGTTATCTTCCGCAAGGGATACCGGTCGCCGAGATCTTCGCCGAGAAGACTCCCCACCTTCCACAAGCCGGCTCGCATCTGGTCGGCTTCCGCAAGAGCTTGGGCCACGGTCAGCGGGGGAGGCTCTTTCACCGAGAGCTTTTCGGCTATCTCTTTCGCCTCTTTGGCGAAACTGATGAGGTTAAGCTTTACCTGTTCCAAGGTGGCTTTGTCCCCTTCCGTTTTCGCGAGATCCTTCGCCCTCGGAATCCGCTCCGCCAGCTCGGCCGCCTCTTCCGCCAAACGGTTCAGCTCGCGTTTCAAACTTTCGATCATTGGAGGCTCCTTTTCGGTGTCGAAAAACGGTATAACCTTTTTCCGAATAAGCTATATGTTCAGTCCGATGTACACTATGTGTCCAAAACCTCGGACCTACTATGGGCGCAGGGTTTTGGGCGCATGTTTTTCCGGCCTTCGACTTTGACATAAATTGTTGACATTCAATAACTTCTTCTTTTGTGAAGATGCGCCCAAAACCTCGCGCCCGAAAGAGGGGGTTTTGGGCGCATAGATTCGCTTTGATTTTGGTATAACCTTTTGCTTTTTGGAGGGTCATTCTTTGGCGTCTCCATCAGGCAGTTTCCAGGTCAATTTCCGGGGTTCGCCTCCCTGGATCACCCCCAGAGCGTCTTTTGCCCGGTAGATGGTTCCCTTGGCGAAATGCTCTGTCACGATCCCTTCCGTCAGGATCGAAACCACGTACTTCGGACCGTCCTTTAGCTGATCCACAAGCCACGCAGCGCATTTCCCGGAAGCCTCCATCGACCGGCCTCCCGGGTTCAACCCTGCCGCGACACTGGGCAGGTCGTCGTCGTACTCATTGCCGCAGTCGCCCATGCTGAGCCCCAAGGGGGGCGGCATGGGGGCGTTCGACTTGGTGACTTCTACTTTCCTTTTCGGGTTGTTCGGGTCCGGCTGTTCGATGCGGATGGCGATCCTAACCTTCTCCAACACCCGGCGCCCCAGGAAATGCCCCGTGGCGTTCAGGTGGGTCAGACAGAGGACGGCGCATTGCCCCCTCTGAGCGATCTCCTGCAACGGCCCATAGAACTTCTTCGCCTCCTCCTGCTTGCTCAGGTTGGCGTCGGTAGTGCTGCCCACGGTGTCGATGACCACGAGAGCTGGCCGGTTGGCAAGGATTCGGTCTTTGAACTCGATCAGGTCTTCCTTGCTGTCCAGGCTGGTGCCGGAGAGAGGATCATCCTTGTAGGCGTTGAAGAGGAACACGTCGCGGATCTCGAAAGCCCGGGTAAGTGCCACAAGCTCGCCGTGGTTGCGGTCGGCCGCGACCCAGAGCACCTTCGATTCCGGCGGCAGCTGCATGGGCTTGCCGTCCGGCCACGGAAGGCCGTGACGGATGCGCCTCACGAGGTCGGCACAAAAGCGGGTCTTGCCCGTGCCAGCCAGGGCCGCGACCGCGGTAAGGACACCCTTCTGTATCCACCCTTCCCAAAGCCATTCGAGGTTACAGCCGGCCGCGATAACGTCGTCAACGGTCGCGGTGTTCTCGGCAGTCGGGACGCGCCGGGGCTTCTGCGGTCCCTTCCCCGGACCCCCCGCCGTCGAGCCGTTCGCGGTGCCGTTCGCCGTCTGCCCGCCGGCGGCCGTGCCATCGGCGGAGTTGCCGCCCGCGCCGCCGTTCTCCGGCCGCCAGTTCAGCAGGCCGCCCCGGGGTCCGCCCTTCTTGGCAACGTCCTGGATCTTGTGCCGTAACTCGCTTTCCGACCACGGCCACGGCTGGCCTTCCTTGTTTTTGCAGCGGGCGTTCCATTCGGAGAGCGCCTGCAAACATTCTTCTTCGTTCAGCGCGAAGCCGTCGTAACAGACCCCTGCGGCACGGTAGCACTGGCGAGAACCTTCGCCCGTCCCCGTGCCGCCCACCGAGGGCGGGACCTTGAACAGGTAGCTTTTCGCCCGCTCGATCAGCTCGGCCCGCCCGCCCTTCGGCTTCCGCAGCCGGTCCTGTTCGGCCCACAAGGCAAGCAGCATTTCGGCCGCCCGGTTGTTCCGCTCCGCCTTCTCCGGCGTCCACTGGTAACCTTTCACCGGTTTAGCCCTTTCAAGCACCCACCGCCCTTACCCTCTGTTCGCCTAGTCTTCTTCCAGCCCGAACGCCTGACCGTAGCGGTGCGGCCGGCCCGGCACCTCGACGCCCTTGGTGTTCAGCGTGCAGGGAATCCGCCAGATGCGGGAGGCGTTGAACATGGAGGTATCAACCGTGGCCCGGCCGTCCGTGCAGCGCTCGTGCAGGCTCTCCAGCAACCGCTTCGCCCGCTCCGTTGACGCCTCGTCGTTCGGCCAGCGGACCGGGTAGAAGAGGTAAAAACCGTTGCCCGAGTCGCACTGTACCGGGTCGCTGAAGCCCCCCTCTGGTCCTTCGCACACGACGCGACATTGCTCCAGCACCCGCCACGCTTCCGCCTTTTCCTCTTCCGTGGCTGGGGCGTTCGTGGGCCTCACCGGGTCGATGTCCACGCCGAACCAACGCCGTTCGGCTATGTCCAGGTCGCAGGCGCAAACGTCCGTTTGCTCCAGCGAGAATTTCGCCGGGTTCAACGGGTTCGGAATGAAGTACACACCTTTGACGCCCGTACTTTCCTGCTGGAGAACCCACTTCGCCGCCAGGTCGAGCGACGCACCTTTGAAGTGAGCCGCCTTCGGCCGCTGCGGGCCTCCCAGGGACCGGAGCTCGGTCACCTGGGACGGCCCAACGAAGAGGCTCAGGACACGGGAGATCTCTTTGAGGCGGTCCATGTTTCAATCCGCCCCCGGTACTTTGACCGGGGGAACCTTCCCTAGAACGGAACGTCCCCGCCCTGTTCGGTGCCGCTACCGGCCGCCACGGGGGCCGGTTTCGCGGACTCGGGCGGCGGCCCGAAAACGATCTCGTCCGCGTTGCCCGAGACGTGTTGCCGGCTCGGCGGCATCGGAGTGGGCAACGGCTGGCCTGGCTTGATAAGGCTGTTGATGCGGAGGTTGTGGAAGTCCTTTCCGTTAGTGCCCGTGGTGGTGTCCTTCTTCCCGGCGAACCGGACCCCGAGGAGCTTGGGGGCCGCCGACTCCAGTTCCTTGGCGATCGGCCGGCCCTTCGCCGCCCCCCATTTCTCAGTGTCGAAGCCGAGCGTTTTCAGGTCCCCGCCGAGGTGGTCGAGGTTGTCTTGCGTGCGGAGGAAACTGGTCCGCTCGACCACGGTCCCCTCATACGGTCCGGTGAGGACCCGGCAGTGCAGCTTGTAAAGCAGCTCCTGCTGCTTCGGCGTTCTTACAAAACCGGCGTCAACCACCTCGCAGACGTAAAAGCCGTCCGGCAGCGCGTCCACGCCGGCGGTCTGCCCCTTCGGCTTGAAGCTGTTGTCGAACTGTTCCAGTTCCCAGTAGCTTTCAGAAGGCGAGCCCATGACGGTCTCCTTTCAGGAGGACGGCCGGCGTGTTGCCGGCGAAAATCAACTCACGTTTGGAACGGGTGACTGCGACGTAGAGCAGGTTGTACTCCTGCTCGATCTCCCACGGCTTCGACTTGACCCCGGTGCCGCCGCACTTCTTGCACCCGGCCAGGCCGGGTTTGCCGCCGCAGCTTTTGCAGCGGAACACCATCGGCATCTTTTGCGGTTCCAGGATGACGACGGTTTCGGCCTCCAACCCCTTCGCCCGGTGGACGCTCGAAAGGATCGTCTTTCCCTCCGGCGTCTCGTCGCTGAAGAGGCCGGCGACCCACTGCCGCAACTCGGCCAAGGTGTCGAACCGCGTCGCCACGGCGGACAGGCTTTCCACCCGATCGGCCAGTTGCTCAAAGGCCGACTCCGGCGCGTCCTTGCGGGCCAGCCGTTCCTTCTCCCGCTCTTCGTACCGAGCAAGCTTCGCAACGAGGTCTTTCGGGTCGGCGGCGTTCAGCTTGTCGAGAAGGTCGGTCAGTCCCTTGCCGACGTCCCGGCCGCGCAAAAGGACCGGCTTACCCGCAGAAAAGAGCCGGTAGGCTTGCCCCAATAGCGGGGCGTTGCGGCGGCAGATGACGAGCGGCGGCTTTTCCGGGCCGCAGCCTTCCACGACTTTGAGAACTTCGCCGGAATCCCCGCCGATGTGGCGGACGATGCCCTCTTCCGCGCCGTCCTTCGGCTCGATCTCGGGGACGATCTGCCGGGCCAGCTCGACGTGAGACACAGGGCAACGGAACGTGACGGTAAGCGGACGGTCCAGGCACGACCGCGGGGACAGGCCCATCCGCTCCCGCAGCCGCGGGATGCTTTCGGTGTCCGCCCCGCTGAAGCCCATGATGGATTGCCTACGGTCGCCCACGCACAAAAGCCGTCCGGACCCGGCAGAAAGGAATGCAAGCTCCTGCATTACCCGGCTGAGGTCCTGAACCTCGTCCACGATAAGCAGGCTGAACCCTTCCGGCCGCCAGCGCTCGGCCACCGGCAGCCAAACCATGTCGTCGTAGTCGATGCGGTCGGTGTTCTTTTTCGAGCACTCCAGCAGCTCCAGCACCGCCGGGGCGATCTCCGATTCGAGCGTTTTCGGCCGGTCGGGCATCTCAACGCCGTAGTGTTCGACCACGTCGGCCAGCGCCGGAAGGTCGGCTGCCAGGGTCAGCTTGGCCAGCCTGGAAAGCTCCAGAACCGCACGGGCGTTTTCGTCCGGCTTCCACCGTTGAAACCGATCCTGGTAGAACCATGCCGGCCGGACCAGCCGCAGGAGGTCTTTCGGCTTGTTCGTGTCCACGGACACGCCGGGGCAGTGCTTTCGGACAGCCGAAAAGCCAAGGCTGTGCAGCGTGCAGGCGCGGGCACGACCGCCGAGTTTCGTTTGCAGATGCTCGGCGATGTGGCGATTAAACGCCACGAACCCGACGTGTCCTTTTGCCGACTTCGCCGCACCGAGGGCCGTGGTCGATTTGCCCGACCCGGCTACAGCTTCGCTCAGCACGTGCGATTCCTGGCCGGACACCGCTTCCCAGACGGCTAACTGCTGCGGGGTGGCGAGAAGGCCGGCCGGCTTCGGTGATACGGCTGGAAGGTTCATGACGCCGCCGCAGCTTTCGCCGTTCCCGCCTCGTTCCCGTTCGCCTTGGCCGGCTTCGACAAGAGCCGGTCCTTGCAGTGCTGGTAGTGGATGAGTGGCAGCTGGGAGAGCGTCCGAATCTGGTAGTGAGCGAAGAGGCTTTCCCACCGGATGCCCCGCTCGCGGATCAACGTCGCCAACTCGGACGCTTGGGCGTCGCTGATCCGCTCCGAAGGGTCCGCGGGGCTTGACGCCTCCCCGTTGGGGGCCGGCGTGTCGGCCTTGGCCGGCTCCTGCGGCGTGGCCGTCGAGACGGCCGCGAGCGCTTTCGCCTCGGCGGGGTCGAGGTCTTCGGGGTCTCCGAGTTCGCCCACGACGTAGGCGGGCATCGCGATGGCGTCCGGCGTGAAAAAGCGGTAGCCGTTGCTCAGTGCTCTGGCAAAGAGCATGTTGCGAGGGCTCTTTGCCCAGTTGCTTTTGATCTCACCGTTCCGGGCAACAGCAATGCCGGTGTCTACCGCCTCTTGAAAAGTGAAGACGCTCGCCCCGAGCTTCTTCTTTCCCTCCGTGAACAGAATCCGACAAGCCTTGTCGGTGTGCTCCAAAATCTCATAGCCGTATTTGCCGCTGCGCCGGATCGCGGCGGCGAGAAGGTGGGCACCCACCATCGGTTTGCCTTCGACAATGTGAATCCCCATGATGGAAGCCATCGCGGAGAATCCCATCTCCCGACCGACCAGAATTTTCACCAGCGCTTGCGAAGCGGTTCTTGTGTCGGCAAAATAGGCCGACTTCGCGGCTTGCTCGGCAAGCCGTTCCGTCTCCTGGAGTGTTAGCTCCAGGGCCGGCGGCGGTTCGACTTCCCGGGTCCGAACCTGTTTCGGGGTCCGGCCGGCGGCCGGGAATTCCGGCGTCTCGGTGGCTTTGGCTTCCGGTTCGCTTGCGACGTTGCTCGGTGCGGACACGTTCTTTCCCTCCAAAAAGGTTTTCAGTGCCGACAGGTGTTTGCACTCGTGTTTCCGATAAAGGAAGTCCGGGCAGGTACAGCGGTCGAGGGCGGCGTTGACCGCGTAGGCCACCCCTTCCGGCGTCGTGACCCGGTAGCATTGCACGGTACGGCCATTCGGCCCGCCCCCCGAAGCCGGTCCGATCAGCTCGGTCCAGTCCAACCCGTAACCCCGGCCGTCGATGGTGAGCACCGCCACGACGTTCCCCTTACGCTCTCGTCTGCGACAGGTAGGTATCCGCCGCCTGCCGCAACCGTTCAAAGCAATTGCTGCGGATCTGACTCACGCGACTTTGTGAAAGCCCGATCTCCTGCCCGATCTTCAAAAGGCTCGTGCCGTTGCCGTAGCTGAGGCGGCAAACCGTTCTTTCACGGTCGTTCAAACCGCGGCAAAAGGCTTCGAGGAGGTCGGTCGCCTGCAAGCTTTCCAGTCCGTTCACCCCGTCTTTGCTTGCGATCGTGCCGGCGAGCGTCGTCGGCTCGTCTCCGTTAGTTCCGGGGCCGTGCGGTCGGGCGTTGGGCGAAGAGAGGCTTACCACCCGGCGGGGCGGCAGCAGGCCGAGCCGGACCGACCGGCGTTCGAGCTTCGACATCACGTCTTCCCGCCGCTGCCAGTCCCGCACCGAGCCGGTCACCCGCTCCCAGGCATAGGACCGGAAGGGCGTGCCGCCGTGCTCCCGGGGCCGGTAGCGGTCCGCGGCCCGGATGAGGCCGATAACCGCCTCGGATTGCCAATCGTCCACCGGACCCGGCCGGCCGGCCCGGCGCCAGAGTTTGTGCCCCAGGGCACGGGCCCAGGTCAAATTGTCGAGGATGAGCTTTTCACGCCGGTCGTCTTTGGGCGTAAGGGTTTGTGTCGGGGCGGACATGCTTCCTCCTTGTGCGTACCCGCAAAACAAAGTCGGAGTCCTCCAGCCTACACAGCAAACAGCGGTGTGCCAGCAATGCGGAGATTTTGCCCTCAGTTGGCCGAGTTTCGGCCGCCTAATGACCCGAAATGACCTCAGTTGGCGGCGCCTTTGTCTCCCGTGCGTGTCTCTCTTTTCGGCTTGCCCGGCGCGAAAAGGCCGGCCCCGACCGCCAGGCCCATCAGGTGCGGCATGAGCACGGACATCGCGTAAACCACGTCCCAACGCCATTTGCGGGTCCTCACCCCGAAAATCCCGCCTTGCGGCAGGTAGCCTTCCTTCACCAGCCGGGCGAAGACCTTGACGCGCACGCCCAGGAGGCGGGCCGCCTCGGACTCGTCCAACCAATCCTGTTCCGAGGCGTCAATCACCCGGCGTCGCGGCATCGCGGTGGGCTCCCGTGGGCCGGCGGCTTCCTAACCCTGTTACGTGGTATCCTAGTTACTTTGTTACGATTAATCAAGCCAAATTTTTCACCGGAGATTTTTTATCGGTTGGGCCTTGTCTGTTTCTCGGTAACTGTGTACGATTTAGGGGTTTCGTTATTCGCGATGGAAGGAGGCTTCCGTGTCTGCTACACTGGCCGCCGAGCGTTCCACCAGTACCGCAAGACGCCGAATGGGGGACCGTGTGGCAAAGCAAGACCGTCCGAAGCCGGGCACCGTTCCGCTGAGGGTCGAGCCGGACATTGCCGAGATGGCCCAAAGGGCCGCGAAGCTTCTTGGCGAAGATACGCCAGCGTTCGTGAGCCGATTGTTGCGGCCCGTTTTGAAACGGGAGTATCGCCGGGCTTTGGAGCAAGAACAGAAGCAGTTCGGCGAGAACGACGATTGAGCCGGCGGCCGGCGGCGTAAATTTCGGGAGGTTCGGGCCGCCCTTGGGGCGGCCTTTTTTCGTGCGCACGGCGACGGCCCCACGCGGTCCGCCGGCTGGGGGCGGCGTCCCGCTCGCTTGAAAATAACCGTGGCAGCCTGGGGGATCAAACGCCGTAGTGCCGGGGCGTTTCAGGGGGTGACGGGGAGTGTCTAAGAGCGTCGGGAGATGACTGACTAGACGTTCAACCGCCGCGTCGAGGTGTCCGCCTTCGACTTCGCGGGCATTCCGCAACATCTGACTGGAATAATCAGAGCGCGGCGGCTTTAGCTCCTTGAACCCGCAACGTCTGATCGTTTCGTTCAGACGTTGCCGGTTGGCCTCCGGAGACGGATCGTTGCCCCCATTAGGGCCCGCAACGTCTGATCGTTTCGTTCAGACGTTGCCGGTTGCCCCCATTAGGGGGCGTTTTCCCGTGGCCCGTCCCGCAACGTCTGATCGTTTCGTTCAGACGTTGCCGGGTATGGTTGGCGGCTGCGGCAGGGGGGCGGCGGGGTCGCAACGTCTGATCGTTTCGTTCAGACGTTGCCGGCTCTACGGCGAAGCCTATAGTGTGCTTGCTTGGGGCCGCAACGTCTGATCGTTTCGTTCAGACGTTGCCGGGGCCGCAGACCGAAGGTCCGATATCCCGGCCGCTTAAGCGGCGTTCCGCGAGAGCCCTAAGCCGCAAGCGTGCCCGGGCCGCCTCGCTTTTGGCCTGGCGGTGGCCATGCTCAACTCGCACAGTCGGTTACTCCCTGCGAGCGCCGTCCGGGTTTTCGTCCACCACTTCACCGCTCGCGGCGTGAAGGGTGATCCCCCGTTCGTCAAGTTTCCGCGTCAGCAACTCTTTCAAACGGTGGTAGGGGAATTCGGGGAGGTAGCCCCGCTCCGAATCGTCATACTCCACCGTGGCAATGCCTTGTCTGCGGGCGAACTCTGCGACCATTTTGGAAGCCGTATCCAGGAACGTACCGATCCGGTGCCCGTACTTCCGGCAGCGGTCCTCCCGGTGGGCGTTCAGGTTGAGCCGGGCACGCCGGGGCCAGCGCTTTTCGTACTTGGAATCCTCGCTGATCCGCTGGAGGAAAGCGCGGTGGTTTAGATGCCAGCGCCGCACATGGTCGGCGTTCAAGACCCAAGGCTCGCGCCCCTCGGCCTCGGCCACCAGGAACGAGTCGGGTGTGGTCCGCAGCTGCATGGTCCCGGCCCGGTATCCCGGTTTCTCCCGCGCCAGCCAGACGGCGAGCTTGAGCATCACGCGCCAGTAGGTGCGAGGGCCGCCCCCTTTGGCCGTCTCGCTGGTGCCGTTGCGGTGATCGCCCGGGTTGGCCCGCACGCGGTAAACAGCCGCCTCGCGGCCGAGCACTTCGTCCGCAAGGATCTTGTCGAAGACCGCCGCCTGTCGTTTCCACGGCCGACCGCCGCCCAGCCGCAGGGTGAAGCGCTCCCCGCCCAGCCGCAAGCTGACGAGCCGTTCGCCGCCGTCGCCCCGAAATGCTTTCCAGCCGTCTGCGTCCACAGGGTACGGGTACGGGTAGCGGTAATTTCGCAAGCTGGCCGCCGACCGCCAGACGGTTTCGAGTCGGGCCTTCGTATAGTTCGCCGCTACGGCGTTGAGGACGCAGACGAGTGATTGCGTTGAAAACTCCGGAAAGCTTCTCCGGGCCGCGGGGTAGAGGTAGACGCGGGGCAAGGCGTCAAGCTTTTCGTCCTTCGGCGTGCGAACGGTGTCCGCCTTGGCAAGCTCGCGGGTGACCCAGTTCGCCAGGGCGGTTGACTGGCCCCAAGCGGTTGCCAGGGCCTTGCGGAAGTCCGACCACTCCGCGCCGACCGGGCCGGCCACGGCGAACGTCACCGCGCGAGCCATATACCGGGCTTTCCAGCAGGTTTTACACAGGACCGTCTGAGCAAGGCGGTGCCAGCCGCGGGGGAGCCGGGCTAGGCCGGTTCGTGTAGGCTTCGTTTGCTTGGAAGCTTGACAGCCGGTGCAGACGATGGCGACGGTTTCAACGGCGGTCGTCATGGGTTGACCCTTTCGGCTTTTGCCGGTCAAGCCGGGCCCGAATCCGCTTCCGCTGCTCCGGGGAATGGCCGGCAAAAGCCTCTTCCCGGCCCTCCAGCCATCGCAGGAGCGTTCCGCCCAACAAAAGCCTCTTGCGGCCCAGCCGGACGAACCGGAGCGATCCTGAGCGGATCTGGCGCTTCAGGGCGTAGACGCCGCAGCCGATCACGCGGGCCGCGTCTTCAAGCGAATACAGCCCGTAAGGGTTGATCTGGCGAACACCGTTCGCGTTGCCGCTCATACCCCCCGGTTCGGAGGATGACTCGACAGAATTTAGCGGGAGGGTGTTACGTGCGACGTTACACAGGGAAGGTCACAGGGTTGCGATAGGAAAGATTCCCGTAAGTGTCGGGCGTTGACTACCACGGACTTACGCTACGACCGTCCCTGTGGACCGTGAAAGGCCATTCTCGATGAATGGCTCGCCGTGCCGATACCGCGGCTGGCGGTACGCGGCAAGCCGTTCAGCTTGAGCCGCTTGCGTCGGCGGGTGGTTCGGGAAGCCGGCCTAGGCCGGCTTCCCTGTTACGCAAGCTGTTACGCGGCGGCAAAACAAGGTCGATGGCGGCTTGCTCGGCGTTGACGTAATAATCCATGGTCGTGTTGATCGAGGCGTGCCGCATGAGCAGCTGGAGCACCTGGGCCGGCGCCTTGGCGGCGTAGCGGCAGCCGAAACCCCGCCGCAGGCTCCGCATGGTCAGCCTGACGCCGGCTTCCCGGGCGGTCCGTACCACCAGGGCGGAGACGGAGACTCGGGCCAGAAGGCCGGCGCCGTCTTGCCGCTCGAACCGGAACAGGCGGGGTCCGTGCCGGGGCAATCCCTCCAGCTCGGCCCGCAGTGTCGGGTCGAGGGGAACCAGCTGGTCAGCATCGCCCTTCACGAAACCGGCGGGGAAGCGAATCCTGTCGGCCTGCCAATCGACCCAGGGTGCCTTGTCGGTTTGCGAGCGTTCCAGCTTCAAGGCTTCGTCGAGCCGCAGGCCGGCCAGCCAGCCGCACAGGAGGAAGGCCCGCAGCTCGGGGTGAACGCCGGCGGCCTTGGCGAAAAGCTTCTCGGCCGCCTCGGCGGGGACCGGCTGAGGCCGCTTCCTGGAGAGCTTGACTGTTGGGAACCGGGGCGCCTGCGGGATCAGCTTCAACCCGGCCGCCCAGTTGAGGGCGGCGCGGAGCGCCTGGAGATGCACCTTGATCGTGCTCGCCTGCATCGTGCCCTTGTTCTGGCCGGGCAGCTTCCGCAAGGAACCGGCGAACGCCGAGACGGTCCGCTCCGTGACGCCGCGGAGTGTGCGCGGGCCGCAAAGCCGCTCGAAGAGGTCGAACGTCGTGCCGTAGTTCCGCCGGGTTCCCGGCCGCAGTCCCGAGGCGTACTCCTCGAGGAACCGCTCCCGGAACGCGGCCCAGGTCATCCGGGAAACCTCGACGTACCGGCCGTTGTTCAGCTCGTATTCGAGGTCCGCACGGGCCGTCTCGGCGGCCACGGGGTCCGGCGTCCCGGCCGTCCGGCTCTTGCGGCGGCCGGTGTCCGGGTCGGTCCATTGCAGGACGAGGTTCTTGCGGTCGTTGAACCGCTGGACCCAGACGACGGTTCGGCGGTCGGGCATGGGGAGACTCCTTCCCGGGGCGGCCGTCGCCCGCGGCCGGTGACGGCCCCTAGACCGCCTTCCGCGGCCGGCCCGGGCGTTTCACCGCCGGGGCCTCGACCGGCTCCACAGGCCCGGTTACGAAGTCGTTGACTTCGACGCCCAGGGCGGCGGCCATCGCCTGCACGGTCCGCCACGCCGGCTCGACCGCCCCGCTTTCCAGCCTGGAAAGCGTTTGCTTCGACAGGCCGGCCAGCTGCGACAGCCGGTACTGTGATAATCCGGCTTTTTCCCGCAGGGCCGCCAGCCGGTCCGCGAACGTCTCCCGCCTCGTCAGAGTTTTAACCACGGCCGTTTTCCCTCCCCCTTTGACGTTGTTTCCGGAACCCCCTCAAATATAGTCACTTTAAGGGGACAGGTCAACGCCTTCCGGCCGGCGAAAAAACTTTGAAAAATCTTGTCACTTCCTATTGACTAGTCGCCAAAGAGAGAGTAAATTAAATGCAGTGGGCCGGCGGTGCTGTAACACCCCGGCCCCGGGCAAAACCTGTAAAGGAGGTCTTACCGATGGCTACTATCACCCGCAAGCCTCGCACCGTCAAGCCCGCCTCCGGCACCGCCGGCCTGACCCTTCATCTGAACGGCACGGATTACCGGCTGCGGCTGATCCAGGCTCACCCCGAGATTGCATCGCTGGCCTACCGGCTGACGAAGCCGGACGGGACGGCTTACGACGTGCGGCAGACCGGGTACGGGGCCGAGTGCTCTTGCCCCGATTACGCCTACAGCCGGGAGGGGAAGGATCCCCGGGGCTGCAAACACGTGTGCGGGCTGAGGGCCTGGGGCCTGCTGCCGGCCCTGCCGCCGCACCGCTCGACGGGACAATTGGCGGCCAACGACCCGGCCGCTTACGAAGAGATGGAAGAGGTTTGGGTGGGCTACCCGGTGCCGGAACGGGCGTAAGCGTGACAGGATTCCGGAAAACGGCAAAGGCCGGGGTTTGACCCCGGCCTTTTTCGTTTGAACTTTCTCGCCCGTCAGGCGGTCGGCCGTCCGCCCCGCAGCTGCCTTCTCAGATGGTTGAGAGTCCGGCGTTCCTGCCACCAGGCTTTCCAGATTTCGGCCAGACCCCAAATGCGGACCGTGGCCCGTAACACCACGCTACCCAGGACGAAAGCGGCGACGGCGACCGCCACGGCTTTCCCCTCAAACGTCCACCTTCTGGGCTAACCACGTCAACGCCGTATCGAAGTCCGGTTGATAGTTTTTGTTGTACGCTACCGCCGCGCTCACGTCGTCGGCGTACAGTTCGTAATAGTCGGTGGGCAAGGGGGGAATTCCCGTCGAGCCGCCCCCGAAACCGTACTGGGCCGTTGTGATCGGGTTGCCGTAAATCTGTTGCTCTTGAGCGCTCGCACTGGCAGCGTTGTCGAGTCCCAGGGCCAAGGGCGATTGCTGGGACAGGGCCGCCAACGCCGCCGGCCACGGGCCCAGCTTCCAGTTGTCCGTGCCCCGCAGGTTGTGGTAAAAGAGGCCGACCTTTGGCCGGGTGGCGCCGGACGGCACCGCCAGGCCGACCACTTCTTTCGCCAGCGTCAAATGGTCGAACCCTTGCATCTCGATCCGCTGGCCGTTGACGTACTCGCTGGTGCCGAACATGAGCCACGTTTTCGAGAAGGCGTTGGCGTAGGTCTGGGCGATCTGCAAGCAGCCGTTGAAAAAGTTCGCGTCGGTGTAGCCCGCCTGCTGGAGGGCTTGCCCGGGGTCGTTGAACACGGGAGGCGGTGCCGCCTTCGAGCTGCAAAAGACGCCCGTGCCGATTAGCACCCATTCAACGCGGTCGTCCCCGTCGTAGCGGCGTGCGAACGCCTGCACGAACTCCGCAAAGAGTGCCTGGAAAGCCGGGTCCCAGACGACCGGCCAGACCTGCGGCGTCCCGAAATTCACCGTGACCGTCTGCACCCGGGCCGCCAGCCACGCGGGCAAACAGCCGGCCGCCCACGGCGAATTCTCCTGCCCGCTCGGCACGAACTTGACGCAAACGGTCGCCCGTTTGCCGCCCACGGTCCAGCGGTTAAGCCAATTTTCCAGGAGGCTCCAGTCGTATTTTTTTTCCTGCGGCCAGAGTGCCGACAGGGGTAGTTCGAGCTGGTAGATACGGACCCGTGGTTCCGCGAGGTTGACGGGCGGGCTGCCGACCGTCTGGGCGTAGTTCATGTGCTGGATGACGCCGCTGCCGAAGGGCATGATTCGACTCCTTCACGTTCCTGGAAGGGTTTGGAAAGCGGGCCGGTCTTCGACCCGTTGGGGACTCCGATCCTCAAAAACCAAGGTGGTGCGAAACCCACGTCAAGGAATTGTCAAAGGCCGGCTGGTAGTTGTTTTTGGCCGGGTTCGCGGCCCCCACGTCGGCCGTGTAAAGCTCGTAATAGGTGGTGTTGATCGACGGTAGCCCCGTCGAGCCTCCGCCGAAGGCGTATTCGGCGGTGACGAGCGGGTCGCCGTAGGTGGCCAGCGTTCCCGGGCTCGGGCTCGCGGCGTTGTCGAGGCCGAGGGCGATCGGGCACGTGTTCCCGAGGGCGGCGAAGTAGGCCGGCCAGTTGGAAGCGCTCCAGTAGGCGGTTCCCCGCAGGTCGTGGTAAAAGAGCCCCACCGCCGCCCGGCCGCCCGAGATTGCGGGGAGACTGGCCACGTTGTTGCCCAGCGTCAGGTGATCGAAGCCGGCCGCCTCGTTGTAGCCGCGGTTGATGTACTCGCTAATGCCGAACATTAACGTTGTCCGCTGGAACCGGCTGGCGTAAATCTTGGCGAACTCGCGGCACGCGGAGAACCAGGCGGCGTCACTGTAGCCGGCCGCCCGGATTGCTTGCACGGAAGGTGGATCGGACCAAAGGGTCGCCTCGACCACCTTGGAGCAGCAGAACGGGCCGGTCCCGATCAACACCCATTCGATCCGCGGGTCGCCGTCGTATTGCTGGGCGAACGCCGAAACGAACTGGGCGTAGAGGCTCTGAAAGATGGGGTCCCAGAGGACGGGCCACGTCTGGATACCGCCATAGTTCAGC
>Ga0306924_10003793_pt1 | contig 14609 bp, 10 predicted proteins | sample sta12Can44000111_FD_203756 | JGI IMG/M metagenome (GOLD analysis project Ga0306924, IMG submission 203756) | Lab enrichment of tropical soil microbial communities from Luquillo Experimental Forest, Puerto Rico - statanox.12C.anox.44.000.111 (v2)... | ecosystem: Environmental > Terrestrial >... | reverse complement strand
GCCGGCGCCTCGTGCGGTACGCCCTCGAGCAGCGTCGGCAGGAAGAAGCGCCCCTTTCCGTCGACCGTCGCCGGCCCTCCGCCGCACAGGACGCGGGCGCCGTGCGCGAGCGCGTCGGCGATCTGCCGCGAGAGCCGCGCCTGCTCCTCTGGCACCGCGAGCGGCCCGAGCGTGGTCTCCTCGCGCCGCGGCTCGCCGGGCACCCACGCGCGCGCCGCCTCGAGCGCCGCCTCGACGAACGCGCCGTACACCTGGCGGTGCACGTAGATCCGCTTCACGCCGCAGCAGCTCTGCCCCGCGTTGTAGAACGCGCCCTCCACCACGTTCGCCGCCGCGTACGCGACGTCGGCGTCCTCCGCCACGTAGGCGGCGTCCTTCCCGCCGAGCTCCAGCACCACCGGCAGGAGCCGCTCCGCCGCGCGCCGGTGCACCTCGCGCCCGGCGGCGTTCGAGCCGGTGAGCGCGGCGAGCCCCACCTCCGGCCGGGCGAGCACCCCGGCCACCACCTCGTGCCCCGCGATGAGCGGCTCCACGAGCCCCTCCGGCGCACCCGCCTCCCGGAACGCCCGCGCGAAGTGCATCGCGCAGAGCGGCGTGCGGGAGGCGTGCTTCAGGACCACCGCGTTCCCGGCGAGCACCGCCGGCGCGACCACGTTCACCGCGGTGAGCAGCGGGTAGTTCCAGGGCGCGACGTCCACCACCACGCCCACCGGCTCTCGCGCGATGAAGCGGCTGAAGCCGGCCTTCTCTGGCAGCCGCTCGTCGGCGAGCACCTGCGGGGCGATGGAGGCGACGTGCTCCGCGCGCTGGCAGCACGTCTCCACCTCCCGCCGCGCCTCCGCCACCGGCTTCCCCATCTGCCCGGTGATCTGCTGGGCGATCTCGTCCGCCCGTGCCCGGAGCCGCTCGCAGAACCGCAGCACGAGCCGCGCGCGCTCCTCCGGCGGAACGCGCGCCCACTCCCGCTGCGCGGCGGCGGCTCGGTCCACCGCCGCCATCGCCTCGGCGATCGGCGCGAGCGGGAGCTCGAGGGCGATCTCTCCGGTGAAGGGGTCGTCGAGCCGCAGGAAGTCGGGCATGGGCGATGGATAGCCGGCTCAGCCAGGGTGGTCGAGGTCGCGGGAGGGGCCGAGGTGGGCTAGGTTCCGCGCCATGCAATTCTTCGCGACCTGCGCCCGCGGCACGGAGGGCCCCCTCCGCAGCGAGCTCGCCGCCCTGAAGCTGAAGCACCTCCACGGCGAGCGCGGCGGCGTCGCCTTCGCGGGCGACCTCGAGGCGGGGATGAAGGCCTGCCTGCACTCGCGGGTGGCGATGCGAGTGCTCCTGGAGCTCGCGCGCTTCCCCGCGCCCGACGCCGACGCGCTCTACGAGGGCGCGCGCTCGGTGGATTGGACCGAGTGGCTGACCGCGCGGACGACGCTCGCGGTCGAGTCCACGCTGCGGGAGTCCGCGCTCACCCACTCCGGCTTCACCTCGCTGAAGGTGAAGGACGCGGTGGTGGACGTGCTGCGCGACAAGCTCGGCGAGCGGCCCGACGTGGACTCGAAGGCCCCCGACGTCCGGATCGTCCTGCACCTCGCGCGAGACGAGGCGAGCCTCTCGCTCGACCTCGCCGGCGAGCCGCTCCACCGCCGCGGCTACCGCGCGGTCACCGCCGTGGCGCCGCTGAAGGAGTCGCTCGCGGCGGCCGTGCTCGCGCTCGGCGGCGTCGAGCTGGGGCTGCCGTTCCTCGATCCGATGTGCGGCTCGGGGACGCTGGCCATCGAGCATGCGCTGCGGGCGCGGCGCATCGCACCGGGCCTGGACCGCGCCTTCTCGTTCCAGCGCTGGCCGCGCTACCGCGGCGGCTGGCAGTCGATCTGGGACCGGATGAAGGTCGAGGCGAAGGCGGGAGAGCTCACGCATGCGCCGGCGCCGATCGTCGCGAGCGACTACCACCCGAAGGCGATCGCCGCGGCACAGGCCTGCGCCCAGGCGGCCGGGGTGGCGGCCGACATCCGGATCGAGAAGGCCGACGCGCGCGACGCCCGTCCGTTCGCCGAGGCGGGGACGATCTGCACGAACCCTCCCTACGGCGAGCGGATCGCCGGGGAGCAGGGGGGCCGGTCGCGCTCGCTCCAGCTCGGTGGGCTCTACCGCGGCTTCGCCGAGGCCCTCGAGCGCTTCCAGGGCTGGGACGCGGTGCTCCTCTCCGGCTCACCGCTCCTCGAGCGGGAGCTGAAGCGGAAGCCCGAGATCTCGCACCGGCTCTGGAACGGACCGCTCGAGGTGAAGCTGCTGAAGTACCGGATTCGGTAGCTCGCGCAGCTTCGCAGCGCTGTTCGGTACGCTCACCGCACCTTCACGCCCATCGCGAGCCCCTCGGCGGTGGGCAGCATCGTCGCGCGAAACCGGCCTCCGCGCGCGAGCCGTCCGGCGAACGCGCGGAGCGGCGCCACCGCGCCGGCGTCCTCGCCCTTCCACGACGGATCGTGCACGTGGCCGAAGGCGAAGGCGTTGTCGGCGAGGACGACGCCGCCCACGCGGAGGTTCCGCTCCGCCCAGTCGAGGTAGGCCGGGTAGCCCGACTTGTCGGCGTCCACGAAGACGAGGTCGAACGGCCCCTCGCCCTCGATCTCCGCGAGGAGCGTGCGAGCGTTCCCGACGTGCACCCGCGCCCGCGCGTCGAGTCCGGCTCGGCGGAACGATTCCCGCGCGACGGCGGCGTTCTTCTCCTGCAGCTCGAAGGTGTGGAGGACGCCGTCCGGCGCCATGCCGCGCAGCAGGCACACGCCGCTGTAGCCGCCGAGCGTTCCGATCTCCACCACCCGACGCGCCGCGCAGGCGCGCGCGATGAGCTCGAGGTGGAGCCCGTCCATCGCGCCCACCTGGATCGCCGGCAGCCCCGCCGCGAGGGATCGCTCGCGGATCTCCGCGAGCACCGGATCCTCCGGGGCGAAGGTCTCCACTGCCCACGCCCCGAGCGCAGGGTCGCCCTGACCGAAGGCTTTCACCGGAGGCGAACCCATCTCAGCGATGCTCCCCGGAGCTCGCCCGCGGCTCCGCCGATGTGAGCGCCGCGAGCCGCTGCTGCAGCTTCTGCTCGAGCCGCCGCTCGCGGTTCCGGAGTTGCGCGCGCGGGAGCTTCGCCGCCTCGGCCACCGCCGACTCGAGCGTGACGCGAGCCCCGGCACGATCGCCCTGCTCCTCCTGTAGCGTGGCGCGGAGATCCTGGATCCGGAGCCTGCGCGGCCCGTAGGCATTCGCGAGCGCCCGGTCGGCGGCGGCGAGCGCCTCCGGGCCACGGCCGAGCTTCGCGAGGATGCGGGCCGTGTAGTAGGGAGGGTCGTAGTCGCCCGGGAGCGCGCGCTCGTCGGCGGCGAGCCCGGGGAGCGCGTCGGCGGGGCGGCCGTTCGCGATCGCCGCAGCGGCGAGCGGCTCCACGTACGCCGCGCGGGCCCGCGCGCTCTTCGCCGCCGCGCGCACCTCCAGGACGGCGGTCCACCACTCGCCCGCGATCGCGCGAGCGCCCTCCGCGTCCTTCGCCTGCTCGCGCGCCGCGTGGAGGGTCTCGTAGACGGCGAGCCGATCGATGGGCAGGAGCTTCGGGAACCGGAGCGCCGCGCGAGTGGACTGCTCGAGCCGCGCCGTGAGCGCCGTCCGGTCGGGAGCGTCCGCCGGCAGGTCGCCCGCGCAGCCGAGGCCGGTGATCGCCACGTTCGCGGCGGACGAGCCCTCCCCGAGCGTGGGCAGGAGCCGATCCGCCTCGCTGGCGCAGCGCTGCGGGTTGTCGAATGACAGCAGATAGAGGAGGGTCTCCGCGGCGCGGCCACGGCGCGGCCAGGCGACGCCGCCCTGGGCGATGGCGTCCGCGTAGAGCTTCGTCGCGAGCGCGGTGTCCCACTCGGCGTGTGCGCGATCGGCGCGGACGAGCACCGCGTCGGCGCCCCGCGCGCCGTTGCGAAGCGCGCGGGTCGCGTCGGCGAGGAGCCGCTCGAGTTCGTCCACCGTCGCGGTCCCCGGCCACTTCAGGATCGCCCGCTCCTCCCCGGGATCGATGACGACGAGGCTCGGGTAGGCCTGCACCGGGAACTTCTCGAGGAAGGCGGCGTTCCGCTCGTTCTCCCCGTCGATCTCGAGCCAGACGAACCGTCCGGCGTGGCGCGCGAGCCGAGGATCCTGGAGGACCGTGGCCCGCATCGCGCGGCACGAGGGTCACCAGGGCGCCCACACGTCCACCACGATCGCCACGTTCCGCGCGCGGGCTTGCGCGAGCGCACGGGGGTAGTCGTCGGGGATGAACGGGAGCGGACCCTTCGCGGCGTGGGCGGGGGTCGCTGCGAGGGCGACCGCGACGATGAGAGCGCGCATCGCGATCCATATATCTGCGTGCCGGGGTGGCGTCAGCTTCCTCGCCCGGATGTCCCGCCTGCGCTCGCCTCCTCGCTCGCAGCACGACCGCCGCGCACGCTGCTCGCGCAGCACGCGGGCGCTGGGCCGTGGCGGCGCGCGTCTCTTGCACCCCCCAGAGGTCGTCGCCAGGTTCCGCTCACGACTCGACCGAGCAAGCGCGAGAACCACATGCGTAAAGCCCTCACCACCCTCCTCGTTCTCGCAGCCTGCGGCGCCTGCGGTGGCGCGCCGTCCACGACCGCCGCCGACACCGGCGCGGGCCCGGCGAACGTTCCCGCGACGAGTGCGGCGTCCCCCGGCGCTCCCACGACGACGACTTCTCCCTCGCCGACGGCGTCTGCGACTGCGACGGCGAGCTGCTGGTCGAGCTTCGGCCCGATGGACACCGTGCGCGCGATCTCCGGCACGGCGAGCGATCTGTGGGCCGTGGGCCTGCCCGGCGCCGCGGTCCACTTCGACGGCGCGAGCTGGACGCCCTCGTGCTTGCCCGATCCGGTGAGCCTCGCCGCCGTGTGGGTCGCCGCTCCCAGCGACGTCTGGGCGGCGGGCGAGCAGGCGGTCTATCGCTGGAACGGCTCGTCGTGGATGCGGCAGAACCTCGGCTTCACGGTGAACGGCCCGTTCATCGCCGCGTGGGGCACCTCGCCCGCCGACGTGTGGCTCCTCGCGGAGGACGCGGTCGTGCACTTCGACGGCCGCGCCTTCACGCGCGCGACGCTCGACGACATGCGCGCGCTCGGCTTCCCCTTCGGCGCGTTCCGCGACGTGTGGGGCACCGGCGCCGCCGACGTGTGGATCGCCGCCGACCGCGGCACGCTCCACTTCGACGGCAGCGCGTGGTGGGCGAGCCTCGCCGCACCCGAGGAGCAGCTCCTCCACGGCGTGTGGGCGGGGGCGGCGAACGACGCCTGGGTGGTGGGCGTGTCGCTCGACGGCGGCGGCGCGGCGTGGCGCTGGTCGGGAGCGGGCTGGAAGCAGGAGGCCTGGCAGGGCGGCGCGCCGCTGTTCGGCGCGGTGCGCGGCGCGGCCGGGGCGGAGTTCTTCGTCACCGCGACCGACGTGCTGCAGCGCCAGGGCACCACGGTGCGCTCGCTCGCGCCCCCGGCGCAGCCCGCCGGCGCTCCGCTCGCGCTCGCGGTGAACGACCTGTGGCTGCCGGATGCGCGCGGCGTCGCGCACTGGAACGGGACCGCGTGGACGCGGAGCCTCGACGTGCCGAGGTGACCGACCCGACCCTCTCCCCGCAGAGCGGGGAGAGGGAGCTCGAACTACTCCTTCCTCTTCAAGCTGAGCCCCATGGTGAATCGCGCCACCGGCTCGGACCCGTACTTCGCGGGCACGGTCGCGAGCACCTCCACCGGCAGCGTGACCCGCTCCCCGGTCGCGTCCGCTTCCTCGACCGCCGCGCGGATCGCCGCGCCCTGCGTCGTGCGGAACACCACGTCGCCGTCCGCGCGCTTCAGGAACTCGCCCTTCACCTCGGCGAAGACGAGCTTCACCTTGCGGTGCCGCTGGAAGATGAGGCGCGCCGCGTTCAGCCCCGCCGCGAGATCGGCGCCGGCGCACAGCGCGCCGAAGTACATCGACCCGAGGTGGTTCTTCGCCCGGTAGGTGAGCGGGATCCTCACCGCGCAGCCGCGGTCGTCCAGCTCGTCGACGCGTGGGCCGAGGAAGAGCAGCACCGGGATCCGGAGGCCGAGCAGGCGGACGAGGGCGGTGGCCTGGAGGAGCATCGCGTGAGCCTCGAGGGTGCGGGTGGAGCGGAGCGCCGTCGTTATACCCCTCCCCGTGCTGGCCGACTTCCACCCAGTCGTGGCGCGCTGGTTCGAGCGCCGCTTCGGGACACCCACGGAGCCGCAGGCCGCCGCCTGGCCGCGCATCGCCTCGGGGCGCGACGTGCTCGTCTCGGCCCCCACCGGCTCGGGGAAGACGCTCGCCGCGTTCCTCTCCTGCCTCGACCGGCTCTTCCGGCGTGCCCTCGACGGCGGCGGCACGCTGCCCGACGCCACCGAGGTGGTCTACGTCTCGCCGCTGAAGGCGCTCGGCAACGACATCGAGAAGAACCTGCGCGAGCCGCTCGCGGAGCTTCGCGAGGAGCTCGCGGGGGGCCCGGAGATCCGCGTGCTCGTGCGGAGCGGCGACACGCCTGCCGCGCGCCGCCAGGCGATGGTGCGCCGGCCGCCGCACGTGCTCGTCACCACCCCGGAGTCGCTCTACCTGCTCCTCACGAGCGAGCGGGGCCGCGCGATGCTGCGCACCGTCCGCACCGTCGTGTGCGACGAGCTCCACGCCGTCGCCGCGGACAAGCGCGGCGCGCACCTCGCCCTCTCCCTCGCGCGCCTCGACGCGCTCGCGGAGACGCCCCCGCAGCGCATCGGGCTCTCGGCCACCGTCCACCCTCTCGACGAGGTCGCCGCGTTCCTCACGCCGCGCCCGTGCGACGTGGTGGAGATCGGCCGCCGCCGGGCGCTCGACCTCGAGATCGAGGTGCCTGACGACGAGCTGTCGTCGGTCCCGTCGCGCGAGCTGTGGGCCGAGACCTACGACCGCGTGGCGCGCCACGTGCTCTCCCACCGGACCACGCTCGTCTTCGTGAACACGCGCCGGCTCGTGGAGCGCGCGGCGCACGCGCTCGCGGAGCGGCTCGGCGAGGACCAGGTGGCGGCGCACCACGGCAGCCTCTCCCGCGCGCGCCGGCTCGACGCCGAGGAGCGGCTGAAGAGCGGCCGCCTGCGCTGCGCGGTGGCGACGGCCTCGCTCGAGCTCGGCATCGACGTGGGCGCCGTGGAGCTCGTGTGCCAGCTCGGCTCGCCGGGCGCGCTCGCCACCGGCCTGCAGCGGATCGGCCGCGCGGGCCACTGGCGCGGCGCCATCCCCAAGGGGCGGCTCTTCCCGCTCACGCGCGACGAGCTCCTCGAATGCGCGGCGTTCGTGCGCGGCGCGCGCGCGGGGCGCGTGGAGGAGACGCGGGCGCGGCACTGGCCGCGCGACGTGCTCGCGCAGCAGCTCGTGGCCGCGTGCGCGGCGGAGCCGTGGGACGAGGACGCGCTCTTCGAGCTCGTGCGCCGCGCGCACCCCTACCGCGACCTGCCGCGCGCCGAGTTCGACGCGCTCGTCTCGATGCTCTCGGAGGGCATCTCCACGCGCCGCGGGCGCGCGGGCGCGCTCCTGCACCGCGACGGCGTCCACCGCCGGCTGCGCGGGCGCCGCGGCGCGCGCCTCGCCGCGCTCACCGGCGCGGGCGCCATCCCCGACACCGCACAGTTCCAGGTGCTGGCGGAGCCGGAGAACGCGGTCATCGGGCAGGTGGACGAGGACTTCGCGGTGGAGAGCCTCGCCGGCGACGTGTTCCAGCTCGGGAACGCGTCGTGGCGCGTGCGCCGCGTCGAGAACGGCACCGTGCGGGTGGAGGACGCGCACGGCGCGCCGCCCGGCATCCCGTTCTGGGTGGCCGAGGCGCCGGGGCGGAGCGCCGCGCTGTCCGAGGAGGTGTCGCGGCTCCGCGCCGACCTGGAGCCGCGGCTGGGCGATCCCGTCGCCGCGGCGGCCTGGCTCTCCGCCGAGTGTGCGGTGCCGGAGGCCGGCGCGCGGCAGGCCGTGGAGTACCTCGCCGCCGCGCGTGCAGTCCTGGGCGCGCTCCCCACCCAGGACACGCTCGTCGCCGAACGGTTCTTCGACGAGGCGGGCGGGATGCAGGTGGTGGTGCACGCGCCGTTCGGCGCGCGCGCGAACCGCGCCCTCGGGCTCGCGCTCCGTAAGCGCTTCTGCCGCAGCTACGACTTCGAGCTCCAGGCCGCCGCCACCGACGAGGGCGTGCTCCTCTCGCTCGGCCCCCAGCACTCCTTCCCGCTCGAGTCGATCTTCGCGCTCGTGGACGCGAGCGGCGCGGAGGAGGTGCTCACGCAGGCCGCGCTCCAGTCGCCGATGTTCGGAGTGCGCTGGCGCTGGGACGCCACCCGCGCGCTCGCGATCCCGCGCGTGCGCGGCGGGAGGCGCCTGCCGCCGAACCTCGCGCGCATGAAGGCCCAGGACCTCCTCGCCGCGGTCTTCCCGCAGGCCGTCGCCTGCCAGGACAACGCGCCCGCAGGGCCCATCGAGGCGCCCGACCACCCCCTCGTCCGTGAGGCGATCCGCGACTGCCTCGACGAGGCCATGGACGCGGGCACGCTCGCGGCGCTGCTCGAGCGCATCGAGCGGGGCGCGGTCCGGCTGGTCGCGGTGGACACCCGAGAGCCCTCGCCGCTCGCGCACGAGATCGTGGGCGCGCGGCCCTGGGCCTTCCTCGACGACGCGCCGCTGGAGGAGCGCCGGGCTCGCGCGGTGGCGCTCCGGCGCGCGCTCCCGGCCGTGGAGGCGCAGGAGCTGGGCGCGCTCGATCCGGCCGCCATCGCCCTGGTGGAGGACCAGATCGCGCCCGACCTGCGCGACGCCGACGAGCTGCACGATCTCCTCCTCGACGTCGTGCTCCTGCCGGCCGAGGAGCGCTGGGAGTCCCTCTTCGGCGCGCTCGCCGCCGACGGCCGAGCGCACGCGCTCGAGCGCGACAGGCGAAGGTTCTGGGCCGCGACCGAGCGGATCGCCCTCGCGCGCGCGCCGGGTCACGAGGCGCTCGCGACCGCGCTCCGCGGCTGGCTCCCGCGGCTCGGGCCGACCACCGCCGCCGAGCTCGGGGCGCGGCTCGCGATCGCGCCCGCTCTGGCCGAGGAGGCGCTCCGGCTCCTGGAGCTCGAGGGGCTCGTGCTGCGCGGCCGCTTCACCGACCGCCCGTGGGCCGAGGACGCGCCACACTGGTGCGAGCGGAACGTGCTCGCGCGGATCCACCGCGCCACGCTCGCGACGCTCCGGCGCGAGATCGAGCCCTGCTCGCCCGCCGACTTCGTGCGCTTCCTCCTGCGCTGGCAGCATGCGCTCCCCGGCGCGCGGCTCCACGGGCGCGAGGGGGTCGCCGAGGCGGTGGCACAGCTCCAGGGCTTCCACGCCGCCGCGGGCACCTGGGAGCGGGAGCTCCTCCCGGCGCGCGTGGCCGGCTACGAGCCGCGCTGGCTCGACGAGCTGTGCCTCTCCGGCGAGGTGGCCTGGGGCCGGCTCGCGGTGGCGTCGCCCGACGACGAGCCCCGGCGCCGCGCCGCGCCCACGCGCCAGGCCCCGGTGACGCTCGCCCTGCGCGAGGACCTCGGCTGGCTCGCCGCTGCCGCGGGTCCCGCCGCGCCGCCCTCGCCCGGCGCAGCCTCCGTCGCGGAGGCCCTCGCGCGCGGCGGGGCGCTCTTCGCGGGGGACCTGTGCGCCGCGACCGGCCGGCCACGGGCCGAGGTGGAGGCGGCGCTGTGGGACCTCGTCTCCGCGGGGGTAGTGACCTGCGACGGCTTCGCCGGGCTGCGGGCGCTGCTCGGCCACGCGCCGGGGCACGGCCGCGCGCGGGCAGCTGCGATCGGCGGGAGGTGGTCGATCCTCCGCCGCGATCCGGCGTCGGCCGCCGGCGCACCCGACCCGCGCGACGCGCTCGTGGAGCGGGTGGCGGGGCAGCTCCTCCGGCGCTGGGGCGTCGTCTTCCGCGACCTCGCCCACCGCGAGCCGGGCGCGCCGCCATGGCGCGAGCTCGTGCGCGTGTACCGGCGGCTCGAGGCCCGCGGCGAGCTGCGCGGCGGCCGGTTCGTCTCCGGCTTCTCCGGCGAGCAGTTCGCGGTGGCCGAGGCGGTGCCGGCCCTGCGCGCGGTGCGGCGCGCGCCGCGCGAAGGGCGCGAGCGGGTGGAGCTCTCGGCCTGCGATCCGCTGAACCTGTGCGGCACCGTGCTCCCCGGTCCGCGCGTGCCGGCCGCGCCGGGGGCGCGCGTCGCCTACGTGGACGGCGTCCCCTCCGGCTCGGCGCCGGCGGCGGACCTACACTCCGCGTGAGGTGACGGGGGCCTGCGCCGCCGCGCGCCCGGCCTCCACGTCCACGCGCGCGAGGAGCGCCGCGCCCACCGCGAAGAAGGCGATGACGGCCAGCACCGCCGCCCGGGAGGAGCCGGTCGCGGCGGCGGTGGCCGCGAACACCGCCGGCCCCACGATGCCCGCCACCTTCTCGCTCACCGAGAAGAAGCCGAAGAACTCGCCCGAGCGCTCCGGGGGAACGAGGCTCGCGAAGAGCGACCGGGACAGGGCCTGCGTGCCGCCCTGGACGACGGCGACCAGCACCGCGAGCGCGAAGAAGTGCACCGCGGTGCGCATGAAGTAGCCCACGATGGCGATGCCGCAGTAGATCGCGAGGCCGCCGAAGATCGCGCGCTTCGCGCCGATCCGGCTGGCCACCGCGCCGAAGAGGAACGAGCACGGGATCCCGACGAACTGGACGAGCAGGATGGCGGCGATGAGCGCGCCCTGCCCGATGCCGATCTCCGAGCCGTAGATCGCGGCCATCCGGATGATGGTGCCGATGCCGTCGTTGTAGACGAGGAAGGCGACGAGGAGCAGCGCCGCCTCCGGGTACGCGCGGAGCGCGCGCGCCGTGTCCGCGAGCCGGCCCAGCGCCGTACGCACCGCGGCGCGGGCGGGGACGGTCGCGCCGACCGCCGGCTCCCGGACGTGGCGGAAGAGCGGCAGCGAGAAGACCGCCCACCAGACCGCGACCGAGAGGAAGGCGAGCCGCGCCGGGAGCGTGGGGTCGCGCGCGGCGGCGGCGCCGAGCCCGAACCAGGCCGGCCGCTGGATCCAGGCGAGGTTCAGCGCGAGGAGGAGCCCGCCGCCCACGTAGCCGAGCGCGTAGCCGGCGGTGGAGAGCCGGTCGAGCTCGTCCTCGCGCGCGACGTGCGGGAGGAGCGCGTCGTAGAAGACGAAGGAGCCGTTGAGCCCCACGTTCGCGAGCGCGAAGAGGATCGCGCCGAGGAGCCAGTCGCCACGGCCGACGAGGAAGAGGAGTGCCGTGGTGAAGACGCCGAGCGCGAGGAAGCCGCCGAGGAGCCGCTTCTTCACCGGCGTGACGTCGGCGATCGCGCCGAGGAGCGGGCTCGCGACCGCGACGACGACGAGCGCGCAGGTGGTGGCGAAGGCGAACCGCGCCGTCGCGACCGCCGGCGGGAGGTCGGCCGCGGCCACCGAGGAGAAGTAGATGGGGAACACCGCGGTGACGACCGTGGTGACGAAGGCGGAGTTCGCCCAGTCGTACGCCGCCCACGCCCGGAGCTCCGGGCGGTGGAGGGCGAGGCGCTCGAGGATCGGCGTGCTCACGGTGAACGCGAGCTCCTTCTTTAGCACCTTCCCCATCGCGTTCGGCGGCGAGCTCGTGACGATCGCGGCGTGAATCGAACGCGTAGCCGCAGCCTTCTCGAGCGTGGGACGCGCTCACTCCACGAGCCGATGACGCGCCGCGCCTCGACCGGGCGGGGCTGGGCGTACCGGATCCGTCCTCCAAGATTACGGCTGACGGCACCACGGCTACGGCGCGGCTCGCCGCCCGGAGGCCCTCATGACGCCCCGCATCACATCGATCCGTCGCTCGTTGTTCCTCGTGCTGGCGGCGATCGCCGCCAGCGTCGCGCCACCAGCGCACGCCGCAGACCAGCTGCGCATCGGCGCGACGCTCCCGCTCACCGGTTCGGAGGCGCGCATCGGCGGGTTCTTCAAGGAGGGCTACGACCTCGCCTTCGAGGAGGCGAACGGGAAGGGCGGCCTCACCGTGGCCGGGAAGAAGCTGCCGGTGCAGCTCATCCTGCAGGACGACACGAGCACGCAGGCCACGGCCGTGAGCCTCGCCGACCGGCTGGTGAACAGCGACCACGTCGACTTCCTGCTCGGCACCTACGCGAGCCACCTCGTGGAGGCGCAGAGCACGGTCGCCGAGCAGAACCGCGTGCCGTACGTGAACGGCGGCGGCGGCGCGACGAAGATCTACAAGCGCAAGTACAAGTACCTCTTCGGCCTCCTCTCGCCCGTGGAGCTGCTCGGGACGACGCTCATGGAGTGGGCCGACGAGCAGCAGAAGGCCGGCAAGCTCCCCAGGCCGGCGAAGATCGCGCTCGTGTGGGAGAACACCGCGCACGGCAAGGACTTCCGCACGGGCGTCCACGAGTTCGCGCAGAAGAGCGGCGGCGGGTACCAGGTGGTCGTGGACGAGTCGTTCGAGCTGAACGGCAAGGACTTCGGCGCGCTCCTCGGGAAGGTGAAGGCCGCGAACGTGGACCTGTTCCTCGTCGACGCGCACCTCCCCGACTACATCACGATGCACCGGCAGTACGTCGCGAGCGGCATGTGCAACAAGGTCGTGAGCTACGGCGCGCGCGGCGCCGAGCACGACGCGGTGAAGGCGCTCGGCCAGGAGAACGTGAACTACATCCTCTCCGGCGTGTGGTGGAGCCCGCAGCTCGCGAGCAAGAACCCGCAGTCGAAGCGCTTCGTCGAGGCGTTCCAGAAGCGCTACGGCGGCCGCACCCCGGAGTGGTTCCAGGCGCTCGCCTACGAGAGCGCCCGCGTCCTCTTCGCCGCGATCGAGAAGGCCGGCTCCACCGACCGCGAGGCGGTGCGCAAGGCGCTCGCGGAGGCGAAGATGGACTCGCTGCTCCCGGGCGGGCAGATCGAGTTCAAGGCCGAGCACGGGCAGCAGGTCCAGAACCCGTTCGTCCTCCAGCAGAACGAGCCCGACGGCACGGCGCCCATCATCTTCCCGCACGACGTGGCGAGCGCGGCCGGCGTCGCCGTGAACCCGCGCTGCGCGAAGTGACCGCGTGGCGCGCCTCGTCGATCTCATCCTCTCGTCGGTCCTGCTCGCGGGGCTGTACGCCACGATGGCGTACGGCCTCGGCCTCATCTACGGCGTGCTCCGCGTCGTGAACCTCGCCCACGGCGGCGTCATCATGGCCGGCGCCTACCTGGGGTGGGTGCTGCACAAGGCCTTCGGGCTCGACCCGTACCTCTCGATCCCCGTCGTCATCGCGGTGACGTTCGGCCTCGGCGTCGTGATGTACCGGCTCCTCGTGCGCCACCTCCCGCGCGGCGCCGCCGGGGGACCGGCCTCGCTCCTCCTGCTCTTCGGCGTCTGGCTCGTGCTGCGGAACGCCGCCTACCTGCTCTTCAGCGGCAACGACCAGTCCGTCCGCACCACCTACTCGACGCGCGCGGTCCCGATCCTCGGCTCGTACGTGTCGGTGAACCGGCTCGCGGTGCTCGCGATCGCGCTCGTCACGTCGGTGCTGCTCCACCTGCTCCTGAAGCGCACGTACCTGGGCCGCGCGATCCGGGCGGTCGCGCAGAACCCCGACAGCTGCACCCTCGTCGGGGTCGACGTGGAGCGGATCTACACGATCACCTTCGGCATCGGCTCCGCGCTCGCCGGCCTCGCCGGCGTGCTCTCGGCCACGATCTTCTCGTTCAACCCGGCGTTCGGCTCGGGCGAGCTCCTGAAGTCTTTCGTGGTCGTGGTGCTCGGCGGGCTCGGGAGCGTCTTCGGCGTCGGGGTCGCCGCGCTCATCCTCGCGGTCGTCGAGGTGTTCGCGATCCTGATCCTGCCGTCGTACCTCACCGCGGCGGTGGGCTTCGTGCTGCTCGTGCTCGTCCTCGTCGCGCGGCCGGGCGGCCTCTTCGGCCAGCGGGTGCTCGGATGAGGCCGCGACCGCCGCGTCCCCCGGCGCTCGTCCAGCCGCGTACCGCGCTCGCGTTCACCGCCGCGGTCGCCGCGCTCGCGGCGGCGCCCTTCGTGCTCCGGCTGTCGCCCTACACGCACAACCTCGTGACGCTCACCTTCCTCATGGTGTCCGGCGCGCTCGCCTGGAACTGGATGGGCGGCTACGTGGGGCAGGTGAGCTTCGGCCACGCCGCGATGTTCGGGCTCGGCGGGTTCGTCGCGGCGCGGCTCATGCTCCTCGAGCCGCCCTCACCCGCCCCGCTCGCCTGGCTCGTCGGCGGCCTCGCCGCCGGCGTCTTCGCGCTCGGCGCCCACCCGACGCTGCGGCTCCGGGGCCCGTACTTCTCGATCGCGACCATCGGGCTCGGCGAGGCGGCACGGCTCGTCTTCACCTACTGGGAGAACTTCACCGGCGGCTCCTCCGGCCTCTCGCTCCCGATCGACGTCGACGCGAAGATCCGGCTCTACTGGTGGGGCCTCGGGCTCATGGCGATCGTCATCGCGGCGTCGTTCGTCATCCGGCGCTCCACGCTCGGCCTCCAGCTCCTCGCCATCAAGGCCGACGTGGACGCCGCGGGCGACGCGGGCGTGAACGCCACCTTCTACCAGGACCTCGTGTTCGTGC
>Ga0306924_10003788_pt1 | contig 14615 bp, 16 predicted proteins | sample sta12Can44000111_FD_203756 | JGI IMG/M metagenome (GOLD analysis project Ga0306924, IMG submission 203756) | Lab enrichment of tropical soil microbial communities from Luquillo Experimental Forest, Puerto Rico - statanox.12C.anox.44.000.111 (v2)... | ecosystem: Environmental > Terrestrial >... | reverse complement strand
GGGCGCCCCGGCTTCGCCGGGGCGTCTCCGAGCCCGGGGGGCTTGGGGGGTCCTTCGAGATCCCCCATCATATTAGTTGTGCGGCGGGAGGAGCTGCGTGACGAGGGTGGCGACGCCGTCCTTCACCTCGGAGAACGGCATCGGGTAGATGATCTGATTGCCGATGCCGTAGTACTCCTTCCCGCCGAAGTGCGCCTTGCCCCACAGATTGTCGAACTCGACGACGCCCAGGGCGTCGGCGACCTTCTTCGGATCGAGGCTCTGCGCCTTCTTCACCGCCGCGACGAAGGCAAAGGCCGGGTTGGCGAAGTCGATGCTCGTCGCGTTCCATTCGCCGTACTTCTTCGTGTAGCGCGCCTGCCAGCTCTTGACCTTCTCGGGCAACGGCGCCTGCACGAAGCCGTGCACCCACATGCCCTCGACGTTCGCCTTGCCGGCGATGTTCGCCACCACGGAGGTATCGACCTGCCCGATGTGGATGAAGCGGCCCTTGAAGCCGAGCTCGCGCGCCTGCTTGATGATGAGGCCGACGCTCCCGGCCGGTGAGGCCAGCACGCTGATGACGTCCGGCTTCTGGGCCAGGATGCGCAGCAGGATCGGGTTGAAATCGGTCATGGTGCGCTCGAAGAATTCCTTCGCCACGGTCTCGTAGCCCAGCTTCTGGATGAACGTCGTCTCCACCTTGATCGACCACCAGCCGGTGTCGTCGTTCGGCGAGATCGTGGCGACGCGCTTGAGGCCCGGGTGGTTCTGCTTGATCCACTTCCAGAAGGAGGTCGTCTCCGGAGGCGCCGGAAAGCTGTGAAACGTGAGCGGGTTCTTCGGGCTCACCAGGCCGTCGGCATACGCGAGGGGGAGATTCAGCACTCGTCCTTCGTTGACGGCTTCCTCGTTGGCCTTGACGACGGCGCCGCCCAGGATCGAGACGTACTTCACGCCGTCCTTGGCGATGAGGCGGTTGACCGTGGCGACACCTTCCGCGATCACATATTTGTGATCGTAGGCGATGACCTCGAGCTTGTACTTCTTGCCGCCGAGATCCAGTCCGCCCTGGGCGTTGATCTCGTCGAAGATCAGCTCGGTCGCATTCTTGTGTGGAATGCCCCAGGGAGCCGCCGGACCGGAGAGCGGTGTCGAGATACCGAACTTGATGACGTCTTGCGCCTGGGAGTGCGCAGCCCCAAACGCGATGAGCCCGGCCACGGTGAGTAACGCTGCCCAGATCATCTCGTCCCTCCTCGACTCGGTGTTGGGGTCAGAGGGCGTTGGCACGCGGACTATAGGAACGTCGATCGCTCCTTGTCAATGGGGGACAGCTGTCAGGGTGAGCCGCTGTCGTGGGAGCCCCCGGTACAATGACTGAAGGGCTTGGATTATACTCACGCCCATGTCGATGCGCGGGAAAGTGATCCCGTTTCCGAAATTTCCGAGGGACCCGGCCGGCGAGCGCGGCCTGGTCGAGGTGCGCCGGTGCGCTCAGGCGGAGGCGCTCGTCCTCAAAGGACTCTTCGAGAGCCAGGGCATCCCGACCCTCTTACGGTCACGCCTGGCTCATTCGGTCTATCCGTTCAGCGTGGGCTGTCAGGGCGAGGTCGTCGTGCTCGTCCCGGCGAGCGAAGCCGCGCTGAGCCGTCGCCTCCTCTTCCGCCTCGCCTCGGCTCCGCCGGCGCCGCTACCGCAGTAACGCCCGGCGCCGCTACCGCGGTGGCGGCCAACGCTGCTATCGCAAACCGGCCTGCGCCGTCGCCCCGATGACGGCTTCGAGTGCCTGGAGCGCCAGGGCAAGCGCCGGTGGCTCCAGGGTGCTCCCACGGTCGCGCGGCGTATGGTACGTGTCGAACGGCACCGGGCGCCGGATCAGGTGACGGAGCGCGCTCTTGACCGGGCTGAACACGAACTGCCGGAGCGCATCCGCATTCGCCGACGGCACCAGGGTGAACCCGTACGCGGGCACGCCGAGCGGCGCGAACGCACGGTGGTCACTGCCGAACATCGGGATGCGGCCGACGACGTGATAACGCCGGTCGCGCGCGAGCCCGATACCCTCGAGCGCCGAGCCGACCGTCCGTAGAAGCGGCGTCTCCTCCCCCGCGTCCCAGATCACCACGCTGTCGCCGATGCCGCACAATTCCAGGCTCAGGACGCCGGCGAGCTCTCCGACCTGGGTGTCGCGCGCGTAGTGGCGGGCGCCGAGGTAACCGCGCTCCTCCGCCGCGGTGAAGAGAAAGCGCAGGCGGAGCGTCGACGGTGGCGCGGCGGCGAGCCGCTCGATGAGGCTCAGCAAGATGCCGACCGCGGCGGCGTTGTCGTTGGCGCCGGGGCTTCGATCGACCGCGTCGTGATGGGCCGCGAGCAGCAGCACGCGCGCGCCCGCGCCCACGTCGACGCTGAAGTTCTCGCCCGAGCCCTCGGCGGAGGCGAAGCGGTGAACCGAGAACGGAATCGAGCGGGCGCGCAGGTATCGCGCCACCGCCGCCTCGCGATCCGCGTTCGACCGGCCCTCGAGCAGCGGCGTGAGCGCCTGCGGCGATCGGTCGCCGCGAATGACCTCGTCGACCGGAACCGGCACGACCGGGGGCGTCCGGTCACGCGCGGTGGCCAGCCGGGTCAATTGCCGGGTGAGCCGTCCGCGAAGGTAGAACGCGACGTCCCGCGGTGAGAGGCCGCGACTCACAGCCCGAGGAGCGTCCGAGCGTTCTCGGACATCCGCGCGGCCAGGTCGCCGAGCGGCTCGCCGCGCAGCTCCGCGACGCGCGCCGCGGTGATCGCGAGGTACGCGGGCTCGTTGCGCTTGCCCCGGTAGGGCTGCGGGGGCAGGAACGGGCAGTCGGTCTCGACGACGAGGCGATCGCCCGGCAGGAATCGAGCCACGTCGGGCAGCGCGCCCGGCTTCGGATAGGTCACCGGCCCCGCGAGCGAGACCAGGAGCCCGAGATCGAGACACCGGCGCGCGATCGCGACGTCGCCGGAGAAGCAATGCATGATCCCGCCGGCGTCGCGCACGTCCACATCGCCGATCAGCCTCAAGGTGTCCTCGTGGGCATCGCGGCAGTGGACGAGTACCGGCTTTCGCGTCCGTCGCGCCAGCCCGAGCTGGCTCTCGAACGCGCGCTCCTGGGCGTCGCGCGGCGCGAGGTTGCGGAAGTAGTCGAGCCCGGTCTCGCCGATCGCGACGACCCGCGGCCCGCCCGCGAGCCGCTCGATCTCGGCCAGGGCCGCCTCGTCCGCCTCGCCGGCCTCGTGGGGATGGATGCCGACCGCCGCCCAGACGTCGGGCAACCGCGCCGCCATCGCCGCGGCCGCGCGCGAGGTCGGCACGTCCGTGCCGATCGTGAGGATCCGCCGCACGCCCGCGGCGCGGGCGCGCTCGAGCACGGCGTCGAAGTCGCCCGCGAACTCCGGGAAGTGCAGGTGCGCGTGTGTATCGAAGAGGTCGGGAACGGTCACGCGGCTCCGAGGACGGCGGTGGCCTTCTTCACGTCGCGCGCCTTCACCCACAGGATCGCCGTGTAGCGGCCGCCGGGTGACGCCACCGCGTCCATCGCCGTCACGTTGATCTTCGCCGCCGCGAGCCGGCCGAGCACGTCGGCGCAGGCGCCGAGCCGATCGTCGCCGTCGATCAGGAAGGTTCGCTTCGGTCCCTTGACCTTCCACTTCTTCTCTTTGGCCAGCGCCCGGAACGCCGCCGGATCGCTCGGGACCAGATCGAGCTGCGCCCCGCGGCCACTCGGGAAACCCGAGTAGGCCATCAGATTGATCCCCGCGCGCTTGAGCTCGCCCAGGATCCGGGCGCCCTCGCCCGGCTTGTCCGCCACCATCACGTAGAAGTAGTCGGCGGTTCGTACCGTCTCAGCCATGGCACTCCTCCGGATCGTCGATCGTTATCGGACGATTCGAAACCTGAGCCGGCCGATCAGCTGGCCCGACGCCGTCACGACGTCCACCGACCAGCGCCCCTCCGCATCGTCGGGAAACGACGTCTTGCGCGAATAGGTGCGGTAGCCCTCCCGGCGCCCGCCGAGCACGGGGGCCAGCGAGACCGTCTCCACCACCCGACCCCGATGGCGCCAGACGTGACTCACCGACTGGCGCAGGCCGGCCGGCGCGTAGATCGCAGTGTACGCCACGAGCCCACGCTCCTTCACCTCGGCGGCGGTGATCGCCGTCGGCAGCGCTTCGATGTTGTCGAGGTCGAGGACGTCCCACAGGATGGCCGAGCGCGCCATGAACAGCGGCGCCGGTGGGATCCACGCGCGCCCGACGGCCGCCAGCGCCGCAGCGACCACGCCGACCGCCACCGTCACCCGCAGCGCCGCGCGCCACGTGCGGCCACCGGCGCGCCGGACGACCGGCGTGATCGCCAGTGAGGCGGCGAACGCGCTGGCCATCAAGGCGCCGAACGGCGGCAGCCCGACCAGCGGCAGCGCGACGTTGAGGGCCGCGAAGATCGAGATGACGAAGAAGACATAGCCGGCCCACGGCCGCGGGTGCACGATCGCGCGATACCACGGGTCGAAGGTCGCCAGGAGTGCCAGCACCACCAGCACGACCAGGAAGATGACGTTGAGCGAGGTCAGTGTCGTGCTCGCCCAGTACGCCGGCAGCACGAACAGGAGCAGGCCGTGGTAGAGCGTCTGGATCGTGTAGTCGGCCGCGGTGATGACGAACCGGCCCGAGCGGCGCCCCGACTCGGCGAGCGGCTGGCGCAGCTCGACCAGCACCGCGAAGACGAGCCACAGCAGCAGCAGGTAGCCGACGAGGTAGGCGACGTTCGGCAGACCGCGGCGAAAGACGAAGAGCGTGAGCACACCGCCGGTCAGCGAGGCGAACGAGACGCCCCACTCGGTGAGCCACGCGAACGCAGAGCTCACACGGGGGGTGGGGTCGCTGGACCGCCCGGGTCGGGCGTGCGCGCCGCGAGGCGCTCGCTGAGACGCTGCGCGATCGCGTCGCGCTTGAGCATGTCGATGCAGTCGAGGACGTCGCCGGCGGCCGAGTGCACGCGCAGGTGCGCGGCGATCAGGTCGAGCGCGCCCGACCGTACGGCGCCGTCGAGGCTCACGATCTCGCGGAGCACGCGGCCGATGGACGCGTCGCGCTCCGCGGCCTGGGCCATCGCGTCCACGTACTCGTCCGGGCTCAGCGCCTGGCCGAACGCCGGACGGCTCACGATACCTTCGAGCCGGGCGGCAGGTCGCGCTCGAGCGTGAGGACGGCGAGCTTGCCGCCGGCGGAGGCGGCCAGCACCATCCCGTTCGACTCGACGCCCATCAGCTTGGCGGCCTCGAGGTTCGCGACGATGACGACCTTCTTGCCCAGGAGGTCGGCCGGCGCGTAGTGCTCGGCGATCCCGGCGACGACCGTGCGCTGCTCCTGGCCGAGCGACAGCGTGAGCTTCAGGAGCTTCCTCGACTTCGGCATGGGCTCGGCGGCAACCACTTCGGCGACACGCAGCTCCACTTTGCCGAACTCGTCGATCTTGATGCGCGGCGTGGCCGATTCAGTCTCCAGCTGACCCGACGGGGGTGTGATCTTCGTGTCGATGCGAGGGAAGAGCCCGGAGAGCTTCTGGACCGGCGCACCCACTCTGAGTCGTCCCCAGACGGCGTCAGCGATTCGCGGCTCGCCAGACTGGCCGAATGCGGCGCGGATCTTCCCGGCCGCGTCAGGAACAAATGGTTGAAGGATGATGCCGAGACACGACAGAGACTGGCTAAGCTCGAAGAGCACGCTGTTCAACTGGTCTCGAGAGATTTGATCCTGCGCTGCCTTCTTTGCGAGCGCCCAAGGTTGAGTGGTGTCGATGTAGCGATTGACTTCGCCGATGAACTCCCAGATAGCGGCAAGCGCCTTATGGAAGGCAAATTCGTCCATCGCCAATCCGACCTGCTCTTGCGCCCGTTGAAACGCAACATTCAGCCGACTGTGCTCGCCGTCCTCGAATCCTGGGAATGACGCAGGCGCCGGCACTGTGCCGTCCGCGAGATTGGAGATCAGGGTCGTCGCGCGCGAAACCAGGTTGCCGAGATCATTGGCGAGATCGGCGTTGAGCCGGCCGACGAACGCCTCCTCGGAGAAGTCGGCGTCGAGCCCGAAGACCATCTCGCGCAGGACGAAGTAGCGGAAGGCGTCGTTGCCGTACTTCTCCTTGAGCGCGAGCGCCTCGACGAGGTTGCCGACCGACTTGGAGATCTTGTGGCCGCCGAGCGTCCAGTAGCCGTGCACGTTCAGGTGCCGGTAGAGCGCGATACCGGCCGCCTTCAGCATGCACGGCCAGTAGATCGCGTGCGGCTTCACGATGTCCTTGCCGATCACGTGCTGGACGTGCGGCCAGTACTTCTCGAAGCGCGGGTCGCCCGGGCCGCCGAGCGCCGACACGTAGTTGAGCAGCGCGTCGAACCAGACGTAGGTGACGTACTTGTCGTCGAACGGCAGCGGGATGCCCCACTCGAGCCGGCGGCGAGGCCGGCTGATCGAGAGATCGGTCAACGGGTCGCGCAGGAAGCCGAGCACCTCGTTGCGGTAGCGCTCGGGCCGCACGAAGTCCGGGTGGCGCTCGATTTGCTCGATCAGCCAGCTCTGGTACGTCGACATCTTGAAGAAGTAGTTCTCTTCCTCGATCCACGTGAGCGGTGTCAGGTGGTCAGGGCACTTGCCGTCGACGATCTCCTTCTCGGTGTAGAACCGCTCGCAGCCGAAGCAGTAGTGGCCGCCGTACTTGCCGAGGTAGATCTCGCCGGCGTCCCAGAGCTTCTGGAGGATCGCCTGGACGACCGTCTTGTGGCGCGTCTCGGTCGTCCGGATGTAGTCGCTGTTCTGGATGCCGAGCGCCTGCCAGGTCGCGCGAAACGCCGCCGAGTTCTGGTCGGCCATCGCCTGCGGCGTCACGCCGGCCTTGGCCGCGGCCTGGGCGATCTTGTCGCCGTGCTCGTCGGTGCCGGTGAGGAACCACACGTCGTCGCCGGCGACCCGGTGATAGCGCGTCATCGCGTCGGCGACGATCGTCGAGTAGGCGTGCCCCAGGTGGGGGCGATCGTTCACGTAGTAGATCGGCGTCGTCAGGTAGAACGCGGTCACGACTCGAGCTGGGGCTTGATGTGCGCCCGGCCTTCCCAGGTTACCTGATCGATGGGCACCTCGGCCTGCGTGCCGTCGGGGAAGCCGACGACGACGCTCTGCTTGAGGACACGGATCGACCGGACCTTGCCCGTCATGCAGCCGCTGGTGCCGCAGTTGGCCTGGCAGGGCGAGTTCACGCGCGGCAGCCGCGAGCGGAGCTCCTCGTAGGTGGAGAATTCGTAGAGCAGGCAGCACTTGAGCCGGCCGCAGTTGCCGAGCAAGCGGTTGTCGGTCAGCGGCATGTCCTGTGCCTTGGCCATCTTCACCGAGATCGGATCGAAGCGCCGGAGGTGCGAGGTGCAGCAGAGCTGGCGCCCGCACGGGCCGATGCCGTCCAGGACCTTCGTGGTGTCCCGCGCGCCGATCTGGCGCATCTCGACCCGCGAGCGCAGCTCGCGGGCCAGATCGCGGACCAGGTCGCGGAAGTCGATGCGCTCCTCGGCGTTGAAGTACACGGTCGTCCGCCGCGCCACCGGGTGCATCTCGACGTCGACCACCTTCATCACGAGGCCCCGGCTGCGGGCAACCCGTTGGCAGGTCGCGACCGCGCGCGCCTCGCGCTCGCGGCGCTCGCGATAGTCCCGCGCCTCGGCGTCGGTCGCCAGCCGCTGCACGCTCGGGTACGCGCGCTCCTTCTTCATCGCGGGGATCTCGCGCTTGGGCCGGCGGACCTCGCCCATCACGGTCTCGGTCGCCGTCTCGACCCACACCAGATCGCCGACGTGGAGCTCGAGCTCGCCGACCCGATAGTCGTCGGCCTGGGCGGTGGGCCGCAGGCGGACGCCCACGAGGTACTCGTCCATGTCCCTTATCCTATGCCGCTTTCAGAGCAAGGCGGCTCAGCACGATTTCGAGTGTCAAACGCGGGGCGACGTTGCGCAGGAGCGCCTCGCGCGCCTCCCGGCAAACGCCCACCGCCGCAACGATCTCATCGATGGTCCACCCTTCCGCGTCTCGCGCGAGCTCACCAGCTCTGTCTGGATCGATGAGAAGACGACTCGGCGCCTCGGCCTTCGCCAGCAGCAGGTCGCGACAGTAGAGCCAGTAGGCGTCGACCAGGCCCTCCGCCTTCTCGCGCTCGAGCCGGTCGGTGCGCCGGAACAGCGCGTCCACGCCCTGGGCGCGGACCTCGGCGAGCAGCTCGAGCGCCTGCGTGCGCGCCGCGGTCGAGCCGGCGTCGGCCCGCGGCCCGAAGCGGACGACCTGGCAGCGCGAGAGCAAGGTCGCGGGGACCGCACGCGCTCGCGGCAGGATCAGGATGATCACGGTCGCGGCGGGCGGCTCCTCCAGGGTCTTGAGGAACGCCTGCGGCGTGTCGTCGGTCATCCGCTCGGCCTCGTCGAGGATGAACACCTTGCGGCGCGCCATCGCGGGTCGCAGCGACGCGAGCCGCTCGAGCTCGCGGATCGCGCCGATCCGGATCGCGCGGGCCCCGCGCGGGTTCGACTCGGGCGGCGTCGGCACGATCACGTGCAGGTCGGGATGCGGCCGCGCCGGACTTCCCAGGAGCTCCTCGGCGAACGCCAGGGCGGTCGTCATGCGCCCGGCCCCGGCCGGGCCGATGAAGGCGTACGCGTGGGCGACCCGGTCGCTCGCCAGCGCGCGGCGGAGCAGCTCGACCGCCCGCGGCTGGTCGAGGATGCGCTCAAGCGCCACGAATGAATTCCTCGACGATCGCGCGCACCTCGGCCTCGACGACGTCCGGCGGCGCTCCCGCGCGGATCAAGCGCACGCGCTTGGGCTCGGCGCGGAGGATCTCGAGATAGCCGCGGCGCACCTTGCGGTGGAAGGCGAGCGCCTCCCGCTCGAAGTTGTCGAGGCGCCGGTCGCGGGTCCGCACCCGGCGCATTCCCTCGGCCGGATCGAGGTCGAAGAGCAAGGTGAGATCGGGCATGACGCCGCTGGTCGCGCGCGCGTTCAGCTCGCGGATCAGGTCGAGATCGACGCCGCGACCGTACCCCTGGTACGCGACCGTCGCATCGGCGTACCGATCGCTCAGCACGATACGGCCGCGATCGAGCCACGGCCGGATCTTCTCGGTGACGTGCTGCTGGCGCGCGGCCATGAAGAGGAAGACCTCGACGAGCGGCCTGGGCTGGACACCCGGTCGCTTGAACAGGGCGCGCACCGCAACGCCGAGTCGTGTTCCGTCGGGCTCCCGCGTGTGCTCGACCTTGCGACCCTGCCGACGAAGCCAGCGCTCGAGCCGCATCATCTGGGTCGTCTTGCCCGACCCTTCGACGCCCTCGAGCGTGATCAGTACACCGCTCACGCTCCAGCCAACCTCCGCAGCAACCATAGCACGGCCTCGAGACCCTCGGTAATCGCGGGGCGCCCTTCGGACCCCGGCTACGAGGGCGGTGCGCGGAGCCCGCGTCGCGACCGCCAGCGGGCGATCGCGAGCAGGAGGCCGCCCGCCCCCCCGAACAGGCCGGCCGTCGTCAGCGTTTGACCGACCTGCGACGGGTCGATCGACTCGCCGTACTCCCCGAGGCTCACGCGGTCGGGATCGGCTCGATCGTAGTGGATCGGCTGCATGGTGCCGCGCCGATGCCCGGCCACCCAGCGGTCCATCGCCGCGACGATCTCGGGATCGTGCGTGCTGCGCGTGGAGAAGGTCGCGACGTGCTCCGCGCCGTCCGCGTCGTAGCGGAAGCGGCACCGCACGTGCTGCGAGACGTTGCCGGATTTGTCGCGCGCCCCCTGGCGCACGTGGCAGTCGACGATCTCCGCGCTCACCGTGGGCCATTGCGATCGGATCCGCGAGGCGCGACGAGCCTCTCCGAAGCTTCCGACGACGAACAGCACGCTGCAGAGCAGGAGAAAAACGCCGAACAGACCGAGCAGGCCCTCGAGCTTCGTCGCGGGCGGCGCCGCGGGGCGCGCCGGCGCCGGCACCGCGTCGGCCGGTGTCGGCCGCTCTCGCAGATGCCCGTGAAGATCGACGACGATCTTCAGCACCGCCAGCATGACGAGCGCTCCCACGGGCTCGTCGAGGAGCCCGACCGACCAGGCTCCGGCGATCGTGGTGACGTGCATGATGAGCAGCCGCTTCCACGGCGCCACCACCTGCGCGTCGACGGTCGTGTGCTCGTACTCGCGATTGCCGAGAAAGTTCACGACGAACGAGATGCCGTGGCTCACGACCAGGCCGACGGCGCCGCCCCACGTTCGGCGCAGGAGATCCAGGATGGTCTCCCGCGGAAAGAACCCGCCGCCGTGCGATGGCCCGAGCGCCAGGATCATCATCAGATGAAAGCTCATGAACACGGCGAAGGTCGCGAGATGCGCCGGTATCCAGAAGAGGGTCATCGGCCCGCCGATCGTGACGATCTTCAAGACGCTGTAGAAGACGACCACGGCGGTCTCGAACCAGTAGAGGAACATGATCGAGCGGAGATCCCAGCCGAACGCCAGGACGCCGACGATCGGGATCGAGTTGGCGACGATGACCGGCACCACCGTCGGGAACCGATGGGCGTGGGCCAAGGTGGCCATGAGAAAAGTGTAGCCGCGCGGCGCGGCTACCCCGGCAGTCTATCGATCCTCAATTTCGCTTCAGGCGCACCTCCCCGGCCCTGTGGCGCGGAGCATAGCGCCGGCGGGGCACCCGGCCAACGACCGGGTGGCGCGAACAGGAGCGCTACAGGTGCGTGATGGAGTCCTGCGGCGCGGGCTCGCGCTCGCGGCGCCGGCCGCGCTCGAGGATCTCGCGCGCGAGGTGGCGGCCGCCGAGACCGAAGGCGAGCGCCAGCGCCAGGACGAGGCCGCCGAACAGCACGCCGAAGGCGATCAGCACCATGTCACGCCCGATGCCGATCTCGACCAGCGCGGTGGCGACGGTGAAGAGGATCACGATCGAGCGGGTTGCTCGGGCGAGCAGCCGTGCCTGGACGATGCCGGCGTTGACGGCGGCGATCAGCACCGCCTGCCCGAGGAAGTTCGCGGCGAGCCAGCCGACGACCAGGATCAAAACGGCGGACAGGAGGCGCGGCAGGAAGCTCAGGAGCATGCTGGTGGCGCCGGGCGCGCCCGGGATCGCCAGGGCGTCGATGCCCATCGTGGCGAAGATGACGAAGAGGCCCCAGAACGCGACGAGCCGGAGCACCTGCGACGGCGGCCGGTAGATCCCTGCGCGTGCGAGCGCGGACGTGACGCCCCAGGCGCGGCTCCGGTGGTCGAGGTCGAGCGCCTGCGCCAGCCGCCCGACCAGGCTTCCGGCGAGCCAGCCCAGCAGGGCGCCGAGCGCCACCAGGGTGAGCATGGCCAGGATGCTCGGCAGCACGGTGCCGAGGGTGACGCTCATGTTGTGCATCGCGGTCAGCACGAGGTCGCGCCAGAAGTCGGTCATGGACGTCCCCTCCTCATAGTAGCTCACTCCTTGACGGCGCCGGCGACGAGGCCCCGCACCAGGAACCGCTGCAGCGCGATCACGATCACGACCGGCGGCAGGCTCGCGAGTATCGACGCCGCGGCGATGTCGCCCCACGGCACCTCGAAGACACCCGGAAACAGCGCCAGCGCCACCGGGATCGTCCGGCTCGCCTCGGAGACCGTGAACGTGTAGGCGAAGAGGAACTCGTTCCAACTGAAGAGAAACGTCAGGAGCGCGGTCGAGGCCAGGCCGGGCGCCAGCAGCGGGACCACGACCCAGCGGAGCGTCGCGACGAGCCCGGCCCCGTCGACCGACGCGGCCTCCTCGGCCTCGATCGGGATCTCGCGCACGAACCCGGCCAGGAGCCAGATCGTCAGCGGCAGCGCGAACGAGGCGTGCACCAGGATCAGGCCGGCCCACGTGTCGCGCAGCTCGAGCGCGCGCATCAGGAGGTAGAGCGGGCTCACGGTCGCGATCTGCGGAAAGGCCGTGCTCGCGACGATCGCGAGCAACAGCCAGCGCTTGCCAGGAAGCGGCAGCCGCGCGACGGCGTACGCCGCGGGCACGCCGGCCGCGAGCGAGAGCACGGTGGTGAGCGTGGCGATGCCGAGGCTGTTGCCGAGCGCCCGCGGCATCAAGCTCTGGGAGAACACGACCTGGTAGTGCGAGAAGGTCAGCCGGCTCGGCAGGAGCGGCGGGACCCGCAGGAGCTCGGCCTCCGGCTTGAACGACGTCAGAAGCTGCCAGAAGAACGGGATCGCATAGGCGGCGAGCGCCAGCACCACGAGGGCGTCAACGAGCGCGCGTACCCTGGCTCTCACGCCGCCACCGTGCCCGTGCGCAAGAGTCTCAAGTACGCCCAGGCGACCGCCATGACCAGCGCGAACACGACGACGCTCACCGCCGAGCCGAAGCCGATCTGCAGCGTCTGGAAGAGTGCCCGGTACGCGTAGATGGTGAGCGTCTCGGTCGCGCCGGCGGGGCCGCCTCCGGTGAGCACGAACATGATGTCGAAGGCGCGCAGCGCGTCGAGCGTGCGGAAGAGGATGGCGAGCAGCAAGATCCGGCCGAGCAGCGGCAGGGTGATCCGGGTCAGGGTCGCGAGCCGGCCGGCGCCGTCCACCTGCGCGGCCTCGTACACGTCGGCCGGAATCGCCAGCAAGCGCGCGTAACAGAGAATCGCGACGAACGGCATCGTGCGCCACACGTCGGCGAGGATCACGGCGGGCAGCGCCACGTTGGGATCGCCGAGCCAGTTGATCGCGTGCCGGCCGAGCGCCACGTTGATGACACCGGCCGACGGATGATAGAGCCACTCGAAGAGCTTCGCGCCCACGACGGCGGGCATCGCCCACGCGAGCAGCAGCAAGGAGAGCGACACCTTGCGGCCGCGCACCTGGGCGTGGATCGCGAGCGCGGCGGCCACGCCGAGCACGACCTCGAGCGCCACCGACCCGAGCGTGAACACGGCGGTGATGCGAGCCGCGCTCCAGAACCGCGGGTCGACGGCGAGGAAGGCATAGTTCTCGAATCCGGCGAAGCGCGACACGTCGAAGATCGGGATGCGGTGCTGGAGCGAGAGCCAGACCACCCAGATTCCCGGATAGACGGTGAGCGCGCCCAGCGCCACGACGGTCGGCGCCACGCACACGAGCGCGCGGCGCCGGGCGGCGGCCTCGCGGCCGGTCATCGCACGGCCTGGAGAAAATAGGCGAGCCGCGCGTCGGCGTCGGCGATCGCGCGCTCGGGCGACTTCACGCCGACGAGCGCCGCCGAGAACTCCGGCTGGACCGTGGCCGAGAGCAGCAGGTAGTACGGGATGACCGGCCGCGGGCGCCCCGCCAGCGCGAGCGCCTCCAGCCGCGGCATCGCCGGGCGCTCCCGCACGAGCTCGGGATCGCGGTAGAGCGCCTGGCGCGTCGGCGAGAGCGCGGCGCCGAGCGCGATCGCACGCTGGGCACGCTCGCTCGTGAGGTGTCGCGCCAGCGCCAGCGCGAGCTCCGGGTAGCGGCTCCGGGCCGAGACGCCGAGGTGCGCGCCGCCGGTCGAGCCCACACCCGGCGCGCCGCGCGCGCGCCCGGGCAGCGACGCGAACGCAACCTTGCCGCGCACCGCCGAGCCCTGCCCCTCGAACAGGTCCATCGCGTACGGCCAGTTGCGGAGGAAGATCGCGTGGCCGTCGCCGAAGGCGCGCCGCGACAGCTCCTCGTCGGCCGCCGTCGTCCACGCCGGGCTCACGCCCATCGTGATGAGCCCGCGCAAGAATTTCAGTGCGTCGGCCGCACGCGCAGGATCTGGAAAGACCTTACCGTCGTCCTCCATCACGGTCGTGCCGTTCGCCCAGAATGCTTCCAGCACGTTGACGACGAGGCCCTCGTACTGCTTGCCCTGCCAGACGTAGCCGTTGAGCGCCGGGTCGCGCTCGCCCGCGCGGATGCGGCGCACCTGGTCGATCATCTCCTCGAAGGTCTCGGGCGGCCGCAGGCCGTACTTGGTCAGGAGATCGGCGCGATAGTAGAGCAGCCCCACGTTGAAGTTCCACGGCAGCGCCCAGACGCGCCCGTTGTAGGTCGCCGACGCGACCGCGCTCGGGAAATAGGGCGCGAGCTCGTCCGGCGCGAGCTGGCTCGTCAGGTCGAGGAGCCATCCCGCCCGGGCGAACTCCGGGACCCAGATGCAGTCGAGCATCATGACGTCGAAGCCAGGGCTCCTGCCCTCGAGATTGATGACGTAGAACTGGTGCTGATCGTCGGACGCCCACGGCAGCGCCTCGCCCTTGACGCGCACGTCCGGATGCGCGGCCTCGAACGCGCGCAGGAGCTCGGGCAGCGGGTCGGCGTTGCCGAGGATGCGCGCGTACTTGAAGACGAGCGTGACGGGCCCGCGCTCGTGGCCGGCGCCGCAGCCGCCGAGCGCCAGAAGCCAGGCCATCAGCCCGAGGGCCCAGGCCGAACGGCGCCCGATCACGCTCACGACGCGCGCTCGCGGGCCAACAGGCGCGCGAGTCCTCCGAGCGGGATACCGAGCCACGTCGGCCGGTTGTCGAGCTCGTAGCGCACTTCGTACAGCGCCCGGTCGAGCTCGAAGACCGCGAGCGCTCGCGAGAAGGCCGCGGGCGAGG
>Ga0306924_10003786_pt1 | contig 14615 bp, 22 predicted proteins | sample sta12Can44000111_FD_203756 | JGI IMG/M metagenome (GOLD analysis project Ga0306924, IMG submission 203756) | Lab enrichment of tropical soil microbial communities from Luquillo Experimental Forest, Puerto Rico - statanox.12C.anox.44.000.111 (v2)... | ecosystem: Environmental > Terrestrial >... | reverse complement strand
GCGCCGAACAGAGTCGGCGGCCGTACGCGGGTGTTGGTTCCCGAAGCCGAGGATGTGCAGGCGCGTGCGTTGCACAGAAAGGGCGCGTTCGTCGCACCGATGAACGAGGAGCCGAACGGCTTTGAGCAGGCGAACGCACAAAGTGTGCGGGTGCTCGAACGCGCGGTCGAGGCTCTACGCGAGCAATTGACTGTCGCCAATCGGCGAATCGACGAGCTGAACGCCGAGCGGAAGATGCTGATGGGGATTATCACCGACCCGGCGCGACGCCCGTGGTGGCGAAGGTGGCTTAGGTGAGGACTGCCTTGGCGGGCCACTTGGTCCTGGCTGGGATAGCGCTAGTCCAGTGTTACGCCACCCGTACCCAGGACGGCTGTCTACCGTTGAGCTACCACGACACGATGGCGGAATGCCGTGTCCTGGCCAACGATTACCGCCGGTTCGACACCAAGGCGCTCAAAGCCACTGGACTGCCGGCGGTGGTCAGCTACCGCTGTCTCGCGACTGGCCGGTAACCAAGGTCTGCCCGTGGTGGAGGCGGTGGTTCAGTTAGGTGTGGGCCTTTGCGCTGCGCCTTGCGGCAGGCGCGCTTTGCGGACGGCGGTCGGATGGTGCTAGCGCGACGGCGATCGGCGCCACGACGAGGCAGTAGATCGCCGCGAGTATGGCGAAAGTGGTCGGCATCGGTTTACGCCTCCTCTCCTCGTTTTTGCTGTGAGGTGAGACGTTGCCGTGCTGCTCTGCTTGATAAATCCGGCCAAAGAATTGATAGGCGCGTCCAACCGCCGGACTGACGCTTAAAATCCTGCCAAGGCCCGCCAGGCGTCGACTCGTCCTGGGCTATCACACCCCGGAAATAAGCAAACCGCTGAGCGGCAGCGGGTGGAACAGACGGTGGCTGATCCGCTCGCCGGCGAAAACGCGGTCCGCCAGGGCGGAGGTGATGTCGCGAGCCGGAATGCCGCCGGGAACGTTCTCGTTCGCAACCGGCGTCGAGCCGTGCAACGGGCGGACGTTGTTGTTGGTGCCGTTGCCGTTTGCCGTCTTCATTCGGCGAGAATAACCGATCCCAAGTTTTTCGCCATCTGCGAGGCGGGCGCCGGGTGGTATCGAGGCCGGGGCCACACCAGCGAGGCCCGCCCCTCCCTGCCTCTGTCGGTGACGCGCAATATGGCCAATAGGGAAGAGGCTGTATTGGACACCTCGGAGCAGAGCGGCGGCAGGAGACAGGGCTCTACAGGCCGCGCTGAGGGTATTGCAATCAACTCGGCGGCGCTTGTGCGATAGACCGCCGCGGTTTATTGTCGGTCCGTCGCCGCCCTCGACCGCGCCAGCGCCTTCGTCGATCGACCGTGCTGCACGAGATGTGCCACGAGTGGCAACAGCATTTCGGCCATCCGCCCGCGCGGCATTATCACAACATGGAATGGGCGGAGAAAATGATCTCGGTCGGGCTGATGCCGTCCAACACCGGGCAATTTGGTGGCAAGATCACCGGGTCGCGGATGGCGGACTACATCATCGAGGACGGGCCGTTTGCCCGGACCGCCGCGGAATTTGTCGAAGCCGAGGGCGAGGTGCCCTATGTCGATCTCACCACGGCTCGAGGCGGCAGACCGGACAGGAGCAAGACCAAATTCACCTGTCCGCATTGCGGACAAGCGCTATGGGGAGCACCGAGCTCCGAGGTAATCTGCGACCGACCAAGCTGCGCAGGCGACAGGATCAGATTGCTGCCGCCAGCGGGATGATTCGAGGGCCGAGGGAGAAGCTTCGATGACCGACATCGCCGACGAGGATCCTGACGACATCTCCGAGGTCGGGCGGATGCTGCTGCGCGATATCGCCCGCATCCGCGGCACCCGGCCACCGGCATTAGCCGCAGTCGAGAATTTTATTCTGGACTGGCTCACCACCCATCCAGACCAACACGCCTGGACCGCCCGCATGGTCCCACCGTCCGACTGCGGTTGGGCTGGCTACATCGACCCGCCGCCCACGGAATTCTACGACGCATATGAGAAGTGGCAGGCCAGCCTGCCCGCGGCGCAGCGGCTCGAGAACCAGCCGCCGCACGAACTTGACGACCCGGTTGAGACCATGTTCTGGGACCTCGACACGTGGCTCGGGCTGGTGTGGCGATTGCCGCCGCCGCATCTCGACGAGGCGGTGCTGATCGACATTTTCGCTTGCCAGCGCGAGATCGACAGCGAGACCCGCGATGCAATCTGGCGGTGGCGCTATCCGGAGGCCGACCACGCGCAGTGGGACCAGTGGCTCAACGACATTGCGCGTCTGGCGGGCCGCGGAGAGGGTTTCTAGAGGATCAATCCAGGGTGGTGGATGAAGTCAGGGACACGGAATGCGCGTAGAGCCACAGGTGGGGAAATATCTCGGGGGCAGTCGCCCGGTGGTCCGAGCCGGGGTGGTCCACCCTCCAGGCCCCCGGCCCCCTTCCCTCTGGGCTAGCCGCGGCCCAGGTCGAGGCTAAGCTGCGCTGGCAAGCCGAGTACATCGTCTGGCGCGATGGTGTGGTCATGCCGTCGCAGAAATTGCCGGGTGCTGGCAGAGGCAAAGGTAAGAGGATTAACGGGCTGAAATCCTCTAAGCATGACTTACCCGCCGCCGATCCCCGCGATGTGACCGCCCATCGCTGGCGCAAGCGCTTTTGCAGCCCAGTGTTTGACGGTCATCAAAGGACCGAAATGGTCTACAAAGGATGGGCCGAGACATGGGTTGGAGCGCGACGAGGCTCTGAGCGCCGCGGAGATCCTCATTGTATGGCGGAGACACCCTCCGCCGAGGCGGGCCCGCCCGTCGAGATACCGTTCTCGAATCGCGTCCCACACACGTCATTGCACGACCTGTTCGCAACCGAAGCGCCCGCCGCTCTGCTCATAGCAGAGGATGACGGTGCCGTTCCAGCGATCAAGCCGGTAGACGCGCGATGGCGGGCCGGCGCTGATTTGCCAGCGGAAGACGATCAGGATCGCCGCTGCGATCAGCGCACCAATTATCACGGCGGCGAGGATCAGCGGTTTCGCTTCCATCCGCTTTCAGGCGCGCATCAAACGCCAGACGTAAACAATGGCTGCGGCAAGCAAAGCGCCAAAGACCGGCCAGCCTAATATAGGAAACCAGACGTGAGGGAAAGTACGGCATACGTCGTGAAGTAGCCACGCAATTAACGAAGTGCAATTATGTATACCGAAGATCGGAGAGGAGGAACTAATACCATACACGAGGCCGAGTATCCCGCCGATGCCGGCAGCTACCAACAAGGCAACTTGATGTTCTCGCTTCCATAGACGCGGATCGAGTTCGCTCACGCCAGGGGCCGATACACGGAGCTATATTCCGATACTCAGGCCGTAACCACCTGCTATTACTGTGGCTTTAGACGCCTCGACGCAGCTTGAAGTACAGCTAGGACTTCGCTGCAGTAGCGTGACGCTCGGCAGTCTCGCGCAAATAGGTTTCAAGGTCAGCTCGCTCCTTCGGGCTCATCTCAGGATACGGCGAACCCAAACGATCACGGTTTTCCCGCATCTGGTCGAGCTTCAAGTACAGTTGCGTTCGCCCGTCGACACCCGGCAGCAGACCGCGCTGGCGCTGACGTTTTTCTTGCTCGACAATAAGCGCATTGCGCAGTGTCCTCAGTAGCTCAATAGACGGCATTAGTGCTTCACCTCGTCATTAGGGTCACTGGGCAAGTGCTCGATAGCGTATGGGTAGCGATCACGATCCGCGCCAGCCCGCAATAAATCTTCTTGTACCAACCCCAACATCCGCTGGATATCCGCGTCCGACATTTGTGCAGGACGCCGGGTTACTGCGACACTGGTAAGACGCGCATTGGTGAAGTTAATCGCCACTGCAGCCAACTTGTCGCGGTATACTTCACTGAGACTAGTGTCATTCATCCTTCGCAATAATCGGTCCAATGGAAGTTCCAGTACCTCGGTTTTCAGTAACTGGTCCACCAAATCCTCGGTCCTCGCGCGTTTGCGCTCAGTCGCGGCAGAGCGCGGTCTGCTATCACGACTACCCTTTGGCCTACCACCGCCTTTTCGCACACCACCACGTGGCATGGCTCCGAAACCTTCTGGTTTTCGACATCCATAAACAACCAGACCGTGACGGCAGCGGCAAGAGGCGATTGCTCAGACCACAGTGGCGGCCGCATACGGCAATTCAGCTTCACGCACACGCTTCTCGATTACCGCGCAGATATCCCGCACCGCCGGGTATTCGCGAGCCAGCCAGTCGGTCGGCAGATAGACGTGTTTGGCATCGACGACGCAGGGAACGCCGTCATAGCCAGCACACAAAAACACCGCCGTCTCGTTTCCGGCGATCACCGCGGGTGCGAAGATCGTGCCATCGGCAGCACACGCTGCCTGACGTTGCCAGCGCGGTACTGTTTGCCCTTTCGGGTTGTCAATCTGATACCAATGCAATTCCGTCATGGGTCGCACCTCTCCTTTTCGTCCCGTCGCAGGGACGTGAAGGTCGTGAAGGTCGTGATCTGCTCTTTCCCCTTAAATCACTCACGCGCACGTACGTTCTGAGAGACCCATTATCAACCCCTGGTGGAGAATAAAGAACGGGTAGGGAATAAAGTGAATAAAAGGGTCGAAAGGGACGGAAAGAGAAAATCACGACCTTCACGACCTTCACGTCCTTCACTGACGCTTGGCGAGAGCCTCGGCGCTCTTCAACCGCGCGGCGGGTGTCAAGGACAGCTTGGCGTAGATGACATGGCGGGTACCGAGGATCTTCCAGAAGCCGTCCTTGGCGTCGGGGTTTTTGATGGCGACGTAGCCGCAGTTCTCCATACGGTGCGGGATCTTGCGGCTGTTGCGGCGATCCTTGAGCCACTCGCCAAACTGAGTGTGGGTGCCATAGGGGGTTCTGGTGCCGTTGATGATGCTGGCAAGCGTGACCGCATCGGGGTTGTCCAGCCCGTCGAGTAGATCGGCGAGTTCGCGGCTCTCTGGCACTTGGCTGGCGTTGACGATGTCCCAGAAGGCCTGGGTCTGGGGCGGCGGCGCCTTTGGGTCGAACCCGGAGAGGTCGAGCTGCGCGAGATAAGCGGCGACGCTGCAGTCGCCGCCATCATCGAGCCAGCGGTAGAGGTCGATGAAGTACTGTTCGGAGAACTCACTGCGGCGCCGCGATGACCATGCAACGTAGTGCCGTCGGTCGTCGTCGGGGAGATAAATGCCATCCGTTTTGTGGTTGGTAGTGATGACGACGCCGACGACGTTTGGAATGTAGTACTCCTGCCGGTTTTTCTCATTGACCCGCAACACGTCGGGTGGTGCTGCGAGGAGCGCCTTTGTGTGCTCGTAGAAGACACGGCGCTGGGTGTCGCCAAGATCTCTGGCCTCGCTGATCCTCAGGATCACCGCCTTCAAGTAGCCGTTGAACTGGCGCTCGATAATCGTTCTGGGGCTCTCCTCCTGGCCGTTCCATGTTCCGACAGCGCGCTTGACCGGCTCGACGATGGTGTCTTTGCCGACGCCTTGCTCACCGCCGAGCACGAGCGCGTGGTTGATCTTCTCCTCTGGGTGCTGCACCCGGTGCGCCAGCCAGTTGAGGATGTGGCGGGCGTCGTCTTTGTCGGGATAGACGCGCAGCACATGGCGCAGCCAGCGGCGGGCTTTGCGAGGGTCGCCGTGTCGCATTGGCGGGGGCAAATACAGATTGAAGGTGCGCACTCCTTCGTGCGCGATCATGCCGCCTTGATTGATCAGCGTATCGTCGAGGATCATTGGCTTGCCGGGTGCCCAGGTCATCCCCTCTACTGGGCGATGCATGTCGAGCCAAGCGGCGGCCTTGACTCGGGCCTGCTGGGCATTGGCGAGCCGTACTTGGATCTTGCCAAACCGGCCATTGATCGAGTCGGCCGGCCACAAGTTGCGATCCTGTATGTAGACGTAGCGGTGCTCAGTCATGACGGCGAAGAAATCATTGAGGCTGACACCGCGCCGCAGCTTGGGGGCGGGGTCGTCGTCGTCCCCGCCCTCGTTCCCGCCCCTGTCGTTGGGCGGCGGAAGCTCGCCGCCATCACCACTGCCGCCTGCACCGGGCGGGGGTAGTTCATCGCCACTGTCGCCGCCCCCACCACCAGCACCTGGGTCCGGTTCTGGCGGCGGTAGCTTCGCCCTGACTCCTTCCTGTGCTTTCCGTTCGTTCTTCTGCTGGGTCGGCGCCCGCCATCCGAGAGATGTTGGTGCAATACCGAGCTGCGTGCACAACCACAAGGCAGCCTCGACTGGGTCGGTGGCGGCGCCAAACTCCATGATGGCGTCGATTGCGGTCAGTCCGCGTCCGTTGTGGTCGCCGTGGTCGTCGCCGAAATCGCGGATACCGTCCGGTGCGAATGAGAGATCCTCCTCGTAGTCGCGGTCGAGCGCTTGCGAGGTGACGCGCCAGCTGCGCTTGTTCGAATAGAACTTGGCGGCTGGCAGCATGGCCGGCACCCAGGACTCAAGACTGGCCAGTGCTGCGGCGTTGACTCTGGAAAAGAAATTCTCGTCCTCTGGCCGCCTGGGCGGGCGCTCGACTGGCGGCGGCTCGGTCGGTGGGGGTGTTTTGGGGACGCCGCCGGCTGCGCGCAGCAGCTCGCCGGCCGCGCCGATCAGATCGCGGGCGGCCATGGCATCGATGACTGGCAGCTGGGCGAGTGGCACGCTGAGCGGTGAGCGACCCGGCCATTGGTAGGGGCGCATCGTGTCGGGATGGACACCGTAGGCAACGAATTGCTGACCGGCGCCGAGGATTTCGAGATGCCCTTCGGAGCCGTCCGGCATCACGTAGACCGCGGTCTTGACCTTGCTGAACGGCTCCAAGGTCCGGTAGCAGAACAGGATCTTTGGCGATCGGCCGATGCGCTGCAGCGGCGTCGGCCCCAGGGTGCTCGCGACCAATCCGGCGATCTCCTCGACGAGCGCGCCGTCCAGCACGTCGACATCGACGCCGACCAGCTCGCCGCACAGCAAGCCGGTGTTTAACGCTAAGGCCGAGGCCGTGCGGATGACGGCGTCGGGCGGGTCGCGCAAGGCAAGCTCGGGCCAGTCGCGGGAGACCGGACGCTTGCCCGCCGATTTGATCGGCGTGCCGTCGCGCAAGGTGGCGCCGGGTGAAAAAACCGCGACGGGCCGGTAGCCGCCTACTTCCCATAAATCGGCGCGCAGCTTGGTGACTTGCCGGCAGGCTTGCTCAAGCGCTTCGTCCATCTCTGTTGGTCCCCCTCCAAAAGCCGAGGGAGAGCGCGCCAGGGCGGCCTCCCTGGCGTGCGAATCACGATGATGGTCAGATGATCAGAGCGCGAGCGCCGCACAAACTCAGGAAAATTTGGAACCCCGCGCGTCAGTAGAGCGGCGGGTTTTACGACCCGCTTGCCGCGTAGACCGAAACGGTCTATGTTCGGGAGTGTCGAACCGGAAGAACGACATGCGGCCTCGGCCGCCGATCTCAGCGCCCTCCGACAAGGGCGCTGTTTTCGTTTTGGTGGACCCGCGGTCGAGCGGGGTCTCTGCCGAATCAGCGAGCGGGCGTTGAGCGCGCCGCCCGGCGGCGCGCGATCATCGCCCGCCGATTCGGGTTCGGCCGGCTCCTTGATATTCCTGAAGGTAACGACCGCGCCGGTGCAGGTCCGCACCCAGGCGCGGCGGCCGTTGAAGCGGAATTGCGGCACCACGCCGTGCCGGCCGCGGCGCGCCCACTTGCCAACCTCCTCCCCATAGCGCCACCAGCCGGCCCACCAAAACGCGGGCGGCGAAGCCGATGGCTTGAAAATTTCGCGGGAGGGGTTTAGGTTTTTCATCGTGGATGTGTGGCGCTGTGGTGGCGGACCTCATCTCCAATCAGCGGCGGCGAGGTTCTCCAGCCTCAGCCGCCGCATCCGTTTCAGCTATCTTCAGCCTACCGCTCGGCGTGCCGGTCGGAAAGCACACCGCAAATAATTCCGACCACTCGACACCCCGCACAACGGGTGTTTCACTTAACCGCCGATAATTGTTACAGAGTTAGTCGCATGGACCGTTTCGGTCTATTTGTTGGCAATGTCGAGCCGGAAGTAACGACCCGCGCGAACGAAGACGAGTCCGAGCGCGACATCTGGAGGAGAGAATGAGCGAACGCGCGACTTTGCACGCCTCGCCCGAAGCGCATGCCGCAGCGGAGAATCGGCCGGCGAGGACGAACCCGACGACGATGACGCCGCCGCCCAGGCCGCGGTTGCCGCTGCGTGACAGCCGCGGCCGACTCAATCTCGCTGCCAAGGCGCTGAAGGTAACCCTGGTGCTCGACCCGGCGCAGCTTGCTGAGGTGATCGTACCGAACGGGGCCGGTCCGCAGCCGCTTCGCATCACGATCGGCGAGCGCCGGGTGAAGGCACAGATCAGCGCGAAGAGCTTGCGCAAGGCGGTCGCCATGATCGCCGAGCATGGTGCCGAGAAGGTCGTCCTGCTTCTCCAGGGCAAGCTCGTCGAGGATGATGTCATTAGCGAATGCGGGTTGGTGGCGCAGCTCAGAGCGCCGCGGCCAAGCCCAGACCTCGTCGCCGCCGAGCAGAACTCCCCCGAAAACTTCGTCGCCGCTTAGCCGGGAAAATCAGGAAATTTTTGGCAGGTTTTGCGCCGGTCGATTCGCCGCCATGGAGCGCTATTGCGAACAGTGGGCCGGCGGAATCATCAGGGTTCCCGCGGTTCTACCGCAAGCGCAGTGACGGCGCCGCCAATGCCGGCAAGCTCTGCGGTCGTCGTAACCTTCTGGAGCACTAGCCCAGAAATACAAAAGCCCGCCTGGGGGGCGGGCCTTGCATCCGGTCTGACCGGGGAAACTCAATCCGTGGCAGGACTGAGGTTCCCCGAAAATCAGACCGGCAGTCAAGCGGTGATTTTCCGCTGACCGGCGAGGTGCGTCTAACTGCGGGCGGAAAGGACCGCATTGCAGCTTGTTTTGCCGCGTCATCTGCGGGCGCGCCGGGAGAAAATTTTCGGCCCCGCCCCATCGCACCGCCTCGACGGTAACGCCAAGGCCCGCCTGTGGGCCACGGCGAACGCCTACAACAGCGCGAATCGGCAACCGCGGCAGCACCAGGGTCCGCTGACCTGGGCGAGCCTCAGGGTGCTGCGCGCGCTCCTGTGGCGCTTTCACGGTGCCGATGGCGGCGGGCGCTGCTTCCCGAGCTATGAGCGAATCGCCCAGGCCGCGAAGTGTCACCGCGACTCGGTCTGCGTGGCGATCGCCGCGCTCGAGGACGCCGGCTTGCTGACCTGGGTCAATCGCCTCACGAAGATCCGCCGCCGCGAGCGTGATCTCTTTGACCATTGGCGCAGCGAGTGGACGGTCCATCGCACCTCTAACGGCTATCGATTCGTCGATCCGCTCGAGCGCGATCCCGGCCGGCGAGGCTATAAGTCGGAAAATCCGGCTCGACCTCAGAACCAAGAGAAAAAGACAGAAGGAGCGCGCCTCGACGGCGCGCGAGTCATTCCAAGCGGTGGCACCATAGGACCGCTCGAGCAAACGGAGCCGTCCGCATTTGCTCTCCAACGAGAGCACGCTGCCGGGGACAGAGCTTTAGCCGGCAGGCGCCGAGTCGATTTTCATGCCTAGTACATTTCCAGACGGCGTTGCTGGACCACTTCGGCAACCTTGTCTGCTAGTGCAATCTCGTTGTTTTCCCGGAGGAGATAAGCAAGCGCCACCCAGGCCGGCCCCGCGACGGCCAGCTCGTCCTGCTCCCAGCGGCGGACGGTGCAGTCGCTCGCGATTAGCAGCGCCCGGGTGATCGCCGGCTGCGACAGCCCTAGCGCCTTACGGCAGCGGTGAAAGAGCGCGGCTTCAGTCATCCGTGTACGGCGGCTCATCCCGAAGCGCGGGCCGCTGACTATGCGAAGCGGGGAAGCGGAAACCATGGCGCTCAAGCTGGACTGAGAAAGGTATCTTTACTCTTCACCAACGCGATAGCCATTCCGACCTGCAGAATCAGGACAACCGATATTGGGATACAAAAGGCGATAGTAATATCAATTATGGAAGGGTGAGATGCAAAAAGTATGACCCCCATTATTCCGATGACACCCATACAGGCACCAAACGCGGCTAAAGTTGAACCTACCGCGTCTTGGCCTTCTCTAGCTGCCATATAGGTCCAGGGTCCGGTGGCCATTCCGTATGCCCAGAGGAGATACGGCCAGACCGAGCCGTCGCTGTAGTACCCGAGTGCGACAACGAAGCAGCCGACGCACCAGACGGTCATAACCGCATCCGTCCAGAGATTGCCAAGTAGCGCCGCTAGTAGACCGATCACATATCTGCCTTTCTCCATGGCAAAAACGCCCGGTGCGGAGAACAAGAGGAGTCCCGGCATAAGAGCAAAGCTGATGCCGAATGACGAAATGAATATGGAAGAAAGCCCTAATACCAGCAAGCCCCAGTTGCCCAGTATGGTAAGCCATATGCCGCCGATAATCGCGCCCCCGAAGTTCAAGAGCATGACTGGAATCGAAAGCAGACCAATTACTGCAGCAATCGCGTTTTCCGATCTGCTCATTACGAAACCTTTCTGCGGCGGGCAGGATTGCCCTTTGCGATGCTCCTGAGGTGATCCGTCCGCCACCCACGTTCCTGCGAATTCCGGCCAAATAATTGCGAGTTCGCGCCAAGAAAGGGCTATGGGCATGCATGCCATTGCCGCCAGTGCGCCATTGTCCTAGCCTTTGACCGGCATCGCATTCCCCCGGCGCTGCCATTGCTGGCTCCGCACGTGCGGAACGAGGGGGATGCCATGGCACTGGTGGGTCTTTCCGACGCGGCCAAGCTGACCGGCCGCAACCAGACCACGATACACCGGGCGATGAAGACCGGACGCCTGTGTTACACGGCGGACGAGACCGGCGCCCGCCGGATCGACACTGCGGAGCTGGACCGCGTGTTCGGGATCAAGCACACAAACGGCGCAAGTGACGATGCCATGGCGCAAGGGGTGCAAGGCCACGTCGCGCCAGTGCACGAAGTGGTGCTTTTGAACCGCTTACTCGATGATCGTGAGGCGACGATTCGGGATTTGCGCGCAAGGCTCGACGCTAGCGAAGACGAGCGTCGCCGCCTGACGCTGCTCTTAAGCCCGCCGACATCCCCGGCGCCCGATCAGCCGCGCCCGCTGGGGCGCCGCATCCTCGACTGGCTCGTCAGGCAGCACGTGTGATGAACGTTCGACGCGGATTGCTGCGGTTGTGGCTGGTGTTGTCGATCGGCTGGATTATCGCGGTCGGGGTCCATGCCTACTCGCTCTGGCCAGGACGTGTCGGCCCGTGGACCGCGTATCAGGCGCTCGAATGGTGTTATCCCGTCACCAAAGAACTGCCGACGACGGGTGACGTGCTGAACAAGGTTGTGCGGTCGCGAGAGAGATGGATTGTTCGATCGCATATCGAATGGGCTTTCGGGCCGCCGCTTGCGATTCTGATCATCGGCGCGGCTTTGGGGTGGGCGATCGCAGGCTTCCGAGAGGAATATTAAGACCGGGTTCAATTCCCTGAATTCAAGCCGAACGAAGCGAATTTGCGTCGCGAGCCGCTGTGGCGCCGCATCCTGGATTGGCTCATCAAGCAGCACGTGTGACCCGCCCGTGGTGGGCTGTAGAACCATCACGTGGCGTGACAGTTTCTGTTCAGGGCGTTACGCCAGGGCAATCAGAAGCGGCAGGTTGTCGGCCGCGCGCACCGTTCGCGATCGATGAGAGCGAGCTGCACCGCGTGTCCCAGGTTTCCGGCAAGGGTGCCGGCTCGATGTTACGATCCGTGCCGGGTGAGACTGACGGCACGACCCAGGCAACGTTACGGGTGGAACGCGACCGGCTCTTAGCCGAGCGCGAGGATCTGCGCGAGACGATTCGCGATTTGCGTCACCGCCTCGATTCGGAGGTCGACGAGCGCCGCCGGCTGCTGGCGCTGCTGACCGATCAGCGATTGCGCCCGTGATGGCGAAGGTGGTTCAGGTGAGCAAAATCGGTGATATTCGTAACGGTTGAGACGTTACGAAAAGAGGTTTCATGAGGGGGCGGCCACCGAGGCGGAAGAAGGGTGCCTATACGGCTGCCGAGCGGATGCGGCGTTATCGCCGCGGGCTGAAGAGATCGCGGCCATCGGCCAGGACCATCGCCAAACAGCAGCGGCGGGCGGAACGCGAGGTAGCACTAGCAGCGGCGACACTCAGGGCCGCCGAGGCGCTCGGCACCAAGCTCTATGGCGTCCTCTACATCGATCCGCCGTGGGATTTCCTCGTCTACTCGCGCGCCACCGGCATGGACCGCCACGCCGCCAACCACTACCCGGTGATGTCGTTCGCCGAGCTGTGCGCTCTGAAGCTGCCGGCGGCCAGGGATTGCGCGCTGTACCTATGGGTTCCGCTCAACCAGCTCGGCAACGCGGTCGATCTAATTGGGCGCTGGGGCTTCACGCTGAAGACCGGCCACGGTAACGGCTGGAACAGCGGCGGTGTGGGTTGGGGCAAACCGGATCTCGGTACCGGCCTCATCGTTCGCGAGAACCTCGAACTGCTGCTGATCGCCAGCCGCGGCGCCCCGGCCTGGCCGGCGATGGGCGAGCAATTCCCATCGCTGATCGTTGTCGACCGCGGCGAGCCCAGCGAAAAGCCCGAGGTCTTTGTCGAGATGATCGAGCGGCTGTGGCCGAACACGGCGAAGCTCGAAATGTTCGCCCGTCAGGCACGCACAGGATGGGACTGCTGGGGCAATGAGGTAGCCGAGGCACCGCCCGCCCCTTAATAGCCGGCGGTTTGACTTCACGCGTCATCGAGATCGCCGGTCACGCGCACCCCGCCTGGCCCGCGCGGAGCGGACACGGAGAAGCTATCCGTGTGTTAATCGGCCCGATGTCAGCCGCTCTGAGCGGGGGGCGGCGCTTTTGCTGCGGATTTGAAGCAGTCCACGCCCGCATTAGATGCTGTTTCTTTTCGCCTCAGGCTGGCGCTGGCGCGGCTGGGAGAGCGGAGTCGGGGGGGGGCCGGTAGGGGTGGGTAATGCCCCTCGAGGCTCGCGCGCGTCCTACGGGCTTCCCCGCGCCTTTCCTGCGGTTTTAGTTTTTACGCGCCTTCGCGCCGTAATGCGCGGCGAAAAAGTTGTCGAGATCCTGCAGCATCCGTGCCTTCTGGGCCGCGTCCGGTTCGACATAGTCCAGTGCGGCCCGGCGCCGCTCGGCCATCGCGTCGAGCTCGCGGTGGAGGATCTCGCGGGCATCGCCCGCCGGCCGTCCCAGCCGTCGGGCCCGCTTCTCCTGCTCGGTCTTGAGCGCCTCGAGCAGCACCTTTAGTGCAGCGGGCGAGGCCACACATCGCGTCCGATGCCGAGGCGCAGCATGTCCTCCTCGGTCAAGCCGATCAGCTCGGCGATCTCCTGGTCGCTCATCTGCGCCGGTCTCTTGGTGACCGCGACCGCCGATAATCTGGGCGAGCAGTAGGGTGCGGCCATGATCGCCAATTTATCGCGATAGTCGGGCGACAGGGTGGTGTCGGCCAGGCGCTGGAGCAGCCAATCAAGCGGCATGGTCTTCGCCTCGGCCCGCGCTTTGGCCAACGCTTCGCGCTCGATCACCGCCTTGCCGCGGGCTCCCGGCGGCCGGCCCGCGCCCTGATGGCAACCGCCTTTGCCGTTGCCTTTTCCGAGCCCCATACGTGCGCTCCTGACGTGCTTTGAGGTGCCAGATTACTTAATCAGAAATATCAGACCAAGGTCATGGCGGGGCGGTGTTGACGCGCAAATACGGTAGCGTCAGGGAGGTTCAGCAAAAGCCGCTGAGGTGATGGTCATGGTATGCGGGTGATGTCGCAATCACCGGATCCTTTGGCGAGGATGCACACCATGACCAACAGGAAGGTTAAGTCTGGGACGATCGACGTCAAAGCCGTATTGGCGGAGGACGGGGAGTTCCTCCGGGCGCTAGCGCGAGCGGCACTCCAAGAGGTGCTCGAAGCGGAGATGACGGAAGCACTGAGTGCCGAGAAGGGCGAGCGAACGGCGGGGCGACTGGGCTACCGGTCGGGCTATTACGATCGGACTTTGATCACGCGAGTCGGCAAGCTCGAGCTGCGCGTTCCGCAGGACCGGGCGGGCCGGTTCTCGACCGAGTTATTCGAGCGCTATCAGCGTTCGGAGCGAGCGCTGGTGGCAGCGCTGGCGGAGATGTACGTGCAGGGTGTCTCGACCCGCAAGGTGAAGGCGATTACCGAGGAACTGTGCGGTCACAGCTTCTCGGCCTCCTCGATCATCGAAGAGACGCTGAGCTTCTATCGGCTGCCGCGCCAGCACCATAAGCATCTGAAATCAACAAACATGTTAGAGCGCCTAAACGAGGAGATCAAGCGCCGCACCCATGTCGTGCGGATCTTCCCCAATGGCGAGAGCTGCCTCAGGCTGGTACGAGCGCTCGCGGTCGAGACCCACGAGAACTGGCTCCCCGGTTTGATTTTCTAGAGTCTCGCGCGCGCGGATCGAGGGGACGACGGTTTTTTGGTGCGAAAAACGGGATTTTTTGACGCTAGATGGGGCGAGATTTTGCGGTGGATAGAGCCGCGATGCG
>Ga0306924_10003783_pt1 | contig 14618 bp, 12 predicted proteins | sample sta12Can44000111_FD_203756 | JGI IMG/M metagenome (GOLD analysis project Ga0306924, IMG submission 203756) | Lab enrichment of tropical soil microbial communities from Luquillo Experimental Forest, Puerto Rico - statanox.12C.anox.44.000.111 (v2)... | ecosystem: Environmental > Terrestrial >... | reverse complement strand
GTCGCACCATGCCAGCCAGAAACAGGCTTCGCCATGATCGAAGAACGGGTTCCGCTTCCGGTTGAGCAACCGATGCACGTCTTGCCGCAGCGGCGGGACCCAGCTTTGATCACTGCGATGGAGGCGGTAGGGCAGATCGACAAAGCGGTTGCGGTCGCGCCGGCCGCGAAGTTCGGTCACTTCGATTCGACCACCTGCGACCCGTTCACGTTCGCTTGAGGAACTCCCCTCGGCCGCATCCGGCGCGGAGAGGGCCAAGCTATGCGACGGCTGTTTCATCGGCACCGGAATGAAGAGGTAGCGGGGCTTGGAAAGATGTCGGATGTGGGCTGCGGCCGAACCCGGAGGTTTCGACACTGGACGGTATCGGAAAATCGAGATTACAAGAAGCACCGTGTGCTGCACCCCTCGGCCCGCGGACAAGGAGATTCGATGCGGCCGCACAGTTCGGTGACTGGTTCTGCCTGCCAGGGAGGCCTCGGTATATCGACTGCGCCTCGAGAACACCCCGACGCCATCGAGGGCGAGCTCCCCGTCGGGCATCTGCGGCGAACGCTTGACGACTTGCTGGTTCCCAGACCCCTGTACTACTGGGTGGACTTCCTCGCCTCGATAACCTGCTTTTACGCCGGGTTTGCTGCCAGCGTGATCTTGCCGCCGGGTAATCCGTTCGAGCCTCTCGCTGCCCTGGCCGCTGTGCTCGCCATTTACCGGTCAGTTGTGTTCATCCACGAACTGGCCCACCTACCGCGGGATCGCCTCCCGGGGTTCCGGGTCGCGTGGAACTTGCTCTGCGGTATCCCCCTCCTGGTGCCGAGCTTTCTCTATTCCTCGCATCTCGATCACCACCTACGCCGCGCCTACGGCACCGAAAAGGACGGAGACCGGTGGCGGGCGTGCTGCGATTCGGCCTGCTCGCGCCGCTCTCCTGGATCGACCCAAGAGTTCGGAGATGGGTTGCGGTCAATGCCTCATCCTTGGTCGTCAATCCGCGTTACCGGCGCGATCCACCGTCGCCACAGGAAGCACGCGGCTGGCGTGTGCAGGAAGCCGGCGTCTTCTTCTATCTCCTCTCAATCACGGCCGCCCTGGCTGCGGGGCTTATCGACGCGGAGCTCCTGATGCGGCTGTATCTGATCGCCGTTGCCGGCCTCTTCCTCAACAGCCTGCGTACCCTCGCGGCACACCGGTATCGCTCGACCGGTGATCCGTTGACGAGAGCCCAACAATTGCTCGATTCGGTAAACTATCCGCGGCGTTCCTGGCTGACACCGCTGTGGGCGCCTGTCGGGCTGCGGTTTCACGCCGCGCACCATCTGTTTCCCGGCATCCCGTATCATAATCTAGCCGCAGCGCATAATCGCGTGATGGGGATGTTGCCGCGGGGCTCGCCGTATCATCGAGCGACCGGGTCCGGTTTGGTCGCAAGTCTTGCCGAGCTCTGGCGGAACGCGCGCTAGAAATGCCAGCGCCATCGGCGAGACGAGGAGAAAATGTCCGCAGAGCTGCATGCACCCGCCGTCGCTACGGTTCGCCCAGCGAGGGATTGCGAGTCGCCAGAAATTCGTATCCGGGATCACAATAAATCTCAGCTGCACAATCCGATTATTCTGTTGTCCGTTTGCCCGCGCAGCGGGTCGAATTACCTGGAAGCTCTGCTCTCTCTGCATCCTCAATGCCGGAAGTCTAGGATTCCGGAGGATTTCTTCCTTGCCAACAGTGAGACGCTATTAAGTTTTTGCCGATCAGTTGCCGAAAGCTGGGACGAGTGGTGGAGCCCGCGTCTAGGCGGGCCGTCTCAGTTGGCAAGGCATATCGGCACGGCGTTCCTCCGCTTTGCCGATGCTGACCCGGAAGAGGAGGAGTGGGTCAGCGATTGCCATCTGATCCTCCGCTCTCCGACGACCGAAGGAATCGCAACCGCTACTACCTTGTTTCCCGACGCGCGAGTAGTGGTCATGGTACGGGACGGGCCGGCGACGGTCGAATCGGGGCGCAGGAGCTTCGGGTGGCCCTATGAGGAGGCCATGCTGGCCTGGCGCCATTCTGTCCGCAGCGTCTTGTCCTTTTTGGCGGGTGTCGACGGCCATCGCTGCCAGCTGATCCGGTTCGAAGATCTCATATCCGATCCGACCCGTGAGATGTCGAGGGTCATCGATTTCCTAGGGCTAGACCCGGTGCGTTATCCCTTCAACCGGATTGATGAGATCGCGGTGCTCGGGTCATCGAGCTTTGGCCGGGCGGGCGGAGAGGAGGTCCATTGGCGCCCGATACCGAAGGATCCATCATTCGATCCCCTGACAAGAGCGCGATCATGGCCGCCCCGTCGGCTCAGGCGGTTCGCTTGGCTGGCGGGGGCGGAGCAGCGCAGGCTCGGCTACCTGGTTAACTCGGTGTCGCCGATAGGCTGCGTCGGGAATGTCGTACTCGACGGTGTGCACGGGATTTGTCGCACGGCAATCCAGATCGCTTTGCTCCCCCTTAGGGAGCCGCGGCTGTTCAGTGACCGACGGCGACGGTATCTATCGTGGCGCAAGATGAGCAGACCAGGCGATGCGGTGCAATGTGCCCTCCGCAATTGGAGGCGACTGCGCGGAGCATGACCTGGCGTCGGAACTCTGCGATTTATGAGGCCGATTACATCAATGGCCGTCGATATTGGCGGCACCTCTGGCGGCGAAATGTTCAAGCGTATGGGCCAATATCGACGGCCAAGCGGCGCAGGATGCGGTCGACCAACCCCGGTGGCAGCACTCGCGCCAGCTGCGTGCCGAGATAGAGGGGATAGGGAAAGGCAATCTGACGACGTCCTCTTGCCAGGCCGCGCCGAATGATATTGGCAGCACGCTCGGGCGATAGCATGAGCGGCTTGGGTCCACTAACCGTTTGGGACAAACGTGTTGCGACAAATCCCGGCAAAACTACCGAGACGACGATCCCCTCCGGCGCCAGCCAGCCCCGGATTGCCTCGCCGTAGATCCTTATCGCTGCCTTGCTCGCACAATAGCCCGGCGAGAAGGGTATCCCGCGCAAGGCCGCCAGCGAGGCGATCAGCGCTACCTGACCCCGCCCGCGACGGCGCATCGACGGAAGCACCGGATGGATCGTGTTCGAAACACCGCCGAAATTGACTTCCATCACACGGTGCAACTCGCCGAGCGTTTCGCCGATGCCATCCCGCCACAGCCCGCCCTGAACCCCGGCATTCGCGATCACCAGTTCGAGCGGCGAGGCGCGGTCGACTTTGTCGATCCAGGCGGCGACGGCCGCCGCCTCGGTAACGTCGAGGCAAGCCTCGATCACCTCGGCGCCGCGCTCGCGGCAAAGATCGGCCACCGCGGCGAGACGGACGCTGTCTCGGCCACAGAGCGCGAGATGGATTCGAGGTGCGGCGTAGGCCCGAGCCAAGGCGGCGCCTATACCGCTGCTCGCGCCGGTGACGAGAATGGAGCGGGGATCCTTCACCCGGATATTTGTACCGCCTTCGGTCGCGAGAACATAGATTCTGGGAGGTCCGGCATCGTGGGCTCGGCAAGCGAGGGTTATGACATATCTTCGACCACGCGACCGCGCTGGGCTAAATCCGAGAGCGGCATTCATTCCTCCGATCGGCCGGTCCCGGAGCGCCTTTTCTCGACCCACGCTACTCGCATAGGCGGGGTACACATTCGTCGCTTCGGCCGATAGAGACACCGCGCGGCGCGGTGCATCTATGCTCAAGCGCACCAAACCGACCTTAATCGAGGGCAGTTATCGCAACTGGGACAACTTGGCTGCCTATCGCCAGGATGCGGGTCGAGCCCGACGGCAGCTGAGGTTAACTCATAAGGGCGAAAATACGGACGACATTCATCTATTTCGATGATGCGAAACGAGTACGATTTGCTGGCTTAGTTTCTCGAACACTATCGTTATCTAGGGGTCGTAAGGTTCGTGATTGTCGACAACGACTCGTCGGATGGCTCATGCGAGTTGTTGCTCCAGCAACCCGATGTGGATGTTTACCACGCGGCGGGGAGCTACGAGCGGCAAGAAGCGAGTGGGTGTTGCATGTCGATGCCGACGAACTCCTCGTCTATGACCCAATGCGAACAATATCCGCTACCTAGGCTCGTCGAGCATCTGGAGGCGGTCGACCATACAAGACGGTTGGCTCCGATGACGGACCTGTACCGCAACCCCGATCGTTCGCCGGACTTATTCTTTGACGGCGTGCCCGAGCATCACCAGAAATCGGATCGCGGATCACACATCGAGGGCGCCCTTAGTAGATACCGCACGGCGGTCCTGCACAACCACGATGCTTATCCCTGCCTGACCAAGTATCCGCTCGCCCTGTACGGTGCGCGGACCGCCTACGCTAACAACCATTTTCCATATCCGACAAAAGCAAACCGCGATCGGATATTCGGGCGATTGCTGCATCTGAAACTGGGCTCGCATTTCAGGACTAAAGGTAAAGCAGGCTCTGCGCGAAGTTCAGCTCTGGAACGGCTGCATCGAAGGCCACGGCTACGCCAAGTGGCTCGACGTCATGATCGAGCGCAGCATCCGATAGACGGGCCCGGCGGACTTGATCGCCGCGGATCTCCTGCAATCGATCAACCACCAGAATTCGAACGGTGGAGCTCAGGTAGGCCGGACTCTGCGTCGCATTTTGCGGGTCCGCATATGACACTCGATGGCAAACCGCGATTGCAGGGGGGTGAGCCCGGGCGCTGCTTCATCCGAGCTTCCTCCTCCTTGCCTGTGGGTCGGCGAAACTATAGAAGCGCAGCGCAAGCCGAACATCAAGGGGTGGGACTCGGGGTCCTGTTTTCCTTCGCTCTGCGCGATGCCGAAGAAAACAACCCATCGACCGTTCGGATATCCTCCCAAAGGGACCGCAAGCGGTGGGTCAGGCTCGCCGTCACCGGTTGCGTGATCGGCAGATAGGGGTTAAGCCGACGGCAGATGAGCTCGAAAGAGATCGTCGAGCTGCTCTGAACGATCAAGAAAAGTCCCGCAGCATTCCGATCGAAGCAATACTTGGGGTCCCAGCCAGCAAATTGGGCCTTCGTCCACACGTTCGATTGGCAATGTAACCGCGCGGCGTCCTCCGACGATGGCAGAAAGTGATAATCAAACAGTACTTTATCGTGTTCTGCGAGCAAATAGTATAAACTGTATTCGCTCCAATTATCGCGCGCCCGCTTCAGCAACAAATTGTCCAGGGCTCGCCGCAAAAGTAGATCGGCCCAGGCTTGCTGGGAGCGATCTTCCAAGTGTTGGAATAATCGACGGCAGATCGTACGCGAAAGAATAGCAGGAGTGACTGCCATGCCGGGGGCAGACAAATCCACGGGTACACCCAGAATAACTCCTGATCCGGTCCACCAGCGTGAATGAATGGCGCGGTCCCCGGGCTCAAGCAGCGCTTTCCCGTCGCACACAATGTCGGCTACACAGATCGGCTTGGTCAGGATGACGTCCGAGTCGAAAGTGATGAAGAACTCGGTCTTGCTTAGATTCGCTGCGCACAGCTTGATTAGTTGCTGGCGGTACCAGCCGGCGTTCAGTGTGAGTGGGTGGTCGCGAAATGCAGGGAGAATCTCTTCTTCGTCGATAACGACCAGCGGCAGCGATTGCCAGTCGCGGCGGAGCGCTTCCGCATGGGCTCGCTCGCGGGCGGGGACAACCACGAAGATTTCCTCGAACATGTCATCCGGCGCAAACGTTGCCAGGGAGGTAAGGAGGATGTGACAGCGCCCCGGATCGTCAATGTAACGGCGACCGTATGCTTTGAGTGGAAGAACAGCACTGATTGCGCTCATCTGACGTTATCCGACTTTCGCCGGATTGCGGTGCCGGCGAGCACAATTGTCGGGTTTTCCGGCGGCGATGACAACAAAGCAACAAAGCTTCGCCCGCGACGGGTGGCGCGGCACCCGCAACGATGGGTTGCTCACCTCGCGGCGCTGGAACTCGTTGCTTCGCCTTCATCAAGCCGCACCTCTGCCGTCGTCGTCTGTCGCATTCGATCCCAGCGCCCCTCATGCTGGGGGGCCGGCGGCGCCTGCAGCCGGGCGATCAGCCGCAGGATGTCGTGGAGCATCTGTCGCGGCACTGCGACCTCCGCCATTTGGAACATGACGTAGCGGCCGCGGCTGACCACCTTGGCGGCGATCTTGATCCAGCTTCTCCCGCAAACTCGTCAGGGACCACGGCTCTGCTGCCGCGGGCATCGCCAGGTTCGCATGAAGTTGCCGATGTTGTAAGCCAATGCATGGAGCTGAAGGCGAACCGCGTTGGCAGCGAAGGAACGGCATGACAGGCGCGTCCACTTGATCGCCGCGGAAATAGCGCCGTTTCACCTTGTCCCGGTAGCGGGCGATCACCCGGTCCAGCACTTCTCGCCAGCAGTCGGCGCTGTGGACGTTGCCGGACCGCAAGGCGCGCCGCTCCAGATCACCAGATCACCGGATCACCGAGCTGGTTGAACGGGTTGAACACACACAGCAGGTGGCAGCAGGTGCAGCCGAAGTGGTCCTTATAAGCGCTCGTTCCTGGTCGCCTTAGGTCGGGCTCTCGGCTCTCGCTCGAATCCAGGTCGCGCACGACGATCCTCGGCGGGCGTCGTTGGTGCACGGTGTCGATCCATCGCCCAGGCAGATCCGCAGGAGCAGCCCGGTTCTCCGGCCGGGCCAGCTGATTGGGTCTCGAAGCGGCCCATCTGGCTGGCTGAGGCAGCCCCACCCATTGGCGCCCGACCGCCGACCACCCAGCGCGTCGCCGGATCGCGGCACATCCGCTCGGCGTCGTTCACGCCCTCGTAGCCGGCCAGCCGGCCGAATACAGACTGCCGCAGTAACGCGACCAACTGATATCGGCCATTCTTACCAGTGCGCCCATCCGCCAATTTCTCGCCACCCGATGCTCTGATCGATGCCCCTATTTCCGAGAGGCGGAAACCGTTTCGGCTGGACGCCTGGGGGAGTCCGCCGAAATCGAGGTTCTGGGACGTCACCCCCTACACGACCGCGGTCGAGAGCCGAAACCTCCACCGGTAGCTAATCATGACTTATTCTCGCCTTCTTCAAGAATTTCGGCGAACAGATTATTCATTCTAGCTATGTAGTGCTTACTGTGAAAGTAGTCGTCGTAAATTGATCCCGCTTTATCGTTGCCACGGAGCCGGCGCCCAAGTGTCATCACCATAGCCTCGGCGAATTGTCGAGGGGTATCATGAACAAACTCCGCACAACGCTCTCGTATGTGATCAGGAAGGCCTCTAAGCGAGTCCGCGGTAGCGATGACTGTCTTACCCGCACACAGAGCCTCCATGAATTTCACAGAACAACCAGTTCCCACAAGGGAAGGCGCTAGAACCGCATTTGAAATAGAATAATAAATTCCAATGTCCGGAACAATTCCTACAAAATATTGTTTATATTTCTCGTATAGCCGTTTGTCCATATGGCGCATAAGTTCTTTAATTCGTCCAACTAAGGCGACTCGCGGAGGTGGCCCATTCAGGAGAGGAAATACGTCCGTGAGCAACCATTTCACCACGGTGAAGTTGGCAAAATTATTGTTCCCTACGTAAAGAAAATCAAACTGTTTCTCATAGTCATGTGCTCTAATTCGCTGCAATTCCTTTTCCTGTTGTAGGTTAAGGCAGGGAATTACCAGTATGTGTCGTATATCAGGTAACTTAACCTCAAAAAATTCTTTGTCATTTGTGGAACAGTGAGTTAGAATGTCTGCTGTTCTGTAAAGAGACAGTTCCGATTTTAGCAAATCAGAATATTTTTCCTTGCGTCCATTGAAAGGGTTTTTTTCACCTCTCTCCGCGTAAGTTTTCGCTTGTACGTCGTGCGTGTTGCATATCAGGCGCGGTGTCTTGCCAGTTCGTTGAACTACCAGCTCCCGAATTCGAATGCCAAGGAGCATCTCGAACGCGTGGTTCACATGGATGACATCGACCTGATTCCTGTCGATAAAACCTAAAATACTGGCTTGCCACCCACTCCGGGCAGCATATCGGGAACGGATGGAAAGCGAATCATCACGCCCGGCTAAAATCCAGTCCAGAAATGATCTGCTTCGATATGGCTGCATCGTATCAGAAGTCGGACCGTATACGACGCTCGATATGCCGTCATAATGCATCTCGATTTCCACGTCGTTGATTTCCTGTTGTCCTCCGGAAGAAACGTAAATCGGTCCAAGCACAAGCAAAACTTCATGACCAAATTGTTTATGTGCAGCAGCCTGTGCTGCGAAGGCATTTGAACTTCCTGTGTTCGGCCAAGGAGGTGCTACTATGATGGCTGCGGGCTTTCGCCGATCGCGGGTTTTAGAATACAAGCTACGCAGTTCCCCCACGCTTAGTGCAAGCGGGGAAAGTGCGGGTCGGCCGATGTGCTCAGCAGAGCGCAAAGCAGGGCGCCGACGGAATAGCTCGCGGATCTTATCGGCGACACCGAGATGCGCTAAGCCGTCCCCGTCGCGTGATGGCGTCGGCTCGACACCGCCACAGAGGGCAACAATCACAAGGCTGTAGGCGAGGTCCATGTCTCGCTTTAGCGCCGCGCCATTTCGCAAAGTGCCAAATAGCGGGTCCTCGTCGCTCCTTTGCGACAGGCGTCGCAACGCTATCGCAGCGAGGTCGGGCGCAAGTTCCGGTTCGCTCAGCAGGTCCGAGACCGCCTGCCACGCGGCGCGGCGGCGAAACCAGCTCGGCGTTAGCCGCTCCGGCCGGATGACATGCTCGACCACGGCTTTGGGCGTATAGATTGCGAGCTTGCCCATCGCCCTCACGCGCTCGCTCGCCTCGATTTCCTCGTTCGACAGGAGCGTCGATCCCGAGCCCATCCGGCCGAGCCTCGCGGAGAAACCGCCGGCGGCAATCAGGCTCGCCCTGTCGAACGAAATGTTGCACCCGGCGAGCCATTCTCCCGCGGACAATTCACGCAACTCGTGGCCCAAATCGATAACCGTGAGATAGCTCAGCAACGGCTCGCCAATCCATGTCGGTTTCTCGTCTGTCCAGCGCGGCACAATCGGCCCGCCCACGATCCCCGCGCGGTCTTCAAATGCGGCATGGGCATGCAGCAGCTCTTTGGCCCAGGACGGGCAAGCACGTGCGTCGTCATCGATGAAGGCGACGATGCGGCCAAGTGCCGCCGCCGTACCTTTGTTGCGGGCGTTGGACAGTCCCGGCTTCGGTTCGACAAGGTAGGTGAGATTGGACAAGCCTGCATAGCGCTGTCCGAAGCGCTCGGCGCCGGCTTTATCCGGCGAGTTGTCGACGACGATAATCTCGAACAAGTCGGCCGGAACGTCCTGTTCTAGCAGCGATTCGATCGCCTCCGGCAACAATTCGTACCGGTTGTAGGTGCAGATGACCGCCGACAGGGCGATCCCGCCCCGCTCAGGAGAATGCCGGAGGGGCGAGACTGACAAGCTATTTACATCGGAGGTTGACACGAGGGCAGCTGCTCGTACTTGACCGCGACGATGTTAGCTTGTTTCGAAAGATTTCCAACCGCAGACGTAGAGATGCGGACTTTCCTTGTTGGTGTCGTCGCGCCAATGTCGTGTCGGCGCCTCTGCCGAGGGGTTGGCCCCTCTTCCCGGATCGCCGCGGCGCCGCTCATTGCGCGAACAGGCCTTGAGCGGTATCGTCCCGCAACTAGGACACACGCGAATCCAGGATGATTTCAAATTCAAATCGCTTTTGGGAGGATTGACGGGACGGGGACGGATGTTCGGATTGGGAAGCGCGGGGTGCGGCCGGGTTGAGTACGTATCGAGATTGTGGTGTGATGTCTAGTCAAGCTCGATATCAACCCGACGGGGAGTGATCGGGGATCGATGTTGACCTATGCGACCGAATATTGCGTGATTTTTGTGTTCGTTCTTGTTACCGCCTATCTCGTTCCGGCGGGTTTGTTCCACTACGTGTTTCTCAGACGCCGCAGTCCGGCAACCGAAGCCATGAGGATCCAGAAGCGGTGGCCTCGACCGCAGGATATCCGTCGCGAGGTTCGCCACTCGGTCGCGGCGGTGCTGTTGTTCTCAGTTTATTGCCTGATCGTCTATCACGCGGCCAGGAACGGTGCGACGACACTCTATTTCGACTTCGGGGAGCACCCGTGGTGGTGGGCGCCGGCGGGGTTCGCCGCCACGGTGCTTCTGCATGACGTTTATTTCTACACGACCCACCGGTTGATGCACCTCGCTCCGCTGTTCAAGGCGGTCCATGCCGGACACCACAGATCGATCACACCGACACCCTGGGCAATTCTGTCGTTCCAACCGTTGGAAACCATTTCTCAGTTCGGCTTCTTCGCCCTGGTGATTTTCTTTGTGCCTCTACATCCGGCGACGTTGCTCGCCTATCTGCTGTTCGACGGCATCGTCAACGCCGCCGGGCACTGCGGCCACGAATTCGTCCCGCAAGCCTCACAAAAGCATTGGCTGCTCAAATACCTCAACTCGGTGACCCACCACGACCTCCACCATACCCGCCTTCGCTACAATTTCGGGCAATATTTCAACATTTGGGACCGCCTCTTCGGCACCTTCTTGGACCGCCCGGTAACGTGATCAGCCGCGAAGCGGGCTTGCGCACCTCGCCGCGGTGTTTGTCCGTCAAAAGAAATCTTTCTTGCCGATTCGCCCTGTCGCGGGCGGCAACCGCACCACCTGGAGACGCTGTGCGATTGCTGTCGTCGAGGAAGACCATAAGAGGGACCTCCGTCTCGAAACCCTGCCGGGGACATCGGGAAATGTCGACAAAATCGACTCTAACGATCGCCGACGCAGCATGATTTCGATCATCATCCCGACCTTGAACGAGGCAAAGATTATCGAGTCGACGCTGCGAACGCTGGCAGCGACACTCACCCTTCCGCATGAGGTGATCGTCTCGGACGGGGGCAGTTCCGACCGGACGGCCGCATTGGCAACCCGATATGCGAATACCGTCATCGTATTTTCGGGCGAAGGCCGTCAGACGATTGGCGAAGGGCGTAACGCCGGCGCCGAGGCCGCCGCTGGCGATTTTCTCGTCTTTCTCGATGCTGACTGCGTTATCCCAGAGCCGGATCGGTTCTTTACGCATGCGCTCGCCCATTTTGCGAGAAACCCAGGGTTGGTCGGCCTGACCGCGTACCTGCGCGTGTTTCCGGCGAACGAGACGCTTGGCGACAAGCTCGTCTCCGGCATTGCCAACCTTGGCCTGTGGGTCGCCAATAACATATTGAAACGAGGGGCTTCCTTCGGCGAATTTCAGATGATCCGGCGGGAGGCGTTCGCCCGCCTGGGTGGGTTCCGTGCGGATCTGATCGCGTTCGAAGATGCCGACATGTTTCGCCGTCTTTCCCGGATCGGCCGAACAATGATCGCTCCGAAACTTCGTGTGCTGCACAGCGGGCGACGCGGCCATCAGGTCGGCCAGCCGCAATTAATCTGTACGTGGCTCGTAAACCTAGTCTTTGTCGCGATCCGCGGCCGCCCGTTCAGCAAGGAATGGAAGCCGATCCGCTGAATCGCCCCCGGCGCGCCGCCGGGGTGCGCCTTCTTCCTTCCCCGAGATGATCGGGGCGTGCTGCGCGCCGACGCCCACGGTAGAAGGCTTTCGGCGACAAAGCTCGTACATGGCGTTGCCAACCTCGGTCTGTGGCTCAAAAACAATATGTTCAACCGCGGCGAGTCGTTTGGAGAATTTCAGATGAACCGACAAGAGACAATCACAGTTTGGGCCGATTTCCGGTAGACCTCGTTACCATTGAAGACGCCGAGCCGATATCTTCCGCTGGCTGTCCAAAATCGGAGAAACCACATGGATTGACCCGGAGCTCACGGTGCTGCATTCGGGCCATCACGCTCGTCGGCTAGCCGCGCTTGATCTTCATGTGGCTTGTCAATTCGCTTTTGGTGAGTGTCCACAACCGATCGTTCACCAGAGAAATCGAACGCGATTCGCTGATTTCCGATCTGGGCTTCCTTCGACGATAACAGGATCGCCACGTCGGGCTCGCATTGGCGCACAACCTCCCATTGCGCGATGATCGGGCGCAATTGCCTAGGGCGGTGGCGGTGCCACCTCAACCTGGGTTATGATTGATGAGTCTTGACCGCAGGGGGCCGCTGTTGCCCGATCGGACAAATCTGGATGACCGGCGCCTGCTCGGGATTGGATTTCGTCCAAGTCCATCCAAAGGAGATGCTGCGTCCGGTGACCGAGATGCGTGACGTCTGGTCGGCTCGAGCATGATCTCCGCATTCCTTGCCATTGTCGGCCGAACGGCCGACATCACCCTGATCGTGTTCATCGTGATGCAATTGGCATTGGCGTTCCGCGTATCGCAGACAGTGCTGCTCCACCTTTACCATCGGCGTGTCGGGCTCGAGCGCGAACGGATTGCGCTGACCCGACCGCTTCCCGCTGAGGACGAGCTTCCCGCCGTCCTAGTCCAGATTCCCACCTTCAACGAAGGACGCCTCGTGCGACGAGTTCTCGATTCGGTAGTGTCGTTGGATTGGCCGCGGGATCGGCTGCAAATACAGCTGCTCGACGACAGCACTGATGCGAGCGCTGAAATAGCCCAGGCAACGATCGCAGAATTCCGGTTGAGGGGTCACGATGTCGCTCTGATCCAACGTGCTCATCGCGCCGGCTTCAAAGCCGGGGCGCTGAGGGCCGGACTCGCTTGCTCTAGCCAACCGTTTGTCGCGGTCTTCGATGCCGACTACGTTCCGTCACCCGATTTTCTGCGACTCTGTCTTCGGCCGTTGCTCGATGACCCCCAGCTTGCTTTTGTTCAAGCCCGATGCGACTTCCTGAACGCCAGGGAAAACCGCGTGACACATGCGCAGCAGGTCATTCTCGAGAGCCATTTCGCGGTGGAGCAACCGACACGATGTTGGGCGGGTCAATTCCTCCCCTTCAACGGGACCGGCGGCGTCTGGCGACGAGCCGCGATCGAGGCTGCGGGTGGATGGCATGGCGATACACTGACCGAGGATCTCGACCTCAGCTACCGCGCCCAGATAAGAGGATGGCGTGCCTTGTACCTCGTCTCCGTCGCTGTGCCAGGCGAGTTGCCGGACAGCTTGGCTAGCTGGGGGATGCAGCAATGCCGCTGGAACAAAGGATTTGCACAGACGACCCGAAAGCTTCTGCCGTCGATCTGGCGCAGCCGGCTGCCGTGGAGGCGGAAGCTCGATGCGGCGCTCCATCTCGGTGGTTGCGCTGTCGGCCCGTTGGCGCTGGCTACAGGGATATTATGGTGGATCGACTTGCTGCTCGGCACATTGAGCTTTTCCTTGATTCTCCCGCTCGCCGCGCTCGGCCTGCTGCAGGGATTGGCGGGCGCGCTCGCGATGGCGCTGCTCAGCAGCAATTTGCTGCGGCAGCCCGGGGTCGGTTCCCAGACCCGAAGCTTCACGACAACGTGCAGGCTCACGTTATATACGATCCTGATGCACCAATATGCCGCGGCGCTATCAACTCGCAGCGTGATCGACGGCATACGTGGCCGCGCGTCGGCCTTCGTGCGAACGCCAAAACAGGATCGCCTTCCCGGCTGATCGACGCCCGCGGCTCCGGTTGTGCGGCGGGGCCGAGCTTGCGTGCGGAACGGTCAAGCCGGGTCGCGGACCAGCGTTCGCGTTCCTGTCGCGCGATTGAGCCGCCATCGCCGCCATCCCGAGAACAACGGTGAGCGCAGATCGCTCCCGACCAAGAGCAGCCCGCCGACGATCGTGGGCACCGCAGGCAGCAAATACAGAAACGGCAAAAAGTCGATCTTGCGTATCGTCATCGAGACGATCGGATCGGGCAGGGTGTTCGTCGCCAATGCTGAAGCCACCGCGAGCACGAAAAGGACCTTTAGCCGAAAGTCTCCTTGTCGCCTCGGCACCAACAACCCCAGCACGAGGATGACGTCGCCGATGCAAAGCAGCGGATTGATGATTCGACGATGTCCCTCGGTCAGCCATTGCGCCAAGACCAGCGTGTCATTGCTGACGTCGCTCGGCGGGTTGAGCAGCCGTGTAACGGGTTCTTCGTAGAAACCACGTGTGCGCGCTGCCGTCCCTCCCAGCACGCCGACCCGCACGGGCAGCGAGAATGTGTCGAACGCAACCTTCTTGGTCTCGGTGGGGGTGCGGACAATGTAAGCTCCGCTGTCGAATAGCAGCAAAAAGTCTTCGTCGGTTCGAAGAACGCTTCCGCGCCGCGCCCAAATGTTGATGAAGGCGTCTTCTTTGCGGCTATCCAGCACGACGATATCCTCGAGAGTGCTGCTGTCGAGGCTGCGTCGAGCGAACCCGACCGATATGCCGGGGATGATCGCCTGCTGATAGCCCGGTTGGAGCGCGTCGACGCTGGGATTCGCCTCGGCCTCGAAACGAATGTCCTCGAGGCTCCCCCAGCTCGTCGCGAGCAGACACAGCGAATTGAGCGCGCAAAACGACGCGGCAAGCACGGCGGCGATGATCCCGGGACAAGCGATCTGACGACAGCTCCGCCCGGCATTCCGCAAGGTCAAGACCTCATTATTCTCAATCCAATGATGGTATTGCCAGGCGACGGCAATCGAGACTATTTCGGGGCTCGCGTGGTA
>Ga0306924_10003780_pt1 | contig 14623 bp, 10 predicted proteins | sample sta12Can44000111_FD_203756 | JGI IMG/M metagenome (GOLD analysis project Ga0306924, IMG submission 203756) | Lab enrichment of tropical soil microbial communities from Luquillo Experimental Forest, Puerto Rico - statanox.12C.anox.44.000.111 (v2)... | ecosystem: Environmental > Terrestrial >... | reverse complement strand
GAAAGCGTAAAAATGGGTTTTGCAGACCGCTGCGTAACCACTCCGCCACGTGGCCCCAAATGGAAAAACGGCAGAAAAATCAAACCCTAGTAACAGACTTCTCCGTTCTGTCCAATCCGCGCCAAAAAACGGTAAGGGTCCCCTCAGAAGTCCCCCCACTTTTTGAGGTCGTGTTGGCGGGGAAGCGACGCATTATAGTGGCTGGTACGTCGGGTCAACACAAGGTTTCGCGGCTTCACACTCGTCCCGTCCGGCGCGATGATGGGTCACGCCCAACCCTTCGCAGAAAACAAAATAACCGACGCAAAGTAGTACTGTTACTTTCCGGCTTCTCAGAATCTGCCGGAAATCGGCACCAGAAAAGGCGGTCTGTCATGTGCGCTAAAATGCTTGGGACGAAATTGATTGCGACGATGGCGCTAACCCTCCTGATTGGCGGCACGGCGGCAATGGCGCAAACCAAGGGCGCGGGATCATCGGGCGGGGGAAGTTCAACGATTCCGGAGGCTCCGATCGGTCATCGCCAGCCGCGCCCCGATCAGATGCCCTCGGAGAAAAATCAGAAAAATCCGAATGATTTCTTGGAAAAGGAAAACGCCAACCTCGAGCGCAAAATAAAGAGCATTTGCCGGGGTTGCTGATCCCGGCGCGATGTCCGGCATACCCAACCGACCCGAGAAGATCACCTTCGGCGAGATGCGCGATTCGGGTGTTCGCGGGGTCTTGATCTATTGCTCGGATTTCCGGTTGCCGCTGGATCGAGATGAGCGCCGATTGGTGGCCGGACACATCCGGCTTTCCGATCTTGAATCCCGGTTCGTCTGAACCGCCTGCGGCTACTGCGGAGCCGACGTCAGACCGAACTTCTCCGAGGCCAAGAAATCGCCCGGGACTGTTGATGTCGTGGTCCCGCGTGTCCAAAGGCGGTCGATCAGCGACCAAAATTCCTTCTTGAACCTGTACTTGGTACAGACTGCACACTGACCATGATTCATAGCCCTTGGGGGGACCAATGGCTCCGGTGCTGCGATGCAGGCCGGGGCCATTTTCTTAGCGGTAGGCGCCGAGTTTAACTCTTCGGAGCAATCGGAAAGCGGATCAAGCCTGTCATGCTTGCGGTATTTGTTTGTGCGGTGGCATTAATCTTGATCAGCGCAGTCATGACAAAGACCTGTGGATTCGGCGCCAAAGCCGGTGGCGCCCTTGATTATGGAACGAACTGGAGGTCTATCGGAGCAGGCTTCCTTCGTGTGTCATTTTCGTTCTCAGCCGGCATTTTGGTCTATTGGATCTGGCTCTTCAAACGCCCACAATGGAGCGTACCTCCACCCTTCTTGCTCGTGGCATTTGCCACTATCCTTGCATCAGCGCCTGTGGTGGAAGCGAGGATGGCATTTGATCTCATTGCAATCATCGTCGTCTTTCCACTGCTGGTCCTGCTTGGTGCTGTGAGTGCGCCAAGCAGGACTGGCTCACCGATCTACTCCTGGCTGGGTGCAACCTCTTACGCAGTGTTCGTTCTGCATTTCCCGCTCTACAAACTCTCGCTGTTCGCACGCGAATACACACACGCAAGCCCTTCTTGGATCTATGGCGCCGGCTACCTGATTTTGCTTTATACGACAGCAACGGTGCTCGATCTTTACGTCGACGGGAGAGTCCGGGGAATGCTGAAGAATAGGTTCTTCGCAAAAACCACAAAAAATATCGGGGGTCAGCATCACGCGCGAGCCTGAACCCCTTGCCTTTCGGCTTTCCTGCATCGTCGCACATTTGCAGCAAACCATCGACCACTTAGGAGAATTTGGGCCGGACCTTGGTCCGCAACGCATGCGAGTTCGGACTTGAGGGCTTACCATCCCGAGGTTCTTCCAAATATGCCCTAGGCGCGTTTTCGCCGGCGAAAATCCCTCTTCGGCCGCGGTTTCGACACCAGCGCCGGCTGCTCGATCCTGACCTTTCGGTACCGCGCCAGCAACCGCTCGAAACTGCCGTGCAGTGTCTCGGCAATGTCGGGCCGCCTTTCGAGGCTTGAGAGCAGCATCGCCGCGGCCTCCAGGGTGGAAAGACCATCGCGGCGTGGCTCACGGCGCAGTTTGCCGTAACGTGACGGACTCGATGGTCCGAGGATCACCCGCTGGCACTTCAGCATCCACGGGTTTCGCCACCACAGCGCCTTGGCCTGGCTCCAGGTGCCATCGAGCAACACGATGCCTTCGATATTCCTCAGAATGGCCTGTTGATCGTCCTCCATCTCGCCCTTGCGGTTGATGGCGACGATCTCATTGCTGGTAGGAAGACCGGCGACTTTGGCCGATCCCAGATAAAGCACTGCCCAGCGTGAGGGATCGGCCACCGGCCGCCCGAGCGCCTTGGACAGGCTCGGCCAGGACAAGCCGATCTTCAAAACTGCGTTCGGAAGGTGCATCGCCGTCAGCCGGGCTGTTCCGAGCGCCCTGTCCTGCTCTTGCGGATGCTGAAGGATCAAAAGCGCAATGCGGCTCTCGATTGGCGTGATGTCGTCGCACACGCATAGCGGCAGGGGCTTTTGGCAACGCGGGCAATCCGGCATTCCCGTCGTCGCGGCGACACCGGTGCCACCCTCGGTCTGTCCTGACATTGAACCGCTATACGCCGCGCATCGAGCCGCTTCAAGAATTTGGGAATGGCCCCGGTCGCTCGCCAAGGTCGGGAGTACGGCTTTTTGGCGAAAATCTGCGCGAGGCCGCTGAAACTTCGTCAGCGCGAACATCGGGCATGGACAGCCCAGGGGACCGGAATGCGGATACACGAGGTGGGCCGCCAGTCAGCCTTTTCGGCCGCAATCGCGCCACGCCGATTGGCGCGAATAGCCGCTTGGCGATTCGCAAAACCGACGCCTATAATTCGCGAATAATCTCTGCCCGAGGCAGAAGATGAAGCAAGGTCGACCGACCATGGCCGATGCGATTCCGGTCACGTCCGAAACAGTCGATGCCCTCCTGCCGGAATTGCCCCGCCTGGTCCGGATGACACTCGGCTTCGCCTCGAAGCTGCGCCACGGGTTGCTTGATGTCATCCTGCCGGACGGCCGCATTGTGAGGCTCGGCAATAACGCGCCCGGCCCTGCCGCCACGATGAAAGTCTTCAACTACGGCTTCGCCTCGCGATTGCTGCGCGGCGGAGATATCGGTATCGCCGAGGCCTATCTGCGAGGCGAATGGGACACGCCGGACCTGACCCAATTCCTCTATCTGTTCTGCGTCAATCAGGACTGGATGCAGACGATGAAGATCGGCAAGCCGCTTGTGCTCAGCTTGCAGGTTATCCGGCACTGGTTGAACCGCAACACCAGATGGCAGGCCAGACGCAACATCTACAGGCACTACGACATCGGCAATGCCTTCTATTCAGCCTGGCTCGATCCGGGCATGACCTATTCCTCGGCGCTGTTTGAGGACGGCACAGCCGATTTGACCGCCGCGCAGAACAACAAGTATCGAAGGCTTGCGGAAGCGATCGATCTGCGGCCGGGCCAGAAGCTTCTGGAGATTGGTTGCGGCTGGGGCGGTTTCGCCGAATATGCCGCCAAAACCTTTGGTGCAAAGGTTGTTGGTCTCACCATCAGCAAGGAGCAGCGCGAATTTGCGCAAGCCCGCATCCAGTCGGCGGGTCTCAGCGATCACGTTGAGATTCGACTGCAGGATTATCGCGATGAGCGCGATGCCTACGATCGGATCGCTTCCATCGAGATGATCGAGGCTGTCGGCGAAGAGTTCTGGCCCAGCTTCTTTTCACAGCTGCGCGACCGCCTGTCGCCCGGCGGGCTTGCCGGAATCCAGGCCATCACCATCCAGGACAGGCTGTTCCATACCTATCGACGTGAAGTCGATTTCATCCAGCGCTATGTATTCCCCGGCGGCATGCTGCCCTCGCCGGAGATTCTGAAATTGCTGGGCGAGCGGTTCGGCGTGCCCGTCATCCGCGAGCGAATTTTCGGGCAAGATTATGCCAAAACTCTCGCAACATGGCGAAATAACTTCCGCGCCGCCTGGCCGAACCTGATGCCACTCGGCTTCGACGACCGCTTCCGCCGGCTCTGGGAGTACTATCTCGCCTATTGCGAGGCCGGATTTTTATCGGGAAACATTGACGTCCGCCAAGTGGTGTTTGCCAAGCCGAAATAGCTCGCACTGCACAATCGGCCCCAAATCCAGCTTCCCCTTTTGCTGAGCGCGCTCTAGGGTCTGCGGAAATTGGCAACGGACTGACAAGAATTCGTGCACATGAATACTTATCGTGACGTCATCGAAGCGATCGGCAACACCCCCCTGATCAAGTTGAAGCGCGCGTCGGAACAAACCGGCTGCACCATCCTCGGCAAGGCCGAGTTCATGAATCCGGGCCAGTCCGTCAAGGATCGCGCCGGCAAATGGATGATCCTCGAAGCCGAGAAGCGTGGAGAACTCAAGCCGGGCGGCCTGGTGGTGGAGGCCACCGCCGGCAACACCGGGATTGGCCTTGCCGTGGTGGCGAACGCGCGCGGCTACCGGACCTTGATCGTCATTCCGGAGACCCAGAGCCAGGAAAAGAAGGACATGCTGCGCCTTTGCGGCGCGGAGCTGATCGAAGTGCCGGCGCTGCCTTACGCCAATCCGAACAATTATCAGCACGTGGGAAGGAGGCTGGCCGACCGTTTGCGCGACAGCGAGCCGAATGGGGTTCTGTTTGCAGATCAATGGAACAATCTGGACAACTCCAAAGCGCATTACGAATCCACAGGTCCCGAGATCTGGCGGCAGACCGAAGGCAAGATCGACGGCTTCATCTGCTCGGTCGGCACCGGCGGAACGCTGGCGGGGACAAGCGTGTTCCTGAAGGAGAAGAACAAGAACGTCGTCATCGGCTGTGCCGATCCGCGCGGCGCGGCCATGTACGAATTGTTCAAGAACGGCGAAGCCAAGGCGACGCCGGGCGGATCGATCACGGAAGGTATCGGGCTTGGTCGCGTCACGCCAATTATCAAGCAGGCGAAGGTGGACCAGGCCTATCTCATTCCGGACGAGGAGGCGGTCCCGATCATCTACGATCTGCTCGAGCATGAAGGCCTTTGCCTCGGCGGCTCGACGGGCATCAACGTGGCTGGCGCGATCCGGCTCGCCCGCCAACTCGGCCCCGGCAAGACCATCGTGACCGTGCTCTGCGATTCCGGAAATCGCTATCAGTCAAAGCTTTTTGATCCGCAATTCATGCGTTCGAAGAACCTGCCGGTTCCGCAATGGCTGGAAAAGCGCAGCAAGATCGACGTGCCGTTTGAAAAGCCCTGACGTGCTCACCGCAATATCTGGCTGAGGAACAGCCTCGTCCTCGCATGCTGCGGGTTGGCGAAGAAATTTGCGGGCGTATTGGCCTCGATGATCTGCCCGGCATCCATGAAGACGACGCGGTCGGCGACCTCCCTGGCAAACCCCATTTCGTGCGTCACAACGAGCATGGTCATGCCTTCGTTGGCGAGGTCAACCATGGTGTCAAGCACCTCCTTGACCATTTCCGGATCGAGCGCCGAGGTCGGCTCGTCGAACAGCATCACCTTCGGGTTCATGGTCAGCGCACGAGCAATCGCCACCCGCTGCTGCTGACCGCCCGACATCTGGCCCGGATATTTGCCGGCCTGATGAGGAATCTTCACCCGCTCCAGATATTTCATCGCGGTGGTCTCCGCGTCTTTCTTCGGAATGTTGCGCACCCAGATCGGCGCAAGCGTGCAGTTTTCCAGCACAGTCAGATGCGGGAAGAGATTGAAGCTCTGGAACACCATGCCCACTTCACGCCGGACCTCGTCGACCCGCCGCAAACTCGGACCCAATTCGATCCCGTCCACGACAATCCGGCCTTCCTGAAATTCCTCAAGTGCGTTGATGCAGCGGATCAGCGTCGATTTTCCCGAGCCCGAAGGGCCGCAGATCACGATACGTTCGCCCCTGCCGACGTCGAGATCGATATCGCGGAGAACGTGAAAATCGCCGTACCATTTGTTGAGGTCGGCAATGCTGACGATGGGGTCTACGGTCATGGTCATTTTGCTCAGGTGCGGCGGTGGGCGTTCAGCCTGTTCTCGACAAAAAGCGAATAGCGGGACATGCCGAAGCAGAAGGCGAAGTAGATCAAACCGGTGAAGGCGAACCCTGTAAAGAGCGTAGTCGGCGTCGCCCAGGTCGGATCGCTGAAGGAGGCGCGGAGCTGTCCGAGCAGATCGAACAGCGCGACGATCGAAACCAGTGAGGTGTCCTTGAACAGCGCGATGAAGCTGTTGACAAGGCCCGGGATGACGTGGCGCAAGGCCTGCGGCAGCACGATCAGCGCGGTGGTCTTCCACCAGGACAGGCCGAGCGCGCTCGCCGCTTCGGCCTGCCCGCGCGGGATCGCCTGCAAGCCGCCGCGAATGACTTCGGCCTGGTAAGCGCCGGCAAACAGCGCAATCCCGATCAGCGCACGCATCAGACCGTCGACATTGAACCCGGTCGGAACAAAGAGCGGCAGCATGTAGGTTGCGAAGAACAGGACTGTGATCAACGGTACGCCGCGCCAGAATTCGATAAAGGTCGTCGAAAAAATCCGGATCAGCGGGATGGTCGAGCGCCGGCCGAGCGCCAGCGCAATGCCGACCGGCATCGACGCCACTATGCCGGTCACCGCCACCACAAGCGTCACCAAAAGCCCGCCCCAGAGCCGCGTATCAACCACGGGCAATCCTCCTTTGTCGAGCCCCAGGACGCCGATGAGGATTCCCATGCCGACAAAAGATGCGACGGTTGAGACCAGCGGGCGCAAGCCAGCGCGAACGCCGCCGCCCAGCCAGAACGAAAGGATCGACACGGCCGCGGCTGTCACCGCCAGGTCGATCCAGACCGGCTGGCCAGACATCCGAATCTGATCGCGCAACCAGGTCAGCGGCGTGAGCGCGTAGTGAAGAAGCAGGCCAATCTCGGCGACGATCCATCCGAGAGCCTTCAGCAGCGATCCGGCAACGGCGATGGGTCCGTTGAGTGAAGCGCCGGCCCGCGACAAGGCCGAGCCTGCCTCGGCGATGCTGCTGGCAAATCCGGATAACAGGCCTACCGTCCAGTCGACACCAAACCCCTCGAGCCCGCCGCCATGTAGCAGGAAAAAGGCAAGAACGGGAAAAGCGAAGAAGAACAGACCGGCGTTGACCCCCTTCCAGGGGAGTTTTGGAATCAACAAAGGCAGCAGGAGGATCGCCGCCAGAAAGAAAGTCAAATTGACGCGCCAACGCTCCGGCTCCGGATAGAAGCCATAGATGAACTGGCTGAATTTGGCCTGAATGAACGGCCAGCACGCACCAACGGAATGTCCCGCATTTTCGGAAAGACAGGCCGTCCGATCGTTTCCGCTCCAGACCGCATCGACCAGCAGGAACTTGATTGTGGGCACGACGATGAACCACAACAGCAAGGCGCTCACGATCGTGATCAGGATGTTGGTCGGCGAATTGAAAAGCCTGGTGCGCAGAAAGCCAATAAAGCCCGTTGTCTTTACCGGCGCCGGGCGTTCGTGAGCGAGGTCCCGCCGGACGAAGGCGGAAGTTACGATCTCGTTCATCCGCCCATGCTCCGTTCGAGCCGCCATCCGTAAAAACTCATGATCGCGCTCGTCACCAGCGAGATCAAGAGATAGACGCCCATGGTGATGCCGATGATTTCGATCGCCTGCCCGGTCTGGCTCAAGGTCGTGCCCGCGAATACCGATACGAGATCCGGATAGCCGATCGCCACCGCCAGCGACGAGTTCTTGGTCAGGTTGAGATACTGGTTGGTGAGCGGCGGCAGGATCACGCGCAAGGCCTGAGGGATCACGATCAGCCGAAGCACCGGACCGCGCTGCAGCCCCAGCGAGGCGCCCGCCTCCATTTGCCCCTTGTGGACCGACAGAATGCCGGCGCGCACGATCTCGGCGATAAAAGCGGCGGTATAGGTCGAAAGCGCGAGCGTCAATGCGACGAACTCCGGGATGACGCGGGAGCCGCCGGCGAAATTGAAGCCCTTGAGGACAGGCACTTCAAACGCGACCGGCTCCCCGAAGATCAGTACGCTTGCGAGTGGCAGGCCGATCAGCAAAGCGAGCACATAGGGCCAGACCCTGATCATCTTCCCGTGCTGGAACAGCTGCCACCGAGAATAGCGCCACAACGCGATGGAAACGCCGATCGCAATCAGGCCGGCCAGGACGAACGATTCGAAGCCCGGCTCGCCGATCGGTTTTGGGACGATCAGGCCGCGATTGTTCAGAAAAAAAATGCCGAACAGGGAGATGCTCTGTCGCGGACCGGGAAGCGCTGCAAGCACCGCGAGATACCAGAACAGGATCTGGAACAGGAGCGGCAGGTTGCGCAGGAGTTCGACATAACCTGTGGCAATTCTCGCCAGCAGCCAGTTCGGCGACAGCCGCCCGAGCGCGACGATGAAGCCGATTACGGTGGCAAAGAAAATGCCGATGGCCGAAACCAGCAACGTGTTGAGCAGGCCGACGAAGAACACCCGCGTATAGGTATCGGACCCCGAATACGGAATGAGATTCTGACTGACGTCAAATCCCGCCGTATTCGCCAGGAAGCCGAAGCCGGCGGTTATCCGCTGGGCCTTCAGATTCTCGCTGGCATTGGAGACGATTTCGTAAACGAGCCAGACGAGCACGGCAGCAAACAGGAGCTGGAGCACGAAGCCGCCCCACCCCGCCTTGCCGCCGAGCGCGCGCTGCAGCTTGAACAAGAACTGCGACGGGGGTTTTCGGGGCTCACTTGTCATCGCAGTCTGGACTGCGATCAGCGGATCGGCGGCGCGTATTGAATTCCACCCTTGTTCCAGAGCTGGTTCAGTCCGCGGGCGATCTGTAGTTTCGAGCCGGCGCCGACATTGCGGTCAAAAGCCTCGCCATAATTGCCGACCGATTTGACGATCCGTATCACCCAGTCCTTGGTCACGCCGAGCTGTTCACCGAGGTTGCCGTCGCTTCCAAGGGCGCGCTTGAGCTCCGGCTTGTCCGATTTTGCCATCTCGTCGACGTTCTTCTGGGTGATGCCGAGTTCTTCCGCATCAACCATCGCAAACAGCACCCACTTGACGAGATCAAACCATTGATCGTCGCCATGGCGCACCATCGGCCCGAGCGGCTCCTTCGAGATCACCTCCGGGAGCACGACATGGTCGGCGGGATTTGCAAGCTTCAGCCGTTCGGCATAGAGCTGCGATACGTCGGATGTGAAGACGTCGCATCGGCCCGATTCGTAGGCTTTGACGGTTTCGTCGGCGGTGCCGAATGCGATCACCTCGTACTTCATGTTGTTGCCCTTGAAGTAGTCGGCGAGATTCTGCTCGGTCGTCGTGCCCGTCTGGACGCAGACCGAGGCGCTGTTCAATTCCAACGCGGAATTCACCTTGAGGGATTTTTTGACGAGGAATCCCTGCCCGTCATAATAGGTCACTCCCGTGAAATTGGCGCCAAGCGTGGTGTCACGGGAGAGCGTCCAGGTGGTATTGCGGGAGAGCACGTCGATCTCACCGGACTGCAGGGCCGTGAAGCGGTCCTTGGCCGACAGCGGCACGAACTTGATCTTGGTCGGATCGTTGAAAATACTGGCGGCGATCGCACGGCAGACGTCGACATCGAGTCCGGTCCAGTTCCCCTTGTCGTCGGGCGAGGAGAACCCCGGCAGGCCCTGGCTCACACCGCAGGACAACATGCCACGGTCCTTGACCGTCTTGAGAGTTTGCGCGGTCGCAGACTGGGCTGAGAGACCGGCAACAATAGCAAGGGTAAAGACGAGATATGCGCGTTTCATGGCGAAGCCTTTCGAGGGTCGTCCGGGACGATTTACTTAACATCGCTAGTGTCCCGGTTCTGACATTCGTATCATATCGCGGCGGGTTCGTTTACGAATGTCAGAACCGGAGGGACACTAGCAAATTCTGGATTCTAGTGTGGTTTTGGATCTGACATTCGCCTCAAGGACTCGAGGCAATACTGAAGCGAATGTCAAAACCACCCCACTATGCCGATGGGCCAACCAAACGATCCTCCACTCCAGAAACCGGCCCAAGTGGGCGGGCTGCCCCACAATCCGGTCAGAAGTGAATCGCGGTCGCGGCAGGCCCCTCAACAGCAGCGACGGATGGTTGGCGGGCATCACAGAACGACTGGCGGGCCCGGTCAAGGGGTTGACGCGCGTCTTCTCCGTCCTGCTATTAGCCATTCCGCCAGCGAAGCCAGGCCTTCAGCGGGCTGCGGGGTGGCGTGGATACCGGATAAACCATTGGACGATGGGAAAATGAGCGCATCAGGAGACGAACGACCGGCCAGTTCGCAGAGGGTGGAAACGACGCTGGTGACCGCGGGCCGCGACACCAGGGCGCAGAAGGGCTTTGTCAATCCGTCCGTCGTCCATGGTTCCACGGTGCTCTATCCGACGGCAGACGATTTGCGCGCCCATCGCGGCGAGTTCCGGTATGGCCGTCACGGAACGCCGACGACCAAGGCTCTGCAAGAGGCGATGATGGAGCTGGAAGGCCCGCAATGCGCGGGGGTCGGGATCGCGCCTTCGGGTCTGTCCGCCATCACCACGGCGCTGCAGGCCGTCTTGAAGTCGGGCGATCACCTTCTGGTCTGTGACAATGTCTATTTTCCTTCGCGCAAATTCTGCGACGGCCTGCTTGCCCGCTATGGAATTGAGACCACCTATTTCGACCCCCTGATCGGCTCCGGCATCGCCGAGTTGTTCAAGCCCAATACAAGGGCGGTGCTGGTCGAGGCTCCCGGGTCGCAGTCCTTTGAAATGCCCGATGTTCCCGCCATCGCTTCCGTCGCGCACGCGCGCGGCGCCATCATGATCGACGACAACACATGGGCAACCCCGTTGTATCACCGTTCGCTGGAACAGGGCGTGGACATCAGCATACAGGCTGCCACCAAATATATCGGCGGACATTCCGACATCATGTTCGGGACCATTTCGGCGAACGCCGCGATGTGGCCGACGGTTGCCGAAACGATCCGCCTGCTCGGTTTGTGTGCCGGACCGGACGACGTGTTCCTGGCGATCCGCGGACTGCGCACGCTTTCGGTGCGACTTGCGCAGCACTACAGATCGGGAATTCAAATGGCGCAATGGCTTGCGGCGCGGCCAGAAGTGATCAAGGTACTGCACCCGGCTCTTGAGGGCGACCCGGGCCATCAGATCTGGAAACGCGACTTTACCGGCGCGTCCGGCCTGTTCAGCATCGTCCTGGAGCCTGCGCCGCAGGAAGCCGTCGATGCGCTTCTCAATTCCCTCAAGCTGTTTGGCATGGGCTATTCATGGGGTGGCTTCGAAAGCCTCGCCGTTCCCTTCGATTGCACAAGCTATCGTACCGCCACCAAGTGGCAACCGGGCGGCGGTGCCGTAAGACTCCATATCGGGCTGGAGAACGTCGAGGACCTCAAGGCCGACCTTGCGCGTGGCTTTGATGCCTTCAATCAAACGCGCAAATAATCCGCTTTCGGATCAGCATCGGCAGGCCGTTCGCAGGCCGCAATGTCACGCGGAGGATCGGCCACACCTTGTGGTTCGGGCAAAGCGCGAAGTCGAAGTTTTTTGCGATTGCCGCCAGCACAAGCGTCGCCTCCTGCAAGGCAAACGCGGATCCGATGCATTTCCGAGGCCCGACCCCGAACGGAAGATAGGCGAATCGATCGATCTTGGAGCGCCGACTTCCCAGGAAACGGCTGGGATCAAACACCTCTGGTCGATCCCAAAGCAAGCGGTGGCGGTGCAGCACATAGGGCGATATCACGATCAGCGAGCCTCGCCTGACGCTCTCGCCGCCCAACTCATCCTCGTCCAGCGCAACGCGACTAATTGCAGCAATCGGCGGGTAAAGCCGGATGGCCTCCTCAATGACTGCGCGCGTTGCAACGAGACGATGCGGAAGACCAGCCGGCCCCCCCTTCATTTCGCGATCGACCTCCGCCTTGACGCGCTCCCGCCATTCCGCCGATTGGGAGAGCAGGAACATCGCCCAGCTCAGCGTATTCGCCGTCGTTTCGTGACCCGCCGCGATGAAGGTCAGGATGTTGGATCGCAGCTCGGCTTCGGTGAAAGCCTCGGTTTGGGAATCAAAGGCCTGCAAGAGATGCGTCAACAAGTCGTTTGGCGCGCGATCCGGCTGCTCGGCCAAAATCCGGCGGCGAGCAGAGATCACGCGGTCGACTTCGGATTCGAAAAAATTTAGCGTCCTGCGAATGTTTATCCGACCTAAGCGGGGGACGAAGTCGGGCACGCCAAGGATATCGAGCGGGCTGATTTTCCCGATGGTGTTGAAATAAGCAGCCATCGCGATCCGGATGTCCTCCGCATGCGATCCGAATCCGTCCGAAAAGATGGTGCGCTCAAGCACGTCGAGCGTCACCCTCGCCATTTCAGCCACGACCTCGATCGTGGCCGCGTCTCCAAGACAGGCCCATCGCTTGACGAGATCCTCGGCACCTCCCGCCATCGCCGGCCCAAATTCCAGCACTTGCCTGCGCGCGAACATCGGTGCCAGCACTTTTCGCTGGATTCGCCATTCCTCGTCCTCCGCGCTTAAGAGGCCATCGCTCAATCCCGCGGACAGCACCCGGCGCTGGAAACGGTCCTTGCGGTAGTTCGCCGCGTTATCAAGCAGAACGCGTCGAATACTGCGGGGTTCATGCACCAGGAGCACGTGCCCGATCGGTAGACCGCCCGAAACGATGGGCTGCTCGAAATGCCGGATGGCCCAGCATTCGAGGGGGTTGCGCTTGAGAGTGCGAAGGAGCGCGATCGGCCCCAGCGGGTGGTCCTGAGGCCTCGGCGCTGGAGGAACGTATGCTTGGCCCAGGGACGACTGATCGCGGGTGCTCGCAGCCTGAAGCATAGAAAACAAATCCATTCGTCATTCAAAGGAAGAAAGAACGCGAATGGGACCCGCCGGTTCCTGGTTCGCGTTGTCATTAAAAAAAGCTCAACCTCCGCAAGAAATGATGCGGGGCCGTCCGACCGGCGCGAAGAAGAAGAAGGGCGGCCAAAGCCGCCCTTCCCGTCCCTTTATAATCGCTGCCTGAAGCTGTTTGCCCATGGGCTGGGGTGGCTTTAATTCGCCAGCGGATCGGGACGTATCTGGATGTGAACGGCGCGCGGCTTCGAACCCTTGCCGCCTTCCATCAACCACGGCACACGGTCACCGCTGGTGCTCCAGAGGCCGCGCCCCTTCCATCCGGCATTGGGATCGTCGATGCGCGCATCGAGGCCCTTGGCAAAGAAACCGATCGGGTAAGGGATGCGCAACATCACCATCTGCCCGTCCTTGAACGCGACGAAGCCGTCATTGAGGTTGGCGGTAGAGATCGGGACGTTCTCGCCCAGACCCACCGCGTTGTGCTGATCAACCCAGGTCCAGTAGCTTGCTTCCGCGCTTGAGTTTTCAAAACCCTCAAAACCTGGACCCGGATATTTGTAGAACGTAAAACCTTCCGGACAGTGGTTGCCGGTCGCATTGGGCCCGTTGAGCGGGTTCTTGCACTTGCGGCGGTCAAAACTGATCAGGCTCCCGTTCGAGCCCGAGCCCCAGAGCACGCCATTCTTGTCGATATCGCCGCCGCGAACGCCAATGCCTTCCTTTGGAATGGCATAAAATTCCGAGAGCTTGGTTTTTGGATCGAAGCGCAGGAAGCCAGGAGTGCCGGCGAACACGTTGCTGGCGTACCAGATCGAACCGTCGGTCGGATGCGGCATCACCGCGTAGGGCCCGGATCCCGCGATCCGCATGTCCTTGTCGGCTTGCGCGGGGGTACCGGGCTCGGTGTACTCGTCGACCTTGCCGTTGCCGTTGGTGTCGAGTATCCAGGGCGCCCAGCCCTGCGCTTTCGCGGCATCGCCGGTTTCGTCCCATATCCTGGTGTTCACCCAGCCGGCGACAGGGCCGGACCCGGAGAACCAAAGCGTATTGTCGGCGTCGTACCCAAACTGCGGATGATGCGTGCCAAAGCAGGTATCGATGAAACTGTATTTCATGGTCTTTGGATCGAGCATCGAGGCCTGCCGGCCCGAACGCGCCAACGGAAACGCCTTGGCCGACGGATGCTCGGAGCCCTTCTTGCAGAAATCCGGATTTTCGATGCCGCGCACAGCGGCCGCGAACCATACCCGGCCCTTGCCGTCGAACATTCCGTTGTGATTGTTTGCCTTCTGGCTCCAGATTTTCTCCTCACCCCAATAGGCCGAGGCGCCGATCGGCTTGGGCGTGGCATTGGGGTGCAACGGCGGACCGAACGATTCCGGTGCGTTCGGATCCGCGACCGGCATCTTGAAGAACGTCACCGTGCTCGTCTTTGGATCGAGGATCGGCATGTAGTCGGAAGAGTATTCGTTCGATCCGAATAACGGACCGTAGGCGTTGACCGTCGGGTTGCGGCGGTCCGACGAAATCAGGTCGTGCACGAAATGCTTCTCGGTCGCCCATTCCCACGACGTCACCACCACGTTGCGTTCGATGCCCTTCGGTCGCGGCGGCTTGCTCTTGGGCAGCTCGCCCTTGGCGATACGATCGGTCCAGTCGCCAAAATACCTGAACGGCAC